>Ga0255055_10000924_pt1 | contig 22405 bp, 19 predicted proteins | sample JV7_2_27_MG_FD_188633 | JGI IMG/M metagenome (GOLD analysis project Ga0255055, IMG submission 188633) | Seawater microbial communities from Jervis Inlet, British Columbia, Canada - JV7_2_27 | ecosystem: Environmental > Aquatic > Marine > Inlet | place: Canada: British Columbia | collected...
GCGGAGACCGCCTCGTCGCAGATGACGAGCCGCGGCTCGACGGCGAGAGCGCGGGCGATGCAGAGCCGTTGGCGCTGGCCGCCGGAGAACTCGTGCGGGTAGCGCCACATCTGCCGTGGGTCGAGCTGAACCCGTTCCAGCAGGGCGGCGACGCGATCGGTGCGCTCCGACTCGCTGGCTCCGATTCCGAACGAGTGCATGCCCTCGGCGATGGCGTCGCGCACCCGCATGCGCGGATCGAGAGAGGCCATGGGATCCTGGAAGACGATCTGCAGGTCGCTCCGGTAGGGGCGAAGCTCCTGGGAAGGCAGGCGGAGCAGGTCGACGCCGCCGAACCACACCCGGCCTTCCCGTGCGCGTTCGAGACACAGAATCGAGCGACCCACCGTCGTCTTGCCGCACCCCGACTCTCCGACCAGGGCCAGGCTCATTCCCTCCTCGATGGCGAGGTCGACCCCGTCCACCGCCTGCACGTAGCCGACGGTGCGGCGGAGCAGGCCCCTGCGGATCGGGAACCAGGTGCGCAGACCTTCCACCTGGAGCAGCGGGCGGGCACTCACGATTCGATCTCCCGCGCCACAGCAAAGCACCAGCTGCGATGGGTTCCCGTGATCTCCGAGACCGCCGGCACCTGAGTGGTGCAGGGCTCGAAGACCCGCCCGCAGCGGGTCGAGAAGCGGCAGCCGGGAGGCCACTGGTCCGGCGGGGGCACCACACCGGGGATCTCTGCCAGGCGTTCGCCGCGTGAGGCGAGTGAGGGCAGAGAGAGCAGCAGCCCCCGTGTGTAGGGATGTCGGGCCTCTCCCAGGATATCGACGCGGGAACCCTCCTCGATGATCCGACCCGCGTACATCACGGAAACGCGATCGGCGAGCTCGTTCACGATGCCGAGATCGTGGGTGATGAGCAGGATCGACATGCCGAACTCCTGCTGCAGGTCGCGCAGCAGCTGGAGGATCTGTGCCTGGATCGTGACATCCAGGGCCGTGGTGGGCTCGTCGGCGATCAGCAGACGCGGCCGGGTGGAGAGCGCCATGGCGATCATCACGCGCTGCTTGAGTCCACCGGAGAGCTGATGTGGATAGGCGTCCAGGCGCGAGTCGGGATCGGGAATGCCTACGCGCGTGAAGAGATCCAGGGTGCGGCGGCGCGCCTCCGCCTTCGAGACGGACTCGTGGAGACGGATCGCCTCCACCACCTGTGCACCCACCGTGGCCACCGGGTTCAAGCTGGTCATCGGCTCCTGGAAGATCATGGAGATCTCCTGACCGCGGACCTGGCGCATCGCGGGCACGGAGAGCCGCCGGAGGTCGCTACCGGCCAGCGAGATCTCGCCGGCCTCGATGCGTCCGGGCTTGGGCACCAGGCGCAGCATCGAGAGAGCCGTCATCGACTTGCCGCAACCGGACTCCCCCACCAGAGCCAGCACCTCTCCGACCGCAATCTGGAGGTCCACCTGGTCCACGACGGGGACCCGGCCGCCCTCGCCCGGGAAGGTCGTGGTGAGCCCCCGGGTCTCGATCACCGCCTCGGCCGGGGTATCGCTCACTGGTTCTCCCGAAGCGTGCGCGGGTCGAGGATGTCGCGGAGGGCGTCGCCCACGAAGTTCACCGCCAGCAGAAGGCCGAAGAGCGCCACTCCCGCGGCGCTGATGTTCCACCAGATGATGGGATCGCGGGAGAGCTCGTTGCGCGCCTGATCGATCATCTGCCCCCAGCTTCCGTCGACGCCGATACCGAGCCAGGAGAGAATCGCCTCCGAGAGCACCAGGCCCGAGAACATCAGAACGAAGGTGATGATCACCAGGTGCATCAGATTCGGCAGGAGGTGGCGGAAGATGATCCGGGCTTCGGAGACGCCCAGGGCGCGGGCCGCCTGGACGTAGTCGAGCTCGCGCAGCTTGAAGGTCTCGCCTCGCGTCACGCGGCAGAGGCCCACCCAGCTGGTCACGCCCAGGGCGATGCAGACGGAGAGCGTGCTGCGCCCCATCGCCATGATCAGGGCGATCAAGAGCAGCAGACCGGGCATCGACGCGAGTGTCGACATGACGAAGAACACCACGTCGTCGATCCTCCCTCCGAAGTAGCCGGCCGAGACACCCAGCAGCAGCGCCAGGGGAATGGCGATCATGCTGGTGAGCCCGCCGATCAGCAGAGCCACCCGTGCCCCCTTGATGGTGAGGTAGAGCACGTCCCGCCCCAGGATGTCGGTTCCGAAGAGGTGGCTTCCCGGCCTTTGCAGGGGGCGCCCGCCGTAGAACTCCGCATCGGCGAGGGGAGCCGAGAAGCTGGCCTCTCGCGTCCCGGCAAAGGCCCGATCGACCACACTCCGCGCCTCGTGGGCAGCCACCGCGTCGGCCTGCCCCTCGCCGCCGCCGACCCAGGCGATCGAGTCGAGCACGGCGACGGCCAGGTACACGGCGACCACGATCAGGGCGATGGGCCGCCTGCGCCACAAGCTCCGCGCCGCCTCGCTCCAGAGGCGATCGCGCCGAATCGCCACGCCGGTCCAGACGCCGCCCGCCAGGAGCAGAGCAACGACCAGATTGGAGACGACGTGGGTTTCCATCACGGCCTACTCGAGGCGCACCCGGGGATCGGCCAGGGAGTAGCTGACGTCCGTCAGGATCTGTCCCAGGATGAACAGCAGCGAGCCGATGTAGACCATGGTGCGCAGTGTGGAGAAGTCGTTGCCCTGGATGGCGTCCACGGTGAGAGACCCGAGGCCGGGAATCCCGAAGAAGGCCTCCAGCAGGAGCGCGCCGGTGAAGAGGAAGGGAATGGCGAGCACGACACGGGTCAGGATCGGGATCATCCCGTTCTGGAGCACGTGCCGCATCATAATGCGCCCCTCGCCGCAGCCCTTGGCACGCGCGGTGCGAACGTAGTCACGGCCGGTCTCCTCGACGAAGACGGTGCGGTAGAAGCGCACGTCGCTGCCGAAACCGTTCATGAGTCCGACCACGATGGGCAGGGCCAGGAAGCGAAAGATGACCTCGGGGTTGGGATCGAATCCCGAGATCGGAAACCAGCGCAGCATCTTCGCGATCAGGTACTGAGCTCCCACGATGTAGAGAAGAATCGAGACGCTCATGGCGAGCACGCAGAGGAAGACGCCGGCGCTGTCGATATAGGTCTCCCGGAAGAAGGCCACCAGGAGCGACAGGGTGATGCCGACCACCAGACCGAGCGTGAAGAGGGGCACGGTGAGTGCGAGGCTGGGCCCGGCGCCCTTCCGGATCCGTTCGGTGATCAGGCTGTCGTCGGTGTCGCTGCGACCGAAGTCGAAGCTCAGCATTCTCCGGTAGTGCTCGAAGAGCATGTTGTCGTCGAAGTCCTGCCACGGCCAGAGCGGGCGATCGTATCCGTGGTTCACCTTCCACTGCTGGATCACCTCGGGCAGCGCTTTCTCACCCAGGGCGCGACGTGCAATGTCGTCGGGATCGGTGACGGTGAAGAAGAGCACGAAGAGGAAGAAGAGCACTCCGAAGACGGTGAGCACTCCGTAGGCCAGGCGGCGCGCCACGTAGGCCAGCATCACTGCCGCTCCCGATAAAAGGTGCGCACACCCGGAAGCACGATCGCGATTCCCGCAGCCAGCAGAGCGTAGGCGGGCCAGGTCACGGGCCGGTTCCATTCCCGCCGCCGCTCCTCGCGCAGGGCCGGATCGAGATCCCGGTACTTCAGCGTCGGAAACGCCATGCCGGCGGGCTTCACGTTGCGGAGCCAGCCGTGGTAGAGCGCGTAGTCCTCGGGGTGGAAGAGCTCGATCCAGGGGCGCTCGGTTTCGAGGATGGCGAGCATCTCCCGAATCATCGCCAGGCGCTCGGCGTCGTTCTCGCGCGCCTTCATCTTCTCGAAGAGCTGGTCGTACCGGGCATTCGAGAAGTTGGCGGTGTTGGGCCCGCCGCTCCTGGAGCGCGCCATCTCCGAGGTCAGCAGGAACAGGAAGTTCTCCGGATCCGGGTAGTCGGCGACCCATCCCCAGGAGAAGATCTGGTAGGCGCCGTTGCGAACCTTCTGCTGGAACTGGTTGTAGCTGCTGGCCTCGATCCGCACGTCGAGGCCGATCTCGCGCCACGCGTCCACGAAGTACTGGTTCTGCAGCAGACCCTGTGCGGTGGTCTGATAGGAGTCGAATGTCAAGCGCAAGGGCTTTCCGGTGTCGGGATCGATGCCACCCGGGTAGCCGGCCTCCTTCAGCAGGCGTCTGGCCTCGTCGAGATCGACGGTCCGGAAGGGGTTCCGGTAGTCGGATTCGTAGCCGAAGATTCCCGGCGGCAGCGGCGAGTGGGCCGGCACGCCGCGACCGTTCAGGAAGAGCCGGGTCCACTCTTTGGAGTCGACGGCGGTGCTCATTGCCTGGCGGAGCCTGCGACCGCGCTCACCGGCTGCAGCGCCCACCACCCGGTCCTCCATGTTGAAGCCCATGTAGTAGACGGAGGGCGCCACGGACCTCTCGAGGCGAACGCCCCGGTCCTTCATCGTCGGCGACAGGCGGTCGTTCTCGATCACGCTGTCGAAGCTCTCCTTGATCACCCCGGAGGCATCGTAGTAGCCCTGGATGAATTTATTGAACCGGGGAATGGACTCCTTCTCGCGGCGCGACTCGATGCGCTCGAGGAAGGGCAGGGGCCGCCCCACCACCGCGGGATCGAGCCTTCCCGCTTGGCGATCCTCGGGCTCTCCCTCGTCGGGATAGGTCGCGCCGGGCGCTCGCCACTCGGGGTGCCGGACGCCGTACCAGTTCGGGTTGGCCTCGAGCACCATTCGGAACTGCTTGTCGTACTGGACCAGCCGGAACGGGCCCGATCCGACCGGATGGTCGGCGAAGTGCCCGCGGCCCTCCTCGCCGTCGTAGTGCTCGATGGCCTCCCAGGGCACCGGGGTGGTGAAGGGCATGGCGAACCAGTAGAGGATCTGGGGGTAGGGATTGGCGAGGAGGATCTCCAGCTCTAGCGGTCCGAGCACCCGCACTCCCTCGATCGGACCTACCCGCTCATACTGGACGGGGACGGGCAGCTCCGCGAAGCCGGGCTCGTTCTTCCTGCGTTCGGTGAGCCGTTCCGAGAACTCGCGAAAGCCCACCAGGTTGGAGAAGGGTTCGATCACCGGGCTGTTCACCGCCGGGTCCGCAATCCGCATCAGCTCGAAGGCGACGTCCGCCGCCACGATTCCACGGGTCCGGCGTCCCTTCCCCCCTCGCTCGAAGGCGGGATCGTCCTGATAGAGGAGATCGGGGCGCAGCGTGAAGGGGTAGGCCACCCTCCCATCCGTTCGGGGTTCGGGCTCCGGAACCTCGGTAGCGATGCCGGGAATGAGTGTGTAGGGGCGCTTGAGGAAGTGGTACTCGAGGAGCGTGTCGTAGATGTTCCCGGTGATGGCGTGGGCACTGGTGGTATAGGCCACCGCCGGATCCAGGGTCTTGGGTGCCTCGACGAAGGTGTTGTAGACGACCTTCTTGCTCGCATCCTCGTCGGGATAGGGATTGTTCGTGCAGGTGGCGAGTGCCGCAGCGCAGGTGGCGAGCGCGGCCAGGTGCAGCCGGTTCCTCATCCGGATGACCCCTCCGGCGGGGAGGATACACGCTCCGGCAGCTCGAGCTGAAAGATGCCCTCGGGAAGCACCGGGTTGAGCTCGACGCCGCGGAACTTGACCTCCGCGTGAACCTCGGAGAGGGGGAAGTCGAGCTCGACGCGGTGGGCGAAGCGCGCGCCGGCCACCTCCCGGTAGTCGTCGTAGCGCACCCGGAAGAGCATCCCCTCCGGACACAGGACCTCGTAACGAGACAAGCGCTCCTCGGCGTCGAACTCGAGGGCAGACCAGCAGGGATCGGAGCCTCGGACCTCGAAGCGCACCACCGCATCGGCGTTCTCGACGGCGCCGCTGATCTCGCCTCCGGGAAGCTGCATCCGAGGAGCGCCGAGCAGCACGCGCACCGCCTCCTCAGGAGTGAGGGGAACACCCGCCACCTCCCACAGCACGCTGGGCCGGATCTCGCCACTCTCCACCGCGCCGCTCTCGGAGCGGTAGAGGTCGTAGCGCTCTCCGTCGGTCGCGAGAACCGCGATCCGCTGGTTCAGCAGGCCGAGTACCTCCACGCGGAGCCGGGCCGGCCGCTCCACCACCAGCAGCTGGCGAGCGAAGGACGCACCGCGCGCGCCGTCGAGGGAAACGCGCGCCGAGCCCCGGAGCGAGTGGAGCTCGCCGGCGCGAGCAGCCCAGCCGTCCAGCAGGGCCTGCGGACGCGGATCGTCGACGGCGAGCTGCACCACCTGCGGAGGCAGGGTGCGACAGCCCATCTGGAGCAGCAGCGCCGCGGCCAGCGCCAGCGCCGCGCACTTCACCGCGCCCCGAGCTCCTCGCGCAGCCGCTGGTATTTCTCACGAAGCTGCGGCTGCTCCTCGAAGCGGGGCGCGAGCTGGAGCGCCTCCTCGTACATCGAGAGTGCCCGCTCCTTCTGCTCCAGCAGGAGGTAGACATCGCCCAGATGCTCCGAGACCACCGGGTCACCGCCGGTGAGCTCGGCGGCCCGCTGCAGCTCATCCACCGCGCGGTCGAGCAGGACGCGCGCGGCGTCCACGTCCCCTTCCTCGAGCAGGGGGCGCGCGCGCATGAAGTAGACCCAGCCCAGGCTGTCGGTGATGTAGCCGTCGTCGGGGCGGAGCTCGAGGGCGCGAGAAATCATCGCCTCGGCCTGATCGAGATGGGTGCCCTGCTCGGCCCAGGTGTAGCCCACGTAGTTGAGCGCACCGGCGTGATCCGGATCCATGCCGAGGACGATCTGCATGTAGCGGACCGCCTCGTCGATCTGCTTCGCCTCTCCGTGGATGACCCCGATGTTGTAGAGGATTTCGGCGTCGCCGGGCGACTCGTCCAGAAGCTGCTGGAGGAACGCGAGGGCCCAGTCCAGGTCGCCGGCCTTGGCGCGGAGGCTCGCCAGGTAGAGATCCAGCGGGCGGTTCTCGTGGGCCTCCCGCGCCCGCTCCACCTCCGCGATGGCACGCCCGAAATCGCCGCGGTGCTCGTAGATCCCGGCGATCTGCGTGCGCGCCTCGGCGTAGCGATCGTGGCTGGTCGGGATGCCCTCGAAGGCGGCGATCGCCGCCTCGTCCTCGCCGAGACGCCTCCGGGCCACGCCGAGGAAGTACACGACCTCGGTTTCCTCCGGACTGCGTTGCAGGGCGAACTCGAAGCGGTCGGCGGCAGCCTCGAAATTCCCCCTCCCGAACTCGACGAACGCGAGCCGCAGTCGGGCGCGAAGATCCCCCGGGTACAGCGACTCGAGGATCTCCAGGGTCTCGACGGCCTCGTCGGTCCGCTCCAGGGCGAGCTGGGCTTCGGCCACAGCCTGGAGGGTGGCGCGGTGGTGGGGGTGGATCTCCAACACCTCGCGGTAGATGGCGATCTCTCCGACCCGATCCCCGCGCGCCCGGCGACTCCGGGCGAGAGCGGCGTAGAGAGCGAGCTCTCCAGGGTGCCGCTCCAGCCCGGTGCGGAGAGTCGCTTCGGAGGTGGCTGGATCACCGAGCTTCTCCTGGGCGTCGGCGAGGGCGAAGTAGCCGCGCAGCTCATCGGGATGGACATCGATCATCCGCTCGGCGAGACCCCGCGCGTCGCCGAATCTCTTGTTGTCGGCGTAGATGCCGTACAGGAGCAGCGCCGCCTCGTCGTTCACCGGGAGCCCACCTTCGTCGCGGAGCACGCGCTCGGCGTTCGCCACGTCCTTTCGGAAGCGGTAGAGGGTCCCGAGAAAGAGGCGCACCCCCTGGTTGTCCGGCTCGAGCTCGAGAGCCCGCTCGGCGTAGACCACGGCATCGGAAAGCCGCTTCTGGCGGGCGGAGAGCTGCCCCGCCCGCTTCAGGAGATAGACCGACTCGGGATCCTTGGAGAGGGCCCGGGTATAGGCCTCCAGGGCTTCCTCCAAACGACCCTCCATCTCGAGGTCGCGACCGATCAGGAAGTCGAGCTCCGGCGACGTCTCTTGCAGCGCTGGGCTCGGCCTGGAGTGCTCCCCCGGTGTCCAGATCGCGCAGCCGCTCGCAACGAGGAGGAGGACGAAGAGCAGGACCCCTCCCCTTCTCCCGTGGACTCCGCCCATCCCGAGAGTCAACCCGCCCGCTTCGCCGCTTTCCGCTGCCAGCACGCCGCTCCTCATCGGCCTGTCGGAGTTCTGGGCTGAGGTCCTCCAATCGGCCCAGATCAGGGGATCTAGGGAGAGAGGTAGCCCTTCTCCTCCAGGTATTCGATGATCCGTGAGACGCTCTGGTCGACACTCAGGGAGCCGGTATCGAGGACCAGCTCGGGGTTCTCCGGTGGCTCGTAGGGCGCGGAGACTCCGGTGAACTCGGGGATCTCGCCGGCTCGGGCCTTCTTGTAGAGCCCCTTGGGATCGCGCGACTCGCAGGTCTCCACGGACGCATCGAGGTGGACCTCGATGAAATCGCCCCCGTCGAAGAGCGCGCGGGCCGCGTCGCGGTCCGCTCGGTAGGGCGAGATGAAGGAGGTGAAGACGATCACGCCGGTCTCGGTGAAGAGCCGCGCCACTTCACCGATGCGGCGAATGTTCTCGGTCCGGTCGTCCGGAGAGAATCCCAGGTTCCTGTTGAGTCCGTGCCGCACGTTGTCGCCATCCAGGACGTAGGCCAGATGTCCGCGCTCCACCAAGGCAGCCTCGGTCGCTACCGCGAGGGTCGATTTCCCCGAAGCGGAAAGACCGGTCAGCCAGATGGTCGCGCCCCGCTGCTTCAGCAGCGCCTCGCGCTCCCGACGGCCGATCTGCCCATCGTGCCAGGTGATGTGGGTGCTCTTCTGTTCTGCCAACGGCCCGCGCCTCGCGCTCCGGAGGGCTCGTCAATCTAGCGAATCGCGATGCCCGGGGCTGCGCGAGAGCCGCGGCGACGACCCGGGCTAATGTCGCTGGCGGGCCTCTTCTCGGCGCGCTCTTTGGGCCGCGACGTTTGCGATCAACGCGTCGGCGGCGACCTCGATCTCTTCCGCGGTGGTGAAGCGACCGAGTCCGATGCGGACCGACGACCGCGCGCGCGCCGGGTCGCATCCCAGAGCGCGCAGGACGTGGCTGGTTTCCGGCTTCGCGGAGCTGCAGGCGGAACCGGTGGAGACGGCCACCTCCTTCAGATCCGAGATCAGGGCGTCGGCCTCGATGCCCTCGAAGGAGATGTTGAGATTGCCGGGGAGACGTCGCTGTGGGTGGCCGTTGAGGGAAACACCCGCGAGGGACTGCGAGAGCCGTTCCAGCATGCGGCTGCGCAGGCCGACGAGCCGCCTCGCCTCGGCATCCATCTCCGCAACGGACAGGGCCACCGCCCTCCCGAAGCCGACGATCAGCGGAACCGGCAGGGTCCCCGCGCGCAAGCCGCGCTGGTGTCCTCCACCGTGAAGCTGCGGTAGAAGACGCAAGCGCCTTCCGTCCGATCGCCGGCTTCGCACCAACAGCGCCCCGATCCCCTTCGGACCGTAGAGCTTGTGGGCGGAGATCGAGAGCAGATCGATCCCCATGCCCTCCACGTCGAGAGGGGTCTTCCCGACCGCCTGGGCCGCGTCGGTGTGGAAGAGCACGCCCCGCTCTCGGCAGATCCGACCGATCTCCGCCAGCGGCTGGAGCACGCCGATCTCGTTGTTCGCCGCCATGATGGAGACCAGGGCCGTGCGCTCGGTGATGGCGCGGGCGACCTCCTCCGGATCGATGATCCCCTCCGAATCGACCGACAGCACGCTGACCGCGACTCCCCGCCTCTCCAGATCCTCGCAGGCATCCAGCACCGCGGGATGCTCCGTTGCAGCGGTGACGACGTGGCCACCCCCGTGGGTGACTCCCTTGATCGCCAGGTTATTGCTCTCGGTGGCGCCACTCGTGAAGATGATCTCCCGCGCATCCGGCGCGGCGATCGCCGCCGCCAGTTCCTCGCGGGCCATCTCCACGGCCGCCTCGGCCCGCCATCCGAAGGCGTGGTGGCGACTGGCGGCGTTCCCGTAGTCCTCGCTGAAGAAGGGAAGCATGGCCTCGACGACCCGCGGATCGACGCGGGTGGTGGCCTGATTGTCGAGATAGATGGGGAGCTTCAAGAGGCCGCCCTTGCCACGCGGTGAAATGTAGCCCAGTGGCGGTATCAGACCATTTCGGTCCTGTACTCGTACACCGGTGGGGATGCCGCCGGCCGGAGCCAGAGGAAGATCTCCCGGTTCCCCTTCGGCCCAGGAATCCGGCTGTCCACCCGCCCCTCCAACCGGTAGCCCAGGGACTCGGCGCACCCGCGCACGCGATCGGCGGCTGCGGCGCGCAGCGCCTCGTCGCGAACGACCCCTCCCTTCTCCACCTGATTCCGGCCGACCTCGAACTGGGGCTTCACCATCGCCAGGACGTCAGCTCCGGGCGCCAGCGCGGGCAGTCGGGGCAGGAGCAGCGTGAGGGAGATGAAGGAGACGTCGATGGTCACCAGATCGATGGGTCCGGGGACCGCGGACGCCTCCATGTGGCGGACGTTGGTCCGCTCGAGCACGAGCACGCGGGGGTCGCTGCGCAGCCCCGCATCGAGCTGTCCATAGCCGACGTCCACCGCCACCACCCGATCGGCCCCGGCGCGCAGCAGGCAGTCGGTGAAGCCGCCCGTCGAAGCGCCCAGGTCCAGACAGGCGAGGCCTCTGGGATCGATCCCCAGGTCTGCAAGAGCGCCGGCGAGCTTCTCGCCACCGCGGGAGACGTAGGCGCGCTCCTCGCCTCGCACGCGGACGGCTGCGCCCTCGCGAACGCGGGTCCCCGGCTTCTCGACCGGGACGTCGTCGACGAGAACCCGCCCGCTCCGGATCAGGGCCTGGGCTCGGGTCCGCGTCGCCGCGAGGCCATCGCGGACGATTCGCTCGTCGAGGCGCAGGCCCCTCAGCACTCCTCCGCAGCGGATCCCTCGACGAGATCCCGCACCGCCCGGGCGATTCCCTCGGCGTCGAGACCGAGGTCGTGGCGGATCTTCTCAGTGTCGCCGTGCTCGATCACCCCGTCGGGAACGGCGAGGCAGCGGAAGGCCACGGACACACCGGCGGCGGACAGCGCCTCCAAAACGGCGCTTCCGAAGCCGCCCATGCCCGCGTGCTCCTCCACCGTCAACAATGCCCTGCAGCGGCGCGCCAGGGAGAGGATGCGATCCTCGTCGAGGGGCTTCGCGAAGCGCGCGTTCAGCACCGCCACCGAGATTCCCTCCGGCGCCAGCTCCGCAGCCGCCTCGAGGGCGGGATGCACCATGGCACCGTACCCGACGATCAGAGCGTCGTCCCCGTCGCGCAGGAGCTCGGATTCGCCGATGGAAATCGCCTTGATGTCCTGATCCAGGGGAGCCCCAAAGCCCGCGCCCCGCGGATAGCGGATGGCGGCGGGACCGTCGTACTCGACGGCAGTGCGGAGCATGTGCTGGAGTTCGTTCTCGTCCTTCGGCGCCATGCAGACGATGTTCGGCAGATGTCGCAGGTAGGCGATGTCGTACATCCCCTGGTGGGTGGCGCCGTCGGCGCCGACGATGCCGGCGCGGTCCATGGCCAGTGTGACGTCCAGGTTCTGGAGGCAGACGTCGTGGACAACCTGGTCATAGGCTCGCTGCAGGAAGGTGGAGTAGATCGCGGCCACGGGCTTCATTCCCTCGCTGGCGAGCCCGGCCGCGAAGGTCACGGCGTGCTGCTCGGCGATGCCGACGTCGTAGAAGCGGCTCGGGAACTCCTTTGCGAACAGGTCGAGACCGGTTCCGTCGGCCATGGCGGCGGTGATGCCGACGATGCGAGGGTCTTCCCTGGCGAGGCGGATCAGCGTCTCGGCGAAGACCCTCTGGTACTTGGGTGGACCGGGCTTCGAAGCGTGGACCTTCCCCGACTCCACGTCGAAGCTTCCGACCCCGTGATACCTGTAGGGATCGTTCTGGGCCGGCTGGTAGCCGTAGCCCTTGGCAGTGAGAGCGTGAACCAGGATGGGTCCGTCGCCGTTGGCGAGCATGGCCTTCACGTTCTCGAAGGTCTCCAGCACCACGTCGATGCGGTGCCCCTGGATCGGACCCACGTACTTGAAGTTCAGGGCCTCGAACAGCAGTCCCGGAGAGAAGAAGACCTTGAGGGACTCCTCGGCCTTCTGCGCCCAGTGCACCATGTCGCCGGGCATCGTCGAGAGGAACTCCTTCACCCAGCCCTTCATGCGCCGCACCATGGGCGCCGACATCTTTCGAGACAGGTACGAGGACATGGCACCGACATTCGGAGAGATCGACATCTCGTTGTCGTTCAGCACCACCACGAGGTTCTTCTGCTTGAGGTGGCCGGCGTGGTTCAGCCCCTCGAAGGCCATTCCCGCGGTCATGCCGCCGTCGCCGATCAGGGCGATGGTGCAATGATCGATCCCCCGATGCTGTAGACCCAACGCCATTCCGAGGGCCGCGGAGATCGAGGTGCCCGCGTGACCGGCGCCGAACGAATCGTACCCGGACTCCTGACGCCGCAGGAACTTTCCGATGCCGTCTTCCTTGCCGATCCGGTCGAAGCCGGCGCGCCGGCCGGTCAGCATCTTGTGGGGATATCCCTGGTGACCGACGTCGAGAACCAGCCGGTCCCGCGGCGTATCGAAGGCATAGTGGATGCCGGTGATGAGCTCGACGGCGCCGAGGCTCGATGCCAGGTGACCGCCGGTCTTCGAAACGCGCTCGATGATCTCGGCGCGGATCTCCTCGGCGAGCTGCTGGAGCTGCTCCCGCGGGAGTCGCCGCAGATCCTCCGGCGACTCGATCCCTTCCAGCAGCTCCCGCTTCGTCATCGACTCCTCCGCACCGCGTAGCGCGCGAGCTCGCGAAGTGGCTCTCCGCGCTCACCCAGATCCTCGATCAGGGTGAGCGCGCCGTCGAGGAGCTCCTCCGCGCGCGCCCGCGCCTTCTGCGGTCCGAGAACCCGCACCAACGAGCAGGGTTCCCCCTTCTCCTGGTCGAGCAGATCGTCGGCGATCTGGAAGGCCACCCCCATCCCCTCGGCGAAGCAACGCAGGCGTTCGAGCAAGGGGGTGTCGGCACCGCCGAGCCGAGCGCCGGTCACCACCGATGCGGCGATCAGCGCCGCCGACTTTCGCCGGTGAATCGATTCGATCGCGCTGGCGTCGCCCTCGCTGGCGCGAAACGCCAGGTCGTCGGCCTGTCCCCCGACCAGGTGGCGCGAATCCGCTGCGCTCGAGAGATCCCGGAGCGCCGCGAGCCGCCACTGCGGCTCTGCGTCTTCGGATGCCGAAGCCAGCACTCCGAAGGCCCGAGCCAGCAGCGCGTCACCCGCCAGCACTGCCACCGCCTCGCCAAACGCGACGTGGACCGTCGGTCGGCCACGCCGCTCGTCGTCGTCATCCATGCAGGGGAGATCGTCGTGGATCAAGGAGTAGGTGTGCACCAGCTCCACCGCCGCGGCCGCCGGCAGCGCGATCTCCGCGGGACTCCCGGCCGCCTCGCAGCCGGCGAAGGCGAGAGCGGGCCGCAGTCGCTTGCCGCCGGGAAAGAGCAGGTGACGCATGGCGGCGTGCAGACTCGTGGGACTCTCGCTGGCAGGGGGCACCACCTCGTCGAGGTAGCGGTCCACCAGCGACGAGCGCTCCGCCAGGTAGGCCTCGACGTCCACTCCTACGACCCCTCGCCCTCCGGCACCTCGAAGCTTCGCTCACTCCAGCCGTCGCCCTCCTGGGTGAGCACCTCGATGCGCCGCTCCGCCTCGCGGAGCTGCGCGGCACAGCGCCGGGCCAGCCCGACGCCCTCCTCGAACGCGGCGAGGGCGGCTTCGAGCTCCAGATCACCCGCCTCCAGGCGCTGCGCGACCTCTTCCAGGCGCTCGAGCGCCCTCTCGAACGGAAGCTCCTGGGAGGGGTCTCGGCCCTGAATGCCAGGCTCAGGGGGCTGTCGCATTTCGAGGCGAATCGTACCGGTGGCCGCTGCCCCCGTCAAACGGGCTCGATCCAAAAAAACTTTCGAAATTGAGGACTTCCATCATCTCCGCGGCTCGCGGGCGGCGCTCACAGTGGCCTCGATCTCCCCCTCGGAGACCCTCAGCCGAAGGGCATCCCCCTCGCTTACCTCCCGGGCCCGACGCACGATCACCCCCTCCGGCTCCCGGTAGACGATCGCGTAGCCCCTGGAGAGCACAGCCAGGGGCGAGAGGGCGTCGAGGCGGGCCGAGACAGCTTTGAGACGGGCGCTGCTCCCCGCGAGATTGGCTCCGACCCCCCGCCTCAGGGCGCCGACCGCGGCCTCCCAGCGGACCCGATGCGCCATCAGACGGGCGGAGGGAGCGTGGGCGCGCAGAGATTCCCTGCTGCGGCCGAGGCGCCTTGCCGCGCGATCGACCGCGCCGAGAGCGGCAGCCCGCAACCGACGCCGGTCTCGATCCAACCGGGTCTCTTGGACCTGGCGGTCCGGCAAGGCCAGCGCCGCGGCGGCGGAAGGCGTGGGCGCCCGCGCGTCCGCCACCAGGTCGCAGATCGTCACGTCGACCTCGTGCCCGACGCCGCTCACCACCGGAACCGGACAGGCGCGAACCGCCCGCGCCACCCGCTCGCTGTTGAAGGCGAACAGGTCTTCGAGTGAGCCACCTCCGCGCACCAGCAGGATGACGTCTACGCCGCGACCGGCCACGAGCTCGAGGGCCGCTGCGATCTCCTCCTCGGCGCCCTCCCCCTGGACGCGGGTCGGCGCCACCAGAAGCGGGATCGAGCGAAAGCACTGGCCCGTCACCTGGATCACGTCCCGAATCGCGGCTCCCGTGGGCGAGGTGACCACGCCGACCCGGCGCGGAAACTCCGGGAGCGGCCGCTTCAGCTCCGGTGCGAAGAGGCCCTCGGCCTCGAGGCGGGCGCGGAGCTGCTCGAACGCCAGCTGCAATGCACCCTGTCCCCGGGGCTCCAGGCTTCGCACGACGATCTGGAGATCGCCCCGCGAGGGGTAGAGCGTCAGGTCTCCGAAGACGAGGACCTCGAGACCGTCTTCCGGATCGAAGAGTAGACGCTGGGCGACGCCGCGAAACAGGGCAGCGCGGATCTGCGCCCCGTCGTCCTTCAAGGTGAAGTAGCTGTGCCCGGAGCGCGCGCGGTGGCAGTTGCTGATCTCTCCCACCACCCAGACGCGCCCGAACTCGTCTGCCAGCAGCTCCTTCAAATCGGAGAGGAGCTCACTGACGCTGTAGACACTCCGGACCGGGAACTCTGGCTGCGCGGACCGGCCCATCCAGCGAGGCTAACTAAGGCGTGGGGGCCTCGCCCGCTGCCTCCGCTGCGCGGATGGGTGCGGACTCGTCGCGCGTCTTGCGCAACCGGTCGAAGTAGGTCCAGCTCTTGAGTACCTCGATGGCGCGGGTCAGCTGAACGTCCCTCTTCCTGTCGGCCGCGGCGCCCTCCCCCGGATCGGAATCGCCCTCCGACTCCGGTAGCACCTCTTCCCGGGTCAAGTGACCTTCGAGATCTTCCTCGCGGAACCTCTGGAACTCACCGCCCTCCTGCTCACTGCCATGGAACGCCCGCGGGTGCACCTCGATGTCCGGCTCGATTCCGACCTCCTGGATCGAACGCCCCGACGGCGTGTAATAAAGGGCGGTCGTGAGTCGTAGACCCGAGCGATCCTCGAGCGGATAGACCGTCTGTACCGAGCCCTTTCCGAAGGTCTCGGCGCCGAGCAGCAGCGCGCGGTGATGGTCCTGGAGCGCCCCGGCCACGATCTCCGATGCGCTGGCGCTTCCCGCGTTCACCAGGGCGACCATGGGGTACTCGCCCTCACCGCCGGGTCGTGCTTTGAACTCCTGCTGCTGGGTCGCCACCCTGCCCTGCGTGTAGACGATCAGCCCCTCGTCGAGCCACATGTCGGCGACTTTGACGGCCTGGTCGAGCAGCCCGCCCGGGTTGTCACGAAGGTCGAGCACGAAGCCGTCGAACTGCCCGCCGTTCTCCTCGCGAAGCTCTCCGAGGACGCGCCCCAGGTCGCGGGCGGTGCGCTCCTGGAAGGATCGGACCCGGACGTAGGCATAGCCGTCTTCCAGCATCCGCCCTTCCACCGAGGCCACCTTGACGACATCCCGCGAGATGGTGAAGGGCTCCGGTCGTTCGAACCCCTCCCGGAGGATGCGGATGGTGATCTCGGTGCCCTTGGGACCCCGCATCAGCTGGACGGCCTCATGGAGGTCCATCGTCTTGGTACTGTGGCAGGGCTCCGTCCAGTCCTCCGGAGGCTCCGTCGGGCAGATCGCGACGATCTGGTCCCGAGAGCGGATCCCCGCTCGCCAGGCTGGAGTCCCCTCGATCGGCGACACCACCACGATGAAGCCGTCGCGCTCCTTGCTGATCTCGATCCCCAGGCCGTGGAACTCGCCTCGGGTGTCGATCTGCATCTCCTTGTGGGCATTCGGATCGAGATAGGAGGAGTGGGGATCGAGCTCCCGGAGCATTCCCTTGACGGCGCCCCGGATCAGCTTTCGCTCATCCACGGGCTCGACGTAGTTCTCGCGAACCAGGCGCAGCACGTCGCTGAAGAGGCTCAGGTCCTCGTAGCGGGAGGCGGCGAGGCTGCCCGTTCCCGCGCTGGCGACCACCAGCAAGGCGGCTGCGAGGGATCCCGTGAAAAAGCCGAGGAGGAAGCGAGAATTCAGCCGACGCATGTTGGTTGGGTGTTTCTCCTGCGGGCAAGACCCGCTCCGTGGGGTTGTCCGGGGAGGCCATCGCGATCCGGTCTGGAACCCGTTCCTGGGCTTCGGCGATCCGCCGGCTCTCCTTGACGCACCGGTGAGTCTACCGCTCTGGCACCCGGAGCAGCCAGTCGGCCGGATCGAGGGCTCTGCTCCCGTTGCGGATCTCGAAGTAGAGCCTCGCGCCGCTCAGGGATCCGGTCTCGCCGGCCCGGCCGACCCGGTCGCCGCCCCGTACCCGGTCGCCGACCTCCACCTCGATCGCTTCGAGGTGGCCCGAGACCGTGAAGTAGTCCGCTCCGTGGTCGAGGATCACGAGCTTCCCGTAGCCGCGGAACCAGTCGGCGAAACGCACCTCGCCCGCGGCGACGGCGTAGACCGGCTCGCCGATCTCCACCTCGAAGTCCACACCCTTTCGGAAGGTCTGGGTTCGCAGCTCCTCGTCCACCACGCGACCGAAGCGGCGCAGCAAGGGTCCCACCACGGGGGCTTCGAGCCGGCCCTCGAGTGAGGAGAAGGGGATCTCGCCCGCTCCCGCGGGTCGGCGCCGAGGGCTCTCGCGCAGATGGCCCAGGGTCTCCTCCAGTGCACGGGCCGCCGCCTCGAGCTCGTTCAGGACCGCCCGCGCGCGCGCGCGGTCACCGCGCACCGAGAGGAGGAGTTCCCGCTTGCCGCGGCGCTCCTGCTCCAGTTCGGCGGATCGGACTCGAAAACGCCGGGCTGCCTCGTCGCGCTGGGCGGCCACGCTCGCCGCCTCGCGCCGGGCCCGTTCGAGAGCGGCCACCTCGTCGTAAAAGCGGGTCAGGAGCTTCTGATCGTGGCGGACCAGTCGCCGAAGGGTCTGGACGCGCTGGAGCCGGTCGCGCAGGGATCCTGTGGCGAAGATCATCCGCACCGGTCCGAGCTCGCCGGTCTTGTAGAGCGCGACGGCGCGGCTGGCGAGGGCGCTCCTGGTTCGGGCGAGGCGCGCCTCCAGATCGGCGCTGGTGGCCTCGAGCTCTCGAAGCCGAGCCCGCGCCGCCCCCGCCTCGCGGCGCGCGCGATCCAGATCCGCCGACAGGGCCCCCGCGGCCTCATCGATGGACTGGATGGCGTCGAAGAGACCGCGCTCGCGCCGCTCGTACTCCGCCACCCGCTCCCGGCGCTCCTCGATCGCCCTCCGCAACGACTCGAATTCATCAGAGGTGTCCGAAGCCCCCATCGCCGCCGGTGCCAGCAGTCCGAGGACCAGCACCGCGGGAAGGAACCTCACCGCTGCGATCCCTCGACGAGCGCCAATCCCGATCCCAGGGTTCCGAGCGCAGCGCCGGCGCCGATCAGGCCCAATACCCCGTCGGCGCCGACGAACGTCGGCGTCGCGAAGCCGAGCAGAATCTCGAGCCCGCCCTCGATACCGGGCAACAGGATCCTGAAGAACCCGTAGAGGAGCGCGATGGCGACGACGCCCCCCAGAGTCCCCTGGATGAATCCCTCGACCAGGAAGGGAATCGATACGAAGCTGCGTCCCGCGCCGACGAGCCGGAGGATTTCGATCTCCTCCCGGCGCGCGTAGACGGCGAGCCGGATCGTGTTGGAGACGATCAGCAGGGTGGCGAGCGCGAGCACCGCTCCGATCCCCACCCCGATGCCGCGGATCAGGGCCATCGCCCGAGCGTAGCCCTCGACCCACTCGGTTCCGTAACCGAACTCGTCGATGCCGCGGAGACCGTCGAGGGCGGCGACCAGGATCCCGACTCCCTCGGTGGATCTCGATTCCGGAACCAGGGTGATCTCCAGGGAGGCGGGCAGCGGATTCTCGTCCAGGCCTTCCAGAAGGGAGGCTTGCCCGGCGCTCCCTTGGCGGAAGCGCTGCACGGCCTCTTCCTCCGTGACCAGCCGGACCGACTCCACTCCCGGCGCACTTTCCACCCGCTCGAGGAGAGCGCGCTGCTCTTCGCCGGGTAGTCCGACTTCGAGATAGGCGGAGACCAGGATGTCCTCCCCGAACCGATCCAGGAGCCGCTCCATGTTCGAGACCAGGAGAACGAAGGCCCCCACCAACAGCAGCGTGACACCGATGGTGGCCACTGCGACCGCACTGGTCATCGGACTCGCGCGCAGGCCGTGCAGCGCCGTCCGCGAGAAGTAGCGGAGCCGCACGCCCAGTCGCCTCATAGCAATTCCCGTATCCCGGGAAGATCCTCGACGATGCGTCCATCCTCGAGCTTCACGCTCCGCCTTCCGTAGCGCTCGATCAGAGCCGAGTCGTGGGTGGCGACGAAAACGGCCGTCCCGCGAGTCGCAGCACTCACCAGCAGGTCCATGATCTCGAGCGTCAGTTCGCCGTCGAGATTGCCGGTGGGCTCGTCCGCGAGCAGGATCTCGGGCTCGTTCACCAGGGCGCGGGCGATCGCCAACCGCTGCTGCTCACCACCCGAGAGCGAGAGCGGATGATGGAAGCGGCGGTGCTGCAACCCGACCCGTTTGAGCATCGCGAAGACCATGCTCCGGGCCTGGCGCCGCGGCGTCCCGACCACGTCGAGGGCCAACGCGACGTTCTCCTCCACCGTTCTCCGGGGAAGGAGCTTGAAGTCCTGAAACACCACCCCGATCCGGCGGCGCAAAGCGGGGACTCCGCTCCGCCCGAGCCGGCCGACGTTTCGCCCCAGTACGATGATCTGGCCCTCGCTCGGTCGCTCCGCCGCGAAGATGAGCTTCATCAGCGTGGTCTTGCCGGCGCCGCTCGGGCCCGTCAGAAAGGCGAACTCACCCTTCTCGAGCTCGACGCTCACGTCGCGAAGCGCCCAGGATCCCGCCAGGTAGGACTTCGAGACGTGGAAGAGACGCACGAGGGCCCCGGCACCAGGGTGAGCCGGGTCCACGCCCCTAGCCCGCATGGCTACGTCTCACGGACGGCGACGCTTTCGGTTGCGCGCGCTCTCGACCAGGTAGTTGAGAATGACCTCGTCGAGAGGCTTCTCGGACACGATGCCCTCGCCGAAGGAACGACCCGCCGGGCCTTCCGATTCGCCGGCGCCGGTGCTGACAGGGGTCTCGGTGGACGTCATGGGGGCGGGTGCCGTCTGTCCCTTGCCGTCTTCGGCCTCGCCGAACACCGATTCTCCGAGTCTCTCCCGGATCAATTCGTCGAAGGCACGCGCGCGTAGCCGCTCGAGGACCGCCTTATGCTGAGCCTCCATCCGGTCGCGCACCAGCTGGCCGAGATGGGGGTCGTCGAGCTGATCGGCGTAGCTGCTCTTCTCGGAGGCGAGAATGGTCCCGCCGTGGTAGAGGTGCGTGATGATGTGGGGACGAGCGCGACCGCTGTCCTCACTCTGGACGTGGAATAGCACGCCTCGGTGTCGGATGTTGGTGTTGAAGCCGGAAAGCATGACGGGCGCGATCCCCTCGAACCTCGGCGCAGAACGGGCGAGCAGTGTGCGCGACCACCTCCGCGTTTGCAAGCAAGGTCCAGGCCCATCGAGCGGCTTCCCACGGCCGCCGCACGAAGCTCGTGCACCGCTATCGGCGCGAAGCCGGTTCCGCTGAAATCGCGGCGTGGGCGCCCTTCGAGGAGCCGGCTATCCCGGGGGGAATCGACCCGGGACCCCACCGAGTGGCCCCGGCGCGTGCAGGCGCGCCGGGGCCCGGGGGCGACGAAGGGGGCTCGGAGCGCAGTCCGTCGCAGCGGAGAGGCGCGACGCCTCAGATTCGCCCGGGAGTTCTCCTCCCGAGGCGAGCGAGTCCCGCGAGTCCCAGAGCCAGGAGCAGGCCGCTCGAGGGCTCCGGTATCCCGGAGAGCGGAGCACTGCCGGGCGTCGGCACCTCGAGCACTGCGAAGTCGGCGGCGTTGTCGTCGGTGTCGATGTCGGCGAAGCGGCGCGCGAGACTCGAGCCCGCCGGCGGATCCGGGGAGGGGCTCCCCTCGCCGGCGAAGACCTCCCCCCCGTCGAAGACGCCGTATCCCAGCGCGTCGAGCACAGCGTCGCCGTCCCGGAGCAGGATCGAATCCGGCCCGTTCTGGAAGTCGAAGTCGAGGAGCTGATCCGCCCCCGGCACGGAGCTCACGCCCCCGCCCGCGTCGGCGGCGAGAACGAAGAGACCGTCGGCCGGAATCACACCGGAGAGAACGAGGCTCACGGTAACGCCGCCGCCCGATCCGTTGATCCCTTCGATGGTGAGACCGTCGAGGTTCGTGCCCGCCTCGCCGTAGACCTCGACGAAGACGAAGCCGTGGTCGGAGCCGACCGCGTCGTAGAAGACCTCGGAGAGTACGGGAAGGGCGCCGGCCTGGACGGCACCGAGCAAGCTGATGAGTAGGGAAAGTCCCAGCGTTTTCATGGACGGGTCTCCTCGGGGGTGGTCCGGGGTGAGTGCAATGCCGGGGCCGACGCAGCGCGGCTCCACCAGCCCCCCGTCCAGGCGTCGAGGCCGGAGCCGAGCTCGTCCGTCCGCAGGCGCAGCCGCCGTGACTCGCCGCTGCGGACCGACGGCTGGCTGGCGAGCTGGAGAAGCATGCGTCGCCGTTCGAAGTAGAGCTGGGTGATCTCGTCGAGGACGTCGTCGCGCAGCTCGATGATCTCGCGAGCCTCTTTCGACACGTCGATGGATTCCGGGTGGTACGCGATGTCCGCGAGGTCCCAGACCAGGACCGCGGCCACGGCGAAGTCGCGGCTGCGCTCTCTCTCCCTGTCGAGAAACAGGCGGGGGGCGTCGTAGGTGAACGCCTCGTCGTAGTCGAGCTGCCGGCTGCGCTTTCCCCCGTACGAGCCGCGGAACTCGAATCTCGGCAGCCACCCGCGCTGGCGCACACCCCGCTGCAGCGCGCGAATGCGCTGCGGCCCGAGATCCAGGTAGCGAAGCGCCGCCACCTGGACCTGATGCACACTGGGCTCCCCCGCCCCGAGCGTCTTCAGGAGCGGGACGCTGGGCTCTGGCTCCGCCCCGTCGGAGACGAGACGGCCGGTGAAGAGGCCCCGAACGCCTGCGGCGTAGACGATCGCATCGCCTCCCGCCAGGACGGCGACCGGGGTGCTGCCGACCGGCGGGGCGACGCGACGCCAGGGACCCGAAGGCGACGCGGCCTCGAGGAGACCGCGATCCGTCGCGATCCACAGGCGACCCGCCGTATGACCGAAGCGGAGCGGCTCGGCACCCGGGGGGAGAACGGGACGGAAGCTCTCCCAAGAGCCCTCCCGGTAGATCGAAAGCCCCCACCGGGAGAGCACTGCGACCTCTGCTCCCGGAAGCGAGGTCGAGAGGTCGACCGCGTCCCGGCGGCCGCCGCCGTCCGAGATCGACACCGGTGCCGTGTCCTCGACGACGAACCGACCGGCCCCGGTGTGAAGGGTGGCGCGCTGGACCGCGCCCTCGACGATCATCCAGAGCTCCGCCCCGTCTGGAAGTGGCCGCACTGCGAGGGCGTCCACTGCGCCTGCGGGAAGCCCGGCGTCCAGGCGAACCCAGCTCCACCCGTCGCTCGAGAAGAAGGCGCCGCTGGACGTGCCCGCCAGGACGAACTCGGGGGTGACGAGAATGCGTCGGACCGCCCGGGCGCCGGCGCCGAGCGATCGCCCCGAGACCTTGCCCACCGCATCGAGATGAAAGAGGCCGCGATCCGTCGCCGCGTACAGACCGGCGTCGCGAGAGAAAGCGAGATCGCGGACCGGCCCCCTGCGCAGCACCCTCGCTGACGCGGGCGCTCCCCCCGAGAGCCACACTCCCTGCTCGTCGCCCACGGCGAG
>Ga0255055_10000925_pt1 | contig 22394 bp, 14 predicted proteins | sample JV7_2_27_MG_FD_188633 | JGI IMG/M metagenome (GOLD analysis project Ga0255055, IMG submission 188633) | Seawater microbial communities from Jervis Inlet, British Columbia, Canada - JV7_2_27 | ecosystem: Environmental > Aquatic > Marine > Inlet | place: Canada: British Columbia | collected...
TAGGGCTCGGCGCCGCCTCCAGATCGTCTTCCAGGACCCGTACGCTTCTCTCAGCCCCCGCATGCAGATCGGCCAGATCGTGGCCGAGCCGCTGAAGCTGCATCGGCTTGTGCCCCCGGCGCAGACGAAGGAACGGGTGCTGGAGCTGTTGGGCCGCGTGGGAATCGAGCCATACTTCGCCTACCGCTACCCGCACGAGATGAGCGGAGGGCAGCGGCAGCGGATCGCTATCGCTCGGGCCCTCGCTCTCGAGCCCGACCTCATCGTGGCCGACGAGCCGGTGTCCGCCCTGGACGTCTCGGTCCAAGCTCAGATCCTGAAGATCTTTCTCGGCCTCAAGCGGACGGACGGCATCGCCATGCTGTTCATCTCCCACGACATCGGCGTCGTGGAGCGGATCGCGGACCGTATCTCGGTGATGTACCGTGGCCTGTTCGTGGAGCAGGCGCCGACCGATCGGCTGATTCAGTCGCCGCTGCACCCGTACACCAAGGCGCTGCTCGCCGCGGTCCCCACGGCCGGCGGCGAGAAACAGCCGCACGTCCGACTGCGAGGCGAGCCGCCTAAGGCCACCGAGGAGCTCCGCGGCTGTCCGTTTGCGAGCCGCTGTCCCCTCGTCGAGCAGGTATGCCGAGACCTCACCCCACCGCTCGAGCCGAAGGCGCCAGGGCATGATGTGGCCTGCCACCTCGTGTAGACGCCAGGAGCCCCTCGAGCTAAATAGTGGTCTCGATTCCACCCGCTCCACGATTTCCGGGTCTCAAAGGAGGTTCTTCGTGACTTCGCGTGTTCGCATCGCTGTGATCGGTGTGATCGCTGCCCTCGCTCTGCTTTCGGTCGCCCGCACCGGGATCGCACAGGCACAGGACGCGGCGGAACCGACACGGCTCGAGGCCCTGGCGGAGGAGCTGACTGACCTCGAGTCATGGATCGCCGTGTTGGAAGCCCGTTACGAGGCGGCAAGCGAAGCCGATCAGGAGCTCTACCTCGTTCAGCTTCGGCGACGCTGGACCACGCACCATGAAGTGCTCGGGAAGCTCGTAGGCGAGATCCAGAGCGCGCGTGAGGCGGGCGAGGAGGACCGGCGCATCACGCAGCAGGCGCGAGATGGGCTCGAAAGGGAGATCCTGGCGACTGTGTCATGGGCCGATATCGTCCAGGCGTCGATCGAAGAGGCCCGAGCGGCGCGCTCGAGTACGCCACCGGAGAGTCTGCTCGACCTCGAGATCAAGCTCTCGGAGCTCAACGCGAGCATCGATCGCGGACTCGCCGGCATCACCGACAACTTCGAATACGCGACGACACTGGGCTTGGACGTGGCGGCCGGGGAAGCTGCCCTCGATTCGACGCTCGCCGATCGGGCGGCGCTCCTGGCCGCGAGTGCCGAGCTGGCCCTGGAGCGGCAGGCGACGCTCGAGGGAAGACGCTCGAAGCCCGGGGTGGACACCGTGGCGCTCGACACGAAGCTGGCGGCCGTGGATGAGAGGCTTCTCGGCGCCACGACAAGCCTCGAGACGATGGTGGGGCTCATGGGTCGGCAGGAGTTGGAGACGGCCGAATACGAGCGGCTCCTGCTCACGGCCACCGGCGATCTGGGTACCGAGGTCCTCGACCCCGAGGTCGTGGGCGGGCTGGTAAGCGACTGGTGGGGCGCGGCGATGGAGTGGTTCGAGCAGAACGCCGGGATGCTCGCCGTCCGGGTGGCCACGATCCTCCTGATCCTGCTCGTGGCGGGGGTGCTGGCCCGCCTGGCACGAAGGGCGGTGGCCCGCGTCCTCGGCTCCAGCCGCGTCCACGTATCGAACCTGCTCAAAGGATTGGCCATCGGGGCGGCCTCCAAGCTGGTCTGGCTCGTCGGACTTCTCGTCGTCCTGTCCGTTCTGGGGGTCAACCTGGGCCCGGCGCTCGCCGGCCTCGGCATCGCCGGCTTCGTGCTCGGGTTCGCGCTTCAGGATTCGCTCTCCAACTTTGCCGCCGGCATGATGATCATGGTCTACCGGCCGTTCGATGTCGGCGACCTCGTCACGGCCGCGGGAGTCACGGGGAAGGTCAAGGACCTTACGCTCGTCTCGACGGTCATCACGACGCTGGACAACCAGCTCCTCGTCGTGCCCAACGGCAAGATCTGGGGCGACGTGATCAACAACGTGACCGGGCAGACGATGCGCCGTGTCGACATGGTCTTCGGGATCGGCTATGACGACGACATCGAGAAGGCGCAGCGCATCATGGAAGAGGTCCTGACGTCTCACCAGCTCGTGCTGGACGATCCGGAGCCGGTGGTCAGGGTGCACAACCTGGGAGATTCGTCCGTGGACTTCGTCTGCCGGCCCTGGTGCAAGACCGATGACTACTGGGACGTCTACTGGGACGTCACCGAGGCCGTGAAACAGCGCTTCGACGAGGAGGGCGTCTCCATCCCGTTCCCGCAGCGGGACATACACGTGTACGCCACAGGCCAACCGGCCGCCGTCGACTCGGCGGCAGGAGAAACCTCCCCGTAGGCCATGCCGCGCCGCGCCACCGGCCAGCACCGTCAGCCGATCCCAGGGTGATCTGGCGGAAGAACAGAGGATCTCCCGACTTGCAGCGGCCCGATGCCGGGTCCAACTTGCCCAAGTCGAGGGCGGAGATGCCCTTGTAGCTGCTCGGTGGTTGTCGACTGCGCCGAACAGACGCCCCGTAGGACGCCTGCCTGACCGCACCTTCCACTCCGGCATAACTGTAACTGCGTACCGGCAAGGAGGGTTAGTCCTCATGAGCATACGTCTGTTGGCCACAACGTTCGCGACGCTCGGCATGGTCCTCACCCTCGGGTGCGGAGATACGGAGATCACCCAGCCGTTGCCGAACTCGGTCTCCTCCAAGAAATCCCAACTGCAGCCGCAGGCCGACGGGATTCCCGAGACGGTCTACGGTCGAGTGAGCGGCGGTGGCCAGATCCGTAACGACGGGTGGAAGGTCAGCTTCGCGGGCCAGCTACGGGGTCTAGCGACGCACACACCGAACGAACGACCGTCCGATCGATGGGATGGATCTTCTCCGAAGGGACAGTGGGTGGTTCAATTCCACAACGTCTCTTTCCCCGAGATCTCAGGCGGCACTTTCAAGTCAACCAGCATTGAGTCGGTCGTCTTCTTCCGCCCCTCGGTTCCGGTGCCGAACTGCGTCGCGGCGACGACCGTAACGGCACTTGGTCGGTTCAACGCCGAGCCGGGTTGGACCATGGCTTTTCGCGCCGCGGATGTCGGGCAGGGGGCTCGTTCAGAGGAGCTCGACAAGGTACGGATCTCACTCTCGTATCCGGGTGGCCCCGATTACGATACCGAAGCCAGCGGGGACTTCCCCCTCGAGGGAAGCTGCCTCGGTCCGCACAAGACCGGAGTGGACGCCGGCAACGTGAAGGTGCGCATCCAGGATCGGTAGGGGCCCGGGGCCGGACAGGAAGGTGAACGCCACCTGGGCGACGCGCCGCGGGTGCAGTTCCCTCAGGAACGCCAGGAGGCGGTTCAGCAGTCCGGTATCCCGGTCCTCATCGAGTTCATCGGAAGGACTGGATGCCCTTATCGGCCTCAATGTTGGGGGGGAGTCCGAATTCTTTGCGAGGCGGAATTCGACTTCCGTTCGTCGATTCAACTTCCAGATGACCATCGTCCGCGCCCGGGAGGCTGACCAGCTTCCGGCTGGCTGCCTGCACGGTCCGCTCGCATGCACCGGTTTCCTCATGCGCTCCCTTCGGGGCGCCGCCTTCCAGGACCGCTTACCGATACTCGTCCAGAAGCCTCTGGAAGTCCGGACGTCCGCGGAGGGGATTCCAGAGCGGATCAAGCTCGAGAATCGGCACGGAGAGCAGGCCGGGGTGAGATAGCAGCAACTCGAGGGTCGCGACGGCGCCCTCGAAATCGCCGATTCGAACCTGCACCTCGGCAAGGCCTTCCAGTCTGTGATAGCCTTTCGCTTCGTTCATCAGCTCGGGGGTGTTCGCGAGGGTTTCCTCCACGTACCGGATTGCCTCTTGATCGCGCCCGAGCCCCAAGGCAGTGAGGGCCGCATAGCGACCGGCACGGTTGGATTCCGCGGGTCGCTGTCGGTCCGTAAGGAAGAGGTTGAAGAAGCTGTCATAGTCAGCGCGGGCGGCGTCCAACTCGCCTCTGCGTTCGGCCAGTCCTGCTCTTAGATACAGGTAGCAGCCCGGGCAGCGCGCGCGTGTGTGACGCGCAACGGAACTATCCGCGAGCCCGGCCTGGAAGAACCCGTCGAGGATCCGGATGAAGGGGTGGTAGGCAGCCGGCTGCGCCATCGCGTAGATAATCTCCCCTCGATCGACAACGCCGGCCGCCTCCTCCAGCACCTGTCGGGCACGCCGGACATCTCCATCGCGCTTGAGATGCACGATGGCCTTTCCGACATATCCTTCGGTATAGGTGGGTGCCGACACGAGCGCTCGGTCGTACAGTCGCTCCGCGTCGTCGTACCTTCGAAGATCCGCATAGACTTGGCCGAGAAGCCCCGCACGCCAATAACTGCGGGGATCCAGCCGCAAGGCCCTTTCCAGGTACGGCAGCCCCTCCTCCAGTCGGCCCTGGCCGACCCGGAGCAGGCCGATCGCCCCCAGGAGTTCGGGATCGTTCGGGCTCGCTCGAAGAGCGGTCTCGAAATGATCGAGGGCCTTTTCGTAGTCGCCCTCCACGTTCGAATCGTACCATCCCTGGGCAGTGATCGTCTCCGGGAGATCTGGTCCGTAGGTGGCGGCCTTGCGAAGCGCACTGTCAGCCTGCAACCGCCCCTCGCGTGACCTGCCTAAGAGAATCGTAGAGGTCAGCGTCCGCTCGCCGCTCACGGCTCCAGTGTGCATGTTCGCGAGCGCCGCCCAGGCCAGAGCGAACGTCGAGTCCAGCCGCAGGGCGTTCCTGAACATCGATTCGGCGAGGCTTCTTGCGTGAGGTCGCCCCTCTCCCGTGGGCGGGCCCGTCAAAAGCGCAGTCCCACGCAAATAGTACTCGTAGGCGATTGGGTTCTTCGTCGGCGGCGTGTCAACGCCCTTCTCCTGGTCGCGCGACAGCTCGATGCTTAGCGCGTCGGCGATGCGCCGCGCGATGTCGCCTTGAATGGAGAACAGGTTCTCAGTCGTCAGCTCCCGTTCGTACAGGTCCGCCCACAGGTTCCTCCCCGTCGTCCCGTCGATCAGTTGGGCGCTGACGAGCATGCGGCCGCCGGCGTGCTGCACGCTTCCTTCCAATACAGTCTCCACGTCCAGCTCATGCGCGATTTCGCTCACCGACTTGCTGGTCTTCCCGTACTCCATGACAGAGGACGATGAGATAGGGGTGAGACCGTCCATCTTGGAGAGCTGTGTCACGAGCACGGCGTGGAGACCGGCCGCCAGCTCCGCGTTCGAGGGGTCTTCGGTGAGGTTCTGGAACGGCAGGACGGCGATTGATCTTTCCGAAAGCCCGACCGCGGCCTCCCGCCGACTCAGGCCGCTGTCACGCCAATACCAGATTGCGGACGACAGCAACGCCACCCCAACCAATCCGGCGACGATCGCCAGACGCCGGCGCGGGCGACTGAGTACACTGTCGGAGGCCCGCCGCAACTTCCGAAGCTCGTCTACTACCTCCGCCGCCGATTTCGGACGGCGAGACGGGTCCTTCTGGATGAGCTCCCGAATCAGGCCGCCGATCCCTGGCGAGGCGTCCGGTCGCACTCGTGCCAGGGGGATGGCTTCCTCCTCGACGATGGCTTGCCGCACGGCTTCGCGGGTCTCCCCCTCCAGCGGGCGCCGACCCGTGAGCATCTCGTAGAGCACGACGCCCAGAGACCACAGGTCGGTGCGCGCATCGACCTGTCCGCCCGCCACCTGCTCCGGCGACATGTAGTAGGCCGTGCCGGGCGTCTGCCCCATCGGGTCCGAGGCGCCCTCGAGCTTGGCGATCCCGAAGTCGAGGATCTTGAGCGTGCCGTCCTGGGTGATCATGAGATTGCCGGGCTTGATGTCGCGGTGGATGACCCCGCGCTCGTGCGCCTTGGCAAGTCCCCGGGCCGCCTGAAGAGCGAGCCGCAGGGTCTCCTCCTCGCTCAGGGGGCCGGTCTCGAGCTTCGCCCCGACCGTCTCACCCTCGTACAGGGGCATCGAGATGAAGAGCCGGCCGTCCTCCGCTTCCCCGATCTCGTGAATGGTGCAGATGTTGGGGTGCTCGAGGCCGGCGGCTACCTGTGCCTCGACGAGGAGTCGCTCGCGGCTGACGTCGTCCGAGCTCAGGAGTGCGGGCAGGAACTTGAGTGCGACATCTCTCTCCAACTTGGGATCCCAAGCCCGGTAGACGACGCTCATCCCGCCCCGTCCAAGCCGCTCGCCTATCTTATAGCGGCCGATCGTCTCACCCTCGAGCCCTCCGCCCTCGATGAACTCAGCGAGCACACGGGCGCCGAGCGTGTCAACCAGAAGGTCCACCGGCCCGGAGGTCGAGTGTGCGTGGAGGAGCGAATCGACTTCTCTCCTGAGCTTCGCGTCACCATCGCAAGCCTCGGTGAGAAAACCACCGCGCACGTCTTCGGAGATCTCGAGCGCGCTGAGCAGGAGATCCTGGATCTTCTCCCACCGCTCCGGCGTCATCGGCTCGCTCACCGGCGCCGCTCCCGGCCCGGGGCCTCCGTTTGCGCTCTCGGTCACACGCTCAGCTCTCGGTTGAGCCACGCTCTTGCCATCACCCAGTCTCGCTTGACGGTCGCTGCGGACAACGAGAGCGCCTCGGCGGTCTCCGCGATGCTCATTCCCCCGAAGAACCGGCACTCCACGACGCGTGCGTGCCGGTCGTTGATCTCTTCGAGGCTTTCCAACGCCTTATGAAGCGCCAAAACATCCTCGGCAGGCTCAGCCGACGTGGCTGCTTCGCGTCCTGCGGCGCTCAGCTCGACCGGCCGGCGGCCGCCACCCCGGCGGCCGGAGCGTTTGCGCCGAGCGTAGTCTACGAGGATTTGCCGCATGAGCCGGGACGCGATCGCCATGAACTGTGCGCGGTTCTGCCATTTCAGCCGCTCGAGCTTCATCAACTTGAGGTAGGCTTCGTGAACGAGCGCGGTGGTGCTGAGCGTATGGTCCGGGCGTTCACCGCCGAGGCGGCGGTGTGCGATGCGGTGGAGCTCCGTATAGACGATCGGCACCAGGCGTTCGAGGGCGGAGCTATCACCGTCGGCGGCCGCCAGCAGAAGCTCGGTCACGTCTGATTGCTCTGACATCTTCAGGCTCCGCTCCAGGCTCCGCGGCATCGTGGAGCCGCCCGAAAATGCCCATCGCGGCCCGCGAGCCGCCAGCGTGAGCTACATCGCTCGCCTTTCGCGCTTCTTCATCAAAGCCGGGATCCTGGACCGAGCAGGTTCCCTCTTCGCGAACAGCGGCTGCGCCGCGAAAGGAGGATCCGATGAATATCAATCGTCCCTTACCGTACATCGTGTTCGCAGCGCTCGTCGCGCTGTCGGCCTGCGCCGGCGACTCGAACACGGGTCCGTCGCCTGCACCTCCGGCGCCGCCGCCAGCACCGCCACCTCCCCCGTCTCCCAGTACGGGGAGCATCAGGGTGACCACGACCTCGGTGGGGGAAGATCTCGATCTGAGCGCGTACGTCGCAGCGGTTGGCCAGGACCGGCGACGGATGGATTTGGACGGCGTCGTGGCGTTCGGTTCTCTTCCCGCCGGCGACTACTTCGTCGATCTCGACGACGTGGCCGAGAACTGCTCCGTCAGCGGAAGTGCGGCGCGGCAGGTTAACGTGACCGCGGGAAACGCTACCGATGTGACGTTCGACGTATCCTGCACGGCGCTTCCGCCGGCCGAGGTGGATGTGACCGGTACCTGGGTCGGCACATATATCGCAGTCGACCCCGAAACCGGGCAGGAGGTCTCCGGGACGCCCGGGACTCTGACGTATGTGCTCGAGCAGGACGGGGACGACGTGACGGCCTCCACCATCCAGTACGCCGGCCCGGCGTTCGAAGGAGTCGGGCGAGTCTCGGGCAGCACCTTTACCCTCTTCTTCCTCGGCCGCGAAACCGCACAAGGGCCCGGCAGGATGAACGCCACGTTGGAGATCTCCGGCGACGAGATGGTCGGCAGCGAGCGGGAGCAGCTGGACGACTGGGCGGCGAATACGGAGTTGACGCGGCAGTAGGGGCCCCTATCCGGCCTGTCCTGCCTCACGCTGAGGCGCTGACCCGGGTAAGCAGCGTGTCGCCTTGTTTGCTAGACTACGAGCCGCGACATGCTTGACGCCCGGAGTTGGCGGGCCTGTCACCCGAAGGCAGGACAGCCGGAGACCGGGATATGGCCGAAGAGCTCGATCCGCAGGGGGTCGAGTCGCGAGCGCTCCTGGAGGCTGCGGAGTTCGACGGAGCGCGAGTGCTGAAGGTGGGTTCTGGAGACGGTCGCCTCGCGTTCCGTTACGCAGGTGCGTCCGCATTCGTCGTGGGTATCGAGCCGGTTCTGAAGGAGATTGGATCGGCGTTCGAGGCCTGCCCGTCCGATCTCCGGCGGCGCGTCAGCTTCGTGCAGGCGACCGCCCTGGATCTGCCCTTTCGCACGGCGGCTTCGACATCCCGGACTCTGATCGATCTGCGTCCCGTTCCAGCGCAGTGCCCGATTGAAGTTGTCGCGCCGAGAAACACCATCCAGGTCGGAGAGGCCGACGCTTCGGGAATGGCCGCCGACGCCGCCGCGGACCGAGCCATCGGCTACTGTGTGCAGCAGGGATGGTTCGTACTTCAGGACCATGTCCGGTTCGACTTCGATCTCTATTGGGACAGCGTCCGGGAGATGACGTTCTTCATCGCTGACAGCGTACGCATGAGGAACGTCCTTCCCCCGGCGGCAGATTTGGAGAAGGCCCATCGGGAACTCGCGGCGGGAGAACGGGGCAGGGTTCGAGTCAGATGCCGAAGACCGACCATGCTCGCCGTTTATGATAAGGCCACGCCTCGCGACTGAGATCTCTCTGGCCTGACACTCGAGGCATGAGTGCCTTCGAGTACGTCTCCGTCATCCTGGCGATCGTCATCGCACTCGGCATCGCCCGCCTCCTGGGCGGCATCAGATCGTGGATTTGCGGACCGTGATTCGGCGATTACGAGCCGCCTATGGAAAGACGTGGTTGCGCCGGCATCGATCGAAGTCCCGCTGATCGTCACGGCCAAAGCCGAAGCTCTCCGGGTCGATGTTGCAGGTACCCGGTCCTGTGGGGAAGCCGCCTGGTCCGCAAGCCAGCGGAACCAAAGCCAACAAGGTCAGAAGCATCGAGACCGAGATGGCCCTGGCTCGACATTTCGCAGATTCCGTGTTTCGATTCCTCATGATGCCCTCCCGTTCTGGGGCGCCGGACTCAGGCCAGGCTGCGTGACCGGGCGGAGTGCGCCGCCTTTGGAGAGGAACACGAAAAAAAAGGGCAAAACGGCCAGCCCAGGTTGTTCGAGGGCCGACTTACCGTTTTCTTTAACGAGCTAGCGAGCGCGGCGAGACAGGACGCCTCGCGCAGCTCAGTCCGGTCCCCCAGCCGGCACGTGATTGGTGAGAACCCAAGACGGTTCAGACGTGACGCTTCTCCTGCGAGAGGCGAGCGGCGGCGATCGAGAGGCCTTCGATGAGCTGGTCCCGCTGGTCTACGAGCAGCTGCGCCGGCTGGCCCACCATCGGCTTCTTGCCCAGCGTCCCGACCACACGCTCAACACCACGGCCCTGGTCCACGAGGCCTATCTGAGGCTGGTCGATGTGGAGCGCGCCCGCTGGCAGGATCGGGCCCATTTCTTCGCTGCGGCCGCGACGGTGATGCGGAATCTCCTGGTGGACTATGCCCGCGCGAGAAACGCCTACAAGCGGGGCGGAGGCCGGGTGAAGGTGGATCTTGATGAGGGAGCGTTGCGGCTCTCGAGAGAGTATGCCGGCGCGATCGAGGACCTGGACGAGGCGCTTTCGCGCCTGGCGGGGCTGAGCCCCCGCCAGAGCCGTCTCCTCGAGCAGCGCTACTTCGGAGGCCTCAAGCTCGAGGAGTGCGCCGAGGTGCTCGGAGTCTCCCTCAGCACGGTCAAGAACGAGCTGCAATTGGCGCGCGCGTGGTTGGCCCGTGAGCTGGCCGCCTAGACCGTGAGTCCCGAGAGGTGGGGTCGGATCCAGGCCCTCTTCGTGGAGCTGAAGGACATGGAGCCGGGGGATCGAGCCCGGCGTCTCGGCGAGATCTCCGAGAGCGATCCCGAGCTCCACTCGGATGTGGAGTCCCTTCTTTCCGTCCACGGGCGGGTGGACCAGCTGCTAGGCAGCTTCGAGAGCCTCATCTCCCAGCCCAGCTTCGAGTCCGCTACAGCCGGTGACCAGGAGACCACTCCCGACCCGCACGGGCTCATCGGCCACACGATCTCCCACTACGAAGTGACCGAGCTGCTGGGAGCCGGCGGGATGGGGGTGCTCTACAAGGCCGAGGACATCGAGCTCGGGCGCACTGTTGCACTGAAGTTCCTGCCTCCCCAATGGAGCCTGGATGTGGCTTTCAACAACCGCTTCCGCCAGGAGGCACGCGCCGTCGCGGCGCTGGACCATCCGAACGTTTGCGCGATCTACGAGGTCGGTGAGACGGTGGCGGGCCAGCTCTTCATCTCCATGCCTTTCTACGAGGGCGAGACGGTCAGGAAGAAGATCGCCCGCGGTCCGTTGGAGGTGGAGGAGGCGCTGGAGTTGGCGACCCAGGCGACGAGCGGACTGGCCGCAGCGCACCAGGCGGGGGTCACCCACCGGGACATCAAGCCGGCCAACCTGATCGTTACCGAAGGAGGAGTCCTCAAGATCCTCGATTTTGGGCTGGCGAAGACGGCCGACGCGACCGTGACGGAAACCGGAATTCGCCTGGGGACACCGGCCTACATGTCCCCTCAGCAGACGCGGGGAGAGGAGGTCGATGCTCGCACGGACCTCTGGTCGCTGGGCGTCGTGCTCTATGAGATGCTGACCGCCCGGCGTCCGTTCCGCGCAGACAGCAACAGCGGCGTCATCCATGCCATCCGACACGAGGAGCCCGAGCCTCCGGGCGAAGTGCGCGACGGTCTCTCGTCGGATGTTGAGGGGCTGGTGCTCAGGCTGTTGAGCAAGGATCCCGGGGAGAGGCATGCAGGGGCGGAGACGCTCTCAGAGGAGCTTGCGAGCTCCAACCGGGGTCCGACGGAAGCGAGGGGCTGGCTGCAGAGGGTCCGCCGTCGCTCCCCGTGGCTGGCGCTGGGAAGCGCAGCAGCGGCCGTGATTGTGGCTGCGGTGCTCTGGATGCTCGTTCTGGGCGATCGCGGCCCGGCGGTGGCCGCCGCCCCCGATCTCGTGGCGGTGCTTCCGTGGACGGTGCGAGGCGAAAGCGCGGATCTGGATTACCTGGAGCAGGGCCTGGTCGATCTGCTGAGCATGTCGCTGAACGAGTTGCCCGGCATCCGCGCGGTTGACCCATACGCTCTCGTGAAGTTCGTCGAGCGATCCTGCGAGGATTCGGCTGACCCCGAGTGCGGCGCGACGGCAGCTCAGCGGTTCGGTGCGGGCCGCTTCCTCATCGGCACGGTCGTGCCGGCCGGAGGCGAGACCTTCCAGTTGGCAGCGTCGATCTACGACTCGGAGGGCGAGGAGTTGAGCCGCGCCACCGTGCTGGCGGACGTACGCGAACCGCTGGCGGCGGTCGAGGAGGTGGGACGGCGGATCGCGGCGGAGCTTCTGGGCTCTGACGAGATGGCCGTCGATGCTGGATCTGAGCTGCCGGCCATGGCGGCGCGAACGACGTCCTCGCTGCCGGCGCTGAAGGCGTATCTGGAGGGTGAGGCCCATTTCCGGGCCGTGCGCTACACCGATGCGATCAGGGTCCTGCGGGAGGCGGTGGCGGCCGACAGTAACTTCGCGCTCGCGTGGTATCGGTTGGCCGTGACGGCCACCCTGAACCGGAACGGGCTGCTCGCCGACTCGGCTACAGGGAAGGCTCTGGAACGGATGGCCTTCTTGCCCGGCCGCTATCAGGCCTTGCTTCAGGGGTTCGATTACTTTCGCGTCGGCAAGGCCGATCTCGCCGAGTTCGAATTCCGCAACTTGTTGGCGATCCACGCGAACGATCCCGAGGCGTGGTACCTCCTGGGCATGACACAGTACCACTACAATCTCCTTCGGGGACTCCCGTCGGGCGGCTACGACGCGCTCGAGCGCGCCCTGGAGCTCGACCCGGGCTTCGCGCCCGCCCTCTTTCGCTATCGGAACGCGGCGCTTTACAACGGGCGCATCGAGGAGTTCGACTCCCTCACGAGGCGCTATGTCGAACAGTTCGCGCAGGCGGAGGGGAACGCACCGGTCTCAAGCGCGATCGCCGACTTGAGGCTCGTAAGCCTCCTGCAGGCGCACGACGACTCGACGCGCGAGCGCTGGTTCGCCGATCTGGAGGATGCGAGTGACCGCGACGTGGCGCGAATCGCGTGGCGCCTCACGCGGCTGAGTTGGCCCGACGGTGTGGAGGATGCCGCCCGAGCGGCCCGCGCCTTGACGGATCCGGCGCGAAGGGCGCCTGCGCGCGCCGCAGGGCATTCCATGCTCTCAGGGCTCGCGATCCGGGAGGGCCGCTGGCGGGACGCAAACCTCGAGCTGGATGCTCTTGCCACGGTCGACCCGATCCGGGCCGTGCTCGACCGTGGACAGCTGGCTGCGTCGTTGCTCTTTCTCCCTCTGCCGGCGGCCGAGCTCTCCGAGATCCGAGAGGAGGTTGCTTCCATAGGGACGGGGTCGCGGGACACGCGAACGAGCCGCGTGGCACGGCCGTATCCAGGCTCGGCAATCGTCGCCGCGCGACTGAGGCGGCTGGCGGTCCTGAGCACGCGCCTCGGCGAGTACGAGAAGGCGCGGGAGTATGCCGCGCAGCTCGCGGACGCGCCCGCGCCCGAAGAGCATGGCCTGGGCACGATCCCGGATGACGTCCAGCTTATTCTTCGAGCCGATCTCCTCAACCAGCAGGGAGATCTACCAGCCGCGCGGGCGGCCCTCGACAGCACACTATTCGAGGCGCGTTGGGATGTGGCTCAGCCCGCGCACCTCAGTTGGGCGATGTTCCTGCGGGCCGAGGTGCTCTTCCAGTTGGGGGAGCTGGCGGAGGCGAAGCAATGGTACGGCCTATATTCCACGAGCGATTTGAGCCATTCGCGCTTTCTCGGGCCCTCCCTCTACCGCCTCGGCCAGATCCACGAGGCCATGGGAGAGCCGCAGCAGGCGCGAGAGCGCTACGATCAGTTCGTCGCGCTCTGGGCGACCGCCGATCCCGAGCTTCAGCCGTGGGTCGAAGATGCCGGAGGCCGGATCGAGGTCCTCGGCGGCGGCTAGCGCCGAGCGTGTCGTGAGTGGGCAAGTCGTCAAAGTCACCTTACTCGCCGTCCTCGCGGCGGCGCGCGCCCTGGCTTTGGCGGGCACCGCGCCGGCCCAGGTGGTTACGGCCGAGCTCCGCGGCGCCGTCAGCGATCAAAGCGGACAGCCGCTCGCCGGCGTTCAGATCATCGCGACCGACACCCGCACGAATGCCACGTTCGGCACGCTGACGAGCGAGAGGGGTCGCTTCCTCATCCCCAACCTCCAGCCCGGCGGCCCATACACGGTGACGGCGCGGCGCATCGGCTACCGCAGCGAAGCCAGGGGCGGCGTCGTACTGACGCTGAGTCGGGCCACCGGCGTGGACTTCCGCCTGGAGCGAGGGGTCGTCGAGGTGGAGCCCCTCGCCGTCGAGGTGGAGGGCACGGGTGCGGTGTTCAGCGCCACCCACACGAGCCCGGCCACGCAAATCAGCCGGAGGGAGGTCGAGACCTTTCCGACTGTGTCGCGAAACCTGGTGGAGCTCGCACTCCTCTCCCCCTACGTCAACGCTTTCCAGGACGCGCCCTCGATCGCCGGAAAGGGCAACCTCGCCAACAGCATTCTCATTGACGGCGCGGTGAACAACGACGTGTTCGGGATCAGCGACACGGTAGTTCCCGGCGGAGTCGTCAACGCCAAACCGATCTCGTTCGAGGCGGTCCAGGAGATGCAGGTCCTGGTGGCTCCGTTTGACGTCCGGCAGTCCAATTTCACCGGCGGCCTGATCAACGTCGTCACCCGGTCCGGGACGAACGACTGGCAAGGCTCGGCCTTCGGCTACCACGTCGACGAGAACCTGGTGGGCGATCTGGCCGGTGACCGCCAGCGCGAGTTCAGCGACACCCAGTTCGGCTTCTCCCTCGGAGGACCGATCGCCAGGGACAGGGCGTTCGTCTTCGCCGTGGGTGAGCTCCAGCTGAGGGACGACCGGATCGACGGATTCGAGCTCGGGAGCTGCAACGAACTGTGCGAGTCAATCGGCGCCGATCCGGCCGAGGCGGCCAGGCTGGCATCCGTCCTGAGCAGCCAGTACGGGGTGGAACCCGGAACCCCTTCTCCCACATCGAGCCGGAACCCGCGCACGAACATCTTCGCGCGACTGGACTTCAATCTCGGCGAGAAGCACCGCCTGGTGATCCGGGACAACTTCATGCACGGGACGAGGGAGGAGACGTTATTCCGGTCAAGCTCGGCCTACATGTTCAGCTCCAGCTTCAACACGTTCAGGACGGACTTCAACTCGATCGTGGCGCAGCTGTTCTCGCAGCTCGGTCGGCGGTGGAACAACGAGCTCCTGCTCAACTTCGAGACGATCCGGGGGGGATCGGACCCGGCGGCCGATTACTCGCAGCTTCGCGTCGCGAGCTCGGGTCCGGATTACTTTGTCGGGGCCGAGCGTTTCTCCCAGGCGACCTCGCTGAGCCAGAACATCTTCCAGCTCACCGACAACCTCACCGGCAACTTCGGTGACCACCGCCTCATCCTGGGCATGTCCAACGATCTCTACTCGTTCAACGATCTGTTCCAGCCGGGTCTTCTTGGCTGGTACGATTTCGACAGCCTCAAGGCCCTCGAAGCGAACAACCCCTCGCTCTATGTCAGGAGGGTTCCCGCCGAAGGAGTGAGCGAGGCGGAGCTCACCTCGGATTTCGACGCCCTGCAGATCGGGCTCCACGCACAGGACGAGTGGACGGTGAACGATCGGATAACCGTCACGTACGGACTCCGGGTCGACATTCCGATCGTGTCGGGCAGCCCGCGCTTCAACCCCGAGCTGATGGAGGCGTTCGGGATCGACAACGCGGTCGTCCCCTCGGGGAAGCCTCTGTGGCAGCCGCGGCTCGGGTTCAACTGGAGCAACCGGTCGGAGTACCGCACGCAGGTTCGAGGCGGCGCGGGCCTGTTCGGCGGCCGGCCCGCCTACGTGTGGATCAGCAACGCCTACGCCAACAGCGGCCTCGAGTCGCGTGACCTGGTCTGCTTCGGCGCCAATGCCCCGGGGTTCGACCCGGATCAACCGCCCACCGCATGCGCGGACGGAAGCGGTGCGGTAAAGGCCCAGCAGCGGATCGACGTGGTCGACCCCGGTTTCAGGTATCCGCTCGATCTCAAGATCTCGGGCGGCATCGATCAGGGACTCCCCTGGGGTTTCACGACGACCTTCGAGGTTCTTTACACGAAGGCGATCGAGGAAGCGTTCTTCGAGGAGATCAACCTGCGAGGGATCCAGGGCGTCGACCCCAGCGCCGGGGACCGCCCGGTGTACGGGACACCCACCGCGTCCAGGTGCGGCAGCCGCGGCGGCTGCTTCACGAACACCAGGGCCGATGAGCGCTTCGCGCAGGTCATCAACTTGACCAACCGGAAAGGGAGCGAGTCGCTGCTCCTTACCGTCCAGCTCCAGCGCCGCCTCGCCGACTGGCTCGCCTTCAACGGCGCCTACACGCACACGGATGCAGAGGACTTACAGGTCCAGGCCTCTCCGGTAGCCGCCAACAACCTCGGAAGGAGCGCGATCCGCGGAGATGTCAACGGGCCCGAGCCGGCCCAGTCCTCCTACGCGAGGCCCCACAAGGTCGTTATCGCTGCGACCGGCAGCTGGAACCTCGGCCGGGGCGTCCTGCTGGAGGTCACGCCGCAGTACTTCGGCCAGTCCGGAAACCCATACACCTACGTCGTCCGGGGTGACCCGAACGGCGACGGCTATCGCGACGCCGTGATCGCCGCCAACAACGACGCGATCTACATCCCCACCAACTCGAGCGAGCTCGCCTGGAGGCGGCCCGAGGACCAGGAGCTGTTCGACGCGCTGATGACAGCTAACGAGTGCCTGCAGGGGCAGCGCGGCCAACTCATGAAACGAAACAGCTGCCGGTACGCTTGGAACAACCGGTTCGATATGCGGCTCACGCTGGGGATCCCGACGGGATCGATAGGTCAGCTGCAGTTCGTGGCCGACGTCATCAACCTCTTCGGGAGCGCTTGGCTGGAGGGGAGAGTCGATGCCGGCGTCGAGGCGCTCAGGGTGATGGGCCGGCTGAACGGCGAGGACGATGGGCCACTCGTTTACCAGTACCGCGGTCCACGGGCGGACGGTGAGGGGCGGATCGATCCCTCCTTTCCCCGAGACCCGGAGTCACGCACTCAGTGGCAGCTCGGCCTGCGGTACAACTTCCGGTAACTTTGACCCGACACGAATCTGTAGGAGTTTGCCCCACAGGCCAGTCCGAGACTTGCCCTCTACCGGTCTGCGGGTATCACACCGAAGATTGGTGCGAAGGCCATGTGGCTGGCACCGAATCTCTGAGAACCGTCGACATGAACCGCAGACGCTTTCTTGGCTGCGCGGCAAGCGTGCCCCTGGCCGTCGCGGGATCGCGGCTGGGGTCGCCATCTTCCTCTACCCGTACAGGTGTACGAGTAGAGGAAGCTGGAGGTGATCCGGTGGCAGGCGGACGCCCCGGCCCCGTGCCGTCTCGAGATAGCGCGCCTGCCGAAGCCCACGCCGATCCTGCTACGGTCACCCTCTTCCTGTGCGGAGACGTGATGACCGGCAGAGGGCTCGACCAGGTCCTCCCCCATCCCGGCGACCCGCGTCTCCACGAGCCGCACGTTCGGTCTGCGCCCCGTTATGTGGAGCTTGCAGAAGAGAAGAACGGTGCGATCCCCGCCCCGGTGGACTACGCCTATCCTTGGGGCGACGCGCTGGCGGAGCTCGACCGCGTGGCGCCCGACGCGAGGATCATCAACCTCGAGACCAGCGTGACGACGAGCGACCGATACTGGCGCGGGAAGGGCATCCACTACCGGATGCACCCGGGGAACGTCCCCTGCATCGCCGCTGCCGGGGTCGACTGCTGCGTCCTGGCCAACAATCACGTCATCGATTGGGGGTTCGCCGGCCTCCGGGAGACGCTGGAGGTCCTGGAGACGGCAGGCATCCGGACGGCCGGGGCGGGGCTCGATGCCGAGGAGGCTGCGGCGCCGGCGAGACTCGAGGCAGATGCGGGCCCGCGAGTGCTCGTCTTCGCGTTCGGGACAGGGACGAGCGGAATCCCTCGAGATTGGGCCGCTCGAGCGGATCGGCCCGGGGTGAATCTTCTGGACGACCTATCCCCGACGACCGTACGGCGCATCGCCGAACGCATCGAAAGGGTGAGGTCCGAAGGCACTGTAGTCGTTGCGTCGATCCACTGGGGCTCCAACTGGGGCTACCCGGTTCCGGCCGCCCAGAGGGAGTTCGCCCACCGGCTCATCGACGAGGCCGGGGTGGACGTCGTTCACGGACACTCGTCCCATCACTTCAAGGGAATCGAGGTATATGGCGACCGGCCGATCCTCTACGGCTGCGGAGACTTTCTCAACGACTACGAGGGGATTTCCGGGCGCGAGGAGTACCGGGCCGATCTCGTGCTCTTGTACTTCCCGGTCATCGATCCCTCGATAGGTAGCCTCGTCCGCCTCCACCTGCTGCCCATGCGGATTCGGCGCCTCCGGCTGAACCGGGCGTCCAGGGACGACGTGGAGTGGATCCGGGAGACCCTGAACCGGGAAGGTCAGCGCTTCGGGACGTCCGTGGAGGCCGGTCCCGCCGGCGGCCTGGAGCTCCGGTGGGCTTAGCGGTATCGAGGTCGCGTAAGCCGATCCGCGAGCGGGCCCCGAGCAGGCTTGGAGCGGGCCCGCCGTCCGCCGCCTACTCCTCCAGGTCGGGTTTGCCTCGCCGGCGCTTGAGGTCGGACCGCCGGCGTTTCGCCTCCAAGCGCTCTCGTTTTTCTCGCTTGGGCACCTTCGTGGGGATCCTGGGCTTCTCCGGACGGGCCCGCTCCTCCAGCGCCGCGCTCAGCCGGGCGAGCGCCATCCTCCGGTTGCGGTGCTGGCTTCGAGACTCGCGCGCCGTGACGGAGATCCCTGTCGGGAGGTGGGTCAGGCGGACGCCCGAGTCGGTCGTGTTCTGATGCTGCCCGCCTGGACCGCCGGCGCGAAACGTCTCGATTCGGCACTCGGCGAGGAGCGAGTCGTCGTCAGCGGCACACAATGTCAGCGCTGCGGCTTCCACGCAGGGAGCCTGCGATACGCCGGCTCGACCGTTTCCAGTCCTTCCTCGTGCTCTTGGAGCCGATCGGCGAGCCACTGCCACCACTCCACCCAGCGGTCGTACGCCTGCTCATCTCTCACCTGATCGACCCAGACATGCAGCTTGCGCCACATCACGAGCAGTAGCCCGCCCGCCTGCTCACGAACCAGCTCGAAAGGAGCGACGCCACGATAGACGATGAACCCGATGGTCTCACCCATCGCTCCGATCATGATGGCCGCGTCTTCGTACTCCTGGCCACGCTCTCGTAGGGCCTTCAGCGTGACTCCATCCGGAACCCGACTCAGAAGCCGGAAAGCCTCGATGAACTCCCGGCTCTGGAGAGAGCGCACGATCTCGATGGCGGCCACATCCCTGCGCTGCTCGCGGTATTGGCGGATCTGCCAGACGGCGAAGACAACGCCCCCGACGACCGTCGCTCCCCCCACGATTTCCGCAAAGTTGGCCAACGTCTGAAGCGTGAACGTTTCCATGGGTCCCCTCCCGATTCCCGGTAATCATAACGAGCGAGGCACGTCCTCGGTCCACCGCCATCTCCGCTTTGCCATCGCAGGCAGGATTCTCCCCACAGGACATGGCAGGAATCTCCCGATACAAACCCGGGAGCGCGCGCAGCACTCTTAGAGGCAGGGAAGGGCGCGAGCGCCAACCCGCGTGCACGAGGGACCGAGGGGTGAGAATCAAGAAGCTGTCAGGGGTCGACTGAAAGGAAGGGAAAGCACGAAGATCATGAGCCAGCGACCATCCCTGGTCCTGGCGCTCGGCGTCATCCTCGCCGCGGCCCAGGCCTGCGGGCCGGACACGCCTGACATCACGCTCCGCGGCGACCGGTTCGATCCGGTGCGCAGCCTGATCGCGGAGACGATCCGGGAGCATGGCCTCGCGTCCGTTGCGATCGCGGCGGCCCAGGACGGCGAGATCGTCTGGGAGGAGGCCTTCGGCTGGGCCGATCGAGAGAACCAGGTTCCCGCCACGCCGAACTCGATCTACGCCCTGGCCTCGATCTCGAAGTCGTTCACGGCCAGCGGCCTGATGGTGCTCGTCGAGCGGGGGCTCGTGGATCTGGACGCACCGGTCAACCACTATCTCGGCGACGCGAAGCTCGTCTCCCATGTCGGGGATCCGGCGGAGGCAACAGTTCGGCGGGTGCTTCTGCACACGGCCGGTCTTCCCTCGCACCACAACATCTTCTTCGAGGGCGAGCCCGTCCGGCCGCCCGACCAGGACGAATCGATCCGCCGCTACGGCATGATCGTCGATCAGCCGGGCCGGGAGTTCGCCTACTCCAACTTCGGCTACGGCGTGCTCGATCGCGTGATCTCCAACGTGTCGGGCATGAGCTACGCGGAGTTCATGGAGGCGGAGGTGTTCGAGCCGCTCGGCCTGACCCACACGTCGGTCTTCGTGGATCCGGCTCTGCGGGAGCAAGCGGTCCGGCACTACGACGCCCGCGGGAACGTCATCGCGGCGCTCGACTTCGACCATGTCGGCGCATCGGCCGTCTATGCAAGCATCCACGACCTCATCCGCTACGGCATGTTCCATCTGGGTAACGAGGTTCCCGGCCAGGAGCGAATCCTCTCCGCCCAGACGATCGACATGATGCACGAGCCATCCGACGTCATCATGCCGGACGAGGTTCTGGAGGTGCGCCTGGGCCTGGGCTGGGCAACCGTCGATCTGGAGGGGGTCCGGATGGTGAACGTGACCGGCGGCATGCCGGGTACCGTGACACGCCTCGCGCTGATGCCGGCGGAGAACGCTGCCGTGGCGATCATGATCAACAGCGGCATCGGCGATGCCTACGCTCCCTGGGAGGTCGAACGGGAGACGTTCGCTGCCATGATTCCCGGTTTCCCGACGGGGCCGGAGATCGTCGAGGAGAGAGAGCCCGCAGCGCCACTGCCCGCGGCCTTGCAAGGCGTGTGGAGTGGATCGATCAAGACCCACGGGGGCGACCTGCCGGCTAGCCTCACCATCGGCGAAGACCGGGAGATGGAGCTCGAGATCGACGGCAGGAAGACCGTGCCGATTCGGGTGCAGAGCCCGCTCGGGAGGATCCGGTTCACGGACGGCGTCTTCGAAGCGCCCTTCTTCGGCTCCATCCCGACCGACGACGCGGGGCGCTCCCGTCACGTGCTCTTCCTGCGCCTCAGAAAGCGGGGCGACACGCTGAGCGGAGTCGTCGCCGCCGTGGCGATGAACGAGACCTTCTGGCTGCCCTATTGGATGGAGCTTGGGAGAGTGCCGGAGGGCGCTCGTCGCCGCTGAGCGAAGCTTCCTCCAGCGGTGAATCCCTACAGACGAATCCCTACATGGACTGACGGGCACATCCCGACAGCGTCGGCCCACGTGCATCCCCATCCTTAGCCTGCGGTTTCATGCGAAGAAGACCTGTTCCACGGCGTTTTCGACGGCGAAACGCGTTGGAACTCTGAAAAGGGGCTAAGTTCATGCGTAGCAAACTCCTGTACCTGGCCACCGCAGGCCTTGCCGCGACGGCATTCGTCGCGGCGTGCGCGGAGCCATCGATGGACACCACCGAGGTTGCCGTGAGCGACGACTTGGACGGAAGCGTTCTCCTGGCGGAATGGACCGGCCCGTACAGCGGCGTGCCGGCGTTCGACGGGATGGACCTCGCGGCTCTGAAGCCGGCTCTCGAGGCCGGCATGGCGCTGCAGCTCGAGGAGATCGACGCGATCGCGGCGAACCCCGAGCCGCCGACCTTCGAGAACACGATCCTCGCTATGGAGCGGGCCGGGCGTGACCTGGACCGCGTGCTCGTCTACTGGGGGATCTGGCGAGGCAACCTCTCGACGCCGGAGTTCCGGGAGCTACAACGCGAGATGACGCCCAGGCTGTCGGAGTTTCGAACTAAGATCCGGCAGAACGAAGCCCTCTTCGGCCGGATCATGGCCGTCTATGAGGGCGACGAGATGGAGTCGCTGCGTCCCGATGAGCAGCGTCTCGTCTGGTTGATCTACGACCGCTTCGCCCGCAACGGCGCGACGCTGGAGGGAGAGGCAAAGGAACGGTACGCCGCGATCGACAAACGGCTCGCCGAGCTTCAGACGCAGTTCTCGAACAACGTGCTCTCCGACGAGGAGGGCTACGTCCTCTACCTCGCCGAGGATCAGTTGGGCGGCTTGCCGGAATCGTTCGTCGGCGCTGCAGCGGCCGCCGCCTCATACCGCGAGCGCGAGGGCGAATACGCGATCACCAACACCCGCTCATCGATGGATCCGTTCCTGACGTTCTCCGATGAGCGTGATCTCCGAGAGCAGGTCTGGCGGACCTACTACGGCCGAGGTGACAACGCCGACGAGTACGACAACAACGCCATCATCGCCGAGATCCTGCAGCTCCGCGACGAGCGAGTGCAGCTTCTGGGCTACGACAACTACGCCCAGTGGCGGCTACAGGACCGGATGGCGAAGACGCCCGAGCGCGCCTTCGAGCTCATGAAAGCGGTCTGGCCCGCGGCGCTGGCCCGCGTGGAGGAAGAGGTCGCCGACATGCAGGCGATCGCCGACGCGGAGGGCGCCGGGATCACGATCGAGCCGTGGGATTACCGCTTCTACGCCGAGAAAGTCCGGAAGGCGAAGTACGATCTCGATTCCGATGAGCTGAAGCAGTACCTGCAGCTGGGCAGGCTGGTCGAGGCCATGCACTTCGTGGCCGGTGAGCTGTTCAACTTCGAGTTTACGCCGGTTCCGGAGGGCTCCGTCCCAGTATTCCACGAGGATGTCAGGGTGTTCGCGGTCACGGACAAGACCTCGGGCGATCACATCGGCCTCTGGTATCTCGACCCCTACGCGCGGCCCGGCAAGCGCTCGGGCGCCTGGGCCACCAGCTACCGCAGCCACGAGACGTTCGACGGGGTGCGTACGGTGCTCAGCTCGAACAACTCGA
>Ga0255055_10000926_pt1 | contig 22349 bp, 29 predicted proteins | sample JV7_2_27_MG_FD_188633 | JGI IMG/M metagenome (GOLD analysis project Ga0255055, IMG submission 188633) | Seawater microbial communities from Jervis Inlet, British Columbia, Canada - JV7_2_27 | ecosystem: Environmental > Aquatic > Marine > Inlet | place: Canada: British Columbia | collected...
CATCGGGCTCCCCTGACAGCGAGGGAGTCCTTGATTTCCTCCTGGCCTACCGAAGCGATAACGGCAATGCCGCCGTGTCAATCGACACCGTCATCGCAGATCTCGCAACCCAAGTCAGAGCCGCCTAATCGCAGGCGCATCCAAAAGGCCCGGTTTACGCCGGGCCTTTTTTCGTTTAAGGTATAGTTAGCTATGCAAGGAATAGATCTACCCAAGGCGATGAAATACAATAAGCGCAAGTCCGGAAAGCTGTGGGACCAAAGCGATCTACCCTGGCCGCTTTCGATGAACTTCCCGGCTATCGGATTTGTTATCGATTGCGGGTCGGAGTCATTCGCTTACGTAGTCGCTACCTTCCAAAAGGTTCACGGTCTTCTTCCCGATGGAAAGATAGGGCCAGCGACATTCGCCGTAATGACAACGGCGGAGCCGGCCGCCATAGAATCGGGAACCCCTCAGGATTTCGAACCCGAAGATGAGAAGGCGGCGGCCCCAGCAATAAGGACCGTCAGCACGAAGGCGGCAAGGCGCGGAGTTTCGAATTGCCTGATCATCGACGACAGGTCTGTGCATCTGCCTAACGAAATGATTCAGCTTGGCATTACCGCCTCGAACTATAGAGACGATGATGAGAAGCAGTTCACTCAATATCGGAAGCGAACTCGAGTGTCAGTATTCGTGTTTCATGAATCTGTCACAATGTCCGCCGCTCAAACGAATCGAATACTGGATCGAAAGCGTGAGAGGTCGGCCAAGGATGGCAAGAAGGGAGGGAAGGGTTACGACTACGGCATCCATCTCAATCTGGCGCCGGACGGCCATATTAGCTGTCACGCAGATCTAGTCCGGCATCGACTCGTCCACGCGGGACAAATGAATTCTAACTCAATCGGTCTCGAGGTTGTCAATCCGTACAACCCAGCGTACGGGAAGTCACCGTTCGATAAGACCATCAAGGGGCCATGGTGGTGCTGGAAACCGAAGGGTCGAGACAAGGTCTACACGCTTCCCACGCCTGCCCAGATGCGGGTTTTCTATCCGCTGATAAAGTTCTTGACGGAGACTATCGATACATTGCCGATGGAATTCCCCACGGCCGAATTAGATCGGCGCAAGGGGAGGATTGATGGCTGGCGAGACTATGCGAAAACAGGCCCAGGCATTGTCGCCCACAGGGACTTCTCGTCCCACTCAGATGGCAGGTACATGCTCGAGCACTGCATCGAGATGGACCAAAAGCCCCTGCACGAGAGAGTCTAAATTTGAAGCGCACGGCACCGGGGCGATACATACGAAGCCGCCGCATTGAGTCGGGGATGTCAGTAAGGACGCTCGCTTCAAAATTGGGTGTAAGCCACGTATTCCTCAGTCTCATCGAACGCGGCAAGAAGCCTGTGCCCGATCGGTTCATCGAGCTACTCTCAGCTCACCTTAACGACATCGATGAAGGTGAGCTGAGAGGCGTCGTGCGCAATGCGAAGAAGGTCAAGTTCGACTTCATTCCGTTCGGACTGCAGGAAGCTGAGCTGGCTAAAGCGTTCGCCAAAAAAGCTCTGGACGGATTCAGCGATGACGAAATCGATGCTCTAAAGCGTATCTTGTGCGACGATGACGCGTAGTTGGCGAACAAGATCTATCCGCCATATACTGGGACAATGACAGGGATAGAAATAGCTGGCGGAATCGTCGTGATGGGGCTCCTCGTTAGGTTTGGATTCCATAAAGCCTTGGGTGAGGCCATCGAGAATCATCCAGTACTGGGTCCGAAGTCAAATCGCCGGGCGCTAGCGCCTCCGGACTCGGGGCCGTCTGAGGCCATCAAGCTATTCGAAAAGCACGTAACCATGGCTCGAGGTCGAGCTGTCCGCGTCGCAGATGACTCGCTGACTGTCATCTACGCTCGAGAAAACAAGACCAAGGGTCGCGTCAAGTTCATCATGGACACCGCATTCGACGAGGTGTTCGAGGGGGACGTCGGCGTTCTGGTTATCATCGATCAGGGCGCTGGCGGAAAGCCGTTCTACAAGTTCATCCGCGATGCGGATATTCCAACCATTGACGACGTGCTCAAGATTGGAACGGGGGACTATCTTGTCGACGACATCTATAAAGCAATCAGGGACCAGAAGGAACTGTCAGCCTGACGAGAGATAAATACGATGTACCATCACGCAATAGATGAAGAAGCTCTGGCGGAAATGCTGGACAGGTGGAAGCTTGAGAAATCTCGTGCAGATCCACGTAGCCCTGACAACGACCTCATGCCGACGGACGTAGTCGCCTGGAAAAGAATCAAGCGACCCATCTATTCGAAGTGGTGGCGCTTCGTACACAACCTGGTAGCCCATCCGCTCATGGCAATCTACCGTCCGGTCGGCGAACCGTTTCACGATTGGACGGCGAAGCAAATGTACAAAGACAATGGGTCGCAGCCGACGGTCACGGATAACGATTAAGGGTCTCATGAAAGACCATGAATATTCTGGATGCTGGTTACCGCCTGAACTCGTAAAGCCGGTAGATTTCGTAAGTGGAAAGCTCAAGGGTGTCGCCCCAGGTGGACAGGTCTTGCTATCCATTTGCGCCGGGAATTTCCAATACCTCGCCCCGCAAATCATACGCATCGCATGCTTCGCATCCGATGGTGACCTTGTTGCCAATCCATTGCAGAGGCTTCCGGCATTGCTTAGAGCTGTAAGCATCAGGGGGAGTTATATGGTTGACCCAACTAACGGTCGCGGCAGCCTCGCTGGCTATCCAGAAGATCCCGAATATCCCGCCGACGACGAGCCTGATCCAGAGGATGATTCATATAAATACATTTTCAGGAATATATCTCCGTGGCCAGTCAACTGGTCAGTATTCGGGCGCAGGGATCTCGCCCAAGATATCCAGCTGACATTCGAAAACATCAACACTGTCCCCGTGCATATCTTCGCCCGCATTGACGGTGAGGTCCTACCTACATGGAATCATGAATCGTATAATGGAAGACAATAAAGAAGTGAAATCCATAGCAGTCGCCTGCAACCACTGTGAGCTGGTTATGGAAAAGACGGATGATGGATATGCCTGCAAAACAATAGGCTGCGGAAAGGGCAGGGCCAAAGGCGAGGGTGAATTCATAATGGAACAAGATAAGGATGGAGTATTCTTAATTAGGACGAGGCAACCCAAATGGCAGAACTCAAACTAGATACTCGGGAAGCTCGGACCGACCTGACGTCGCGTGAATGCACCAAACTTTTTTGGATGCCCATATGCACGCTCTTGCAGGTGGGCCATACGATAACTGGTATCCGAAATACTCTGAGAGTGCTGACGAAGATATACAATAGCGAGGACGTGACGGATGCTGATTTGAACGGCATAGATCGCCTAGCCAATAAAGCGCTAAGCGGAGCCATCGCATCACTCGAGCAGATGGCTCCGCCGCAGAACGTCAAGGTGGCGGTCCAGTGGTGGGCCGAGACTGACGCGGCATGGGACATGGCCCAAGAGAACATCTCCGGACTGTCCTACGGCTCCGATGACGACTTGAAGAACTAGCCCGCGCTCGCCGAACGCGGCGAACGCGTGAGTTGACCCATATGTATACATGGTATACATATCCTGCATGACAGAAAAGAGGTCGGATTCGGTTATCAGCTTCAAGGTCCCCGAGGTCGCCAGCGGACACCTCCTTGAAGTGGCGAAGAGATTATCGGACCCCTCCATATCGTGGAGGAGTCCGATGTCACGCCACCAGGCAGCGAGGGCGATCGTCCTTGCCGTTCTGGGTGCTCCGGGATTTGAGCCGATCCTTAAAGAGCTGAAGCTACGAAGGGAAGGGTAAGAAAAATGCTATTTTGGTGCATAACTTCCGCAGGCCTACTCCTCTCAATGCAACACAAGTGCGAACGAGATTTGGCTGCTTCGGAAAAGCCATCGCTGCAACAGATGGAACGATTACTCGATGCTGAGAATCGTAAGCTGGATATAGAAATCAAGGGTCTCCTGGGAGACCTTAGGAAGGCTATAGAAAAAAGGTAATGACATGCCAAGAAAAGTAAAAACAAGGGCATATGCAAATACGACCGTAGCCATCAGCAAGTCACGAGAGGCGATTGATGAAATCATCCGCAAGTGGGGAGTCGTAGGGATCCAATGGGAAGATGACTTCGATATCGGATACTCATCACTACGCTTCCGCTGGAAACGTGACAATGAAGAACAGTCGGAACTCGTAGCTAGATTCCGACTCGATATGGAGAGTGAGGAGGCACTGCAGGAACTCGCAGTCGACAAACGTAGCGGCCAGTTCAGCGACAAGAAATACGATCGCCTCAAGGCCGATAGAGGCAAACGTGAGCATCGTATTTTGCTGAACCTACTGAAGAATATGTTCGAGGCAATTGAGGAAGGAATCATGCCAGCCGAGGCTCTACTTCTTCCGTGGATCGAGGACTCAACTGGCAAGACAGTCTACGAGAAGCTCGAGCCGAATCTCAATCAGCTCTCGAGCACCCCTTTGCATAAGGCGCTTTCGGAAGGATCTGATTGATGCTGTCCGAACACAAGAGGTACATGAAGCTTCTTATCGATGGCGGCGTCAGCGAAGATGCTTCCATGATTTTGGCGATACTCCGCGAAGAGAGGCAGGACAAGCGCAACCATAGTTACTGCCCTAAGTGTTGCGGCTTCCTTCTGCCATCCTCCCAAAAGGAAATAGATTTGGGTGCCAGCTACAGGTGTAAGGGTAGAGGGTGCGCATGATTATCGGATACCTTTTTCAGCTCGCAGCTATCTACTACTTCTTGGCCACGGATGACAACGATGGAACCTGAAAGATACGAAGAAATCAAAATAGAAGTAGCCGAGTTTTCAAACCCGGATATGTACTTCGCCGACGGCCTTGAGGACGCCCTCATTGGGACCGTGCAAATTTTCAACAAGATCATCGCCTTGTATGACTACGAGCGCTGCATCAAAATCCTGATCGACAGAGATGGCGCGACCTACGAGAGCGCCAGCGAGTTCCTCGAGTTCAATACCCTTGGCGCGTACGTGGGTGAGAATACACCTGGGTACTTCATGCGGCACGAGTGCCTGCATCCGCAGGATAAAGTAGCAGAGATCGTGGCCCTTGCTTCGCGTATGTCAGACAGTGACCGCACGGAATTGTTTGGCGAACTCAAATGCGAGTTCTGCATTCACTGCGGAGATCACACCCCCGGTGACAAGGTCTGCCATTGCTGGAATGACGAGTAGAATATGAATTGCAATCACGACGATTTAGATTCACTAAGAGCAGTCATTCCGTTCGTGCATCCGGATGCCGGAGAGATTGTAGGGGCGCCACCGCAAAGCAAAGAGGAGCCTGCTTGGTGTCGTATCTGCGGAGCGCTGTGGTCGAAGGCTCCGTTTGGTATGGGGTGGGGATGGTTTCATCCCGCGACGAACAAGACGGCTCCGACCCTCATGAATATACTGCGTGAGGAATCAGATAAGGAAGATAATGAATAAAGAAAAACTGGACGAACTCAGAGGGCTCAGCAGGAACTTGGATTCCGCGGCATTTAAGGTCGATCAAATCAACAAGAATATCCAGAAGTCTCTCGAGGGTAAGCCGCTCGGTCCGAGAGATCAAAACGAGGTGGGAGACCTTACGGGCCAAGACCTCCTTAATGCCTTGACCGAGGCGAACAAGAATGGGCACTGGAAGGGCTGGACGTTCTCCGAGCTAAACAGAGGAGGATCAGTGCTTCCTGGATCTGTCTACGACGAGCAGGATAATATCATCGGCCACAAGGCTATTGTCGGCTATGGAAATGATAAGGGTGAGATACGAGACTTGACCATCATGGTCACGGACGAGAACGGCACCAGGTATATCGATTTCGTGCCTAAGGGGTGATGGTAATGGGAGGCGAAGAATTCAATTGTTCGTGCGGAACTCTGTTGCTGGAGGGAACCATGTGGGAGAACTGGATTGTAAAATGCCCCAAGTGCTCATGGGTTCACGACCGTCATCCTGAGACGCTGAGGATCCTCGCCAGCTTTGCCAAGATCGCCAAGGGTGAGTTTTGAAATACTACGCAGGCATAGGCTCGAGGCATACGCCGCAACTCATTGGTTCTTTGATGGAGGAGATTGCCATCCACCTCAACGGACTTGACTACACGTTGCGGTCCGGCGGTGCCGACGGTGTCGATACCTACTTTGAGATAGCGGCAAATAGGACTGAGATATTCCTTCCATGGAAGGGGTTCAATAAGAGGCCGCCGTTCAATTTGTACGATCCCAACGGCACTAAAAAGTATTTTGATTCGCCTACGGACGAGGCTCTCGATTTCGCCGAAGAGCAGATAGACGGATACCGCAACCGCAAGCAGGGCGGCCAAAAGCTGCTGGCCCGCAACATGCATCAGGTGCTCGGAGAGGGCCTGCGTACACCGGTCGAGTTCGTCGTGTGCTGGACCAGAGACGCGAAGGTGACCGGCGGGACAGCCCATGCTATTCGCCTTGCAAGGAAGCGCGGCATTGCGGTGTTCAATCTGGCCAGGGAAAAAGACGAGGGCCTGCTACGTGCTCGTATAGGCATGACCGACCAACAGGAGTTGTTCTGATGCTCGACATAATCTTAGCTATACTCACCCAATGTAATCCGCAGGCATCGCATCAGGTCACGTACTCAATCGAGACGCAGGACCCGGAGCTTGCCGACGTGCAATTTGCATTCGCATCATCTGTGCTTCGAACCCTATCCGACCCGCAAGGCTGGGGCCGATCTGGAGTCTCCTTTTGTCCGGTACTTGAAAGCCCAGACGTCAGCATTATCCTGGCGCTGCCTGACACCGTCGACAAGCTGTGCGACCCAATCCACACCGTAGGCGAAGTGTCCTGTGCTATCCATGGTAACGCCGTCATCAACTACAAGCGATGGATGGGTGCCACCGATGCGTGGGAAGATCTAGACGACTATCGAAGGTACGTCATCAACCACGAGGTTGGCCACGTCATGGGAATGTTCCACAGACACAAATGCACGAAGGATGGTTCGGCCCCGTTGATGATGCAGCAAAGCCGCAACAAGATTAAGTGCGAGCCGAACTCGTACCCGACGTCGCATGAGGCTTTGTCTTTGAGAAGACTTCAAGAAAGATGATCCACTATCTCACAGGCGACGCGACCAAGCCCTGCGTGGAAGACGGTAACCGCGTCATCCTCCACGTCGTGAATGACGCTGGCAAATGGGGTGCCGGATTCTCCGGCGCCATCTCGAGGCAGTGGGATGAACCTGAGAAGCACTACAGAGCCAAGGCTCGTTTTGCGAAGGAATCATTCAACCTTGGAAACGTGCAATGGATTTTCGTCGACCTCGAGCTTGCCATCGTCAATATGATTGCCCAGCACGGGGTTAGTCGGGACTTGATAAATAAGCGGCCTATCCGATATGACAGCCTCGAGATATGCCTCGAAAAATCAGCAGACGGCATCCGTGCGCTTTCTGGTGGTGGGCCTGAGAAGGACAGGAAGGTTACGGTCCACATGCCGAGGATAGGCTGCGGACTCGCGGGCGGAAGTTGGGATGTGGTGGGTGGACTTGTGGAAGAGACGCTTTGGGACCTTGAGGTTTACGTGTACGATAAGAAAAAGGAAAACAACAAATGATATTCGGAGTAGATGTTTCAGCACACCAAGGCACTGTCGACTTCCTCGCTATGCGAGAACAGAACGACATGATGTTCGCCGTCATCAAATGCACGGAAGGAGCAGAGGAGGGCACACCGTTCTTGGACGACAAGTTCAACGAGAATTGGGAGAAGCTCATGGCCCTAGATCCACGAAGTGGTCAAACGGGACAGACGATGTACCGGGGCGCATACCACTTTGCCCGCTACGATAACCGTCAGGACCAAGGTGAGACGGGGGGCGAGAACGAAGCGAAATGGTTCTGCAAGAACATGAAGCGCGTCGGTGGGTACGAGCACGACGGAGGCTGTCTGCCACCGTGGCTCGACCTCGAGAAGTGGGACGGCTCAGCTGAGAACAACCTCGCCTTCGTGCGTGGCTGGCTCCGCGTTTGCGAGGGCGAACTTGGACGTAGCCCAATGTTCTACACAGGGATCAACACCTGGGCGAGTTCCCATTTCGACGACAGTGACGAGTGGGTGGAGTACCCATTGTCCGAGGTGAAGTATAGGCAAAATGGATGGGAGGCATCTGAGTCGCCACCTCAGATGACAAAGCGGAACAAGCCGTGGCCATGGACTTTTTGGCAATGGTCCGGAGGCGTAACAAGCGAAGCGGACCTCCGGTACTACCTGCAAAAATACGGGCCAATTGCAGGTGTGCCATCTGGAAGTTGCGATGTAGATCGATTCGACGGAGGCATCAACGACCTACATACGCTTTCACAGTTGGGCATCGTTGGCGGTGTAAATCCGCCAGTACCGGTTCCACCTATTCCATCATCCGCGTTCAGTAATGTCCTCGCGCCGAACACGGTGTATCTCGAGATGTTCCGCGGCGAGGCTTCTGACTACGTCGCAAGGATCCAGGGTCTTCTCATGGCAAACGGGTACGGCCCCAGTGGTCTCGTAGGGAGCAATGGCCTTCCCGATGGAAGGTACGGAGACAAGACCCGAGACGTGCTCGAGAAGTTCAAATCGGACAGAGGTATTTCCGATGATCTGCCACCGGGCCATGTCACTCCTGTGACTTGGAATTCCCTGATCGCTGGCATCACGGGTCGCGGAGCTATCTCCGGCTGGGCCATGAAGAAGAGCTTTGGATGACCGACAGGATTGAAAAGCAGCGTTGACCTTTTGGACAGCGCTGCTGATAGGGCTGAGAATTACCTCAGAGAATTGGATTCAGACTAGAATCCAGCCTCTTGTGATTTACTCATGCCGGCGAGCCCGGTAATTCGTGGAACGACTGGGTCATCTTTGAAGTCATCCTCGGTCCGCCCTGCATCGAGCAGAGCCTGGTTGAAGTGGTCTCGTAGAAGCTCCTTGGCAGTCCTGAGTGATGCGGCAACACCGATCTCCTCAGACATAGGAGAAGAGTTCGATGCGTTCATCATAAGCTGCGCATGATATCCGTCTTCCTCGAACATGATTCTCCATGCGTGAGCGCCGATGTGATCTTGTCGGAGGCCGTTGGCAACCTTGCCGTACCCTTCGTCGCCGTCGGTATCGTCGGTCGTATCGTCTGTATCGTCGGTCGTATCGTCGGTCGTATCGTCGGTCGTATCGTCGGTCGTGCCGTTTGTCGTGGTGGTCTTCTTTTTCTTTTTGCCACTCAAAAGCAAAAGGGCGGCACCGCCGAGGATAAGTGGAAGAGCACTCATGAGGCATCGATTGTATCAGGGCCCGTCGGCCATGTCTTTGTCTGGTCGATAGTCGCCGTCTGTGAGTAGCTCTGGCAGCACACTGTCGCCGTCCTTTTCGTCGACTCGAGCGTCCTCTTGCGCAATGTGTTCGAGGTCGGGCGGAATCGGGCGATTCATTGACCCCGCTGCCTCACAGTCGACTCCTGCGTATGCGCGACCCCCGCCGCCACTGTTGATTTGGGCGAGGAGGAGGTAGTAGGAGGGGTTCAGGATCTGTCCTGGATCTCCGCCTCGATACTTCTGATTTTTAGAGGTCGGAGGCATGTACGTTTCGAAGTGGCACATGTGGCTTCCGCCAGACATCTGTCCGACGCGTGCAATCGGCTGCCCTTTTTTAACCTTAGATCCCTTCGAAAGTCCGAACTCAGACCAAGATTTGTTTCTGACCTCGCTGTAGTTTATAACCAGCCCAGAATCGCACTGCACAAATAAGGCATAGGTTCCGTGGTAGAAGTGGTAGTGATTTACGATCGTTCCACTCTCCATTGCGATGATGGGGTCGCCGGAATATCCATACAAATCGACTCCTGCATGGTATCGATTTCCACCTGAACGATTGGCCATAAATCTACGAGATGAATTGCCGGAATAGCTTCCAGTAATAGTCTTGTAGGAGACGACGAATTTCTTCTCGTGGTTTGTAACGATTGGCCACAGCGGTCTTGAATTGCCTGCGGCGAAGGGAATGCTGAAGACCATCTCAGGCCAATCCCCCTTCGGAATGCCGACTGCAGTCATGGCTTCAGAAGGGTTCAAAAGCGTCGCTTGTGGGCTTCGCTTTTGGAAGCTAGATTTGCCACCACCGCTTTTGCTTTTCGATCGGCCTGAGACTGCAGCGAGACCAATCGCCGCGGCGCCGAGTAGGAGACGGGGATCCACGAGGCGAATGATACCACGGAGCGCTAGAAGCGCGATACGAAAAATGGTAGCCTTAGGCCATGCGAAGTACGGCCATCGCGCTTTCGTTATTCTTTCTGTCAAGCTGCGCTACAGGATATAAAGCGTCCTATGTGACCGGAGCGGTGACAAAAGAGGTTGCCACGGAATCATACGTTCCATACAGCGAGGCGTTCAATAAGAAAATTGACGAATGCTGTGCGGAGGGGGTCTGCAATCCAGAAAGCCCGGACGTCATTACCAAGACTCAGCTCGACAAATGCATGGGGCCGAAATTCGAGCAATCGACTCACGAGAAGATTGAAGTCGCCGTAAAGATTTACCACGAGGCTGCGAAAGCTTTTACCGAGGCGATGAAGATTCCAGATGCGTCGGATGAGGAGAGAAAAGCCGCAACCAATGCGCTATTCGAATCCGCACTCAATCTGCTCGCGCTTCTCCCCGAGGGAGACAAGCGCGTCGCTCAACTCAAGAAATTGACCGGGAGATAAGAAATGTCTGCAGCCGCACTCACTACCCTCATCACTTCAATCATCACCGGGATCGCAAAGGTATCCAAGGTCACGCGTGAAGCCCTTGCTCAGAGCCTCGAGAGTATGGCCAAGGATGTTCGCAGCGGCGGCCTTATCCCCGATGCCCTCCTCGCCAATGTCGAGTCTGACGGTGACCGCCTACGAGATGTTCGTGGCGGACTCCCCGACTGATTCCAAAATAGAAAATAAGGAGGAAGCATGAGAAATATTCCAGGCGAAGCCAAGGGTCACTATAAGCGTCTGACTACTGAGATTCTTAAATACGGTAACGAGGGAAAAGAGGAACTCGATGCCCTGTTCAAGATCATGCCTCCGAAAAAGATATTCTCTCTTCCGCAAGGCCCTGACCGCGGCGCAAGAGAAGCTGAACTAATCAGCGAGATGAAGGTGATCGCCCGAGACTTTGCCGAGGCAAAATCGAAGGCTAGCCGTCCCAAAAAGAAAGCTGAGACAAAGAAGATGAAGAAGGCGAAGACATCGAAGCCCAAGAAGCCTCCCGAGCCCCAGGTTGTAAAAAAATCAGGTGGGCAGATCGACGGATTCAGCTACGTCATTGTCGAGCTGGATAACGGAGATATCCTTGCAAAGATCAACCGAAAGGGGCGAAGGATTGTCGAGCACGATGACGCTCCGAAGATCTACGAAAGCAAGCGGCTACAAAAGTCGTTCGCTGATAAGGATGCCGCAGAGTTCGAGGTGCGCCGCGTCGTCAATTCGGCCATGGTCTGGTACGAGACTCGTGGCATTCGACCACGTGAGAAGGTTCGTAGATCTAAAGAGGCTGGCCGCGGGATTGGTCGCAGGACTCCGGAGATGAAGTCCGCGATAGCCAAGGAAGATAGGGAGCTGGCTACGATTCGGCGCAAGAGGAAAGAGGCTCGAGCGCGCAAGGATCGAATGCTCAAGGAGAAGGTGATTGGCAATCCTTCTGGGAAAAGCTTTGGCCACATCCCTCGGGTCAATCCTGCGAAGCCCTCATTCTTCTCGCACTCGGAGGACACCGCTGAAAAGCAGGCGGTCAAAGCGTTCGAAGCCTACGTCAATTATAAGGACAAGTGGGACAGGTCCATTGCGAAGGGAAAGCCTCGCTTTGTCTGGGTGATGAAGGCTTATGATGCGATAGAGAACTCCAGGGCAAACTATTTGTTATCTGGAAACACCGCTCGAGCCGAATCGGTTAACAAACTCAAAGGCAAATTGCGTGAGAAGATCATCCACATGGTTGAGGACTGCATCGCTAAGCTGTCGCGCAAGAATGGAAATGCGCGTTCCGGCCCCGATTCCGTACGCCAAGAAAAGAGCAATCCAGGATCGAACCCGTCCGCAGAAGTGCACGGGAATATAGGTCGATCTATGCTGAAGGCGGCGGACAAATCGTTGGCTGCATGGACGGCAGGCAGGGGATCAAAGAACTTGCTGGCAGCACACGACGGGTACGTGTCCGCGCTTCTCGAACTAAAAAGGGGTTGGGCGAGCCCCGGAGAAGGTAGGGTCAACGTTGACGAGATAACCTTGGCCAAAGACGGTGTCAGCAGAACTAGTTGGCTGATAACTGAGAAGATGAAGGGCTAACCAATATGGCCATAAAAAGAAGAAGACAAAACCCTGAATCCGCAATGCTTCAATCGGAAGCTGATGACGCGATCATTACCTCCGGTGCTGTTATGGATGAGGTGTATATCGAGTACGGTGAGCTTGATAATGACCTATCAGTTCTCGCCAAGATCGAGGCCAAGATTCTAGCTAAGGGCGACGGTAAGGTTCTGAGCAGGGAGGCTCGAGCCCGTAGACGCGCGATCAAGGAGCGGATGCGTAAGCTCGATAGGCTCATCGCGGCCTACACGAATAGGGTAATCAAGCAGGCGAAGTCTCGCCTCAAAGAAATCAAAGCCTCCCCGGTGGCCAAGCTCCACAAGAGGAATACTGCCACGGTCGAGAGGGATATCTTCAAGCTTGAGAACATGGTCAAGCGCAAGGGGTCGGACGTTCGCCTGATGGCGAACAGCTTGATTGGCGGGCTCGTCACTCTTGAGGACAGCATGGGGATTAAGGCGACGATGGGATCTCGCACATTATCCAAGAAGGATAGGGAGCGCGAGAATATCCGGAAGCTGATGCTTGCCTCACATGACCGATGGGGACAGGTCAAGAAGCACGCTCACAACCATGACAAGTTCTTTCTTAGGGGATCTGAGGTATTCCACAAGGATTACGGCTCCGGCATTGTCATCGATAATGACGGGCGCAAGATAACCGTCAAATTCGAGGGGGTGCCCTACAAGGAAATGACGAAGGCCAAACTGACGCCTGGTCCTGTCATGTGGGTCGATGCCCAGTTCCATGCCCTCAACAATAAGTTCGAAAAGGGTCGAGCTATCGAAAAGTCCGACATCCAAAGGATTGTTGCCAAGATTGTAAGAATCCACAATCACACGAAGCCGCGCGGCAAGCTCAAGACCTACCGCGAATCCAAGCGTGCGCTCGAGGCGTTGATCGGCAAGATCGAAACTCGTCTGTCCGGCGACAAAATGGACAAGGCGACAGCGGATGGATTATTGCTTGAGCTGGAAGATTTCCACAATAGAATTCCCGCCCGGATGAAATCCGAATGGGCCAAGGCTGACCAGCGTCAATGGGCCGGCGACATCACCAAGGTCCGCAAGGCCCTCGTGAAGCTCAAGCGCAAGGCGAACCCGTGCATCGGATTCCATTTCCACGGCAAGGACGCAGGCGAGCTGCTCAAGGCTGTCGAGGAGTCGAACGCTCGCCAGCGCAAAGGTGTGAAGGATAACCCCGGGCTATTCAGATTCGATGCGGCCGAATACAAGAAGAAGGTCCGAGGGTTGTCCGACAGACAGCTGCAGAATCTGTTTGAGGATTTATCGAAGGCCAATTGGGCTACCAGAAAGACCAAGAAGCACAAGGAGAAAACGATCATCGCTTACAAGGATGCGATGAGAAGATTTCCGGAAAGTTTCACTGCTCGAGGTCTTGCGCAGTTAAAGGAGAACCCCACACCCAAGCGTGCCCGCAAATACGGAGACGTAGCAGAAGCGAAAAAGTCCAAGAGCAACAAGGAGCGCGGTTACCGAATCAAGCGCGAGCAAAGGGCTGCAGCGAAGGGTAGGCGTAAGCTGAATCCCAGAAAGGGGATGACTATTGTAAAGTTCGCCCATTGGCTCGGTAAGCCAGAAGCGGAAGTAGACACGCAAAAGCAGAAGCTCGAATACCTGGATGCTGCCGCCCAGTGGGAAGATTATGGCGTCGTATCTCCGGACGAGATGCGTGAGGCTCGAGCTATCGTCAGGGCGCAGAACCCTGGCAAGAAGGGCGTCATGCCCATCAGAGGCACCGTCGTAAAGATACAAGGAAGCTATAAGGTTCCTTCACTCGATAAGATCGGTATCCATTACGAGATGGCCAAGCGTGGGCCTTTAGGTTCAATTCAGTTCAATGACGTTTGGGGTCGCCAGGTTCGCCTGTTTAAAAATGACGATGGCAGCTGGGATTGGCAAAACTTCTCGTCCACCAAGGCGACGGCGGATACGTTTCCTAATTCCATGGGGAGTACTAGGACATTCGAGGATGCTGCAAGAGCGGCCACCAAGAAGCCTACTAATCTCAATCCCACCAAGAAGAAGGTCGCCAAGAAGAAGGTCGCCAAGAAGAAGGTCGCCAAGAAGAAGGCGACCCGCAAGAAGACGCCGCCCTATCAGCTGCTCATCAACCGATGTCAAAAGCTGTGGGACCATTATTGCGAGCGGCCATCGAAGGCCCGGCTCAAGCCTGTGCTCGCGCACCTCGAGAAGATGAAGGGGTCGACCTCCAAGAAGGTGGCCGATGAACGCAAGGGCTGTCTGAGGGTTGCGAACAAAGAGGCTCGGCGCCTCAAGATGAAGTGAGATTAGAAAATGGCCCTCACCTACAATCTGAAAGCTATCCCTCCGAAGACTTACAAAAAGTTCTGTACTGACGGGGAGCATATGAGCGGACTTACCCGCGACATTATCTTCGCTACTCGGCATGTCGGCATGAGTACGATTCGCAACAAATCTGACGTCAAGAAGTTCATTGCACGAAACGCAATGTGGCGTAAGGCGTGGGGTGATCCCAAGGAGGAATGGTATCCCTGGTCTACCGAGCAGGTAAGCGCTCATATTGGGATGTACACAAATGCGTCAAACTTGTCCCATAAAGAATTCTTGGAGGAGATTAAGGACGCCAAGAAGAGGCGGGCGGAGTACGTGGCGTACCATAAGAAGGCCACCAAGAAGAAGAACCCACCGGCCAAGAAGAAGGCGTCCAAGAAGAAGAATCCGACCTTCGGACCAAAGTTCCCAAGAAGGGTAAAGCCAAATCCTGAGCATCCGGGCCTCGAGAAAATGGAGCCCGAGAAGATGACGAAGAAGTTCTGGAAGGGCACCAGGATGATGGAAGCCTTCGCGGATAGTACGTCCAGTCAAAGCGACGGCAATCTTCTAAGAAGCTACAAAAATTACATCCGCGATATGAGGGAAGCCGGCAACCGTGATGGTCAATTGAAAGCATTCGGGACATATGGCCTTCCGATGCTCAAGGTGATGATGGATATCCAAAGGGCGGAGCTTAATCGTCGCGGATATGTGATCGTCAAAGATAATCCAACTAAGCGACCCAAACTCCCATCAACCCGAACCCCTCGCGGCAGAATAGATTGGGGCTCGAAGACGAAGAAGACCCAGATCAAGCGCATAGGCAAAAGAGGCAAGAGTAAGGTCAGGAAGAGTTTTGCAGGCGGGGAAAACTTCGTATTCGTTGCCAGCATCAAGTCTGGAGATATTTACGCCGGGCCGCTTTCGGTTGCCGAGGCAGAGGCATTCTTGAGTCGCAACAAGAAGGCGTGGATCGCCGACAACAAGAAGCACAAGAGAAGAGTTGAGACGGGGTACTTCACCCGTGAATACGGAAGCGACGCAAAGCACTTCGAGAAAGAATATAGACCAAGGAAAAAGGACTATATTCTACCGGAGAGTCACGAGATTGTTTTTGAATGGGCACGGACGGCTAAAGAAATGCCTCAGTGGCCGCCCTACCCCAGAAGAAGGAACCCAGGCAAAATGAGCAAGAAAAGAAAAACCGTATACGAGCGATCCGGCTTCCAATTCTCGGATGAGGAGAAGAAGGCTCGCAATGCCATAGCCAGGGAGTTCGGTATCACTCAGAGAGAATCTCCCGCGGCCAAGAGCGTTCGACTTGCCAGGGACAGGATGGAGAAGATGTCTACCGCTAAGGTTCGGGCATTGATTCCGAAGATGGAGAAGGCTTTGAGAAAATTGAACAATGAGATGGAGGCGGGCAGTAGGGCGGACCCAGAATGGCACGACACCATCGCTAGGCAAGATATCTCGCGTAAAATGCTGATTCTTCACTACAAAATGCAAACGGCCAAAGAGGAACTCGAAAGCAGAAGGTCGAAGAACCCAGGCGAGGAAAGCATCTGGGAGGAAACGGTCGATGTATTCAGCAAGGGTGGCGAAGGCGCGAGTTCGGCGGACTATACCAAAATGGGCATCCTCCATGGGGTCATGAGGACGGCTCTCTCTAAGGAGTTGGTTTGGGGTCAGGCGCCATACGGCGCCAACAAGAAACACTTCGATGCGGTCTTCAGAGACGCCATATTGAAGAAGGAGATCAAGAAGGTTACTGGAGGGTATCGCATCACGCCAAAGGGTCTGAAGGCGTACATGAAGTTGGACAAGGAGATCATGGATCCCATGTCAAACCCTCGATCCAAGAAGAAGGCGTCCAAGAAGGGCTCCATGCGAAAGAAGAGTCCGCGTCGCAATCCCGAGGCAAAAACACGGAAGCAGATGGAGGCTCGGGCAAAGGAGTTCACTGACGCAGAGTTGCGACGGGAGTACAGGTTGGCGGGGGAGTACTATGGGGCAGTGCATGCTGCTGGTCCCTGGGGACAGTCGATGCCTGGATCGACCATGGTCGGCGATCGTGTCGAGGCCTACGAAAAGGAGATGCGTCGGCGCGGACTACTGAAGCAGAAGGGTAATCCTAAGGCCACCAAGAAGGTCGCCAAGAAGAAGGTCGCCAAGAAGAAGGCGACCCGCAAGAAGACGCCACCCTGGCAGCTGCTCATCAACCGATGTCAGAAGCTGTGGGACCATTACTGCGAACGACCCAGTAAGGCGAGACTCAAGCCCGTGCTCGAGCACCTCGAGAAGATGAAGGCGTCGACCTCCAAGAAGGTTGCCGACGAGCGCAAGGGTTGCCTACGAGTAGCGAACAAAGAGGCTCGGCGTCTCAAGATGAAGTGAGTTTATTATGGCTAATACCAAGAAGAAGGCATCCAAGCGTAAAAAGAATCCGTGGGCGCCCCCGGCGGGCCCGACCTCGTACGAGGTCGACGTGTCCAAGGGGACGCGAGTAAACGGCTGGGTCGTTCGCTCGGTTTCCGGGTTCCCTTGGAAGCATGGTGTTACGTCATCGATCTATCTGGAAAAGAAGGTTGATGGCAAGTATGCGAGAATGACGGTCATATACGGAATGCGCAAATTCGGCTTCGAGGAGGATGAAGGGCCGGCTATCCTTGTATATACAGCGCAGCTCGACTTAGAAGCCCTTGTGGGGATGAGCAAAGAAAGCTGGGATATTAGTACCCATGTATTTCAGCATCAATCGAACTTCTATAACGATCTCCATTTCCTCACGAATTGGGCCAACAAAGATATCCGCTGGGCGAAGGCTGAGGGGCTCTTCCTCTCCGCGAAGAAGAATCCGACCAAGAAGAAGGCTACCAAGAAGAAGGCCGCCAAGAAGAAGGCCACCAAGAACCCTAATTCAGGAATCACGCTCGCCATTGCCAAGTGGTACGAGAAGAAGGGGTACATGACGCCAGAGATTGAAATTGCTCTGGGCAAGGTTCATAATCCCAAGCTGCTGCTTTCCCGTCTTTACACGACGCTAGTCTATGAAGATATTCGTATTAACTGGCTGAGATATGCGGAGCAAGGTGAGGCACAGGAGCGTGACGAGTTCGAGAAGAAGGCGGGTGTCAAGATAGAGGACCTCGAGAAGCTTTCTGATCTCACTCGCAGCTCCTTCAGTAAGATGGTCAGCGGCGGCGCATCCGAGAAGTCAGATAAGGGTTTTAAATCAATAACGAAGGTATACTCTAAGGCATATAAGGCCATCCGTGGCAGCGAGGGACTGCACTGGTACAAGGGGGTTTTAGTCCCACTTCACAATAGCAATTACGCGCTATCCGTTGCATTGAGGGACACGAATAACCCCGCCGCAATCCCGAAGACTTTGGATTTCATACTGGAATATGTGGTGAATCAAAGATACTACAGGAGCGCGTGGTCAGACGCGGATTCTGGTCCCATCTTTCAAGAGGCCATACTCCGCGCCGCCTCCCGGCCCCAGAAGACGGCGGCGGACAAGGGAAGAACCATTCCGCATGTGAGAAGGAATCCGCCCAAGAAGAAGGCGACCAAGAAGAAGGTGGCCAAGAAGAAGGCGACCCGCAAGAAGACGCCACCCTGGCAGCTGCTCATCAACCGATGTCAGAAGCTGTGGGACCATTACTGCGAACGACCCAGTAAGGCGAGACTCAAGCCCGTGCTCGCGCACCTCGAGAAGATGAAGGGTTCGACCTCCAAGAAGGTGGCCGACGAGCGCAAGGGCTGCCTGAGGGTCGCCAACAAAGAGGCCCGACGCCTCAAGATGAAGTGAGCTGATTATGGCTAAGACCAAGAAGAAGGCGAGCAAGAGGAACCCCAAGAAGAGCTGGTACCCTAAGGTTGGCAGCAAGATTGATGGATGGAAACTTGTCAGAGCGGGAGGCCCGCATGACGTTCAGTTAATCTTTACCAAGGGGAAATTCACTCTCAGGATGTTCTCCGATCTACCTTTCGGAGGTCCCAGTCATTATGTATGGTCCGGCATCTATCTCACCAAGGACTTTGAGTCAGGAAATACTATAGACACAGAAGTATCTTCGTACGAAAAAAAGGACTATCATAAACCTCTGGACAGGGCCTACATGAAGAGGCTGATTAGCTTGGCGAATCAGGTGACGGCTGCGAAAGCGAATCCAAAGCGCAAGGCGGCCAAGAAGAATGGGCCCGAGGATGCCCCCGTCTTCTTCCCCAGGGGTGAGGGAAATGACGTGTCCGCGGGGATGCTCTTCAACGGCTGGGTCATCAATTCGATTGGTATCGGTCAGAACGATCTTTCGCCCTCTTTTGGGATGCAGTACGGCACCCCGGAACTGATACTTCTGACCAAGGATGTTAGGGGCGAGGAGGTCACGCTGAAGGTCATGTACCAACTGGAATTACACGGGAGGAAGAAGCCACCGACGGTCCTTTCGTATGGAGGGTGGATCTACGGCCGAGACCTCCTCGACGGAAGGTACGCACCTTCCAAAGAGAGACAGGCTCACTGGAACTACCGTAACGATCTCAGGCTCATCACGAGATGGGCCAACGGGATCGTCAAGGGCGAGAAGGTTAATCCTGCCAAGAAGAAGGTCGCCAAGAAGGGTAAAAGTAATCCAGGTTATTCGGAGTCCCGTGCTCGCATCAAAGAAAGCCTGATGGCCTTGAAATTTGACAAGATTTTCAAGGAAGCTGGGTTCCCGTCTTCAGGAAAGGTTACCGGCGTTCAATATCGGGATACGGCCCCTTACGGGCCTCCCGTCAAGACCGGGCACATCCGAATCATGGTCGATATGAAGGTTCCCAAGTACGAGGAATACGACATCGCCAAGGCTGCCATCGAGGACTGCATTAAGGAAGTTATCGGCACAAAACCTAAGCATGTCATGGATGATGGCAAGCGTGTCCATTGGGATATTCCCATTAGCTCGCTAGTCAGAAATAATCCAACCAAGAAGAAGGTCGCCAAGAAGAACCCCAAGAAGTCTGGAGGGTTTACGGCTGCTCAAAATAAGAAGCTGCGCCTCGGATGGGCCAAGGCTCAGCCTGGGTTCATGATTAGCGAAACCGTGCTAAGTAAGCCTGTTCGAGCACTAGCGCTTTATCGCAAGGGTAGCAAGTGGGGGTCGGGCGTTATAGATTCCAGTGGACAGCTGATCAGAATGGTTGAAGTGTTTAAGCACTCCTCAGCCTTTGCGGCAGCTAAGTCGGCTGAGAATATCGTCCTAGAGAAGCCCAAGAAGAAGGCGACCAAGAAGAAGGTGGCCAAGAAGAAGGTCGCAAAGAAGAAGGTTGCCAAGAAGAAGGTCGCAAAGAAGAAGGCTGCAAAGAAGAAGGCTGCCAAGAAAAAGACCCCACCCTACCAGCTGCTCATCAATCGATGTCGCAAGCTCTGGGACCATTACTGCGAGCGCCCCAGCAAGGCGAGGCTCAAGCCCGTACTCGAGCACCTCGAGAAGATGAAGGCGTCGACCTCCAAGAAGGTCGCGGACGAGCGCAAGTCCTGCCTGCGTATCGCCAACAAAGAGGCTCGAAGCCTCAAGATGAAGTGAATCAATATGGCTAAGACCAAGAAGAAGGCTGCCAAGAAGAAGGTGAAGGCAAATCCGCGAGACCCAAGGGACCCTATTTTCAAATGGTTTCCTATTGGAAAAAAACTCCAGGGAGCTGTATCCATCATTACGCGTTCTGATAAATCAGTTTGGCGAATGTGGCGAGTCGCCGATGCGTATAGCACTAGAGATGGCTGGCAGGTGAGCTTGGATACAGCAAGCGTCGGAGGCGTGGACCGAGGCGTCCGTTTGGACGGCCGAGGTGGCCTATATTCGCATGGTCGCCATGCCACTTCACGTCACAGCGGAGACGGTGCCGTCGATGACATGCGTGTCATCATTCGAAAAAAGGGAAGCAAGGCAGAATTCTATTTGCCAGATGTGCCGAGACCCGTGCGGAACACCAAGTACCAGAGTCGAACAATCGACGTAAAGCCTGGTGATGATCCATATGATATCGCGGCCGATGCCATCGTCTTTGCCGGTATGATGACAGATCAGATTCCCCCTGTTGATCCGGAGAAATACTCGCACGAAGACCTCGTGTCCGCAGTGGCATCCAATTTGCGCAAGACGAGAGAATCCGGACGTATAGCGAGTTTTCCTCACGCGCGGGTTATTGCGATGAATCTCGCCGGAGAGTTTCGGTCATTTTCACGTCGCCAAAATCCAGCTAAGACCAAGAAGAAGGCCTCCAAGAAGAAGGCCGTCAAGAACCCCCATTCAAAAGTATCGCTCGCCATTGCCAAGTGGTACGAGAAGAAGGGGTACATGACGCCGGAGATCAAGATGGCTCTGGCCAGGGCTGGTAATCCCAATAGGCTACTTTCCCGTCTTTACGTGAATCTAGTTCGCGATGATGTGTTTCTTCACTGGAATAGCTTCCGAAGTAGCGACGAGCACTTCGTCGAATTCGAGAGGGAGGCGGGCGTCAAGAGGAGGGGTCTCCAGAAGCTCATGGACCTCGGCCTAAGCTACATCTCAAAGATAAATAGTGGCAAGGCGTCCCCAGAGACGGATAAGGTTTTTGAATCATTATCAAAGGGATACGGGAAGATGGCTAATGCCATCGGGGATGGCGATAGGTTATTCTGGTATTGGACGGCCCTGGGCCCACTTGCCAATAGTAATGAGGCGCTATCTCGCACGTGGAGGGATATCAATAATCCAGCCGGGATTTCAGGGACACTGGATGACATATTGAAATATATAGTGCGGCCAAAGCTCATGCTCTTGAGACCGGACTCAGCGCTCAAGGATATATTTCAAAAGGCCATACTCCGCGCCACCCACAAATCGGCGGATGAAAAGGGGAGAACCCTTCCGCATACGAGAAGGAACCCTGCCAAGAGCAAGGCCACCAAGAATCCTCCCGCAAATTGTTCGCCAATATACGTGGCCGGTGAAAGGTATGAGTATGCTGACCCTCAGCAACTAGGCATATACGCTCGCAAGTCTGACGCGATGCGAGAAGTTGAGGATCAATGCGACAGCAGCGGCGCCGACCACAACATATTCGTCACTAGATACGATTTAAAAGGAAGCCGATACAAGGCGGCGGGTATGTGGCTTTGCAAGAAAGGCTCGAAAGCATTCAAATATATTGATTATCGAAAGCGCAATCCCAAGGGCAAGACGAAGAAGGTCCCCTGGAGCGCTAGCGACATCAAAGGGATGGAAGAATTCGTGGAGCGAAAGCTCGGCACCAAGAAGAAGGTCGCAAAGAAGAAGGTCGCCAAGAAGAAGCCGGCCCGCAAAAAGACCCCACCCTACCAGCTGCTCATCAATCGATGTCGCAAGCTCTGGGACCATTACTGCGAGCGCCCCAGCAAGGCGAGGCTCAAGCCCGTACTCGAGCACCTCGATAAGATGAAGGCGTCCACGTCCAAGAAGGTGGCTGACGAACGCAAGCGTTGCTTGCGGGTTGCCAACAAAGAGGCTCGAAGCCTCAAGATGAAGTAATTAAATGGACTGGATAGAGCTACCTATTCCCGCATGCCTGGCCAGTGGTCCGGTTCCGAATATCATCCATTATCTAAAGGTGGATGATAAA
>Ga0255055_10000927_pt1 | contig 22318 bp, 18 predicted proteins | sample JV7_2_27_MG_FD_188633 | JGI IMG/M metagenome (GOLD analysis project Ga0255055, IMG submission 188633) | Seawater microbial communities from Jervis Inlet, British Columbia, Canada - JV7_2_27 | ecosystem: Environmental > Aquatic > Marine > Inlet | place: Canada: British Columbia | collected...
TTTCGTTGCCGGCTTCTTTATGGATGCCATGGCTATGGTCGTGCTCCTCATCCCCATCCTCCACCCGGTACTTGCCAATCTCGGCGTTGACCTTATATGGTTTGGGGTGATAGTTGTGCTGGTAGGTGAGATGGGCGTAATCACGCCACCCGTCGGCGTGAATGTCTTTGTCATTAAAGGTATTGCCCCGGAAATACCCATAATGCAAATTTTTAAAGGTATATTCCCTTTCCTGATTGCAATAATTATCTGTACGATAATTCTGATGTTTTTCCCGCAAATCGCTACGTTTTTACCGGGTTTACGGTAAGGTAAACAGGCACACACTATCCGTACTGACCGTATTCTTTCACTGCTTCCATCTTGATAGTGTGGTTTCCCGATCTACCCAGGTTCAGGCAGGACTCACCACTGGATGAACATCGGGATATGATTCCTGCGGTGCGCAGGTGTGTTTACCATTTTCATTTGCTGTTTAAGAATTCAAAGCTTGGGGCAACTATTACAATTATATATAGAGATTTTTAATATAATTAACTGTCAGCGGCTGGATTTGAATGAAGCCAGCTGCTTTTAATCGAATATTCTGATAAAAAGATTGTTCTACTAGCCAATCTTCGGTCTGCTAGGTGGTTGCCTCCCGGAGGTGAATGCTTCCCCATTACTTATTTTTATGTACCCCATATCAGATAACGCTTCCAGAAGCACTTCGACGAAAACCGGGGTTAACGGGGGTGAAATCTCTTCACGTTCAAACTCTGTAAATTCACTCAAAATCCGGTCGGTCCTAATGCCCACTTTACCCTCTATTTTTCCCAGAATAGCTATAGCCCTTCTGTAAAAGGGGGCGCAAAATTCACTATCACTCAAATCAACCGGCTCGACAGCGAAATGAGCCAGAGTCCTGGTATCGGGGCATACAAAATGTGCACCTTTGGCCTTCTCGGTTTTTGACTGCTCCGGAAAAACACTTGCCTGTTTATCTAGAGCCGTTTCGGGAAACTCTTTCCTGGGACGCCAACCGACGCCGTCATATTTTGCCATAGCCGGATCCCTGATATCCATACCACGGTAGCGGAACGGCATACTTTTGGAGTAGTTTTGTCCCAGAGTATGAACTCCGTAAACCACTGGCATCATTGGCAAAATAATATGCGGGCATATTTTACCGGAAAAATTCACGCCATCATAATAGATTTCGTCACCGATTTCGTAGTTAAAGTGGCATGGAAAATTCTGATCATCACCTTCGAACCTAACTAATTTGCATCTTACTTTATACATACTCTCACCCCGTCAAAGATAATTTGGTATATGATTCAAGCACTGTATTATCATCAGGTTACAATAAATTACCAGAAGCTGACAAGCAATACAAGGGAGATTCAACAGATGTGCCAAACAGGCTCTAAAAAGAAGTGGCAGCGGCTGGGATTGAACCAGCGACCAAGGGCTCATGAGTCCCCTCGTCTGTGTTTCTGGGAGGGATAGGGGAATATCGAACTCTACTTCTAAAAGACTAAAAAGGAACGTTTCTGTGTCCCATTATCGCTAACGGTCTACACAATCAGTCTATGGCAAAATGCAATCTAAGGAAGACATTGAAGGTAAAATTTATCGGAGATGTCTCGTAGAGTTATGACCCGCAATTTTCAACCGGCGGGATTTAATGGACTTGTTAAATACTCCCCCTACCAACCCTAAGGCTTGTAGCCTAACACAGCACCATTCGCGCCTGCCGCCTCGAACGAAACCGTCCGCATGTCTCGGAATCCGACTTTCCCCAGCCAGTTGATATATTCCGCCGAGGTGTAACTCCGCCCCTCCGTGTCAATTAACATGTTCAAGCTCATCAGCGCTGCTGGCGCGGGGCCGGTCTTTTCATCGTTGACCATTAACTCACTGATGATTATGGCGCCACTTCTAGGGAGCGCCTCATAGCATTTGCGCAGGATTTCAATGCCTTTCTCCTCACTCCAGTCATGTAGAATCAAGGACAAGAGTATTACATCATGGCCCCCCGGCAGAGATGGATCGGAGAAGAAGTCGCCACCAACGGTCTCGATGCGGTCGTATAATCCGGCTTCCTGCACCTTCTTGGCGGCAACCTCAGCTACAAAAGGCAGGTCGTAAACGGTGGCGGTCAGATGGTGATAGCGGCGGCACAACTCGATGCCGAAGGCACCGGAGCCACCGCCCACATCCAGCAGGCGCTGAAAGGACCTGAAGTCTACCACTTCCCCTAACACGCGAGCCGTGAAGATAGACAGGGAGTGCATCGCTTCCCAGAAGAGTGCCTGCATCAACGCGTCTTCGCTCCCGAAGAGGGATTCCTTCGTCTCAGGGTCCCATGCGGTCGGCTGGTTGGTGCGGATGGCCTCAGTGAGTTTGTCCCAAGCAGGATACAGACGCTTGTCAAACATCTGTACCATACCTCCAAAATAGTAAGGTTTGCCACGCACCAGGAACTCCTCGGCCAGCGGGCTATTGTGATAGCGCCCGTCACGCTTCTCCAGGAGCCCCAGAGCGGCACAACCGGTAAGTAGCATTTCCGCTGGGCGCTCGTGGATTTCCAGCGCACCAGCCAGTTCGGCATCGTTGATGCCGGGGCTGCCTGAAAGCCGCGTGAACAGGTCCAGCTCGTGGGCTGCGGCCAGCGTTTTAGACGCCCAGAAACCGGTCAAGATCTGCATGAGCGGAACGGTTGACAGAGCATTTTCCTGTGTCATGAGATGCCTCCTTCTTGCTTACTGTTGTATTGACGCCACTTGAATGTATTGTCATCAAAGTTATTATGTTGGTTAATTAAAGAAAACATCAAAGAGGAGCATTAACACCCCTCTTTGATCCGTTAATTGCCAGAAAGAGTGCCGTTTGGTAGGTAGAACTATTTAGGCTTCATTTAGAAGATAAATGTCAGGTTGCCCTACAATCCCAGCTTCTTGCATAGCCTTCTGAAGATCTTCTGATTGAATATACTTTTGGGCGCTTTCTATACTTTCCCATTCCATAAGAAGCAATAAGTTATTCGGGTCATCAGCTGTACGAAAGATTCGGACAGATTGTTCACCCCCTTTCTTTCGCATGTCATACGCACTATCAAAAAACTGTTTCCATTTCGAATAGTCCGCAACATTGTGCCTAACAACTACATATGCCATTTGTTCCTCCTTTCACCTATTGATGAATAGAATTAGAGTTTACACAAACATTAAGATAATGCTAACGCTACAATCATAAAGATACCAATCATCCATATTTTTTCATGTGTACTATCTCCTTTCTTTTGTAAGCTGATATATATTCAAATCTAAGTTAAAACAAAGTTATTGCCCCAGTGGAGGCACAACGCCTATCTGTTGCAGTATGCCTAGCATGTCTATATTGGACCAGTCTTCTACAATCTTACCGCCGGTAATTCGGTGTATCGCCATCCCCTGTACCGTAACCTGCTTACCGGTAGGGGCGATGCCCATCCATTCGCCTTTATGCGTGCCCCGTATTGTAAAGCGCTCAGCCACCTTGTCTCCTTCAGCAATCATATCCTCAAGAGTGGAATGCATGTCGGGGAGGGCACTGCGGCTCATGGCGAAGAATTGTTTGTAGCCCTCGCGGTCCGGTGTCACTCCGGGAAGAGCAGTGTGATCGACAAAATTGGCAGCGCAAAGCTCATCTATTACGGCCAGATTCCCCTTGTTCACGACCTCCTCTAAGAAACGAAGTTCGATAGCCTTGTTTTCTTCTACAGACATTTATAATATCCTCCTTTAATAAAACTTATATATTGTTTTTCCGGATATCAATTCCTTGATTTATACTAATCATCCTGCTTTAGGCTTGGGCTTCCAGTAAATCCTTCAGGTTGGCTAAATTGGTTTCTGTTGTCTCTTGAACATGCGGGCGATGAGCGGGTCGGCGAATTTCAGAACGCCACTTGTGTTCGCCTCGACGACGAAGGTCAGCCGTGTGCCGCCCTCAACGGACTCGAAAGTGTGCGAGCCTACGGCTGACATGGGTCCTGTGACCTTCGTCCCCATCTTCCTGTTCACCTCGTATTCAGTGACCTCATTGGTAGCCTCTATCCGCCGCCCTAAGAATTTAACCACGCCGGTGAAAGTCGTGCCCACGCCCCTCGGGTCGTCGGAAGTCTTCTTCGATTCCACGAGCTCGCCATTCCACTCCGTCTGCTTCTCGGTGTCAGTCACAAAGGCGAAGACCTCCTCGATGGGACGGTTGATAACCACACTGTGCTCTGCTTTCCACATTTCTGTGCCACCTTGACTATTTTGTCCTTTGGGTATTCTTGTAAAGTAATTAAGGGCGAGGGAATAACCCTCGCCCTTAACAGGAGTATTGTAATGACTTATGGCGGAAACAGTATATCAGGATATCCTCTGTCTGCAAAACATAAACAATGGTTACCTGGCGCTGGCTCATATATGTCCGTCGTGCCCGGTAAATAATCTGGTCCATTGCAACACTGGTTGGGTAGCGTATAAATACTGACTGCTCCTATTGTACTTGCCAGTACATTGGAGGGACAGCAGGGGCCTCCTTTCCATTCATGGTAATATGGCGACTCCGGAAACGCACTACTCGGCACATACACCCAACGATCACCGCTATGCACGTTTGCTTGACATCCATCTTTTCCGTTAACTTTCTCTGTTCCTTGATCGCCATTTTCTCCATTCATATTTTTACTTCCCGCAAGAACCATCGTTGGAGACAAAGCCATCAATAGAACAATTACTGATATTAGCAGAATTAGCTTTTTCATTCTTTTCCACCTCCTTTCTTTTTAAGACTGTCTTATCGCTCCTCGACCTGGAGCGCAGTAGCTTACTGATTTAACAAAACTTTCTACCCGATATTGCCGCGAAAGCTGTCTGAATGATGATTTCCTCCGCCTACAGTGAGAATTAATTACCGCCTCGGGATTGTTTCCCCTGGCGGAGCCTTTACTGCCTTTATTAATTCTGACTAAACTGCTTTAACACCTCGGTGACCTTTTCAAATTCGGTTGACTTATTAAAAAAGAAATCCGCCCCAGCCTCTATACATTTTCTCCGGTATTGGGGATATGGGTAGTTGGTAAGGACTATCACCAATGGAGGTTGGTTACTTTTCTTTATTTTCTGGAGCACTTCTATTCCACTTCCGCCGGGCATCCGTATATCCAGTATCACCACCTCGGGATTCAGTTTCTGAAAAGAGCTTATGGCCTCGGGTGAGTTTTTTGCTTGGCTGATGTTTTCAACCCCCATAACTTCAGAAAGCATGTCCTTTAACCTTTCACGCACGATTGCTGAATCATCTACAATTAGAACTCTCACGGCACCCCATTTTCTTCTACCGGTGCGACTCAGTCGTTTATCATCTGTACGTAATCTACCGCAAGAAACACAATATGTATGTCAGTGTAAGTCTGATTGTTTTGTAGGACTTTGACTCGTACCAATGTCAGTATTTGTCCTACAAATAGGTATAGTGACAGGAGTTAGCAGCTAAGATTCAATATTTCCTCGTTCAGAGGGTGGAAGATAGACAGGGGAATGGTGTTAGTTAAGTAATGGAACGTACTCACACATTTCGTCAAAATGTTAAAAAGGGAACGTTTTTTGCAGTCGCTTTTACGACAAACATTAACACCTAAAATATTGAATATTATTAAATGAGGAAGTAAGGGAGGCATTTTCAGCCTCCCTCGCCCAAATATTTACCTCTAAAGTAGTTGTAGGGGATTTTTAGCTCCTGATTAGCTTCGCCGCCTTGTCTATGGCATTAACCCAACGTACGCTGCATGAGGGCGGAGAATTCTGTGGCATCTCCAACCGGCCAAACGTCGGGATACGACTTGGTTAAAACCCAACTGCCGTGCAACGCCTCGAACATAGCATCCTCATTAGGAACGTCTACGATAATCGTAGCTACCCGGCGGGTAATGCTGAAGTACATTCCGATAGGGTTGAGCGCTTGCCACTTCCCCACATATTCCTGCATTTTCTCTGGATGTGCCTCTAGCTCGACTCCGGTTTCTGGGTCGACCTCTGACTGTACAATGTATTTCATTGCCCCCTCCTTTATAATAGATTTGTAATTGCATTTAACTAACATTCAGTTTTACTAAATAGGCTGGACCTCCTTCTCCAAAACTTCAGAAAGCATGTCCTTTAACCTTTCACGCATGATTGCTGAATCATCTACAATTAGAACTCTCACGGTACCCCATTTTCTTCTACCTATGTGATTCAGTCGTTTATCATCTACACGTAATCTACCGCAGGAAACACAATATGTATGTCAGTGTAAGTCTGATTGTTTTGTAGGACTTTGACTCATACTATTGTCAGTATATGTCCTACAAAGAGGTGGAGGTGATAGGAGTTAACCACCTAAGATTTAAGATTGGAGATTATCCTTGTCAGAGGGTGGAGGATAGAAATAAGAGGGCACAATTATGACAGGTTAAATCACTCTAGGGGTGGGTGGCAACTTAGATACCTGGCCTTTTTTAATCTACCAGCTGGTTTTTCATGGAATAGTGGGTCAATTCAGCGTTATTCTTCATTTTCATCTTCTCAAGGATGCGGGATCGATAGGTACTGATGGTTTTAACACTCAATAACAGCTCATCGGCAATTTCCGTGACTGTTTTTCCTGAAGCAATCATACACATAACGTGATACTCACGATCTGAAAGATACTTATGAGGTAGCTGTTCGTCGCCGCTTTTCAATTCAGAAGCCAATTTCTCTGCGAGTGAAGAACTGACATGTTTTCCACCTGACGACACTTTCCGTATAGCTGCAACTAATTCATCTGGTGCGCTGTCCTTTGTCAAATATCCTGAGGCACCAGCTCGTAAGGCGCGCACCGCATATTGCTCTTCTGAATGAATACTTAATACCAGAATGGTGATTTGGGGTCTTTCATTTTTCAGCTGTTTTATAATGTCCAAACCATTTATGCCAGGCATAGAAATGTCCAACAAGACCACATCGTAGTGACTTGCCCTCACCTTATTAAGAACTTGCCACCCATCACCTGCTTCATCAGCCACAACCATATCGGAGGCTTCGGCGACTATCTGCCTTAGTCCCTGGCGAACAACCGGGTGATCATCAGCAATCAATATTCTCAGCATCGATATTCTCCTTGTTCGTAACCGGAATACTCACCGCCACTGTTGTTCCCCTATTTGGAGTACTACTGATTCTAAATTGACCTCCCCAAAAGCGAGCACGTTCCCTCATGCCAATTAGCCCAAACGCGTTCGGATTGGAAATCTGTTTTTTCTCAATTCCTTTTCCGTTATCTATTACCCTCATCACGATTCTGCTGGCTTCTTCATTCAAGCTGGCTTTAACCTTGGTTGCATTAGCATGGCGAGCTACGTTCGTCAGCGCCTCCTGAAAAATCCGGAATACCGCTGTAGATCGATCTGGGTCTATGGTAATGTCTTTAGGATTTGAAGAGAAGTCACATTTAATTGCAGTCAGTTTTTCAAATTCTGACACCTGCCATTCAATTGCTGCCGAAAGACCGAGGTCATCTAATATTGCCGGTCTCAATTCTGAAGAAACTTTCTGCACCGTTTGGATGGCCGTATCAACCAGTTCACACATTGATTTTGTCTTCTCAAGCAGTGATTCCTGCTCTTTAGTAAACCTCTTGGTCATCCAGGACAAATCAATCTTCAGAGCTGTCAACATCTGTCCTAGCTCATCGTGAATCTCACGTGCCATATTCTTTCTTTCTTCTTCTCTCACTGATTCTAGATGTGCCGACACGTTCTGTAACTGTTCATGTGAAGCCTTTAATTGCTCTTCAGCCTGCTTGCGGTCGGTGATATCGATTATCATGTGAAAATAGATACTTCTGCCATCTCGGGTCAATCCTTTGGTTGGATAGACTGCCGACCTGAGCCAGCGTCCGGATTCTGGATCAAGCGCTTCCCGTTCAACAGCTTGACCTTTCTCTACAGCTTCCTCTAGTGGACAAGCATAGAAAGGCTCGTCTAGCCCATGTATTACCTTCGGGCAGTACTTACCGACAATGTCCTTGGGTTCTTTCCCTAACGCTACTTTCACAGCGCTATTCGCTTGCAGAATGTAGTGATTTTTGTCAATCAGCAGAACATAGAAAGGAAGAGCGTCTAGAATATCCAGGATGTCTACCCCAATGAGTATATCTGCGCCTTGGACGCCATCCACTCCAGAAGTACGTTGAAGCTGTGGCGGCTTAGATTCTGCCGCGTGTTGGCGGGAGGTTATTAATTCCTTAGCAGATGGCTTTTTTAATTTGTCTTTCATATCCACTACTCACAAATGGGTACATGTAATGCCTATCAGGGATAAAACCTCTGATACCCCGTAATGACACTGTTGTCTCGATTCATAGGGTTATTCTTTCGTCTCTTTGCCTAAGACAATTATACTGCACAATTATGTTCTTGTTACAATCCTGTCATATCGTAGGAAATAACGACCCAGTTGTCTATACCTAGCTAGAGGCTCCTTGGAGGATATGCCATTTCTCTAAAAAGGAACCTTAGTCTATTAATAGAAAGAGATTCTTCTTTTCCTTTTCTTTATGTCCGTTGAACCTTTGGGGCGCCCGAGTTTCTTCCCCTTTGCCCGGATTCTCGCTAATCCAGCTTTGGTTCTTTCGGATAGACACTGTGATTCCATGCTTGCCGCCCAGCCAGCTATGGCAAACCGTAGTTCTCCAACAAGATAAGGAGTTATTAAAGGGAAAATTTAGCAGCAAATTAGTAGCAAAACAAGCAAAAGCCCTAAAGCTATTATTAACTTTAAGGCTTTTTCAGCTTCAATATTTGGTGGAGCCGGCGAGATTCGAACTCGCTACCTTTTGACTGAAAGGTCAATGGTTCTGTCTGGGGAATGTTCTCAGAGGGAAGGCTGTCAAGTTCCTGGATGATATCTTTTTGATTATTCATTTTAACCCCCTGTTGAATTTGCCGGCTTGCCAGGCCCCTCCATTTGGCTTTGAAACCTCAAATATTAAAAATTCAGACTACATTATCATATTATCATATATCAGCAAATACTCTTAAGTATTCTAAGAAGAATACTTAAGAGTATACAGTAACTAGCAGGCTTCCTAATTATAGTGCATATTTTCTATATTCGTGCCTGAGCATATCAGATTTATATTGACATAATGTTTTTATAGAATGAAATAGGAATTTAGATGGAATACCGGTTAAATGATAAAAAGTGAAGCTAAAGAGAAGGAAAGTGAACCTAAAAGGTGACTATAGGTGACTGAACCTAGTCTTTCCATTTAGCTTCCTCAATCTCTTCTTCTGGGATTATAGCTTCCGCACTATTCCCTTTAGCTTCGATTATGGGATACTCTGAGGAGTCCTCAAAAGGATAATAATTAGCTTCGATTATGGGATACTCTGAGGAGTCCTCAAAAGGATAATAATTAGCTTCCTTTTTTACTCCATAGTCACACGCCTAACCTTTAGGTGTGAAATTTAGCGGACCTTTTTTAAGAATTAACAATAAGTCATCTTGTTGGATTATTAATAGAAGAAAGAAAGGTCGAACCTTTGTCTTTGAAATAACTGAAATAATTGTGTTTCTACTACCGAATACGCGAGTTATCCTTCAAAGGATCGTTTATTATCCCGTAGAATTCTGGTCTGCGGTCTTTTATAATATCGGCTTCGAACTTGCCAGGTATGACTACTCTGTGTTTCTCCCTGGCCAGAGCTGGATTAATCTCGGCATAGAGAATATCTTCTTCGTATGGCTTACCTTCAGCAATCGTAGTACCTGTACAATCAACAATCTTACTCATGCCAAAGAATTTGACACCTCGTTCCTCACCAACACGATTAACAGCGATGTGAAAAACGTTGTTCTCATAGGCTCTGGTAACTAATGTATGTTCAGGAGTAAATTCAACACCTTCAGGCCAATTAGTGATTATAACAACAACATCGGCTCCTAAAAGCGATAAAACACGGGAGTGTTCGGGGAAACGCATGTCATAACAAATGCCCATACCAATCCTGCCTATATCTGTGTCATGGACTTCTAGAGGCAGGTCTCCGTGGTTTAGGAAACGGTCAATGCCGAGAAATGGCAGGTGAAGTTTCCGGTATTTACCGATTAATCCATGTGGCCCAACGAATGCAGCCGCATTGTAATATTTTCCTCTGTCTGCTTCTATGAGACCTACTATGACATATACGTTTAATTGACGGCAGAGTTTCATAATACTCTCGGTAGCGGCGCCTGGTATAGTCTCAGCTACCGGCAATACCTCTTCCAGGCTGTTAAAAACGTAACCGCTCAATGTTGCTTCGGGAAATACAATGAATTGAGTTCGCTCTTTGGCAGTGATTGTTATTAATTCCAGGCATCGATCCAAATTTCGATCCTTATTCAAAATATCGGGACTCATTTGTATGCCGGCAGTCTTTATAGTTTTATCCATTCTGGTAACCCTCCCAGTAATCTGCATTCAACATTCATAGTGGTGAAACTACGACTATCCAAATTGATTCTGAACTATCTTCCTATAATCATGGACCTTCAGCGCTTGAATGCCGTCTAGAGTCTGTGCTAACGTACCAACAATTTTACAGCCATAATAACTCATCTTACGAAATTAAGAAAGCGCCTATCAATACAAAACATCTAAAAGTGCAATATCGATAAAAAGGTCCGCCAGAGTTCACGCCTGAGTTTTAGGCATAAAACTATAAAGTAAAAGAGGAATAATAATTGACAATAAAGTGGCAGCGGCTGGGATCGAACCACGTTATATTTTAACAACAACCTGGAAAGCCTTATTGTTTTGTTATCATTAATTGTATCCGTGTCTGCTATTGTTCCTTTTAGTTCGTATTGGAATAAGAAAAGGGCTATAATATGTCTTAATATAAGGTAATCCTTAATCCCGGGAGGAGCAAATGTTAGCCCAGGTTGTCCTGACACCTGCGGAGTCTAAAAAACTGATTGCCAAAGCTATTGCCAAATTAGATGTGGTCAGACAGGCAGCAGCGGATGGTATGGTTGTGATACATCCCAGCAGTAGCACCTACTTTATTTTTGAGGAACTAATTGGGGCAAAACCCAAGACCAACTATTGGGTTTGTGGTGTTGTTACTCCAAGGGGAATGTGCGTTGAGATGGCAATGACGGTTGGAGACCATTCTCCTCGAACCGTTGAGTATAATCCAGGGGAGCTTCGGGGTTTGTGGGCAATCAAGAAAGGAGAGGTTTTAATTGAAAAAACTCTTTCTGAATTAATGGAGCAGATGACAGCTAAGGATGTGTTCATTAAAGGGGCAAACGCGCTTGACCCTCAGGGTAATGTGGGTGTTTTAATCGGCGAAAGTGCAGCTCTGGGCATGGTACTTTCGACATGGAGGAAAAAGAAGTTCACCCTAATCTACCCGGTAGGGCTGGAGAAATTGATACCTATATCTGTACGCCAGGCTACGATGGAGGCGAAGCAAGCTAAATACGAATATGGTATGGGACTACCCACGGGACTATTTCCTTGTCCGGACGGAAAAACAATAACCGAAATAGATGCTGTTAAAATATTGAGCGGTGCCGTTGCTGTACCTATAGCCTCCGGTGGTTTAGGTGGCGCTGAGGGAGCAACGACACTAATCATCAAGGGAACTAACGAACAGTTTAGAGATGCGATAGAATTCATTGAGCAATCGAAGGGAGCCAAACTGCCTTCGTTGCGTCTGTCTAACTGTAGCGATTGCTCGGTCCCCCATTGCCGATTCCCCGTTGGAGATAAACATTGGGACTAGAATATTGTCGATGCTAGAAGAAGACATGACCGCCATCACCACTGAGGAACGGACTTTATTTTACGGTAGGGACAGGAAGTAAGGCAATGCTCTTAACGACCATACATTACCCCATGAATTAAGAACAAATGGTGGCAGCGGCTGGGATTGAACCAGCGACCTAGGACTTATGAATCCCTCAGAGTTAATGTGACTATACAAGTTGGAAACCTACTCCAGAAATTATCATTTAAAAGAGAATAAAGACTATTGTGAAAAAGCAAAGGATGTAGAATAAACAAGCCGAAAATATTTTATGGATGGCGGATAGTTGGGGTTGGTGTCCTTGCTCAGTTCATGGGTATAGGAGTATCAGCCTATGCAGCAAGTATCTTCTTCCAGGCTATGTTTAGTGACTTGGGCTGGTCTCGTGGGGACTTGGCCCTTTCTATGTCAGTTGGTGCGGTCCTGGCCGCTATCGTGAGCCCGTTCGTTGGAGCCGTTGTTGATAAACATGGTGCAAGTCGGATAATGGCCGTAAGCGCCTTTGCCACTGGTGGTTGCCTCATATTACTTGGCTATGTTCATACCCTGTGGCAGGCCTTTATTATCTTCTCACTTCTTACCGTATTTCGTGTGGGTTTTGTTTCTATCCCCGTTATGGCAATGGTATCAAACTGGTTTTCTGAGAAAAGAGGTACGGCAATGGGGATTACAACTGCGGGGCAGGGCCTAGGTGGTTTTGCCCTGTCTCCACTTTCAATCTATCTTATCTCTAGCCTGGGTTGGAGGGCAGCATGGGGAGTTATAGGGGTACTTACGTGGGTAGTAATGATACCCCCAGCCATTTTAATAGCGAAAAAAAAGCCAGAGGTAATGGGACTCCTCCCCGATGGCAAAGTACCAGAAAATGTAATGACGTTATCAATAGAAAAGGATAGTAACGAAGCTCCTCCTGAAAGTGCTAAGTGGGCACCAAGGGACATATTAAGGATGCCCGCCTTTTGGTTTATAGCTCTGCTGCATTCTCTATATTTATTCGGCCACCATTCAATTTTTCAACATGGCTTTACTCTGTTTACAGATAAGGGTATCCCAGCTGTGACTGCCGGGACAATGATAGGTATTCTTGGTTTGTTCAGCCTTAGTGGTAAAATAGTGCTTGGCTATTTGTCAGACAGGATATCGGTAAGATATGTGATGGTGATTGCCCTAGCCTTGGCGGCGGTATTTGTATTGCCTCTCTTCTGGGCAGAGCAGACCTGGGGAGCCTGGCTATTTATAGTTTTTTGGGGGTTCTGGGAATGTGGAGTGATTGCACTTCAGCCGGTATTAGTGGCGAGCTTATTTGATAAAGCAGTAATAGGTAAAATGTTGGGTATTTTTACGATATTCTCGGTTCTTCCCCAACTGGTTGGTTCTCCTTTCATGGGCTATATTTTTGATATTACCAGCAGCTACAATTTAGCTTTATTCACCTTCATCGTCTTCTATATTGTGAGTGCGGCGTTAGTCTTCTTCACGCGCCCTCCGAAACAGACTGTATCTCTTTCAATTGTTACAGACTAAGAGATGTCGACCTTCTCAATCTCGATGCCTTAAACTTCCCATAGCCAGCATACTTAATTTAACCTGGCCCCCGAAAATGATTACAGGTAAGGTTAGTTAAACAAAACTAGGTGGCAGCGGCTGGGATTGAACCAGTAATAGCGTAAATTGACAAAATCATCTACATAGGTATAATTATTCATACACGAATAAACACCCGAATATATCATACTTTGAGGCATAAGGATATATTGAAGGCGTAGGTTTGCCAGTTTTATCAGATAGAATATCGATACGGAGGCAGATTAATGGCTGACACAAAATATGGGAATTGCTTTAAGACATATGAGGCAAAACCAGAGGACATAGAACGTGGTCGTACGGGTATTGCACGTGTAGACCACAATGCTTATGAAGGATGTAACTTCTACTGGGTTCATTGGAACCTTCCTCGAGCTGCCGGCCGCTCTGCTGATACTTCCGGCATAGGCCATCCACCCCATACACACAAAGATGCCGAAATCCTGATGCTCATTGGGACAAATCCAGATGACCCGACTGACCTAGGGGCGGAGGTAGAATTACAAATGGGTTTGGAGAGGGAAAAACATACAATGACTAAGTCTACAGTGGTCTATATCCCCCCAAATCTCATACACTGTCCCTACATCATAAAAAGAATAGATAGACCGTGGATATTTATTGAAGTGAATCAAGGACCTGTTCATACTGAAAAATTATTCCCACAGATACTTACAGAAGAAGAAAGGAAATCCGTAGATTGGCCCAGGTGGAAAGAGAAAGAGGAAGGTTACTAATAATAAGATTACTAACTAATTAAGAGTTATGCCGAACCCTGTATCTTGATTTAGCTAAGTCCTTCTTACCAAGACTAGGATTGAAACAGCGACCAAGGGCTTATGAGGCCTTGGGAGCCGCTACAATCACTTAACTCCCTGAGCGTGACCAAAATTTCGGAGTTAAGTAAATTCTCAAAATCCTACATCTCCCAGGTAAAGCACGGAAAGTGCCCGCCATCTAAAAAGCTTCTCGAAATCCTGAAGAACCATCACCACCGCATTCAGACTGAACACGACTACCTTACCATATTCCTCCGGTCAAGAAAAGCTATGCAGGTATCCCCGGGAACTACGCAATTCTATCGCATAAAGCTGGGCCGCTTCTTATCCGAGGTAAATATCGATAAAGCCACGAGACAGGATATTGAGACGTTTTTGCTCCAGTTTGACAACCCCGGTAACCGACATGCCTACTACCGAGCTATCAAGACATTCTACAACTGGCGCGAGGAGACATTTAACCTACCCAGCCCAATGGAAAAGGTCAAAGCTCCGAGGCTCGGTAAGCTCATCCTACCCAGTCTCAACCGCGAGCAGGTAGACTACCTTCTGAACGCGGTCAATAATGTCCGTGATAAAGCTATTATTGCCATGTTTACTGAAAGCGGCTTGCGACTCAATGAGCTTGTCAATATTCGGCTGGAGGATATCGACTGGCGGGGTGGGACCATTCGGGTAATGGGCAAGGGACGGAAAGAGGCACTGGCTCCACTAGGCAGAACGTCACGGAAATATCTAAGGGAATGGCTTACAAAACACCAGCCAAACGGTAATATTTGGGGTCTAAATACCTGGGGTGTCATCTCTATGCTGAGAAGGCTAGAGAATGGTACTGGAATACCTTGTAATCCTCATGTCTTCAGAAGAACGTTCGCCTGCCTCCTGAGAAAAGTCGACCTTGACATTATGACCATTAAAGACCTAGGCAGATGGGAAAGCCTGGAGATGGTACAGCGTTATACTAGAACGGTAACGTTCCGGGACAGTCTGAAGTTTTACCAGTCTGTACTAGCCTAATTAGCTTCTTTGATTGACTCTAACGAACTACCTCCACCAGACGGGATTAATTTACCCTGATGTCCCTGGAACTTGAGAGGCTACCATGGTTTTCTTAAGAAAACCTAACTGACTACACTGAATTTCTCTAGGAATTCAGCCAGATACCTCAGTTTCCTCGAGACACCAGGGCGGCTAACCCCGGCGGCCCGGGGGATTGATGGCCTACCCCCGGTCTCCCCGGGATTCCTGACTTAGCCTAGCTATTTTTTAGTCTAACTACTTAGTCCGATTATGTCAGTAACCACCCGACCATCCATACTACGATTAAAACCATCCCAATATTAAGTAACCGGAGATATCTTGTCTTACCTATTACTCCCAGAATAGTCACGATTAGAACTGCCAAGAGTGCCTTAATAGCGAGGCTGGTTCCATAGAATCTGTTTCCCGTAGCTGTCGTTCTTGAAGCTGCGCGGTAACTGTGCCAGAAGCGCGTATAATCCAGCAACCCGATAAACAGGTTCAGTACTATTCAGAAACAACGCTATATCATTTTGCGATATTATTGCGTGCTCCCCAGTGGCTTCCTGGTACATCTTTGGGGGGCAGGTCACGTGCTGTAGCATACTTTTAAAGTGAAAAATGAAGCCTCACCGGATAAAGGGGAGCTTTTCTTTTTATTGCTAATTGACCCCCTCTGGGATTATCCACATGTTAGCTGGCTCTTGAAATTTAACCTGGTGACTTTTTGTTGGACGTGGCGAGTTGAATAAAATGGCTAGTTGTTGTTTCATTCGGTATACCCCACTGATTCTTCTCTATCTTGAGTATTGACTATTCTTCATGGATGAACTAAACTAAATTCCCAACACATGTATTCTTCTTACTACATACCTAAAAGAGGTGTGGGGATGAATAAAACTATCGGTATTTTAACAGGTGGTGGAGATGTGCCAGGGCTTAATCCTTGTATAAAAGCTGTTGTTATGAATGCTTTAGAAGAAGGATACCGAGTCATGGGTATCAGCAAGGGGTGGGCTGGATTGCTCAATTATGATTTGAATGAATCTTCCACAGATACCTCATACGTGCGGAATCTTGCCGGCAGAGACGTTCGAACGGTCGACAGAACAGGCGGGACTTTTCTTCACACTTCTAGAACAAATCCTGAAAGAGTACCGGAAAATGATGTCCCTGATTTCCTGAAGAATTCAAAATGGGGTAAAAAGAGCAACTCAGATGAAAATATAGACTATACGGATTACGTGATAAATAATATCGAACATCTTGGGATTGATGTACTCGTGCCAATAGGTGGCGACGACACGTTGAGCTTTGCAGTCCGGCTGCATAAGGAGGGTATTCCAATATTAGCCATTCCTAAAACCATGGACAACGATGTCTATGGAACAGATTATTGCATAGGGTTCTCTACCGCGGTAACCCGAAGTGTCGAATTTATCACTAATATACGCTCAACAGCTGGCTCACACGAAAGAATCGCTATAGTGGAACTATTCGGTCGAAACTCGGGGGAAACCAGTCTGATAAGTGCTTATCTTGCCTTTGTTGACCGTGCCGTAATTTCTGAGGTTACGGTAAATGTGGATACACTTGCTAATTTGCTGTTAGAGGATAAAAAGAATAATCCCTCTAATTATGCAATCATGACCGTCTCCGAAGGAGCAAAATTTGAAGGTAGCGAAGTGGTGGAGTACGGAGATACCGACATGTTCGGACACCGTAAGCTGGGGGGTATTGGTTTAATTTTGGCCGAGGGAATAAAACGCTTAACCGGAGAGGACGTGCTTTACCAGCAGTTAGCCTATCTGATGCGTTCTGGGGCCCCCGATTCACTCGATCGCATGGTTGCCACGTGCTACGGTCGCCTTGCCGTGCAGTTGATAAAGCAAAGGGAAACTGGCAGGATGGTAGCTTTGAATGAAGGACGCTATACTTCTGTTCCGGTAGATACTGTGAAAGCCGGTAAAAAGCGAGTTGACGTTGATAAGTTTTATGACGTTAAAGAGTATCGACCGAAGATTAAAGAATATATCGGAATGCCTATGTTCCTGAGATAAAATGTATGGGATTGTATGAGACGATAACAGAGAATCCGGAGAAGGTCAAGAGGAATTATCGTTAATAGGCAGCCTATCGTTGGTCAGTGTTGAGACAAAATGTTGCATCTGAGGTACCATTTTCTTTTACCCTAACTGGGTAACATTGTATAATAAATGACCGCCTTCAAAATGGAAGAATTCTAACTTAATGGACGCTAGTTTGGCAAATATGATAAATAGAATAGAATAATCGTACCACACATCAAAGGAGGTGGTGCCTATGGATAGACATAGTAAAAGTACCCTGGGAGCCTGAACTCCCAGGGTATAAATCATTTAGACAATAGCATGTGTTTTGTCAGACACAGTAAAAGTTGGTTTCCCAGTCGCATCAGTATGGGTGCCAAGGGGCAAAGCTGGGAACAAACGCGGAACCTTGGAATGGCAGAGTTGTTCTGCCAGCTCAAAGTGCTCCAACGCCTGATTTCTCCACGAGAACTCCTCCGCATACATCACAGCTCTATGTGACATTTCGTTCCTAAGTTCGGGATTGAGTATAAGTTCTTTAAGGCCAGTAATTGCTTGTTCAAAGTCCATAAAAGCCTTCCCCCCCGCCATCTTCACAGTTTCGCCAACACCCTCCATGTTCCGGCAAGCAATTGTAGCCCCAGCCCCCAAGGCATGTGCCAGAATTCCGCTCTGCGTGCAGTCGCTTGGCCAATAGAAGTAGATATCCAACGCTCTCAGCAGGATGGGTAGGATATCTTCAGGCAGATAAGTCTCTAGAAAGAACTGTCCTGAGCTGTTGTGACTGGTCTTCAATTCCGCCGCATACTTGCTATCGATACTGCTGTCGGCTTCGCGCAAGGCGCCGGCATAAACCGCAACGATCTTCCTTCGAGGCAGCATCTGTTGCAGCAACTCTTGGGCACGATAGAGGAGTTCAGTACCTTTGCTGGCGGTGATGAATCCAGTTGTGCCTATCACAAAGGTATCGGCGTCAAGGAACACACGTTGCTGCTTCAGACTATCCTTGTACACTTGGTCTAATCCAGATTCATATACCAGATACTCTTGAATCCTCACCTTGGCCTCTGCTCTGCTCATCCTGACAACTGTGGGATTGAGATGAATACCGTGCCTTAACACGTGAACCTTGTCACGATGTTCTGGGAAGGCTTGAGTTACTGCTTGGTATACGCCATCACTAAACACGGTGATCGCATTCGTGTGAGGTAGTAGCAAGCGCAGGAAGGAGTATTCGTTCTTTCGCAGCCCGTAAGTGGTTTCACTACTTTGAAAATGAAGTGTATGGAGGGAAACCACCTTTATTTGGTCCAAGTCCCTGAGCATATCAACAAATTTGGCGTTGTCTGGCCAGATACCGAATTCGTGTTGAAACCACAGGACAGAGTCTTCATCTTTCGCAACGAGTTCGCTAATTCCAGCTTGAATCATTGACGCGCTATAGCTACGACGGTCAGGTATACCATACCAAACATGATCCGTTGCCAACTCGTGGTCAGTCGTTAAGGGCACCCCGTATCTCTCTAGATCAAAGGATAGCACGCCCCACCTTTCAACAGGGCTCTTACGAGTTATAAAGCTCGTGTAGTCAGCTATCCCGCACATTATTGGTTTATATGGTCCCACGAAGTAAATAGATGCCATTTCACCACCCCCTTACATCTCTTTGTGCATACCATGCATAGTTGTATCAAATACCCGAAGGCATTTGATGCTAGGATCTGGAACTGTAGCTGTAGTTGCCACTGTCAGACCGCCGTGTTTTGCTGGCTCGGCGGCATGAAGGACAGCGCTTGGGCTCGTTAGTAAAGCCTTTAGATGCGAAGAATTCTTGTTCCCCGGCGCTGAAACTAAAGGTGGTTCCACAATCGGAACATTGGATTGACTTGTCCTGAAAACTCATTGGATGACCTCCTCTCTTCTGGATCTTAGTTAGAGCTCGGTCACCCAACACTTCAATAGATTGAAGTTATTCGAATTAGTTTGTAATAACAAAACTGAAACTAGTGTATATATATAATACGCCAAAAAGAGCCTCTTCGTCAAATGAGTGCAAGAACGAAGATGATGAACGGCACGTCAATCCTTCCTTGATGTTCTCTGCTTTTATTAGCGCTCGATTAGGTCCGCTCCCATTGGCGTCAGCGGAATCTGGTGCTATCCAAAGCCGTTATATGGGTGTTATCTCAAATAGCCGCCGCGGTTTTTACCTCGCCTGATCTCTTCTGGAATAAGGTCAGACACCTTCGCTATGGCAACGCATGCTACCGTGTCTGCTGCGCCATAGTAAACAAGAACCTCATCATCATCGTCAAGCATTTCCTTGTCCACTTGGGGAACGGCACCGCAGCTGAATACTACATTAGGAACGTAGCGTCCCTCCTCACCAAGCTCGTAACTTTCCTCGGGTTCCAACACTGGATTGGGCGAGCGATAGAGTAGCTGTCCCGGGTCGTCAAGTGCTACGAGTAGCACACCAAGCCGATATATGAAGGAACGGTCAACAGCGTGATAGATAAGAAGCCAGCCGTATTTGGTTCTAATAGGCTGAGACCCACCGCCAATCTTGAACCCATCCCACGCCATTCCCGCTCCTGGGCCCATTAGTATACGGTGGTCTTCTCGGGACCAGGGACAGTCAAGACGCTCAGAGTAAGAAATCCAAATACTCGGCTCGATCCTGTGATACATAACATACCGTCCGTTGAACGCCTGCGGGAATAAGGTGGCATCCTTGTCGTCAAGGCCGGGGAAAGCGAGGCCATGTCTTCTCCACATGTTCCAGCGACGATTCAAGAAGTCCTCCGGACCGATTGAAGCCAGGGCTATCTGAGCGGTGACACTATTGTAGGCAGTATACAGCATATAGATGCGCTCTCCGATGAGCATAAGTCTGGGGTCCTCACAACCTCTTGTCTCCCACTCCCCCTCCGGCTCAAATACCGGGCTTTCCAACCTCTCCTCAATATGCAAACCGTCTGAGCTTACAGCAAGCCCGATTCGGGAAACCTCATCCTCTCCACAGGCGCGATAGAGGATGTAGATTTTACCTTTCAGCATTATCGCACCAGGATTGAACACATACTTTGATTCCCAGGAGTGTTCTGCTATCGCCGTGAGGATGGGATTCCCTTCAAACCTGAGTAGATTGCCTGCTTCAGGCTCCGCTGGACGAGGCAGTTGCTCAGGTATAACTCGCTGCACCGTTTGCCAGCCTGGAAGGATAAGCCGGGCCAGGTTTTCCGATTCTTTCCCATGTCCCATTAATTCTGTAATCCTGTTGTCCATGTTCTTCTCACTACCCCCCAGGGACGTAACCATTTCGACCAGAAATTCCCGTGATGCCCAATCTCTCTCAACATGCAGTGAGAGAGGTGTGGGCACACCTTTTCCTCCCTTGAAGCTATAACTGGCCCATGTCCAAGCCGAGCAGGGTATGAATTTACCCTCAGGTAAAGACAAGGCAATGTGGTAGCAATCCATGATATGGCTCAAGCTTCGGGTGAGATGTGATAATGAGGGGTCCTCCTTTGTCTCCAAATCCCGGATCATCTTTCTCACCCGCTCGACCAATATCCTCTGGACCTTGCTTTCAAACATGTTATGGGCGGACAGAGGATCTCCTCCCCAATGGCCTTTCAGCGAGTTTATTACCCTGGCCCCGAATTCCTTTCTCTCTCTTGCAAACTGTTCCCATATCTCCCCAAATCTCTCAGCTTCCACAATATTCTTGGCCATTGTTAAGAAATAGCGCAGCTTGGGAAATTCACCACCGGCTCCCCGGCGTAGAGTGCCGACAACAAGCCTTCCTGTGAGCTTGGTTAAAGTCGAAGGTTCCTTGGGAAGTGCGAGCGTGGAGAAATCCTTATAGCTCCAAACCAGTGGCTCCAAAGGCTGGGAGGCAAAATGCTCGGGTCGTACATTTCCGGCTATCCATTCCCACACTCTTTCCGTGTGTTCGGTCTCCTCCGACAGGCTAGACAAAGCCAGGATATCCTTTGGCCCATAGTGTTGCTCAAGCTCGGCCAGGCTGGCCGCACCGAATCTGATGAGTAAATTGGAGGGCGGATTTCGATGTAAAATCCAAGAGGCTACCTCAGGTTTTAGAGTAAAGGTTTCCGAACGAGGAAAGTTTTGCAAAATGGCTTCGGCAACCTTCTTGGTTCCGGCCAAGTTTGAAAGATCCCCACTTAAAAGGAATTCATTAATATTATGCTCCACCTGGAGCATAAGCTTTTCTATACTTTCGGCGATCTCGGTGAAATTCGGCTCGTGAGGGATCTTAAGCTTCTCAAGATAGAACTCCTTAAATTCCTGGTAGTGCCTTTGAAGAATATCATGATAGATGTTATCGGTATTGACGGTCTCTTTGGTAGGAGAAGCAAGCTCCTTAGGCAGTATTAAGGGAACTCCGGGTATGAACTCGCGGTAAGTCACCATAGGTAGAAGTGGCTTGAGCGTATCTTCCCTGTCCCTCCACGCAACTAGGAAGCCGTCCTTCCGTTTGATGAATTCTTCGATCTGCTGCTGAATCTCCCGCTCCGCCACCAGAGTAGTGAGTTGCTCTGCCTGGTCAGGGATAGCAATCTCTGACCGTTGTTTGAACACCTCAACCTCCTGGGCAAATCCGGCCTCCCTTGCATAGCAAATAGGGATGAAGGCATCCAGGACAGCGTCCTTGGCGAATTCCTGTTCCAGGCAGTAAACGAGTAAAAAGTCATAAACGATCTCGGCCCAGAGGTGCGTGGGAAACCTGAAAGACTCTTGATCAGCCCCTGCCAGCTTCTGTAGTTCGACTAAAGCTTCTCTGGAGAGGATTTCTTCATATAAACCCTGGAACTCGATGAAACCTTGTCTATATCGCTCTATTGCATGATGATCTGGTGCCATTTCTTCCGGGCTGTGGGACTTTTTGTCTCCGAAGATAGCCAGGGGGAAGAGCATGTCTCCTCTTGGCTGCCACCAGTCTTGGCTGGCTGCAATCTGCTCAAAGATTACTTTGGTTTGCTGCCTCCACAAACTTTCTT
>Ga0255055_10000928_pt1 | contig 22311 bp, 18 predicted proteins | sample JV7_2_27_MG_FD_188633 | JGI IMG/M metagenome (GOLD analysis project Ga0255055, IMG submission 188633) | Seawater microbial communities from Jervis Inlet, British Columbia, Canada - JV7_2_27 | ecosystem: Environmental > Aquatic > Marine > Inlet | place: Canada: British Columbia | collected...
ACCACTGCGAGCGGCGGAGGTACAGGCGACAGCGGCGGAGATACAGGCGGTGGTGGTAGCCAAGCCGCTCCTCACCCATTAGCTCCTTCTTCCATGTACCCATCTCCATCGCCGCCTTCGGATCAACCGCAGCCATCGCCACTAGAGCGAGATTTGCAAAGGCAGCTGAATGAGGCGAGGCAGCGGGCGGCGTGGATGAGGGAGACGAGGCGGTGGGAAGAAGAGCGGATGAGGCAGGGGACTGATCGGCACCATCGGATGTTGAGATCGCCGGGACCACAAAAAAAAAGGAAAAAAAAGAGGCACAAAGAAGAATCGCCGCAATACCCAGGTCACTACAACCCTTAGAGCGATCTATCTTAACAGTATACCGCTATGATATTCCTTCCTAAGTGGTCAATTCCGGCTGCTGGAGCCAGAACGTTTATGTATTTGCCCCCTACACGACACATTAGTAAGCACTCGGGCTTATTTCTTGAGTAATACAGAACAATGTGATCCTTCTCGATCCTGTGAAACTTAAATATATCGCTTATTAAGTCTTCATCCTTTCTCAAATATGATGACTTCGTATTCTTATATTTGACCCATGATGCTACGACCTGCTTATAGGACTCCACTTCTACTGCTACATCGTAAACAACATTACAATCTTGGCTTAATAGTGTTCGAATTGTGCGCGCCTCACGTACTACAACCATGTAAGTATATATAATGCATACATTATAATGGCTATCTATCCGACGCCTAGAATTCTTGAGGGATGCCGCTGTGAATCTAGGGCCTTTAAAAACGAACTCCTCGGACTATAAAACTCAAATCTGTAGTCCAATTGATCCTCTTTCTTCCACCACGAAAAGGCATTAAGGTAGAAATCATTTGATATGTCCGGAAAGAAGGTGTCGCATGTGAAATCATTACAGATGTTCGTGACATAGACCCCATCCACATCAGGATCGGTTAACGCTTCTCTATAAAGGTGACCTCCGCCGATAATCCATATAGAGTCGAATTTCTCTCCATAACAAAACTGTTTCGCCTCTTGGAAGGATCTTGCAACATGACAATCGTCGCGGAGGCTACCACGCATTAGGGAAGATACAACCACGTTTTTTCGGAGTGGCAACGGTCTAGTTCTGTCAGGAAGGCTTTCCCATGTCGTTCTGCCCATTATGACGGCGTTATTACCTCTGCCTATAGTGAGTTCCTTAAATCGCCTCATATCAGCTTTCAGTTTCCATGGCAGCCTATTAGACAGGCCTATGCCTCTCCGCTTGGAATAAGCTACAATAACATTTAACATATTTGTAAATAAATATAATAGACTATATTTATATAGATATAGATATGAGTGATGTTCTAAAAGTGAATCATTTAGAAGGCGATGTTATCAAGAAAATATACGTTTTCAGTGGCACAATCCATGTAGATGAAGATAATTCTTGGACCTTGCCCAAAGGCAAATCAGTATTTACCTCAGAGGAGTTATCAAAAGTCCAGAAAGAGAACATACCTGTAGAAATTGTTCCTGGCTATCTACATGGAGATGACACGATATCTACAATAAAGAACAAAATAGTAGAATACACTAAACTGCGCCTTTCTTCCAAAGAGATATATATATTTGGAATCCATCAGCAGATAATAAATACATCAGTTATCTATAATAGATTGACTCAATCCGATACCGTAGCGCTGACAAAGCAAAGATTATGCCAGTTTTTGTTAAATGTTGTTCCCAACGGATGCGCCGATGATGATGTAGCCTCGAAGTGCGATACCTTCTTAGACCAGGATAAAGATCAGTATGATATTGAAGACTTCGTGTCTCTTAAAGATATCGATTGGTCGAGACAGCAGAACATCACCATACCCATAGGACAGAAGCTGGTAATAAAAAAGAGATATCCCTATGTCATAAACCCGTATAACTGCATAACTATGGATCCTATTTTGAAGAAAGAAGCTTCTAATATACTTACTACGCAAAACTCAAATTTATTATTCGAATATGGAGAGCTATGTAACAATAACATTTTTCTATGTATAGCAGAGGAGGTGCTTAACTACGCCGATACTATTCCTGATGTCGGGCAAGCAGAGTTCATGAGTCTGTACTTCCCAAATTTAGTGGTGAAAGATAATATTACCTCCCTGAAACAACTTCACGATAAGAAAATCGCATTGTATGATGCACAGAAGGAGCTTACTGGAAAAGCATTTGACGCTTATAATGAAAGAATCGACTTCCTATACAATGTTTATGACCATCGCACCTCTGACCTTGATTATGAGGATAACACTCCTGGCATTCTGAAGATGGAATTTACCATCCATCCCGAATACTCTATAAGGATGCCCCTTGACATACTGTTTAAACTTATCAATAGTGACAAAATAATCCCGATGATCAAGTATAACCCTGGCAAAGATCGGGAGAACATATACCGTCTATACACGAATAACGAGACCGCTACTAACGGCAAGAAGATACCTTATTTATATACCCACTATGGCAACAAAAAGGGGAAAATTATAAGGCTTAGTCGAGTCTTAGCCCGGAGAAAAAGAGTTGCGTTCTATATAGAATACCAGTATAAAGCAGAGCTGTATGTTATATTCTGCGAGTTTGAAGTTAATGGAAATATAAATGTTAGAGTAGAGCACGAACCAGCGGTAGAGTTAGACACCCTCCAGGCTATTGTGAAAGCTGCCATAAATGAACCGATTTTGGAAAAAGTCAAGAATTTCTTAGAGCAAAGTGGATATGTATTTCAAGTATTTAACTCTTTCGATGATAACAATATAGAATTCAAAGATATCACTTTTGTGTCCCTGTTGAAAATCAAGAAGAAGATTCATTTAAGAAATTATATCGGGTGCTTATCCGGCGTGTTCACAATTATCGACGATTCTCTTATGGCACATCGCGACGAGATACGGCTAAAATATAAGAGAGTTTCCAACTATAATGAACTAGATAGCATCGAATCTTTAATTAACGAGATGCGGAGGATGGAAGAATCTCACGAAACAATAGTCAAGCGTTTGATCGAGAATTTCGACTTGACAGAGATTCAAGCTAAAGAACGGTACGCCAGCTGGGCTTCACAGATAAATGTGGAAACGGACTTATTCGAGAATAAAGCAGTAACTGTACGAACGAATACCGGATTCCCAGTGTCGATTGTGCGCGATAAGAGCAATTTTAAAACGACAATTAGAGTTGGATCCATAAATGAAGTTCATTATCTGCGCTACATCCACATATACGTTGATACTATGTTACGACTGCTTACTGATAAGAAGAGTACATCTGTTCCAACTGATAAGATAAACAAGCTTTGCAAAGATAAAGAAGTTAAAGAGATGGACGCGGAAAAGGATATTAAAACGAACGAGATTAGGTTTTCCGATGACGAAGACAAAGGGTCCTTTCTTGACATGTTTGGACAAGTAGAAGAAACTCCAGACGAGGAAGGTCAAGTAAACGAGGATACTGATTTTGGAGATATTGAATTTGGTAGCTTTGATGAAGAGTTAAAAGGTAAGGAAGACGAAGGTCCTGACTTCGAGGGTGTGGAGTTTGGAGATTTCGACGCTGATTCTAAGAGCCATACTGGACAGGATATCGACTTCGAGGGTGTAGATTTTGGGGATTTCGACGCTGATTCTAAGAGCCATACTGGGGAGGATATCGACTTCGAAGGCATCCAGTTCGGAGATTTTGACACGAAACCGCCGAGCAAAGAAGAAGAACATCTTGAGTTCGAAGGGATCGAGTTCGGAGATTTCGGTACAGACTTGAAGAGCAAGAGCAAGCGTTCTCCTTCCAGTAAACCAGTAGACAGTGTTTCGCCTCAAAGTGATACAACAAGTGAAATGGAAATGGATCTCAGGGGCCTCATTCTGAAAGGCTCCAATAATATCTTCATGAAGAAGAAGGAAAAGTTGCAGCCGAAGCTTTTCCGTAAAAAGGCTAGCGGACGTTTTAAAGCTTACTCAAAAGCTTGTCCGTCTCAGTATGCCAAACAGCCGATAATTCTGACTGGGAAAGAAAAGGATTATATTGATGGAAAGGACAAGGAACACGGTACCAAATCATATGACGAGTTTCTTACCTACGGCACTGGCGACGAAACATACCACTATATTTGTCCGAGATTTTGGTGCCTAGCAGATGACAACGGAAAAGCAAGGTCAGTTTCATTGAAAGAAATAAACGAGGGCGTCTGTGGAGGATGGGATGCCCTCGTTCCACCGGGCGCATCCAAGGTCCCCGAGGGGAAACGGATAGTGCAATTTACAGACAAAAGGTTTCATAAAAGTGGCGTGGATACCAACAACATTATGGTGTATAAGCCTATGTTTCCTGGATTTATGGACAAAAGCAAACATCAAGACGGGCTGTGCATACCGTGTTGCTTCACACGTCCTACACACTTTAATGGCTTAAAAAGTGGGTGGAAAAAGAACAAGGATAAAAAGAAATATTATAACGATGAGACAGGCGTGAAAGATCACTCAGAGTATCCTAATGATATAAGTTACGACGATATGTACAAACCCGAGGGCGAAGGACCAGAGGGACCAGGTCCGTCATTTGACCGAGATGGCGACGGTAACATAATAATGGATAGTATTAAAGGAACTAAACAAAACCGCGAAGCTCCAGCTGGGGTAAGAAAAAGGACTTTTAAGGAATGTAACCAAGACGAGAAGGAAGAAGAGGGAGTTGTTACGACTAAGACCGCAAAACTTGATGAAGCTCCTTTGCTGGAGGCATGGCCTCTGAGTTCCGGGCAGATAGGGTACATACCAATGTCAGTACAGAAATTCTTGGGCTATAATTGTAGAGAGCTCTGTCAACACAACATGACAGAGAGTCGATTGAAAATTAATCAACCGTGTCTTCTACACAAGGGAGTTGAGAGTAGTGAGACACAGTCGTTCCTCGCCTGTATAGCTGACGTGCACGCTCTTGCTAGCGACGGGGCTCCTCTAATATCTGGACCTTTGCCTAGAGATCCGATCATGACGATACTTGAACTCAAAAGAGTTATTATAAAAACTATGACGATTGACAGGTTCGTAAGCCTTCAGAATGGAGGGCTAGTAGATATCTTCGCCAAGAGCGAGGAAGAGGTTAATCAGGCACCTTACAAGGATAGTCTGTTAGCCAAATCACTTCGAAAAAGTCTGTCGGAGAAGGAATACTCCACCTACTTATCTAAAGTTATATCAGCGCTTGAGAATTTCAGGAATTTTATAAATGATAAGGACGTGGTGATAGACTACGAGTATTTATGGGATTTTGTCTCAAAACCGCAGACGGAATATGGGGGTGGGCTGTTCAAGTCAGGTCTTAATCTAATAATATTAAATAGCCCCGATGATGATATAACCACTAAGATCGAACTAATTTGTCCAACTAATCAGTATTCAGATCAGGTATATGACATCAAAAGACCAACACTTATGCTGTACTCCAGAAACGGGTACTACGAGCCGATATACAGATACACGAAGCTCGAGAGGAATGTCTATAATGTGCATAAACTGTTCTACCTGCAGAATATTGGAAGAGAGATGCCCGATATAGAATACATCGTGAAGTTCGTATGGTCTAACATTACGACGAAATGTCGCCCACTTCCAAGTATGCCGCATGTATACAATGATAAACATGGATTCTCAAGCAATATTAGCTTTGACAAAGCAAAGGACATATTCGACAAGAGCGATACAGCATATATGTTCAAAACTCAGGTAGTTAACTTCAATTCGAAAACAATCGGTATTCTCGTCGAGAAAAAGGCTGACCCCGCCGATACGGTCTATATACCATGTGCCCCATCAGCTATTGACGAAACCCTTCCATACGAGTTCATTGGGAGGGGCTCTATGTGGACCTCCTATACTGATACTGTGCAGCGACTTAGATACCTTAAGAGAGCCTCTAAAAACAAATTACTATGTCGACCGCTGATCAGAGTGGTGAGCAATAATGTTATCGTAGGAATAATAACTCAGACTAATCAGTTCGTTCCAGTCATACCGGAGGCATATCAGGCTCCCCCCGACATGAAAGGGAAAGATGCGGAAGAGCCCGATGGTCTTAAAACGATATTCCTTACTAACACAAAAGACCCGATTAATTATCTGAATAATGACAAAGAGCTTCTTACTACACATAGTGTTGATGCTGAAAGAGTAAAGAAAGTTAAGAGCATTAAACTAGAGAGCCATTTTTATAACATATTTCGCAATCTTTTGAGAATCGTTCTAACGTACTATGAACACAAGACAGACAAGAATGCCCTTCTGGACAATATACTATCACCTGTTATATCGTACTATGATAAACTTCTTTATGTAAAAAGTGTTATCAAGCGCATCGTATCAAAATATGTAGAGTTTGTAGACTACAAAGGCGAAACCTTGGCAAAGATACTGAAAATAGAGCAATGTCTTAATTTGTCAGAGGAGAAGTGCAAGAAGCGAAGTTACTGTATGCTCGTAGAAAACAAAGATGATACCTCCGAATGTAAACTTCTACTATCAAAGACAAATCTCATAAGTGGCGGGGATAATTCTGTGGAATACTTTGCTAGACTAGCTAACGAGCTTATAAAGTTTGACAGAATTAGAACCTTCATATTCAAACCTCGGACATTTCTATCTTTTCAAGAGTTGCCTTACAACTTAAGAGACGACGAGATTATTCTTCTTGAAGACCTCCTATACGGAAGTTACTTTCGTGGGTTGGTTCCTATGAAAGATAATCCTTTTATAGCTGATAATGTTACCTGGGGGACAGCAGAGCCTTCTACGTCGCCCTATTATGTCGATACCTTCGATCTAGATCTCGATACGGAAGCAGATAAAGGAAATGAGTGTATAGAATTGGACGCTCGCAACAAGAAGCTCACACTTGGCAAATGGAGGGACGACGGTCTTGAAGAGTACCAAATTGTCGAGTTTAAACAAGGTTTTAACTGTTCATGGGAGCTCTTTGCCAAGATATTAGATGTTGATAAAGTGGACAGAGTCGTCGAGATGAGTCAAGTTGTGAACTCACTTATTGCAGAGTACAAACGGATGTTTGACTCTGGGTTAGGACCAGACATATTGCGTATAATGCAAGCCCAAGGTAAAAAAACACAGGCGGGCTCCTTGAAACGTGGCGTAGCATTCGCGGATATAATAACTACAACAAATTACTATCTTACATCTATTGACTTCTTTATTCTGTCAAATGTTTACAAGATCCCTTTAATAATACTATGTCGAACAAAGATTCCGACGACCTTCTCCAAATACATATCCTTTATTGGGGGTAATGGAGAGATTTGTTATGTCATCTTTGTCGGTGGCTTTGCGGATGCTGACAGTAGTCATAGTCCAATCTATGGATTATTGAGCAGAGACCATTCCGTCCAGTTATCCATCGCAGAAATGGGTGCCGTATTTGAACGTATTACGAAGCTAAATGTAAAATCTATGTCATCTTATGTTCTAAGGGCAAAGAACGCAGCTATTCTTGGTAAGAGAAAGAAGATAAAAGTGGTTGTGAGGTCAGGCTCTACAGTTGCGGATTCTAAACGGAGAGTGAAGAAAGTCAAAGGGAAAGTCAAGATATCAAAGAAATTACCTGATATTACTTACTAAGGATATCCAGTATTCCCAGTATGATTCTCTCTTGATGAGATATTTTCTGGAAGATTAGTGCCTCGTCAAACTTTACCTGTAACAACCTATTCATATTGTTCTTACATAATATGTGGGGCTGGCCGTTTACTATCTTTATATCTACAATGAATCCACCGTTCGTCAGCTCGATACTGTCTGGATTTTTAAGGGGTATCCACCTAATATAGAACCCGTACTGTAGACCCTGTACATCATCGCAATATCTATAGTTTTTGAGTTTTTTATGGAGAGATTTCAGAGTTGATCTCGACAACTGGAGGCGTTGCAGTATCGTATTTTTCTGATCTTTAATCTTGTTAGATGTCAGATTAATTATAGACTCATTGCTCTCATTCTCCAGTGCATTTAATAAGCCGTCAATATGTGAATCGCCCATACTTATATTAAGATTGTATTTTTAATATAATTAAAGATAATGGAAGATTGCCACGTGAGCGATTAACAGTTGTGGTATAAGTTGTTCTTGGACTTTTTTACAAAATAATCTCTCCACTACTCTTACTTTAAGTGTAGTGATTCTTTTGAACTCACCTATGACGTCATCAATGGTATACTTCCAGGTCCAATTGTTATCGCACAGGATGGAATGACAACAAAGGCATTCGGTGCCTGATATTAATGTCATATCTTCGGCGAAGAGTTCCTCACTGTGGTATATGTTTCTGACCGGCGTTGAATAGTAGTAAATCATGGGAGGACGAAAGGGATAACCAGTTTTGAACGTGAAAATCAGGGCGGGGTCGCGTCCTACCGACTGCGCCCGCTTTTGCAGTTGCCTACACAGTTTCACAGGAACGTATAGAAATTGCGAGTCTATAAAAGTCCACTCTTGACCTGAGGTAGATTGTGCCATTTCGCCTTGTAATCTTCTTAACCGACCCTTTATCTTCATCCTTTTGCTCATCTACATTAAGTAGGAATAATTTTATAAATAATTATCACCTGATTTGGAAGAAGCCACTTAGAATTAATCTATTAATCAAACTAATAGATGAATTATGCTAAATATAGGCGTATAGACCCTTACCAGGCGCTCCAAGACCCGCCGCCCCCCAACACCGAATTGGCAGCCATCGGTTCCTGAGCTGCGATGAGGGTGTTAGAAGGTCCCCCGTACATATCCTGACTTGTAACAGACGGTTCTTGTTGCGGCGTAACCTGACGAGACGAAGATTGCTGAACTGTAGGAGCCAGCGCTTGGGTCTGTACAGGTGCCATCTGACTGTGTGTATTAATGTAATCTGCCCTGCTTGATTGGTGTGTTGGGACCCCTTGTCTACCCCCAGATATAGGTTGACTTACGGACACCTTATTTTTGTGTTTTTTATCCGACTTGGTCGTGTCTTTGGATGATTTGCCCTCCCACATTTCCTTAAGCCTTTTGAATACCTCGTTGACCTTTGACGTAACAGAATGGTTTAAAGAGAACAATGCTACAAGGAAGCCCAAAGCTAGCGTGGAATAGTTTATACGGGTCATCGGTACACCGCTGTAAGTGGGTATGGCGATTATGAATTTGTGCACTACAAAGAGAAGAACAAGTGTCAGCACAACTTGTCCTAGAATTTCTGCTAAAAGCTCTACGCTACCCTTCGTTCCTGGATCAGAATCGCTAAATAAATTCTTCATAATCATGTCAACTATCGCGATAGGAATTACTGCCAAACTTACATATTGGATTCCATTCATCAGTCCAGACTTTGTATCAGAATCTACTTCAAGGAGTCTCGAGACAAATCCTTTAGAGGTATCATTGGTGTTAGCTGCAATCGGAGTTTCCATATATGAAATATATAAATATATTAAAATTAATGGACATGGTTATATAGATGTTCCGAGAATCTGTTCGCTCTATCCTAAGAAGAACCCTTCCGACCGTTCATTATCATGAATTTGAGTATATAGATCTAGTTCAAAGGATCATCAATGTTGGTGAAAGGAAGAAAACACGCAATGGCAACACTATAGGACTGTTCGGACAGCAGATGACCTTCCCACTAGACAATCGCAGTGTGCCCGTTTTAACAACGAAGAAGATGGCTTGGAAAACATGTCTAAAGGAACTATTATGGTTTATAGGAGGATGTACTGACAATAATATTCTCAAGAGACAGAACGTGAATATATGGAACAAAAATGCAAGTAAGGAATTCATGGAGTCTAGAGGACTTAACTATAAAATATCTGGAGATCTCGGTCCAATATACGGACATCAATGGAGGCATTTCAATGCCGAGTACATCGATTGTGAGACGGATTATACGGGACAAGGTATAGATCAGCTAGATAGTATTATATCCAACCTTCGGCATCCAGAAGAGAGATACTCTAGGCGGCTTCTCATGTCCGCATGGAATCCTTGTCAGTTAGGTCAAATGTCTCTTCCACCATGTCATGTATTGTGCCAGTTCAATGTTGGGACAGGAGACCGTCTGTCGTGCGCGGTGTACCAAAGGAGCGGAGATGTCGGTCTAGGTGTCCCATTCAATATAGCCTCGTACGCATTTTTGAACTGTTTGATTGCACGGCATTGTGGATTGAATCCTGGCAGCTTCATACACTTCATCGGAGACGCGCACATATACGAAGATCACATCCCGGCTTTAGAGAAGCAGATACAACTTGAACCGATGCACCCCCCGCAGTTACACATAAATAGAAAAAAACATTTGGACGATTACACACCAGAGGACTTTACTTTAGAGAGTTATAAACATCACCCCCCTATACGGATGGACATGACAGCGTAGATCGCGTTAATACCTTCAAAAAATGTTGTAATGATAGTTTATAAATGTCAAGTGCAGTGGCTATGAATAGAAAGATAGCTAAGCAGCGAGCCGAAATGACCGGCGGCGACGATCTCGTCGGAGCCTCCACAAGGAGACCTCCGCTATTAAAACAGGAACCGCCCCTGGTACACGGGACCGCTCTTCAACAATGTTGGCAAATTCTAAATTTCCATGAGACGAGAATCAATCGGGTAGAGCGCCATCTAGCAATGACAAGTCGATCAGGAAAGGATGGTGCCGCTGGTCCAGGAATAGAGGATCTGAAGAATACTCTGGTGATGCTAATGAATAAGGTTGCAAAGCTGGAGAGAGACAATAAAGTATTGCTAAATGCATATCTTCAAAGCACTGCTAACAAGACAAGAGGAAACACCGTTACCTTCAATGTCGAGGAGACTAACCCGACAACAGCATGATAAGCTCATTAAATTGACATTCAATACTGGGTTAAACGTAAGCCAATATTGGATATATACGATGGAGTTGGAGCTTAAGGACAAATCAAAAGTTAACCAACTGGTGACGCTGTTTCGCCATCTTAAGAATCTTGTCAATGAAGTCAACATTAACTTATCAGATAAGGGGATGGACATCAATGGGATGGACTCAAGTCATGCTTGCTTGATTGACGTAAATATCAATGCGACATGGTTTGATAAATTTAAGGCGGAGTCCATCACTTTAGGAGTCAACTGCGAGATTTTATTCAAAGTCATCGACTGTTGGAAAGAGGGGCAGACAATAACAATGCATACGGAAACTGCTGATGAACTACTCATAGACTTCGAGGGCAAGAGTACCCTGGACAAGCGATTCACATTGCCGCTTATCGACATAGAAGCTGACGCACTTACGATACCAGAGTTGGAATACCAGATTGACCTCGGGCTAAAGTCGCATGATTTCAAGGAGTTAGTTAGCGAGCTAGCCATCTTCAGCGAAAGTTTGAAACTCACGTGTATCGGAGAACAAATTACCTTGCTGGCCAACGGTGATATGGGGAAGATGTTGGTTGAAATCAACGGAGAGGACATTATAGAGTACGCCGTCGAGGAAGACTGCGACTTAAATATCAATTTCGGCACAAATTATGTCCAACAGATATGCTCATTTTGTAAGCTTAGTTCGGATGTCTACATTCATTGCAGTTCCACCAAGCCCTTGAAATTCCACTATTCGTTAGATGACGAATCTAGCAATAACAGCAAAAACTACGTAAGATTCTTCCTTGCTACGCAATTCAATGACGATATCTGAGTTGTTGGAAACAATAACATAGATATGTTCTAATACGGTCAAATTAAGATAATCGTTTCTGTGAAAATAGTAATAATGAAGTATCTTATATCTATTTTCATCTTTTGTATAGTCTTATTTTTATATCTACATATCCAGTATCATCTTAAAACCAGTAGTGATTTAGAAATTTATACCATAGAACAACCTTCAAAAGAAAAATTGGAAGAGATATGTAATCTTCGACAACCCGTCATTCTAGATATTAACATGGATAATGTTATCAGTAACTGCAATCTCTCCATTTTGGATGACAATTATGGCGCTTTCGATATAAAACTGCGAAACACTAAGGATATCAACGTTGATGGTGAAATGCACCTACCCTTTCTGTTTAAGGAAGCTGTTCAACTATTCCAATCTGATAAGAATAAGAAGTTCATAATGGAGAGAAATGCTGAGTTTCTAAATGAAACTGGAGTTATCAAGCATTATCAATATAATGACGCGTTTCTGAGACCTCCAATGGTGTCAAAGTGTATATACGATTTGTGGTCAGGTTCTCTCGGTGCGTGTACTCCATTAAGATACCATACTAATTATAGGAATTACCTATGTATAACAAGTGGGAGAGTGAAGATGAAGCTCATCCCACCTCATTACTCCAAATATCTGAACATACAGAAGGATTATGAGCATAATGAATATCGATCTCCAATTGACCCTTGGGATGTTCACTGTTCTCATAAGGCTGAGTTTGACAAGGTGAAGGCACTTGACCTAGATCTTGAGAAAGGGATGGTGATATCTATTCCTCCTTTCTGGCACTACAGTATTTGTTATAACGATATGTCAAGTATTTGTACATTCCAATACAGAACCTACATGAACACTATTGCCATACTTCCTGATCTTATCATGCAGTTGCTGCAGAGGCAGAATATTCACAGAAAGATTATCAAAAACATAGATATTAATAAGACTAAAGAGTCGTGATGCTCACTTGTATTGTTTCGGATACTGCTCTTTGTGAAAGGCTTTCACCGTCTTGGTCATCTCGATTTGCCAGCCGGCGAATCCGCAGTTCTTAAGATACCAGTCGCGGGCATTTCTCGCTAGCGTGTGTCGGTTATGCCATGCGTATTTTATCTTCTCCGTCACATAAGGTACATCGTTCACTCTCCTCCATTCTAGTTTGACAAAACAGTTTTCTGGGATATCCTTGTAAAACAGTCCCACATCTGTAGCTATCACGACGAGCCCGCACAATAACGCATCTAAAGTGGCGTAAGAGTTCCCTTCGCAAGTCGACAGCTGCAGAAACATGTCGGAGTTGCAGTAAATTCCTTGCTTTACAATATTGAAGTTGTCTATATTATTGTTCTGTATCTTAACGCTTAGTTGAGCAAACCTCAGCCATTTGATGCTTTTAACCAAAGCCGGCATTGCCATTCGACCTTTGTTCGGAGTGCTCCAGTTTCCTAGAACTATTGGGGACCTGTGAAAACGCCTTTTGTATGTCCCTTGTGGCAGCTCGCTGGAGTGCAGCACATCCAATCTTCTGAACTTGCTGTATTTGGTGCCATAGTGTTCCATGAAGCTGTCAGTGCAGAATTGTGAGATACTTATGATCTTAGTCATCGCTGGATCCCTATGATCCAACATCTTATCTTGTCCATTACAGCACAAATCCCTCCAGTATGGGGACCAGCCTGGCTCCCGCAAGGCGTGTACCTTCGCACACCCGTGATGCACGAGTAATACCGGGTACTTGTTTGGGATGTCGAGTGACAGGTGATTGTCTGTAATAACGATTGGACTCTTGCATTCGCTGAGATAGGCGAGCATCTGATCCCTTTGACGAGGACCAGCAAAAAATCTTCTGCTTGGAAAGGTCAACTTAATGTGATAATCGTATCTCGCCACCCCTCCGTAGTCTCCTATATCATAGCTTCCACAACAGTAGTGGACAATCTCCATTTACATGAGCATATGATCAACCGTTTAAATATTATTTTCGGATACTTATATCGATAACAAATTGAAAAATATTAGAATCAACGCAATAATAATACATAAGGATAGAATGTACAAGTTTTGCGTCAGGGACAGACAATACAGTGACTTCAGCTACATGGACGTCTCCTCACATAAGATCATATATTTAGATATTAATCCAGCAGAAAATAAATTGTTCAACTTGGATGTCTTCGACATGGACGATAGCAAAAATATTACTATATCTCAGTCTAGTGTACGATCAAGCCAATCGATACCCGCTGTATTAGTATTGGAAGGGAACAAAATGTATGGTAAGCATAAGGGCAAATTCCTCTATAGATGTTTGCCCAATGATCGCAAGATGCCAACCTTTCTTATCCCATATAAAAACAAGCTATCATTCAGTAAAAAGTTCATTAATAAGTATGTAACTATCAGATACAGACACTGGGAGGGGAAGCATCCGGCAGGAGTTCTTCTACAAAATCTAGGCGATGTCTCCTTATTGACGAGCTTCAACGAATACCAACTACATTGCAAAGACCTGCACTCATCTATAAAAGGTTTCACAAAAAAGACCATGTCGAAGCTTAAAGATCGCACCGAAGATGAATGGATTAAACAGATACTCAGCAAACATAGTGTATCTGATAGACGAAAGAGTGATATAATTACGATCGATCCCGCTGGCAGCAAAGACTTCGATGATGCCTTTGGTCTTATAAACGGGGAGGATAACGCTGTCCAACTTAGCGTGTATATTGCCAACGTACCACTATGGTTAGATATTATGGAACTTTGGGGATCATTTTCCTCAAGAATATCGACAATATACCTTCCGGATCGGAATCTGCCTATGTTGCCACGTATACTGTCCGATAAACTGTGTAGCCTACAAGCCAGAAAAAACAGATTCGCTTTCACTGCCGACATACTAATCAATACTAAGACTTATTCTATTCAAAATGTCCGTATCCTCAATACCATTATAAATGTGCGAGAGAATTTTGTCTATGGGACAAAAAGGCAAAAAGAGTACCCTCTATTCAGCAAAGTCTTCGATATAGTCGTTGGACTTAATACTGTGCATAAATATTTAGACGATATCCAATCCAGCCACGATGTTATCGCTTATCTTATGATAATGATGAACCACTTATGTGCGAAGAAGATGTATGAAAAAAAGATCGGGATCTATAGGTCTGTGACATGCCGCAGTGATACACCACTCCCAGATAAAATCTCTCCCTCCATGATAAGATTTGTCAGAGCTTGGAATAGTTCAGGGGGAACTTATACTAAGTTTAAGTCGGTAACCTCCCACGATGCTTTGGGGCTGGATCTATATACCCATATAACTTCACCAATTCGCAGACTCGTTGACATTCTCAATATTATACAACTACAACGCAGTTTAAAAACTGTGGAACCTAGTATAGAAAGTCTAATATTTTATAACAATTGGATAAATGATCTCTCGCTTGCACACATAAATAACGCAATGAAGTCTATTAGAAAAGTCCAGAATGATTGCGCACTTTTGAAATTATGTATGGAGGATAGTACAGTACTGGGAAGTAAGTATGAAGGGTTTGTGTTGGACATAAGATCTTATTATAAAGATAAATTCCAATACACCGTCTACATACCCAAGATTAAAATGGTGAACAAACTCATTAGCAAGGAGAGTATCGATAAATATAGGAATTATACATTTAGGCTTTATTTATTTGTGGATGAAACGCAATTGCGGCAAAAGATCCGTTTGTCTTTATGTACATATTGAGGCACGTTCCAGATCGGAATAAAAAATGTAGTGATTAAATAAATGACAACACTAGCAGCAGCAGCAGCATCGAAGGGAGGTGATGATGACTACGTAAATGACTCAGATGAACTCGTTATCCCTTCTTGGGATTCGGTAAACCAGATATATGAAAGTAGATGGTTGAAGGAGAAATACAAGTTCCAGAACGCCCTTCGGCAGAACTTCAAGGCGCTTGTGGAGAGATTCGCCTGTGGAAAACAGGAAATTTTTCTTTTATCGGTACCCGATCGTCGCGAAAGGCATTACAAGAAGGCGTTTCTAGAGCTGTTCGAATCCGGGTATGCGCCTCACATCGGCGATGTAGAACGCTTAGCTGGAAAGAAAGCCCGTAGATTATTTATAACATTGCCGCACAATTACGCGGATTGACTACTCGAAGATGTGTTGGCACCCGCCGAAAGTCATATTAAGATAAGACCAAGAGAGAGAGATGAAGCGTGCTCTTGCAATATATTCTAACTATTAGCAGACATATATGCCAATAGTTACTCGCATCTCGACCAGTGCCAACACTTTCTATTTATCAACGCATCTGACATGAGATATATGATCACTATAAACCAAATGAAGATCGATATAGCTACTAGGGATTTCAAAATTCTGCTACTTGATACGGCCTTTTGAATGGGATTGTTATAAGGTATCATACCAGTTGCCAGTGCAGCCATAACAGTTAAAATTGTGCCTCTCAGAAGGGACCTTTCCGGCCACACTGCGAGCGAAAGAAAGAACGCGAAAATTGCCCTGGGTAACAACTTACCCTGCATCATCGCAATTAGCGTGGACAAAACAAGCAAGCTGAGGTCAAAAACCTTAAATCCAAGGCTGAATATGACAAGAGCTACTATGGTCTGTAGGGTGGCATAAATGCTCCAGGCTTCTACATCAAAAAATCTAAATTTCACTATCATTGTTCTACTTAATTTTACCAAATATTTTTTTTTAAATTAAATAGTGTGAATTATTAAGTCGGCTTAAGTATAACAGATATGACCGGAGACAGGCACCTTCTTGCTGGAGCGCTTGCTGGATTTGCTGAAGTTAGTATATGCCATCCATTAGATACAATCAAGACAAGACTTCAGCTCTCGCAGAGAAGGAATAGTATATATAGTTTAGTCGTTAACATGATTAGACGAGAGAGCCCTCTGGCATTTTATAAAGGTTACACGGCTGTAGCTTTAGGGATTGTGCCTAAGACAGCATTTAGGTTTTCCTGCTTCAACCATTTCCGAAGCAGGTTAGCCATAATGGAATCTCCATCAAGAAAGTTGAATTCGAATATCATAAACTTCTTTTCTGGTCTGACCACAGGTCTTCTTGAAGCTTTATTGATAGTCAACCCCGTTGACGTCTGTAAAATCAGAATGCAGGCACAGAGGCACTCATTAGCAGATCCGGAGGCCATGTACAAAAGGAAATACTCAAATGTACTTCAGACTGGTTACTCCATTGTCAAAGAAGAAGGTATTCGTGGACTCTACAGAGGACTGGTGCCCACCTTAATAAGACAAGGATCTAACCAAAGTATTAACTTCACGGGCTATCATTACCTAAAGAATAAGATCCAGGAGAGAAATGCAAGCTCAAAGTCAACATGTCAGAAGAATATCTCTCCGTATCAACAATTCATAATCGGAGTTATGTCTTCATCAATTAGCCCATTGTTGAATACGCCAATAGATGTAGTCAAGACGCGCATTCAAAATAAATCCAGGCGATACGACGGTATGATAGACTGCTTAAGGCGGGTGTATCAAAATGAAGGGATTGTCGCATTGTGGAAGGGATGTTTTCCTCGAATTTTCCGGTTAGCCCCAGGACAAGGCATAACCTTTATGACGTACGAATATATATTGCAGATTACAAGTGATACCAGCTGAATGCTCTATGTTACACTTATCTGACTATTAGTTCCGACATACCTGATAATGTCAACGATGCCGCCGTTATCTGATGTAGGTGCCGAGAGCTTGCTCAGTGTATTAATCAATGTTATGTTTTCGCTACCAGTGATAAGTACAGACGACGCAGCGGATCCTTCTTTGCTCTGCACCGCAGGCGATAAGGGGGATAAAGTTGAATTTCCTACGTCAGTACCCCTATTTGCCACACCGATGACATGTATATTATTCCCTCTTATGTCTTTGCCGGCCGATATGAACAAACCAATGTTTCCTTTCATGTGGTGCCCCATGGAATCACCTCCACCAACATAATAGAATCCGCCTAGATTGGAGTTGATGACCGTCGTGACGGACGCTGGCGGCGAAGAACTTGCCCAGTTGTAGATGTCCGGATCGATATTAGTGGTTCCTTTGGGACCAGTCGCACTCTTCGCAATAATCATTTGAGCATCAGACAATGACGATCCGGCATAATGTGAATTGTTGTCTAGTAGAGCTTCTATTTTAACCACATCTCCAATTGGACCCACCTGCACTTTCCCACCATATGCTACATTTGACGAAGGATCGGCATTTACACCGATTACTTCAATTGGGTGAGACGAAATGCTCTGGATAACAATAGTATCCAGATAGATGTCGGTGTTGCCGATCATTTGTCCGGTACGTGCTGTTATGAAATTGTTTACAACCACGCCATTGACATTTAATACCATGCCGTACACATTACCATCATAGCCTACATTGGGATTTTTAAAGTAATTGTCAGGGAGAGATTGTCCGCTACTAAAGGCACTGAAAGTGGCATTTAGGTCGTTATTAAGATTTTGTTTAATTTGTGCGATGGAGAGACTGTTAAAGCTGGCTGTAGGGTCCGCTACTTCCACCGCATCCAAAAATGTACGGATAAATCTCGCTTGTGAGTAAGTGGAGAGAACTTTGATATCTTGCATATTACTGTTTATGGATATCTCACTGATCACTGCGGTTGTTGTGCCATTAAGAGCTATCCCGGCCACTTCGAAATCGGTAATGAATAACTTCTCTAAAAATACTCTGTTGGCCGTATTAGCGTGTATTCCGTGATGAGAGGACTTCCGTAAAAATCCGTTCCTTATCAGAACTCTATCAGCCGCCTTGTAGACCATAGCCCCTTTGAAGTCCCCTGGTCCCTGATTAGGTATGAATGGCGCTATAGCTAACTCTATGTTCGAGTAGAAGCGCTGTTGAAGGTTATGTTTCGCCGATTGCTGTATAGAAAATCCATTAAGTTCAACGATAACATCGTTTGCTTCAATAGCTAGAGCCGTGAAAAATCCTAAATGATATGGACCTTTCATGTTCTGGGGGTATAACCCACTTGAAACTTGTGCGGCAGTAGGTAGAAAATCGTTCGACTCATTCGGATTGAAAGTAATGTCTTCCTGTAGTATGTAGACTCCGGGAGTTCTTAATCTGACTGTCCCGTTGTCGAAATCTGTCTGTTTTAACTTCACTATAGCGTATGGGGTGTTTGAGTTGTATCGGAATGATTCCAACCTTTGGACTACAGGATAATTCTGAAAGAATGTCGCTAAAGCCAACTGTGAGTTGTTCAAGTTGCCGAGTAAATCCTTCTTAAATCGTGGAGGTGTATAATATTTCGACTTATGTGGAGCCCTACTACGTGGGTTGCTGAGGAAAGCTGATCGTGATGGTGACCCGCGCGACCAGCAGCCTTTGGTACGTCTATTTTTCCCGTTCATATCTGATATAAGCAGATATAATCGCATGGACAAATTTGTTTTTGTGATGTCTATTCAAAAGCATGAGAACCTGATTTCGATTTAAAGATATAAGGACTGATTTGTAACGCAAGATTTCAGTGTTAATTCAGGTATAGCTTTCAACTTTTCAAGCAATCCAGTATTCTCTTGAATGATTGCACATTTTTCCAACTCTTGTGCGATATTGTTAATCTTCAATATCGCCTTCACAAAATCCCCCAGGCTAATTTCATATAATCTCGCCTCCCTGAGTATGCTGCGACAACTGAATTCATCAGTAGCTTGACACCAATCTCGAGCGAGTTCACACATATTATATTGCATTGCGCAGTTCTCTACAATGTCCATCTGTAGGAGAGCCAACATGTCAAGATATTTGTCATAGGTTTTCCGAATACTCGTAATAACTTTCTTTACTTTGTCATTTGTCTGTATCGATTGGATGGCAAATACAGATTGGTCATCGGAAAGACGGACGTTAGTAAAGCATGAAATGACGCTTACGATTTCGTCCGGATCTAGACAATCAAAAGCATTCGCATCCAGCACTTCCGCCATGCCCAGCGAGAACACTTCTTGAAGGTTAATGGCTAACCTTCCCTTTAATGTAAGTTTGCTGTCAGCATCGACAGTTTCTATAAAGTTATTATCTAGGAGAATTTTCATTTGGCTCTCCACTTTCCTGTCAATATAGGAATTCATATGTTCTAATTCATTGTGAAGTTCTCGAATTTTCATTAACTGTTTACTTCGTGCAATAAACTTATCATAGTCTTGAACTATGAACTTAGTAGATTCTTCCATCGTAGCTATCTCACGATGCCGCCTCTTTCTCGCCTTTTGCTTCAGATTCGCGCGGGTTGTTTTCATAGCATGTAATCGTTCTAAAGTATCTAATGGTGTTCGTATATGAAGCTCAGCGTCCCGGACGTCTTTCTCAAATTTAGCAATCTCTCGAGAGATTGTCTGCTGGCTACATGAAATATCATTTGTGATCATACTTTGTCCGATGAAATCTTTAAAACTGTGGTTTCCAGTAGATATCAAGTGTAATATGAGATTTGTATGTATGGAAAACTTCGACTCGATGGCAGCGGGAAGTCCTGTCAGCATGTGTTTGTATGTCTTAGCCGGCACCTCGTTGCGCGAGAACAGATTATTGGCATGAACAACAAGCCCTTGCGTATCTATCCCTCTGCGTCCAGCTCTTCCGGCCATCTGGACATATTCGTGTGGCAATAAGAATCTGAACCCATTCCCATCGAACTTTTGGAGAGATGTGAAAATCGTTGTTTTTGTAGGCATATTTATCCCAACCGCAAATGTCTCAGTCGCAAGTAGCAGCTTTACATACCCTTTCTCGAATAAGAGCTCTGTCATCTCTCGAAATTCCTTCAATATTCCTGCATGGTGAATTGCTATACCCTTCTTGAGTAACCGTATGATGAATCTATACTCTGGTAAAACGAGATACTCCTTATAATTGGTGAATTTGCTCCGTAGTAAAGAATCACATTCCTTCTCGATTATAGAGGGGATCTTAGAACTGTCGTCTAGCAGAGGTACTTGTATCTTGCTGGCAATTATGTCTACTTGTCGTCTAGAAAATACGAAAACGATTGCTGGAAGAAGATCTTTTGTCTTTAGCATTGATACGATTTCATTTAGGACGAAGAAGCGATTAACGCGTATGTTACCAATCTTGAGTAAACTAACAGCCCTACGCATCTTATCGTAGTTTTCTTCTTGAAAATGTCCATCTGGTTTTTTGAGGAGTATAAAGCGATTAAACATATCATTACATAGTTTGTTTGTCTCCGAGTCTTTTGCAGATAACCTTTTAAGCTGCGATTGAGGTATGGTTAAGAAGCCGCAGTGTGTCAATGGGACGACTCTTTTCGGCGTGGAACAAACATAGACCTCTTCCCCTCCACGATTTTCAATGAATCCGCACAACTCTTCGCACTTAGCAAGAGTTGCTGACAGTAATAACAACTGTATATTGGGAGGTAAGAGGATAATCGTCTCTTCCCAAATGCGTCCACGGTCGCGATCATTGATGTAATGGGCTTCGTCTACTATAACGCACCCCAATTCTTTGTCCAAATCGATATCAAAAGATAGAAGTTCACTCTGTTTTACTTCGCCACATTGGATCATTTTCTTTTGGAACAGAGTATTGCGTAGGATTTCGGCTGTCATTAGAAGGACTTGGGCATCAGGGTTGAACTTGTTATCGCCAGTCAATATGCCAAATGTAATGTCGGGGAATTTATTTGAGAATTCATTGAACTTTTGATTGGTCAAAGCCTTGATGGGAGAAGTATATATGACCCGTTTCCCCTCGGAGACGAAATGTCGGATGGCAAACTCGGCTGGTAGAGTCTTTCCGGATCCTGTATGGGCGGTTATCAGTACATGTTTCTTATTTAGGAGCGCATCTATCGCCCATTTTTGAAAATCTGATAACTCAAAAGACCATTTCTTAAAAATATCCGACATAGTTGGTGTACAATCTTTATATTCATCGCCACATATCTTCATTATATCGTACTATAACATCGTACTATGGTTTAAGTAAGTTCAGTTAACCAATATGTTAGACCCATACTAACACCCACTACCAGAGTCCAATAAGAAATGTCAGATAACGACCAGATATAGCCTTCGTCTAAATCACCAATAAGATATTTGATAAGTAAAGAGACGATAAGAGGCACCACAATTAGTGATGAAATATTGGACTTGTTCTTGAACTGTAGCAATATCACTGTTAACAGAATAGTAGTTGCTAATATATACGCCATTTTCATTTAATATTAATACACATTAAATTTAGCTCGTACATAATCCATGTACACCTAATAAAAAATATTGCGGTAATGTATAATGGTAAAACGACATACTAGACGCGGTGGATACCGGCGCAAGCGGACTAAAAGACGAACTCGGAGACAAAGACGTGGACTTGCTGGCAATATAGCTGGTCTAGGCGGCATTGCCGCGGATGATTTGCTTCGAGGGACCGGCCGTCTCGTAGGCAGAGTGCCTATTGTTGGAAGACCGGG
>Ga0255055_10000929_pt1 | contig 22301 bp, 9 predicted proteins | sample JV7_2_27_MG_FD_188633 | JGI IMG/M metagenome (GOLD analysis project Ga0255055, IMG submission 188633) | Seawater microbial communities from Jervis Inlet, British Columbia, Canada - JV7_2_27 | ecosystem: Environmental > Aquatic > Marine > Inlet | place: Canada: British Columbia | collected...
CGAACTCAAAGATCAAGGGATTACGGCCTGTTTGGCCACCATCGTCGAAACTGCCGGTTCCACACCACGCGAAGCCGGTGCCAAAATGATTATCTGCGCCGACGGGACCCTGTACGGATCCGTGGGAGGCGGTTGCGGCGAAAGTGAGGTTCGCAGCGCAGCCCTGCGTTCGATTCTGACCACTCAAAAACCGGAGCTCCTAGAAATAGACCTAACCGATGATATCGGCACCCGTGATGGAGATGTTTGCGGGGGCAAGATGCGGATATTTGTAGAACCTATGGGTTCTAGATAGTTTGCTGAGTTCGGAAAGGCTCATCATGGCGATACTGCAGGAGACCGCCCAACTTGTAAGGCAAAAGCTGGGCAATGATTTTGAACAGCTGACCATCGAGCGGATTGCGGTTGGCTTGTTTTTTACCGGGGCTAAATTATCCAATGGTGCCGGTGGGGTGAGTTATACGCCGGTCAAGGATATTCCCCAGGCGGTGTGTTGTCCGAGCTCGGCGGGAAGAATTTTCGATCCGGTAAAGATTAAGGGGATGAAGGCCGCTGATGTTTTGGCGGCGCTCTCCTCAGATGAGCCCATCAAGGCGGCCATTGCGATTGCCACGCTCAATGCGCTCAGTGCGACTTGCTGGGAACGGGGATTGAACGATAATTACCGCATTCAGATGAATACCGATGCTGTGGATGTCGTCCGCATGCCCGCAGAAAGCTCGGTTGCGGTCATCGGCGCTTTTGTTCCCATCCTGAGGAAATTAAAGACCCGCGGCGGCCGCTGGTGGGTCATCGAACAGGATCCCCAGACGCTCAAAAGCGATGAAATGGAGCACTTTATTCCCGCCGAGCGCTCTGATGAAACGATCAGCGCTGCTGATGTGCTGATTATCACCGGGGTCACGCTGGTCAATCACACCCTGGAGCCAATTTTAAAGGCCGCCCGTCCGGATGCTGAAATCGCCGTTGTCGGGCCCACGGCCAGTATGCTGCCCGAGGCCCTGTTTGAAAGCGGCGCTCGCGTGGTGGGCGGTGTCTGGGCCAAAAAACCGGATGAACTCCTGGATGTCCTGGCCGCAGGGGGTTCCGGATATCATTTTTTCGACAAACTGGCCCCCAGGATCGTTATTGAAAAGCCATTGTGAGCGTAATCCGGGGTGTTGGCGGACTGAGGATTTTCATTTTTCCTTTGGCCTGCTGGTGTCGTTTAAGCACATCTTCAACGACCTTTTGAACGGAAGTGAATTTGGCGCTTCCATAGGTTTTTTTATACTGCTTGATCTGGTTTTCAATCAACGCAACGATTTGTTCGTGTTCACCAAGCGCTTTTTTGGAAACCCCCTGCTCAAGTCCTGCGGTGATCAATTCAACCACATCATAATCGTATCCCAGGTCTTTAAAATCACTTTGCTCCGGTTCCAAACCAGCGCTGGGCTCGCGCTGGATGATCTGTCTGTCCAAACCAAGGTAAGCGGCCATTTCGCGTACCAGCCGTTTGGGTAAGCCGGCAATGGGGCTGATATGCACGGCGCCGTCACCAAACAGGGTATAATACCCGATGCCGAAATCTTCATCTTTGTTGCCGGTACCGGCCAGGATTTTGTTTTCTGTTGCCGCCTTGGTCGACAGGACATTGGCTCGGATTCTGGCGATCATATTGCCTTTGTGAAAATGGCTTTCAAACACTTCCGGATTGGTAAGCCGGTAAGATTCAATCAGATTTTCAATATCGTGGATTTCGTAACGGATGCCCAGAAATGCGGCCACAGACTCGGCATCCTTTTCGTCCTGTGTCCTGTTAATTCCGGATGGCAAAATATAACCCACCAGTTCAAAATTTTGATTTCTTTGTGTATTGTGACGATCAAACCCGGTTTTAATCAGGGCTGCCGCGGTACTCGAATCAACACCGCCCGATAATCCGATCACGCATCCGAGGGAACCGGTTTCCAGCACCGTTTCGATGACAAAATCACCGATTTGGGCGCACACCTGTTTGCAATCCAGCGTTGCAAGCTTAATGGGTTTCATGGAAACAACCTCCAATGATTTTAATCGCCTGCGCTTACGAACACAGCAACTTTAATACCTATGCTGCTTCAGTGGCCCTTGAGTTGTCAAGAAATTTGTTGTGATAACCTAGGATAAGAGATTTTTAAAGGTAAGTTGGATTGGAGAACTTAAAGATAGAGACCATAGATTATTCGAAATTTATACCGGGGTCTCGCCGTGATAACTTATTCTCCCCGTAGAAACCGATCCAGTTCGGTTTTCAGGGTTCGCCAGCCGCGGCCGACCTTAATGGCTTTGATGCGGCCTTCGGCAATGTACTTGAGATAGGTGGGTCTGGAAATCTTAAGATATTCACAGGCCTCGATGGTGGTATAAACGTTTTCCTGACCGTTTTCATTAAATCCGTTGGCAAAGCTCTCGTTGCGACGGTCAAAACCGCTGCGCCGGTCGCGTTTTTTGCGCCGATCTTCACCACTTCTGCGCTGTACGATGTGATCATTGATCATAAATACCACCTGAGGTCCTTTAATTGTCTAAAAATCCCTTTGGCTTTTAGCCAATCCTAGTATCGGCAAATCATTTGTTTTTCTTTATATTTATTTTCTAAAGATTTCGAATGAATCACTTGCATTTATGCTTTAAATGATAAAAGCGCCTGTGGAAAGTATTTTTTTCAAAATCGTCCAAGATGTGTAAAATGCTGTCAAATTAAGTAAAGTGCTGTCAAATACAGTCAAATTTGGACTCAATTTGCTGGTATGTGTCGGCTGCAACCAAACGCACTATTCGAATAGCTTGTTGACATAATTCAAAATTGTTTAAAAAAAAGCTTGACAATCAAATCAATATTGGCTAGAGGTCTTACCAGTAGAAAGTGGTAAGACCTCTAGCCAATATGAGAATGGAGAGATCATGTCCGCATCTAAAATCGAAACTCTGGTTCGACCCACCCAACATGTTGAAAAATATCTTGTTACGGCCTTGTTGGATGGAACTTATGCTCAGGGAGCAGCCCTGCCCAGCGAGCGTTCTCTGGCGAATGAAATCGGCGTCACGCGACCGACGTTGCGCGAGACGCTGCAGCGTCTCGCAAACGAGGGCTGGATTACAATTCATCAGGGACGATCCACCGTGGTGAATGATTTCCGGAGGGAGGGGGGACTCAGCCTTCTCAGCACGATGGCAAAATATGGAGAATATTTGTCTGAAGAGCTCATCGATCATTTATTGGAAGTCCGTCTGATATTGCTGCCCGCGGTGGCCAAACTGGCGGTTCAGAGAAATCCGAAACCGCTCTCCGAGCATTTGGCCGCAGCCGAGGATCTGACGGATACGCCGGAGGCTTTTGCCGATTATGATTGGCAACTGCATGCGCTTATGGCCCGTTGTTCAGCAAATCATATTTTTTCACTCATTCTCAACGATTTCAAGTCGACATTTTATGCCATGGCCTTAGCCTATTTCAGTTTCGAAGCAGCCCGTGACAAAACGCTTCTGTACTTCCGGGAATTTTCGCTTGCTATTCAGGAAGGCAGTGATTCCGTTGAAAATGTGGTCAGGGAGGCAGTTGAAACGAGTTTTTCCGTGATACGTGAAATGGAATTTCCATTGCATGAAAATAAATGACTAGATATATTGACTTTTGTTTTTTCTCTTTGGTAGTTTAACCATACGAAATTATTAAATAAAATAGTAATGCTGTTTTCTTTATAACTATAAGTAAAATGCTTCTTATTGTGAAAAATACTTCGCAACTTTTTGGATAATTTTCTTTCTAAAAAATTTTAATAGACGGTCACGATCTAGCAATAGCGGCAATTCGAGTTGCAGCGTAGCCTGGCATGCTTTCTGCAACACTTTATCTCGATCACCATTCCGTGCAGCCAATTACCTCCTATTACGGGATGCGTGATCTTTAGGGGGGATTCGGAGATTTAAACAGAATTTGTTTTTAGTCGTACCTGGCTGCAGGTTGCCGCAGGAAGGAATTTCAGCAGATATCGACAGGCCACAGTGGTGGGTTATCCGGCAATCCGATAAAGGAGGTTTCCAATGAGAAGAACCCATTTCTTCAGGCTGAATCATCTTCGGGACAATTCTGATCCCAAACTGTCGGGCAAGCTATCGTGTTTAGTTATCTTGCTGTTGTTTTTCGTTGCGACGACACTCGCATCAGGCCCGCCAAATTTTGCAGCAGCCAATCAAAAGTTTCAACCCACGCAACTTCCTGTGATCGTGCTTCCTCACTCAGTCGGAAATTTCTTTGTGAATTTAACACCATCGACGGGATCGGACGACATCCCCATTCCAGTGGCTTGGGGGGTCGGAGAAGTTCGCAATTTTTTCCTGGAGGGATTACGGGTTGCGCAATAGGAGGCAAAAAATGAGAAAATTTTATGCAACAATGATGGTCTTTGCCGGTTTACTTATGTTTGCTGCCAGCGCTTACTCAACCCAATATATTTACGGAATTCACTGGTGGGAATCCGGGGCCGACCAGATTATGAATGCCAAAAAGGGCTGGGATGTAGAAATTATAAATGCTGATGGTATTCATAACCCGGGCAACCTGGAGGGTGACAAAGCCAAGCTGAGAAACATAATTCAAGAAGGCTTCACACCCATCATCCGTATTAATTGGGGATGGTTTGAGACGATTCCGCGACCCGATACGGTTTCCTATGCAGAATATGCTAATCGCTGCGCCATGATTATCGATGAGCTCTACAATCATTTAGGCGATGGACTGCGCGTGAAGTGGTTTCAAATCGGAAATGAGTACAACCTGGATTATGAATATCAACCCGTCGGTGATGGATATGGTGCCCCTGCGAGCGTCTATAATCAATATTTTAATACCGTTTATAATAAAGTAAAAAGCACGGTTCCGGGGGCGGGGAACATTAAGGTTCTGGTCGGACCGGTGGCCAATTGGGCCCCGAACCGTCCATCCGACGGGTATGCCGGAAATCCGCCTGTTCCTGCCCAGGGGTTTTATTATGACCGTTACTACAAAGCCGTCGTCCAGGGCATTCCGCAATGTGATGGTTATGCCATTCACACCTATGGCGGACATCGCAATATTGCGCTGCCGCATGGACTTGGCGGGATTTATTTTGGGGTCGATAATAATCTGGCGTATTATCCGGGCCTGGATACGAGTAATACCAGTGGGTTTAATTCATTTAAGGTATTAATGCGCATCAACATCTAAGGGGGGCAAGATCGAAGCGGCTGTGGATCGGGAATAGAACTGACGATCGAAAGAAATTGGATTTATATGCCGGCAAACAACAGGGAGCAAAAAGGAGGTTGAATAATGCTGACCATAAACCGGAATCATTCATCCATCATCACCATTGTTTTGGCAGTCACCATCCTGTTATTTTTGGGTCTGTCGCCGGGGTCTGCGGACGCCTGTGACTGCCTTGGAGGTGTCGATAACTTTTGCCTTTATCCTCCATCGACGACCGATTGTTCAATGACCTATCCGGGCGGTTATTGCGATCCTAACGGTGACGGGGATTTCAGCGATGCCGATTGGGCCAAGGGGTATTACGAATATCAGGACGCCTGCCCTGACGGCGGTACCAATCCGCCCCCGCCGCCACCCAGCGGCGGCAATGATTATTCAGATTGGATTTACGGTATCCACTGGTACGGTGACAATTATGGCAGCAGTGACGTCGAGGCCATGACCGGCGGCAAAGGCATCTGGGTGATGGAAACCGTCACCGTCTGGGACGGCTGGACCGTCGGCGATCAACTCCAGAAATTTAATACCATTGTCGATCGCGGCCACACGTTGATCTTACGGATTCAGCCGCGCTGGGGCTGGTCCATCCCGGCCCCGGGACCGGAGCGACAGCAATATCTGGACGCTGTCGAGGCCGCTGCCCGGCAGGCCAAAGATGTTAGCCACATCTGGCAGATCGGCAACGAAATGAATTTGTACGGCGAGTACGGCGGCAACGTACTCACTGCTCAGGAATACATCGATTATTTCAAGCAGATCCGCCAGCGCATCCAGAACGTTTCCAGTCCGCTCGGGCCTCAGATTGTTCTGGTGGGACCGGTCTCACCGGGGGCTTACGCGGGGGAAGTCCGCCATACCGACGGCCTTCAATATCTTGGCCAGATGTGCAGTTTGCTGAATGCAAACGATTTTGACGGCTTTGCCCTGCATGCCTATGGTGCGCCCTGGCTGGATGCCAATGGTGCCCGCTGGGATTTTCAAAACGGCAGCGGCGGATATGCCGCCCAACTGGGTGTAATCGACAACCATGGATTTGACGAAGAACCGGCTTTTATTCTAGAGTGGAATCGCCAGACCCCGGATCTAGACGCCGGGCAGGAAGCCCAAACCGCTCAGTTCATCATCGGCGCCTATCAGGACCTTCAGACCTGGAACAATAACCCCAATAATCACCCTATTGTCTGCGCTACCTGGTTTATCTATGCCGATGTCGATGCCAGCCGTTGGGGAAAGTTTTCATTACGACACCTGCGAGACAAGAACCAACGCGGTGTCAATCAGGATGTCTGGGATTCGTTTCAGTATGCCTGCAGTTTGAATATTCCCGCAGGAGATCTGGACTCCGATCCGCCACCCCCGCTCCCACCACCGAAACCCGAGACACCACCGGGCGACAACCTGGCCCTTGACGCCTCTGACTGGTCGGCCAGCAGTGTGTACAACGCTGATTTTGGCGGTGACAAAGCTACCGATGGGATCATTTCGGCCGGAAGCAAGTGGACCAGTGACGGATCGAGCGCCGCATCCTGGCTGGCCCTGGATCTGGGCACAAACTGTGATCTAACGGGTTTCGTCGTGCGTCATGCCGGGGCGGCGGGAGAGCCTGCCAGCTATAACACCCATAGTTTTCGCCTGGAATCGGGCACTTCGCTTTCAGGGCCATGGACCACCCTGGCCATGGTGGACAACGCTTCCCAGCAAGACAGCTCCACCACGGTTTTGTCCAGTAGTGTCACCACGCGCTATGTCCGGCTTTACATCATTGATGCCGGCATCGACAACTACGTCCGCATCCCGGAGTTTGAAGTTTACGGGAGCACCGGGAAAACACCACCACCAACTGCCGGTCCTTTGACCAACGCCAGTTTTGAAGGCGCCGTCCAGGGCAATGGTGTCGGTGAAGGCTGGTATTCGTTTTCCTCCAATGGATACGGGGCGACTTATGCGGTGGTCTCGGATCCGGTCTATGATGGATCGTCGGCCCAGCAAGTGGTGTCTCCGCAACCTTCGGCCAACGATCAATATGCGGGTGTCTACCAGGTTGTGGCCACCGAGTCGGGCAGCGATTATATGGTGCGGGTCTGGAATCGGACCCGCTTTGCGGGAGGCTCGGCCTGGGATCATATCGCGCGCCTGGGTATCGACCTGACCGGTGGCACCGACTTCCTAGCCAATTCGGTGGAGTGGTATGAATTCGACTCCGCCAAAGACACCTGGCACCAGCTGGAACTAAACGTCACCGCAACCTCATCGACCATGACCATCTTTCTCCAATCCTGGCGCAAGTGGGCGGCAGGCGGGGACTCCCTCACATGGTTCGACCATGTAACGGTTGAAACGGATGACCAGCCACCGCCGCCACCACCTTCGGACAATCTGGACGCAGATCATACAGGCAATACGATTCCCGCTTCCATGCAGCCGAATCAGACCGTGCAGGTATCATTGACGCTGAAAAACACGGGATCGACACCCTGGCGGGCGTCTTCAAACGATCGCCTGGGAGCCAGCGGCGACAACGCGCTTATTTGGTCGGGGTTTGCCAATGGCGGTTATTCCAACTCGGCCACAGACCAGCGGGTGTTTTTAGCCGGCACCGATGCAATTGCTACGGGGAGTACAAAAACATTCACCTTTTCAATCACGGCCCCGCCCGTTGCCGGGCAGTATGTGTTTTCTGCGCGCATGGTCAGAGACGGCGTGACATGGTTCGGTGATACCATCAGCAAAACCGTTGCAGTCAATAGCAGTGGCGGCGGAAGTCTGACCAATGGCGAGCCCAAGGGGACCTTCGGCTCCGGCGGGCAGACCGACGAAGTCACGGAGCCGGAGAACTGGCGCTGGTCGGAATTGTACTACGGGTTCAAGGGACTTGACCAAATTGCATGGAGAAGCGACGGCTGCGGTGCAAACCACAATTATGCCATGGGATGGCATCAAGACGATCTGATCGAATACCGCATGAAATTCGGTGGTGAATTCAGCCGTCTGGTGCTGAGGGGCCTTGCGGATCGGCCGGGCCCGGTGAAGTTGGAAATTTATATTGACGGCGTGCAAAAAGCCACCGCTTATTGGGATAATGACGACGACTGCAATCAGGACGCAGTGGTGGAAATTGCCGGCATCGCTTACGACACCCATGCAATCGCCGTCAAGTTTGTCAATGATTACTACAATCCGGGGGCCGGAGCGGACCGAAATTTTTTCCTCGACGGCTTGATGGTGGCCAGATCCTCGGGCCAGACCCAGAATCAACCACCAACGGCCCGCCTTAGCGCAACCCCAACCAGCGGTCCGGCACCTCTGACGGTAAGCTTTGATGCCAGCGGCTCCGACGATCCGGACGGTGATGCACTGACCTACGAATGGAACTTCGGCGATGGGACCCAAACCGGCGGACAAACGCCAACTGCGGAGCATACCTTTGGGACGGCCGGCGCCTATTCGGTATCGCTAACCGTCAGTGACGGGCAAGGCGGCAGTGATACGGCCTCGGCCGGTATCTCGGTGGCCGGCGGAACCGTTGAGATGCCACCATATTGCCCGTCAACGCTCAATTTTGCCGAAATACGCTCACAGCTCAACCAGCAGGGCCAGGACCTGGCGCACGTTAAAATTGGATTTCACGTCGGCCCGGGTGGAAATCAAAACGGTCTGGGCGAGTGGATGACGTGTCTGGATGCGGCCGGGGTGTCCTTTTTCCTAAAAAGTGTAGACAGTGCCGGCCAAATCTGGGAAGCCGCCCAGCTCAAGGCTGCCAGCGGTGTGCCCCATGTATTAGTCTATCGTCGCAGTACGGGCTCCGGGTGGAATTGGGATGTTCCTGATTATAATAAAACCCCATATGATGCCGCCGTTGAACACTGGCAGCGGCAGAGAGAGGAGTTTCCGCCGGAGCTGGAGCCTTATAAGGATTTGATCTGGATTGAAACCATTAACGAAGTTGACAAAAATCGCTCCGAATGGCTGGCTGAATTTGCATATCATACCGCCCAGATGGCCATGGACCAAGGCTTTAACTGGGCGGCTTTCGGGTGGTCTGCGGGTGAACCGGAACGTGAACACTGGGAGGGGCCCTGGATGCAGCAATTTTTGGGCCTCGCCGGCCAGCACCCGAATCGCATCGCGGTCGCTTTGCACGAGTACAGTTACGTGCAGGACAACCTGGACCGTTTATACCCCTTTCTGGTGGGACGATTTCAGATGCTTTACGATGTCTGCGATACAAAGGGCATTCCCCGACCCAAAGTCTTGGTCACCGAATTCGGCTGGGTGTATGACGACATTGCCGATTCGGTGCAGCAGGCCATGGAAGTCGATCTTCCCTGGGCAGCCGAAATGTATGCCGGTTATCCGAACGTACTGGGTGCGGCTATCTGGTATCTGGGACCCGGATTTGGTGGGATTGCCAACCAGGCTCAAAAGCTGATCGCGCCCCTGACCGAATACGCACTGCAGAATTATTTTGTGATACCACTGCCGTGAAGTTTGTAAACGACTACTTATGATCCCGGGAGCGGTGCCGATCGAAATTTTTACCTGGACGGATTGCGGGTGGCGCCCTAGAAACCAAGGGGGGTTTTGGGGCATATTATTGAAACAAAGCCAGCACCCGGTCGAAATGGCGACGAGCTTGGGTACTGTGAAAGAAAGGAGCAAAAAAATGAACGGGTCAACTCGGATGTGTTCTTTTTTGACGATTTGCCTATCGGCAGCAGCAATCTTATTTGTTTTGGGTTTGACTTCTGCTGACGCGGGGCCTTATCCCTGCCTTGGTGGCGTCGATAACTTTTGCCTGTATGGCCCTTCTTATCCCGGTGCGCCTATGACCCACCCGGGCGGTTACTGTGACCCCAATGGCGATTCCAATTTTAACGACGCCGACTGGGTCCGGGGTTACAATGAGTATCAGCAGTATTGCAGCGATAGCGGCGGGGGCGGCGACAAGCCCGATGTCTACATCGAGGATCTGTGGTGGACGCCCAGCAATCCCCAGCCGGGCCAGCAGGTGCAATTACACGTGCGGGTGCGCAACGGCGGCAATGCCGGCACCGGGGCCGACGTCGGTGTGGGTTATTTTGTCGACGGCCAGTACGTTGGCTGGGGCATCCGGGGGTCGATGGGAGCAGGCTCGACGAGCAGCGAATTTGGGATGCAGCAGCGCTGGACAGCGACGAGCGGTACGCATCAGATCACGGCCCTGGTAGATGACATCAATCGCTTTGAAGAGTCGAATGAGAACAACAACAGTCACGCGAAGAATCTGGATGTCGGCGGCGGCAGCGCCAAGCCCGATGTCTACATCGAGGACCTGTGGTGGACGCCCGGCAATCCGGTCGCCGGCCAGCAGGTGCAGTTACACGTGCGCGTGCGCAACGGCGGCAATGCCGCCACCGGGGCTGATGTGGGTGTGGGCTATTTTGTCGACGGCCGGTACGTGGGCTGGGGCATCCGGGGTCCCATGGCGGCCGGAGAGACCAGCAGCGCTTTCGGTATGGCCCAGCGCTGGACGGCTGCCGGCGGTACGCATCAGATCACCGCTTTAGTAGACGACATCAACCGCTTTGAAGAGTCGAATGAGAACAACAACAGTCACTCGAAGAATCTGGATGTCGGCGGCGGCAGCTCCATGCCCGATGTCTACATCGAGGATCTGTGGTGGACCCCCAGCAATCCGGTCGCCGGCCAGCAGGTGCAGTTGCACGTGCGCGTGCGCAACGGCGGCAATGCCGCCACCGGAGCTGATGTGGGCGTGGGTTATTTTGTCGACGGCCAGTACGTGGGCTGGGGCATCCGGGGTCCCATGGCGGCCGGAGAGACCAGCAGCGCTTTCGGTATGGCCCAGCGCTGGACGGCTGCCGGCGGCACACATCAGCTCACCGCTGTAGTGGACGACATCAACCGCTTCGATGAGTCCGATGAGAACAACAACAGCCACGCGGAAAACATCAGTGTCAGCGGGGGCTCCACGACGATCGACCTGCTTCCCTACCTCGTTCCGCAGAACTCGAATTTCCGGGTTTATAGCCGTCTGAAAAAACCGGATGGCGGTACCGCCGATGAGGAGTTCGCCTATCGGGACGGGAGCTGGTCCAACGGGCTGCGGCGCTGGTTTTTCGTAAAGAACGCCAGCGGCGAGAACTGGGAAGAGTTTGCTTACGACAGCACTTACATTTACCGCAACCGCGACACCTCCTGGGCCAATACCTGCCAGGACGGCGCCGCGGCCTACTATCAGGTAACGGATCAGGATCGGACGGCTTTCGCCCGCTGGATCAAGCGCCACATGAAGGTTGGCGAAACCTGGCGCAGCCCGGTGTCCCACTATGTGGATGCGGGCTACAAGCGCAGCAACGGCTGTCGCACCGACACCTGCAATTCCCCGTATGAGGGCTGGGTGCACAACAAACACAAACTGGTCGCCCACCACAGCACTTACACGACCATCTGGGGCTATGCGGTCAACGATGTAATAGAGCTGGTCAACCCGGACAATGCCAATGCGGATCATTTCTTCTATGCCCGGGGTTACGGCCTGGTGGGCTTTGAAGGCCCGGCTGGCAACAATCAGGGACGGTGGCGGTCCGGCGCTTACAACATCAACCCCAATGCCGGAGGGCCGCCGGCGTTCCAGGATCTGTGCGGTCTGATGGCCTTAGAGGCTCGTGTTCTCTCTTACGGCGAGGTGGGCCGGGTGACGATGGATCAGCCGGATCCCGATACCTGGCATGTGGTCTCGCTGCAGAACGGGTATCTAAACCCGGTGGTGATCATGCAGCCGCCGTCGTTTAACGGAAGTCAAGCGGTGACCATTCGGCTGCGTAACGTCACGGGCACGAGCTTTGAATTTCAACTCGATGAGTGGGACTATCTGGACGGCGCCCACGCCACCGAGACCATGGGCTATGTGGTGCTCGAGGCCGGTCAATACACATTGTCCGGTGGTGCCAGGGTGGAGGTCGGGACGATTGAAGCCCAACATGTGTTTGAGACGGTGACCTTCGTTCAGAGTTTCAGTCAGGCACCCGTGATCCTGTCACAGAGTCAGACCCGCAATGGAGGACAGCCCGTTGTCAGCCGCCAGCAAAACGCGACCATTTCCGGATTTGAAGTCCGGCTGCAGGAAGAGGATGGCAACGACGGTTCGCATGCGGTCGAGACCATCGGCTATATTGCGATCGAGGTCGGTACGAAGTTGGGCGACCTGCCCTTTTCGGCCCAGCGGACTTCAGATGCGGTGACGCATGCATGGCACCCGCTTGAATTCGAGGTGACCTACTCGGATCCGGTGTTTCTGGCGGGCATGCAGACGATGGACGGTGGGGATCCGGCCGGGATGCGCTATCGGAACCTCACACCGGGGAGTTCTCAGATCAAGGTGGAGGAGGAACAATCCGGGGACGCAGAGACGGATCACACGACGGAAATCGTCGGCTATGTTGTGTTCGACCGACCGGGATTCTTAATCGTCGAGCCTTAACCCTCACGACAAACAAACAAGCCTGATAAAAATCAAAAGGCTGGAGAGGTGTTCTATGGGAAAGAACGATGCTTGTAGACTCTATTCTGTTGGGCGTATGAATTGTCGGACAACTCGTAGCAGATCATTGAATGCAATTATCATGTTGGTGTTGTTTTGTTTCGCAGTCGTTGCATCGGGAACTGTGAAGCCGGCAGAGGCCCAGGAGGCGCGGCCTTCGGCACCCCCTTTGATCGTTCTCCACCATGGGGTCGGGAATTTCTTTGTTTTGGCCAGTGATATTCCCTTTAAGGTGCGTCAAGCAGAGCCGAAGGTGTCCTGGATGGAGGTTGAGGCCATCGCGGGTGATCAGACCGCTCATCGCACCGTTACCATAAAAGGCCACCCCGAAAACCTCTCCCGGGCCACTTACTACAGCGCGATCCGTGTGGATCTGTCGACGTCGCAAGGCCAAGACTACCTTCTTATTCCAGTGGCCCTGAGGGTGGGGAAGGAATTTGAACGCAAATTTGGACATGATGCGCTTTTGGAGGCTGAGCTACCTGCCGCTTACATCCGTCTGCAACCAGACGACCCCAACATAGATGTCCGCTTCGTGATGACTCCCGGAGGTCATTATATTTTTGAGATCATTGACCAGGATAAAAAAAGCACCAAACCACAACTGCCCCAATCCGTGCAATCAAAATCGACCCGGGTGCTTTCCCCGCTTACGATTGAGACAAGCCCAGCCGATGACCTCAACCAAACCTATGAAATTGTATTTCCCTGGATGTGCCTGGAGTATCCCTGTGGTCGAACCACGGCCGATGACATTGCGGACGTGGAGCCGAATCTGGATGCCGTCAATAGTGTGTCCTATGAGCGTTATACCATGAGCGGGGGCTGGTGGGGCATATATGATGTCGGCGATCCGGGGCCGTGGGCCGACCAGGCGGCCCTGGGAACCTGGCCCATGGTGACCGGCGGTTACAATCCATCGGCCTCAGATATCCGGGCCATGTGGGATAATCGTATGATCATCGCCAACAACATGATCACCGAAGCCCTTGAAAATGGCTACCAGGGATACTGCATCGACGTGGAAGGCCACGCGGATGCCGCCACAAAAAATACCTTCATCAACCTGATGGACTATTATGCCGACGAACTGCATGCGCACGGATACCGGATTATGGTAATCCACGCGACCTGGTCCACCATCGCGCCCATCGAAGATCTGGCCGCAACATCGGTGGATTATGTCGCCACCATGGATCCGTACACCTCCCTCTGGTACGACTACATTCCCGCCGACTACCATGCGATTGAGCCCGATCGATTGATCTGGGGATTCACCTGGGACGGGGTATCCGCCGATGCACAACAGGAAATGTGGCAATGGATGCAGCAAGGCGGGTATAATGTGGGCGTGGCAGGGGCTGCTGCCTGGCGCACGCCGTTGATGCCGCCCCATCCGGGCAATGACCTTGACTACTATCAGGGGTTTCGCAACTATTACCCGCCGGCCGATTCCGAGGAGGAACGGCCTGCCGGTGACAATGTGGCGCGGGGTGCAATCGGTTGGGACGCCAGCAGTTCCTTTAGCGCCGATTATGGCGGAGACAAAGCCTACGACGGGGTCATTTCCGGGACCAGCAAATGGACCAGTGACGGGTCAGGCGCCGAATCGTGGCTGGCCCTTGATTTAGGAAAGGATTATGATGTCACCGGGTCTATCGTGCGCCATTCCGGGGCTGCGGGAGAGTGGCGTTCATTTAATACCGCGGCCTATCGGCTGGAGTCCGGCACTGCCCTATCCGGGCCCTGGACCGTCCTGACGGCAGTGGACAATCCAGCCCAGCAAAACAGCACCACCACGGTCTTGGAAAGCAATGTGAGGACCCGCTATGTCCGGCTCTTTATAACGGACGCCGGGGTGGACAACTACGCCCGCATTCCGGAATTTGAGGTCTACGGAACCCCGCCACCTGACGAGGGAATTCCTTCCATCACCGGGGGTGAGCCCAAGGGTCCTTTCGGCTCGGGCGCACAGAGCGACGAGGAGACCGAGCCCGGAATCTGGCGCTGGTCGGAGCGATTCTACGGCCACCGGGGGATCGATCAGATCGCCTGGCAGGCAGATGGCTGCAGCGTGCAGCATAACTACGTCATTGGCCTGGATCAGAACGACCTGATCGAGTACCTCATGAAATTTGGGGGCGATTACAGCCGTCTGATCCTGCGGGGCCTTGCCGACCGTCCCGGACCGGTACGGCTTGAGATTTACATTGATGGAAACTACGCGGCCACCGCGGTGTGGGACAACGCGAACGACTGCAATCAGGATGTCGCTGTGGAGATTGCAGGCATCCCCTACGGCACCCATGCCGTTGCCGTCAAGTTTGTCAACGACTACTATGATCCCGCTAGCGGGGTGGACCGAAACTTTTATCTGGACGGCCTGCTGGTTGCCGAATCGGAATCAACGGAGATTCCCTCCATCACCGGGGGTGAGCCCAAGGGTCCGTTTGGTTCGGGCGAACAGAGCGACGAGGAGACCGAGCCCGGAATCTGGCGCTGGTCGGAGCGATTCTACGGCCACCGGGGGATCGATCAGATCACCTGGCAGGCAGACGGCTGCGGCGTGCAACACAACTATGCCATCGGCTGGCACCAGAACGATCTGGTCGAATACCTCATGAAATTTGGGGGGCAATACTCATGGTTGATTCTAAGGGGAATCGCCGACCGTCCGGGGCCCGTGGAGTTCGATGTTTACATAGACGGCCAATACGCGGCCAGCGGCGCGTGGGATAGTAACAGCGACTGCAATCAGGATGCGGGGGTGGAGATCCCGGGCATTCCTTTCGGGACCCATGCCATTGCGGTGCAGTTTACAAACGACTACCACAATCCCGCAACCTGGGAAGATCGAAACTTCTACCTGGACGCTTTGAAGGCTGCATCAGAATGGAATGAGCCGGCCCCTGCCTGGGCCTATCCTGTAGGCGCTGCCGAGACCGGAGCCGGATGGCATGTGACCAATCCCCTTGGAAACAGCTGGTACTCATCAACGACGGGCCGGTGGTATCGGGGACATCTGGGTGAGGACTGGTTTAAGTCGGCCGGCTCCAGCTACGGGGAACCGGTGTATGCGGCCGCTGCCGGAAAAGTGATTACCGTGTTGAGCAACTGCGGCAATTATGTGGATGTTGTGATCATTCAACATCAGATGCCGGGATTTAGCGAGCCAATTTACAGTTTCTACGGGCATCTTGAGGCCGACGGCTACGTAAGCGCAGGCGACTGGGTGGCCAAGCGGCAGCAGATCGGTGTCCTGGGGGATCCGGTTGACTTCAATCCCCATCTCCATTTTGAGATTAAGAATTACACCGCCTTGGTGAATCCCCCATTCTCAACCTGCTCGAACATTCCAAACGGAACATACATCGGTGCAGGCTACTCCGGCATATCAGACGACTACCCGGGGGGGGATTACTACGATCCCTCAGACGGCATCGACGGGAACCGGCACTATCACCCGACTCGATTCATTGAAAACCGCAAATAAAGAGAGGGATCACCGGCATCGGCGATCTGGATTGGCGGCATGTCGTGGTCTGGGGCAATGAACACGACCCGGCGGTATTAATTTATTGGTACAACCGTTACTATGCCGGAGCGACGCTGGAGTTCAAGCCGTTACCTTAATTGACAATTGCGAACGGCTACAAGCACGCTAAAAAAGGATAAACACAGGCGGCATCCGCAAGGAGACCGCCTGTTTTATATTCAGTTATTACCAATTTATCGTTTTTGAACCCTCGAATCTGTCAAATGCTGTCAAATGCAGTAAAGTGCTGTCAAATCCTGTAAAGTTGCGTAAACCATTGATAACATTATTTATTATTCTTGACTCGCCGGTTGTATTCTGCTAGGCTTTCAGCGTTTTTCCCGCCACTTTTAAGCATCACCAAGCAAAATTGCCAAATCTTTCTGTTTCTCTGCCAGGGGGTCGGCATTTGTCCGAGCGGTGGAGAAATGGCCCGGATGGAGGAAGTGTCATGTTAAAAAGCGGCCGTGGTTTTGCAGCCTTTCTGCTTGTCTTTTTTGCAATCATTACCTTTTCCAACTTCGCATCTGCCGGCGAGCAACTCCTGTTTGACAGAAGCCTGACCATCGGTGACTGGCATGTGCACGCCTCCCAGCATTCTTTCTCTGCAGAAGATTCTCAGGAGGCGCGCCTCAAAATCAGCAAAAATTCAACGGACAGAGAAATTCGGCGCGGATTTTTTGTACTCAACGGCGCGTTTACATTTTTGCGGGATTTTCTGGTTGGCGACGAGCTGGTTTTTGAAAAAGACATCACATTGAAAGCCGCCAACACGCTGTTTGTTTTTTTGCTGGGAGAGCCCGGGGCCGAGATTTCTTTTCAGATCATTGTGGATGAAGCCCCGGCGCCTGCGCCTGAAATTTCCGCTTTTACGGCCGAGCCCCTCTCCATTAAACGCGGCGAATCCGCCACACTGACCTGGCAGACGGCTCATGCCGATTCATGCAAGATTGAACCGGGTGTCGGTGCAGTTGATCCCAACGGTTCTGTTTCGGTCACGACCATCGATACCGCAACCTATACCTTGACTGCCGAAGGCACCGGCGATCCGGCCACGGCTTCGGTTACGGTGATCATCGAAAACAGCGCACCAATGGCCGAACAGCAGGCGGTCACTACCGATGAGGACACAGCAGTTGCCATCACGTTAACCGCCACGGATGTGGATGGCGACAGTTTAACCTATGCCGTAACCGTCCAGCCGCGCAACGGTACCTTAAGCGGTACACCGCCAGATCTGAACTACACCCCCAATGCAGATTACAACGGCCCGGACGCATTCAGCTTTACGGCCAGTGACGGAGCGGCCACGTCTGTGACGGCCGCTGTCGATATTGCGGTGAAGCCCATCAACGATGCCCCGCAAGCCAAAGACGACCAGGCGGCGACCAACGAAGATACATCAGTCGTTATAAACAATCTGTTGACCAACGATACTGACGTTGACAATGATATTTTAGCAATTACCACCTTCAGCCAGACGGCCAACGGTCAACTGGAGCAGCAGGCAGACGGCAGTTTTTCTTACACACCTAATTTGAATTTCTCTGGTGCAGACAGTTTCACCTACACCATTTCTGACGGCAATGAAGGCACGGCCTCTGCAACAGTGAGCATCACGGTTGTCCCTATAAACGATGCACCGGTTGCCAATGCACAGACCGTCGATATAGTCGAGGATCAGGCGATTGCCATTACCCTGAGCGCCGGCGATGCGGATGGGGATTCACTGACCTTTGAGATCGTCGAGGGGCCATCTCGCGGGGGTCTTTCCGGCGATGCCCCCAACCTGACATATACCCCTGATGAAAATTACAACGGCAACGATTCTTTTTCCTTTAAAGCCCATGATGGCCAGATCGACAGCGATCCGGCCACCGTCAGTCTGAACATCACGCAGGTCAATGACGCACCGGTGGCCCGGGCCGGACAGGACCGGGAGGTGTTTGTCGGTGACCTGGTAACGCTGGATGGCAGTAGCTCAGCGGATGTGGATGCGGATTCCTTGAATTTTAGCTGGACGTTTACCGACGTTCCGGACAACAGTAACGCCGCTTTGTCCGATGGTTCTGCCGAGCAGCCGACATTTACGCCCGACGTTGCCGGCAATTATGAGGTCCAGCTGATCGTCTACGATAGGGAGTTTGGCAGCTCGCCTGACCAGGTGGTGATCACTGCCAGTCCCCGTATGGTGGATGTGCCGGATGTGGTCGGATTGCTTCAGAAAAATGCCGCCGCGGAACTTCTGAAAGTCAATCTGGTGGTTGGCAACATTACCACCGAACACAGCGAAAGCGTGGATGAAGGCAAGGTCATCCGCCAGAGCCCGGCGGCCGGAACATCTGTGGAAGAAAATTCTGCGGTGGATCTAACGATCTCCCTGGGTTCTGAAAACCAGCCACCCTCGGTGAGTTTCAACGCAGCACCGTCCACCATCGAGCAGGGGCAATCCAGCTCCTTGAGCTGGGACTCATTGCGCGCCGAATCGGCTCATATCGATAACGGCATCGGCGCTGTCGCCGTTGAAGGCAACACCATCGTTTCCCCGGAACATACCACCACTTACACCATAACGGTCACCGGTGCGGCAGGCTCGACAAATGCTAAGGTTACCGTTCAGGTGACCGCCACCCCCGAACCCCAGCCCGAAGGCTCCTACGGAGAGCAGTATGAAGACCTCGTGCCGGAGGATGCCACCGTTGATCAATATGATCCCGAGCGGTTTTCACTGATTACCGGGTTGGTGAACGATATCAATCAACAGCCGCTGCCGGGGGTTACGATCAACGTTCACAGCCATGCCCAATACGGCAGCGTCTCCACCGATAATCAGGGCCGGTTTTCGATTCCCGTAGAAGGCGGCGGAACGCTTACGGTGGTCTACGATAAGCAGGGGCTGATTTCCGCCCAGCGCAAAGTTTACGTGCCCTGGAACGACAATGCCATTGCCGAAACCGTTGTCATGATCACCGAAGATCCAGTTGCCACTACCCTTACTTTTGATGATGATCCGAATACGGTAATCACCCACAAAAGCGCAGAGGTAACTGACGAATCAGGCACCCGTGCAATGACCATGGTATTTACCGGCGACAACCGGGCCTATCTGGTGGACGAGCAGGGCAACGATGTGCAGGAGCTGACCACCATTACCACCCGCGCCACCGAATATCCGACCCCTGAAGCCATGCCTGCTAAACTGCCGCCCAACTCGGCTTTTACCTACTGTGCGGAACTGAGCGTGGATGGTGCCCAGCGCGTGCGCTTCGACAAACCGGTAACGACATTTATCGATAATTTTTTAGGCTTTCCGGTCGGGTCCATAGTGCCGGTGGGATACTATGATCGGGATAAGGGGGTCTGGGTACCCTCAGAGAACGGTGTGGTTGTTGAACTTTTGGACACCGATGCCGATGGTGCGGTGGATGCGCTGGATGCCGATGGGGATGGCGTACCCGATGATTTGGATGCAGACGGTTCTTTGGGCAGTGAAGTTAGGGGGCTTGGCGACAACCAGCGCTACGCTCCCGGCGCCACTTTCTGGCGGGTTCAGATGAATCACTTCACCCCTGTGGACCTCAATTGGCCTTTCGGCCCGCCGGCAGATGCGATTGCCTCAAATGCAGAAGGAACAACTGTTGTTGACCAACAGAATTCTGGAAAGCCGAGGACATGCGACCCGTCTTTGGGTGATCTCCAGCGCATTGCCTCTTTTGTTGAGCAGCGCAGTCGTGTTTTCCATGAAGACATTCCAATCCCAGGCACGGATATGACCCTGCATTACACCAGCAGCCGCGTAGCCGGTTACAAACCGGGTGTAATCAGCGTGCCGGTAAGTAGTGAGACCGTGCCCGAGAGTTTGATCAAAATTATCGTTCAAGCTGATGTGGCCGGTAATAAATATGAAATCGAGCTGCCGCCTGAACCCAATCAGATAGCTGAGATAGAGTGGGGTGGACTTGATTATCTGGGCAGGCCAGTCAAGGATTCAGTGATCGCTCATGTTCGCATCGGCTTTGTATACTATGGGGTATATTTTAGTCCAACTTCAGAGGGCAGGGCATTTGGCCAGGCGGGAATTAACTCTTTAACGGTCCCCACCAGACAAGAAGTGACAATCTGGAATGACCGCAAAATGCATATTATTATAGGAAAAGGCAGCCTTGCTGAAGGCTGGACATTATCCGCCCATCATCAGTTCAGTCCTTTGAGTCAGAACATACTGCTCAAGGGAGACGGCACTATCAGCAGGAATAATGCTTCGGTTATTGAGACCTATGCCGGCGATGGCAGCGGATCCCAATCCTTTGAAGGCATGGGAGGACCGGCAATATTGGCAAAAATTCCGAATCCCAGCTCTTTAGCCATGGATATTGAAGGCAATCTTTATATCTTCAGCTCCCATCTACCGGGATTTCAAAATTGGCGGTCTTACATTCTTAAAGTGGACACCGAAGGCATCGTAACAACATTTTCGATTGCCGCCGGGGTCGATTTTTACAATGGGTATATGGCCGCGGATACACAGGGTAATGTTTATTATAGCGCATATGCCAACTGGTCTGGTGCCCCTGGCTGTGTTTATAAGGTCACCCCTGAGGGAGAAAGAACCGCAGCTATCGGTACTTGCGAGCCGGATGATTATTCATTTAGTGGGGTTCGTTTTAGAGGAATTCATATCGATAATCAGGGTAACATTTATGCGGCCGTCAGCACGCATGAGGTCCTGAAAATGGATACCGCCGGCGTCTTGACAGTGGTTGCCGGCAATGGCACTAGTGGCTCCGAAGGTGATGGCGGACCTGCCGTCCAGGCTCAATTGACTACTCCTACCGACGTTTATTTGGATGATGAGGGCAATTTGTACATCGCAGAGATGTACCGGGGTGTTCGGAAAGTAGATCCCAGCGGTATTATCACAACTGTTGCCGGTGGCGGAGCCTGGGGGACGATTGGTAACGGCGGTCCTGCAACCGAGGCTCACCTCTACGGCGTAGAAGAGATAACCATGGATTCTGCGGGCAATCTTTATATTGTTGAGTCTTGGAATAACAGCATTCGTAAAGTGGATAACCATGGCGTAATAACAACTGTGGCAGGTCTTAATAATACCGGCGGCGGTTACTCAGGGGATGGTATTTTTGCAACCGTGGCTCAGCTTAATAGCCCAACTGATGTACTCATAGATCCTGCCGGAAATATTTATATCGCAGATAGGTTTAACGGCCGTGTCCGAAAGGTGAGTTCACCAATTGCAGGGATAGAAGAAGCAACCGCCGAATCCGCATTCTCCTTTACCGAAGAAAGCGGCCTGGGTTATATTATGTCCAGCGACGGGCGTCATATGAAGACAATTGATTTGAATACTGGCGTTTCATTGCATGAATTCGGATATGATGGGGAAAACAATTTAGTGGCCATTACAGATCAGTTTGGCAACAATATCCTCATCGAACGCGACGTGGTGACCGGCGTGCCCACCGCCATTATTTCACCGGATGGGGTCCGAACTGAGCTTTCAATCGATGCGAATAACCATCTCAATCGTGTAACATACGCTGATGGCAGTTTCTATGATTTTGAGTACTCTTCAGAAGGGCTGATGTTGATAGAGTTTGAACCGGCCGGAAACCGGTTTGAACATGTTTTCGATGACAAAGGCAGATTAAAAGACGTATTGGATGAGGAAAGCGGTCATTGGACTTATACTCGAGCGATTGATATAAACAGTGAGATCCTGACCGAAGTCCTATCGGCTGAAGGCAATCTCACTTCTTTCCTTGACCATACGGATTCAACTGGAAAATACACTTCTACCATTACCGCTCCCACAGGAGCGCTTACCCATTTTGAGCAGTCTGACGACGGGTTGACCGAAAACCATTCCCTTCCCTGCGGCACCGATCTGGAATACATCTACGATCTTGATTCGGAATATAAGTACAAATATGTAAAAC
>Ga0255055_10000930_pt1 | contig 22298 bp, 16 predicted proteins | sample JV7_2_27_MG_FD_188633 | JGI IMG/M metagenome (GOLD analysis project Ga0255055, IMG submission 188633) | Seawater microbial communities from Jervis Inlet, British Columbia, Canada - JV7_2_27 | ecosystem: Environmental > Aquatic > Marine > Inlet | place: Canada: British Columbia | collected...
TTTGACATCTTTAACGTTGACAGCTGGTCCATCACCTTTTTGGCAAAACTGGCGGCTGTTTTTTTGCGTTTACGGGATAACTTTAGCGCGAGGTCTTTGAGTTCGGTGTGTAATTGGTCCATATGGGTTTCGGCTTCTTTTATCTTTTCCGTTATATTTTCAATGCCGCAGAGGCCCTGTTCTATGGATTTAAGCTTTTCAAATACGGCATCTATTGATCCGCCGTATTTGCGCTTGAGCTTGTTGAGGGTATCGAGTCTTTCCTCGACGGCTTCCAGCTGCTTCTCGTCCATCTGAATCGAATTCAGGTAGCTCCGTAATCCTTCATCCAGATCTTTTTTTACAGCGACCAGGTTTTCCATGACGGAACCCGGTGCGCCATAAAGCGATTCGATGCTGTTGTATACGGTCTGATAAAGTTCTTCTGCGTTTTTTAATCGCACCCGTTCCTGCTCAAGACCCTGGTCTTCGCCCGGGACGGGATTGGCGGCTGTGATTTCTTTTTTTTGAAATTCCAACAGCTCAATGTGTTCCGCCTGCCGTTCTTTGATGGTTTTTAATTCCTTTAATTTTTCCAGCTGCGGAAGCATTTTATTAAAACAAATGGTGACCGCTTCACGTAATGGGATCAGGCCACCGTATTGATCCAGAATTAAAAGATGCTGTTCTTCTTTTAACAGCAGCTGATGGGCATGTTGCCCGGAAATGCTGGCCAAATTTTCGGTAATGATATTGAGCAACTGGATGGTGGCCATGCGCCCGTTAATGTACACCCGATTGGCGTCGTGGCGGGAAATAATTCGTCTGACCAGCAAACCTTCAGAAGACTCATATCCGTGTTCGGTTATTATTTTGGCGATCTGGCTGGAATCGGCAATTTCAAAAAGAGCCTCCAGCTCGGCGCTTTCAGCACCACCGCGCACCAGATCGGCCGATGCGCGACTGCCCAGCAACAGGTTTACCGCATTGAGGATGATGGATTTGCCGGCACCGGTTTCCCCGCTGAGGATGGTCAGACCATCGGAAAAACCGATTTGCAGATCATCGATAATGGCAAAATTTCGAATGGAAAGCTCTTTTAGCATAAATTGAATAACCGATTATTTTGGATACCCTGTGATTTCTCGGATATGTTCATACAACGGTTTCAGCCGCCGATACATCTTTTTGTAAACCTTATGGTAGAGCGCATCATATAAGGCATGGTTTTTTTGATCGGGTTCAAAGACCTCGCCGATGTGGGTCATGGCGTCAACAGCGGTCTTAAAATCCGGATGCAGGTCCAAACCCACGGCGGCATCGATGGCCGCCCCCAGGCCGGAAGTCTCGTAAATATGGGGTTTGGCGGTGGGCAGACCGAATATATCGGCGGTTAGCTGAAGGGCACTGCGGCTCTGACTGCCGCCGCCGGATACCCGCAGCGCGGTTATCGCTGTGCCACTGCGTTTTTCGATACGCTCTTTGCCTTCCCGCAGGGCGTAGGCGAGTCCTTCTAGAATCGAGCGGTATAAATGGGCGCGCGTATGTATGTCGCCGAAGCCGATAATGGCGCCCTTGGCCTCCGGGCCCGGCATTTTGAGTCCGGGGGTCCAGTAGGGCTGGAGCATCAGCCCCATTGATCCCGGTGGAATTGCATCTACCAGTTTATCAAAAAGGGCTTCCGGTGCGATTCCCTGACGGGCGGCTTCCTGCTGCTCATGCTGGCCGAATTGTTCCTTAAACCATTTGACCATCCAGTAGCCTCGGTATACCTGAACTTCAATTGTGTAAAAATTTGATACGGCTGATGGATAAGCGGGCAGCAGTGGAATGGGTTCGATATATTTTTTATGCGTGACGTTGATGGTGGCGGTGGTGCCGTAACTTAAACAGCCGATGGACGATTCGAGGCTGCCGGATCCGATAACTTCGCAGGCCTTGTCAGCCGCCGCCGCGATCAGCGGCAGACCTTGAGGAATTCCGGTTTCTCGAGCCGCAGCGGTGGTGATTTCACCCAGGGGCGTTGCCGGCGGAACCAGATCGGGCAGTATGGCCGGATTTATCCCCGGCAAAACTCGCCATTTCCAGTCCCAGCTGGCTGACCAGCGTAAGCGCTTGTAGTCAAACGGGATGTAAGCCACCTGGCAGCCGACGGAATCAACAAATTTACCGGTTAGCCTGTGGGTCAGGTAACCGGATAGCAGCAAATATTTATGCGTGTTTCGCCAGATGTCCGGCTGATAGGTGCGGATCCAGTTGGCTTCGGCTTCCTGCTGAAGATAAGTAACCGTGTTTGTCAGGCGGGCAATTTTAAAAATCAATCCCCAGAGGCCGCTCACCGGCGGCAGCCCGTAAGTTTTGCGCTGATCCAGCCACATCATCGCAGGGCGCAGCGGCCTTCCATCTTTATCAACGTTGACGACGCTTCCGCGCTGAGTGGTTAAAGCGACTCCGGCAACGCGATCTTTATCGACGTTGGGATGCTGCCAGACCCCCTGACAGGCCTTGACCAGGGCCTTCCAGAAGACTTCCGGATCTTGCTCCGCCCAGGCCGGTTGCTCCGAATAATAGGGGACAAACGTCACGGCTTCTTTGGCCAGCAGCTGTCCGGCCGCATCGAAGATCAACGCTTTGAGACTCTGGGTTCCGTTGTCAATTGCCAGGATCAGATCTTTGGTGACCATAATACTATAACCATCAATTTGGGTTTCAGGTGTCGCCTCATGGGTGTTAGGTTATCGGGTTTCAGTCACTAATAGGTTTCGGGTTTCAGGTGTCAGGTTTTACGTAAACAGATGACAGAGGACAGAAAACAGAAGTCAGATTGAATGCTCCCACTTCCAGTTTTTACCATCTGTCGGCTGTCTTCTGATCTCTGCCCTCTGACACCTGACACCTGAAACCAACTAATTTGCGCGAAGCGCAAATTAGTTGGGATTACTGCGCCAGCGTTCGGGCAGAATTTTAGCGGCAATCGTATGGAACCATTCGCTAACAGCCGCAAACGGGGCGAAGGTCTTTATCCTTTTTTGGATGGTGCGTTTTGCCGGCAGCGCGTGGGAACGGTTCCACTGCTCCAGATACATGGCAATTTCTTTTTTCCAGCGCTTGTTGTCCCAGGGCAGTGCCGGTTGGCACAGGGTCCGGATTCGTTTCAGGTGTTCTTTGCCGCCCTGAGGGGTCAACAGGCCGATACGTACTCTTCTCAAAAGCAGGTCGCCCAGATGGCGCACCCACTCGTTTGCGGCGACGAATGGCAACTCGGCCCACAGGGTGTGAGTGTCGGGAATTCGCTCTAAATCCTGAGGCTCTGCCGCTTGCACCATCGCATCCGCGCGTTGACCGTAGCGGCCGTAAAGCCGACGCCAGACGGTGTCGGCTAGGCCAAAGCGATTTAGCGGTTTATGCGGTGGTCTGGAAAACAGTGGTTTGTACTTATCTGAAAATTTTTGAGATGCCAGAAACGGTTTGGCGGCCTTAAGGGCATCCCCGGCCAGACGGCGGAAAGTCGTCAGTTTTCCGCCCGTGACGGTTACCAGGCCCTTATCCACCCACACAACATGATCGCGGGATTCTGCTGAAGGTGGCAGCCGGCCTTCGCTTAAGACGGGTCGCAAGCCGGCAAACGCGGAAATACAATCATTTAAGGAAATCTCCAGCGACGGAAATATGGAATTGAGACCCTCCAGCAGATAAGAGATTTCGGCCTTGGTAATGGTGGGCTCCAGGGAGAGGTCCGTTTTGTGATCCAGGTCGGTGGTCCCGGCCAGAACGGCGCCTTCCCAGGGCAAAACAAAGATAGGGCGGTTGTCCCGCGGGTGGACAAAGCCGACGCCGAAATTGATCGGCAGCGCCTTGGCTGAAATTACCAGATGACTGCCGCGCAGCGGACGCAGATGGCGGCCGGGATCGGGTGAGGGATGAAGCTTTTCAGCCCAACAGCCGGTGGCATTAATGAGCGCCGGGGTCTCAAGCGTTCGGGATTCGCGGGTTTCGGTATCCTTGATTTTGACGCCGACCACATCGCCGGTGTCATTGCGCAGAATATCGATTGCGGCGGTGTAGTTTAAGGCCCCGGCCCCGGCGGCGACGGATTCATTGATCAGGCGCAGCACCAGCCGCGAATCGTCAACCTGGGCGTCATAAAAGAAAAATCCGCCTTTCAGGCCCTGCTGCCGGGCATAGGGCATGCGCCGGTAAAATTCGGTTTTTTCGTAAAAGCGGTGCTGGCGCTCACGGGCCATCAGGTCATACAACGACAGGCCGATTTTAAGCGTGCGCTTGCCGGGACGCTGATGCTCATATACCGGCAACAAAAATTCCAGGGGCTCGACCAGTCCGGGCACTTCCTGCAGCAGATGCTCGCGTTCTTCAATCGCCATCTTTGTGAGCAAAAAACGCCCTTCCTTCAGGTAACGCAAGCCGCCGTGGACCAGTTTCGAAGAGCGGCTGGAGGTTCCCCAGGCAAAGTCCTTTTGCTCCACCAGAAGCGCCTGCAACCCCATATTGGTGGCCTCGCGCAGTATCCCGGCACCGGTTATCCCGCCGCCGATAATCACAAGATCCCAGTGCGGTGCAATGTTGTTTATGTTCAGTCCTAAATTCATCGACAAACCATCCCCGTTGGTCGTCAGTTTGTGAGCCCCCATTACAAATATTCGGCTTAAACTGCTATTTTCTTAACCTTTTGTTCTCGCGGCCGACTTTTAATTTTTGTTTTTGCGCGGCGCCATTTCATCATGTCACTGTTTCCACGCCCGCCTCGCCTTGCTCGCATGGCGGGCGGGTGCAAGCAAGGCGAGCGGGTCTGTCTGTTGTCCGCTGTCTTGCGGCTTTCACGGCAACAGTTTACCCGGATTCATTTGCCGATTGGGATCCAGATAACTGAAGACCTGGTGGAGCATGTTTATTCCAATGGGTCCTTTTTCGGCTTCCAGGTAAGGCTTATGGTCCTTGCCGATGCCATGATGATGACTGATGGTTCCCCCGGCTTCCACAATCGCCCGGCTGGCCGCCTGTTTCAGTGTCCGCCAGCGTTCAAGAGTCTTTTCGGGGGTGTCGGCCAGGCGAAAGATGAAAGTGGTATAGATGCTTGAACCGGTGGCATAAACGTGAGAAAGGTGGCTAAAAACCAGGATGCGCTCATGGGTCGGTTCCAGTGCCTGTTCCAGCGCGTTTTCAACGCGAGTCATTGTATCTGCCACCTTATCCCAGTTCACCGCTGTTTCCAGGGTATCAACAGCATAACCCAGATCCCAGAGGGTATTGCGCAAATATGCCGATCGAAACCGGGTTTTTTTCCAGGCGTTTCCGATACTTTTGCCGACCGCAATGCCCTTGAACCGGCCAATGATCGACCTCGCTTCATTTCTTGCGACCCGGGCCTGTCTTCGGGACCCGATATAGCCGATCAGACACATACAGGCCGAATTCGGATCGATGCCGCGCAATTTCAAAAAACGCTTGAGCCAATTAATCTGCTGCTCGTGTCCGGCCAGGGCCAAATTGACCCGCGTTTCCTGCGGGTTGCTCAACCGGACCATGGAAAGCGGAATTTGAGACTGAGCCAGCGCTTGCACCGCCGGGCGGGCATGATTCCAGGAAGGAAAAAACACCCCATGGATATTGTTGACATCCGGCAAGGGTGAAATTCTGACGATGACCCGGGTTAAGATCCCCATTCGTCCTTCAGAGCCCAGAACCAGCTGCCGGATATCCGGACCGGCCGCCGAAGCCGGAAACGGCGGCAGCTTCAACTGACCTTTAAATGTGGCGATTTCTCCGCCCGCAAAAAGCTGTTCGATCCTGCCGTAATGTCTGGACTGCTGACCGCTGGAGCGGGTGGCCACCCAGCCGCCCAGAGTGGAATATTCAAAACTCTGCGGATAGTGACCCAGTGTGAACCCTTTTGAATTGAGCTGCTTTTCGAGTTCCGGACCGAAGACGCCGGCTTCAAAAGTCGCCAGCAAATTGTTTTCTTCAATACCAATCAGGCGGCTCAGTCCATTCAGTGCAACACTGAGCACCGGTCGCTCTGTTTCGTAAATTTCCAGATGGCCGGCAACACTGGTACCGCCGCCATACGGGATGACGACTGCGTTATGATCGGTTGCGTATGCCAGCAAAGCCTGGATGTCCTGTTCGGTTTCAGGCCGGGCCACGCCGTCGGGGAAATGCGTAAGGGTGCCGCCGCGCAGGCGAATCCAATCCGGCAGGCTCTGCCCATGGGCACACTCAAGCCGTTGGCGCGGGTCGTCGGTCACCAGCGGATGCCGGGGCAGCCGCGCAGCCGGCATGCGTTCTAAAAATTTATCCAGGGGGTAATCCGGACATACCGTTCCGGCTCCGATTCGCTGCTTTAAAAGGGCCAGGCCTTTGGGAGACAATCCCAGCTGAATTGACTCATCACCCCACCCGTTCCATCGACGCAACGTTTTCTCCTTCCAAATATTAACGGATCTCTTTACTTTTGAAAAGAATTTTGAGCGCGGGCGATTTCTCCCACAGCTCCCATGACGATCAGGGTTGTTCCCGCTGTGAGCATCTGGGTGGCGGGCGGGTTAAATTCAATTTCACTGTCCTCGCTTTTAGCCCCCAAAACCAACAGACCGTAGCGTTCTTTTAAGCCGCATTCGCGGATTTCTTTGTGGTTGAATTTTGAATTCTCTGAAACCGTTAATTCATGAATTCTAAGATTGCCCCGGCTTGAGCGCAGCATACGATCCAAAAAATCCACCGCCGTCGGTCGGATCATCTCAGAAGCCATGCGCAGGGCACCGATTGCATTGGGGCACACCACTGCATCGGCGCCGGCCTTGAAAAGTTTGGGTTTCAGGTGCTGATTGGTCATGCGGCTGATAATGCGGATCCTGTGATTGAGCATCCGGGCGGTCATCGTCACATAAAGGGTGTCCTTATCAGACGGCAGTGTGATGACAATCCCGGCCGCCCGTTCGATTCCGGCGGCGACCAGGTTTTCATCATCGGTCGCATCCCCCTTGATATAAAGCAGCTCACATATTTCCTTGCAGCGTTCGATTCTTTCCGTATCTTCTTCGATCAACACAGCCACCTCGTTGTTTTTGCACAGTTCGGCAATCACTCCGCTGCCGGTCTCGCCCCCGCCGCAGACGATATAATGGTCGTTTATTTTATCGATTTGTTTTGCCATTCTTTTTTTCCTCAAAATTCCTGAAAGTTCTCCTTCTAAAAATAAAGCTGTCAGGGAACTGATGCCGTAAAGGATTACGCCCATGCCGAAGGTAATCAACACCATCGTAAAAATCTGGGCTGTTGCGTTTCCCGTAATCTCTATGATCTCGCCGTAGCCTACCGTGGTCAGGGAAACCACCGTCATGTAAAGACAATCCAAAAATTTGGGCTCGCCATTAAAAATAATATAATAGCCGGTGCTGCCGACCATAATGACCAAGGAAATTAAAACCAGTAAAAAATATAATCGTTTGCGTATACTACTCATAGCATTCAGAATTGATTTTCGAAATGGCGTCTACCCGGATAAGCGGCGATTAAGATAATATACCAGTCATATAGAGCGTGTAAAGGATTTTAGAACCAATTTCAAAAATGTCTTTTGGCCCAATATCTTTGTTGGTGCCTCGCTTCAAATCCTCAACATACAACAGATGCCTCCGGTATGCGACCCACAAGGAGTATAAGATCAGACGGGGAATCCCGCAACGCGGGGAAGTTCGGCCCCGCCGCGATCTTGAACCAAAATCCTATTTTTGAGATGGGTTCAGATAAGGTGCATAATCATCCACAGTTCGGCTGATTTAAAATCTTTACAAAGATTCAAGCATGATTTAGGTTAGCAATTCAGTACCCGTCTGACCTTAATAGCGTATCATTTTAAGTTAAAATAGGCCGGGTGAAATTTTATCGGCTGCGAGGACGCGATGGCAAATAATATCCCTCTGGTGATTGCTACCGGAAACCCGGGGAAAATTACCGAAATTCAAGAACTGTTGGCCGGCTTTCCGATCGAGACCAAAAGCCTGGATGATTTTGGACCGATTCCGGAAGTGGTGGAAGACGGCGAAACCTTTGACGAAAATGCTTATAAAAAGGCCAGCTTCACGGCTAAAATACTGGGCATCCCGGCACTGGCTGACGATTCCGGCCTGGTGGTGGAAGCACTGGGTGGCGCCCCCGGTGTCTTGTCAGCGCGTTATGCCGGTGAAAATGCTACCGATGCACAGCGGGTTGCCAAATTGCTCAACGAGATGAAGGGCCAAACCCATCGCAACGCGGCTTTTGAATGCGTGCTTTCCATCGCGGTTCCGTCCGGCCCGGCCCTTACCTACGAGGCGCGCTGTGAGGGCCTGATTGCCCAACAGCCCGCCGGACAAAACGGTTTCGGATACGATCCCATTTTCTTTTATCCGCCGCTGAACAAAACCTTTGGGCAAATGACGATTGCAGAAAAAAGTCAGGTAAGCCACCGCGGCAAAGCACTCAATGAACTCAAACAGGAGGTTGACAAGGTGCTGACCTGGATCCGAATACACATGCCGCCCGAGGAAAAATTTTTATACGAGCAGGGCAGAGAGGACTAAAATGATCGGCGATTTTTGACCCTCCGGCGTTTAAATGGTAGACTAAAAATTAAATTCGTAAAATTCTATAAAGGAGAAAAGGCATGGGAGCTTTTAAAGACTGTATCGACATCATAACAGAACTGGGGGGGATCAAAGATCTTAAAGCAACGCAACAGGTATTTAAAGATACGATCGATGCGGAAAACCTGGACAAACTCAAGCGCATTCAGAATCCGGATGTTCTAAAAAAAATTGCCAATGCCATCATGCTCTGCAAACCTGACGCTGTTTTTATCGATACGGGATCGGAGGAAGACCGGCAATTTGTCAGAGAGCTTTCTTTGAAAAAAGGCGAAGAATCACCGCTGCCCATGCCAGGCCATACCATTCATTATGATTTAAAACAGGAACAGGGTCGCATTATTGATCGGACGTTTTACATCTACAATCAAGGCGAAGAGATCAGTTCGTTAGCACAAAAAAAAGATCGGGCTGAAGCGCTGGAAGATATCCGGCAGAAAATGTCCGGAATCATGACCGGCAAAACGATGATAGTCGGATTTTTCTTAAGGGGCCCGGTGGGCGCGCCGGCATCAAATCCGGCCCTTGAAATATCGAGCTCGACCTATGTCATGCACAGCGCGGCCATTCTCTATCGCAATGTATATGCCGATTTTGACCAGGAAGTCGAAAAGCTCGGACATTTCTACGCCAACATCCACAGCGAAGGTTTGAACCGGCCCGAAGATCTGCCCAATGCCCGGGTTTTTATGGACCGCAGCCACCTGACAACCTATAGCTTCAACTGCACGTACGCCGGTAACACCCTGTTAATGAAAAAAGGGAACCATCGCTTTTCGGTGGATCGATCCGTCTATGAAAAAAAGGGCGAGCAAATTGCCGAGCATATGTTTATCACCGGCATCGAGGGGCCCGGCGGGCGCATCACCTGGATGGTCGGTGCGGCACCCAGCGGTTGTGGCAAAACCACCTCTGCAATGGCCGGTGATCACTTTGTCGGTGACGACCTGGCGCAGATGTGGATCGCAGATGACGGCACCGTGCGTTCGATCAATCCCGAATGCGGGATTTTTGGTATCGTGGAAGATGTCAACTGGGAGGGTGATCCCTACTTGATGAAATTATTGCGTCATGAAGGCACCGAGGTCATCTGGTCCAATGTTCTTATTGATGAAAATGAGGTTCCCCAGTGGACCGGCAACGGAGAGGAGCCGCCGGCGGTAAAAGGCGCGAATTTCCAGGGTCCCTGGGAAAAGGGCATGGTTGACGAAAACGGCAAGGAAATCCCCATGTCTCACCCCAACTCGCGCTGCACGCTGTCCAACAGTGCCCTGGAAAACTATTCGGATAAAAATGAGGCCTCTGAGGGAGTTGAGACCCGCATCTTTACTTACAGCGGCCGTGATAGTGACACCATGCCGCCGGTCTGGGTGTCGAAGAACCCCGATGAGGGCGTTGTTATCGGCGCCTGCATCGTTTCGGCTGCCACTGCCACCGAAGTCGGGGCCACCGGCGTTCGCCGACAGCCGTGGGCCAATGCGCCCTTTACCCCCGGATCCTTGGGCGAGTATATGGATGCGCAGTTTGTTTTCTTCAACAGTGACAAAATTGCCGACGATAAACGACCGATACTGGCGGGACTTAATTACTTTTTGACGGATGAGGCCAGAGGGGGCAGTTCCAAAAAATTGCTGGGCGAAAAAAAAGATGTCAAGGCCTGGATGGCCTGGCTGGAGCGACGCGCCCATCAGGAAGTGGATGCCATTGAAACGCCCATCGGTTACCTGCCAAAGTATGAAGATCTAAAGCGACTGTTTAAAGAACGCATCGACAAAGAATATCCGGAAGACCTGTATACCAAACAGTTTTCTTTGTATATCGATAATATCCTTGCGCGGATTGATTTACAGGTAGAGGCTTACGGCAAAGAACAACATATTCCCCCGCGGTTATTTGATATTCTCAAGAAGCAACGCGCGGAACTCATGGCGCTCAAAGAAAAATACGGGCCGATTGTGACACCCGCACAGCTGCAAGAAAATTAACACCTTTGAAAGACAGCTTCTACAATCAGCTTTCGTTCCATCCGAAGAGGCACATTTGAACCTGCCGATCGAACAATCCACCCTTAACGTCATTTTTAGCCGTCGCATGCTGGTGGCCTTTTTAATGGGCTTCTCCGGCGGGCTGCCGCTTTTGCTTACCTGGGGTGTATTGCAAGCTTGGATGACAGAAAAAGGCGTTGATTTAACCTGGATCGGAATGATCTCCCTGGTTCAGATTCCTTATACCTGGAAATTTTTGTGGGCACCGTTTTTAGATCGGTTTGTTCCACCGTTTCTGGGGCGCCGCCGAGGATGGCTTTTAATTGCCCAAATTGCTTTAATGGTCGCAATCGTGGGATTGGGTTATTCGGATCCGGTCAAAAACACCGGGCTGATGATTGTCGCCGCGCTTCTGGTGGCCTTTTTCAGTGCCACCCAGGATATCGTCATCGATGCCTATCGGCGTGAAGACCTGTCGGATGAAGAGCTGGGCTTGGGTTCCTCGATGTACGTTTATGGATACCGGCTGGGCATGCTGCTGGCCTCCGGCGGCGGATTGATCCTGGCGGATCACCTGTCCTTTCCAAAAGTTTATTTTCTGATGTCGCTGTGCATGCTGCCCGGTATTTTAACGACGCTACTGACTCCTGAGCCGGAGGTCGTCGTCGGCACACCCCAGACAATGAAGGAAGCGGTGGTTGAGCCGTTTGTTGATTATTTCAGCCGCAATGGCGCCATCTGGATTTTGGTATTTATTCTGCTGTATAAAATCGGCGACACCATGGCCAGCGGGATCACAATGCCGTTTTACCTGGAAACTGGATTTTCCAAGACAGAGATCGGCACGGTTGTCAAATTTTTCGGCACTGCCGCCACCATGATCGGTGCATTTTTGGGCGGACTAACCTTGCTTAAACTGGGAATCAACCGCGGGCTGTGGATCTTCGGGATCCTGCAGGCATTATCAACAGCCGGTTTTGCCATTTTGGCCCGGATCGGTTATAACATTGCCATGCTGTCGGGTGTGATTGCTTTTGAGAACCTGAGCAGCGGAATGGGCACCGCCGCCTTTGTGGCCTTTATGGCCAGCCTTACCAATAAAAAGTTTACCGCAACCCAATATGCCCTGCTGACCGGTATCATGGCCCTCTCCAGACAACTGGCATCCTCGGCGACCGGCTTTATGGCCAAAAATATGGGCTGGCAAAGTTTTTTTATTTTTTGCACCCTGATTGCGATTCCCGGTATGTTGATGCTTTTGAAAATTGCGCCCTGGAATTCCCGGACGGCAGGTGAAGCCGAAGTAATCTAAAATCCAAAATTCTTTTTAAAAAGACCCATGGCCAAGAAACCGAAAAACTCCAAAATTCTTCAGCGGGTGCTGCAGCTTCAGGAAAAAAGAAGAAAAATCCTGGAACTGCCCCCCGAAAAGGCCCTTGATCGAATTCTGGATGATCCCCAGCCGGCGGCGCTGGTGCATTCATTTCCGGAACAGGATTTTTATCTGCTGGTCAATGAAATCGGGCCGGAAGATTGCGGGCCGTTGCTTGCTTTGGCGACCAATAAACAGTGGCAGCATGTTGTCGATTTAGAAACCTGGCAAAAGGATCGCCTTGATCTGAAAATGGTCACGCGCTGGCTCAGTCTGTTGCTGGAAGCCGATCCCAGGCGCTTTATCGGGTGGTTTCTGGAAGAACAACTCGAATTTGTCGAGCTGTATTTGTTTCGAAACCTTGAGGTCAGAATACGGGAACATGATCAGGACCCATCTGATTTTGGTGATGGATTCTTTACCCTGGACAACACCTACTATTTTAAATTTTTCGATTTTCCGGCTGAAACCGAATTCGAAAAATTAGCCGATGCCCAACGGCGGGCCTTGTTGGAGCGGCTTACTCAAAGCCTGGCCGCCCACGATCATCATGCATTTCAGAGTGTCTTGCTGGAGGCGGCTCACATCATTCCGGCTGAAACCGAAGAGGACTGTTATCACTGGCGGTCCGTGCGGCTGGCGGAAAAAGGCTTTTTGCCTTTTGATGAGGCCGTCGGCATCTATCAACCCATGAAACCCGGGGAGTTTGAAAAGAAAGGCAAAAAATTCATCCCCGGCGCACTGAATCAGATTTCAACACTGCCGGTACCCATTGCCCCTTTGCGGGAATTGAAGCAAGACAATCACTTCACCCGCGCTTTGCAGAAAATTGAAGCGCCGAATGTATTGCAGCTGGTTCAGACCGAGTTCGCCAATCTGTGCAACCAGATCGTCGTTGCCGATCACAGGACCATTGGCGAACGCGAAGGACTCCAGGAGATTGTCAAAAAGGCCAGCGGGTATGTCAGCATCGGCCTGGAGCGAATGCTAAAAGATAAAAAAGTGGATCCTGCCCGAGCGGCGGCATTGACTACCCGCTATGCGCTTCAGGATATATTCAGAGCCGGATTCGGTGCGGCGCTGGAACTGAAATGGCGGGCGGAAAAATGGCTTTCGAAATGCTGGTTTGCCCGGGCCGATCTGAAGCTGACTTTCTGGGGCGAACAACGGATGGGCATCGTTGGCGGGCTTTTGGTTAAAAGGCCGCTGTTTTATGATAATTATAAAACCGGCGTTTTATATCGGGAGTTTGCTTCCCTTGAGGATATCCGTGAAACTGAGGCGGTTTTTGATCAGGTCGTTGCTATAGATGATTTACTTTCATTGATGAATATCAAGCTGGATTCTCCCTCCCATTACGGCTTTGTGACATTTAAAAATCTTCTGCTGACGTTGTGGGCCCGGCATTATCGCAGATTGAAGGGTGAAAAACTAAAAGCATTGACGCTTAAGCAGTTTCGGCCCTTCTTTGAAAAACTGCTGCCGGGCCGCATTGATCCCGATTCCCAACCGGCCAGAAAAATTCCTGTGGAAATGAAAACCTCGTTTTTAAACTGGCTGGCGGCAGAAACCGGTTTGAAAGATTATGGAATTTCCGAACGCCTGGGCCAGACCTTTGAGGATCTTTTCAACGAACTCGAGAGCGAATACGGTCAGGTGACAGCCCAAGAAATTGATCCCCGGTTTGTGCATCTTTTCCTCCTAACGGCCAAGAAAAAATAGAAGCTATCTCAAAAATGCCATTGTCGAGGACGAGGAGGAGCACGAGCACGAGGTTAGGCAACGTTTCTCCACTTCTTCGTCCTCGTCGTCGTCCTCGTTATCTAACACCAAATAGTCTGCCTCCTGTGGATTGTAAGCCACCCTAAAATATTCATTTGCCTCCAGCTCACTCCTCAGTCCTAAATTTCTTTACGGCAGCGCAGATAACCTGCACCGCTTTGTCGATGTCGGCTGCGGTGGTCATTCTTCCGGTGGTTAACCTTAAGGTGCCTTTGGCCCACTCCAGGGGAACGTTCATGGCTTGGAGAACGTCGGAAATTTGCACCGTATCAGAATGACAGGCAGCGCCGGCGGAAGCGGCCACCTCGGTTTGAATTGCATCCAGAATGCGATTGGCCTCCAAACCCAAAAATGAAATGCTCAGGGTGTTGGGCAGTCTTTTCTGCGGATGCCCGTTGAGTTTCACCTGACCACATCTTTTTTTTATCCCTTCATACAGCCGGTCGCGCATGGATTGCAGATGAGTCATATTTTTATTCAGGTCGCGTCCGGCAATTTCACAGGCCATTCCCAGGCCGACAATTTCGAGCACATTTTCGGTACCGGCCCGCACGGCCATTTCCTGCCCGGCGCCGTGCATCAATTTTGTCGGTGCCAGTTCCGGCCGGATGTAAAGGGCGCCGACACCCTTGGGGGCGTACACTTTGTGTCCGGCGATGGACAGCAGGTCCACCCCAAGTTTCTTGACGTCAACTGATATCTTACTCACCGACTGGGCCGCATCCGTATGCAAAGCAATGTCATACTTTTTGGCCAGCTTTGCGATTTCGGCAATGGGCTCAATCGTACCGACCTCGTTGTTGGCGTGCATGATGGAAATCAAAATGGTTTCTTTTTTTATGGCCGCCGCCACGTCCGCCGCATTTACCAGACCGAATTCGTCCACCGCTAAAATGGTGATTTCATATCCGATGGTTTCCAAAAAACGGCAGACCTCCAGTACGGCCGGATGTTCGATCCGGGAGGTGATGATGTGATTGCCTTTATGGCAGAAGGTCCCGGCACAGCCCTTAATAGCAAAATTATTGGATTCGGTTCCCCCGCTGGTAAATATGATTTCATCAGGCCGGCAGTTTAACAGCAATGCAATCTGTTCGCGAGCTCTGTTAACAGCCTGCTTGGGTCTAGTGCCGTAAAAATGGGAACTCGAGGGATTGCCGAATTCTTCCTCGAAAAAAGGCCGCATAGCCGCAATGACTTCCGGGTCATGGGGGGTGGTGGCGTTATAATCCAGATAGATGGGTTTGGGCATGAGCACTAATCTCCTTGGAGTGTTGGAGTAGCCGACTTCGCTGAAGTAGCTTCAGCTACGACGGCCAAGCTGGAGTGATGGAGTGTTGGATTTAAATATAACAAATTGGGAAATAGAATGCCAGCATGCTATCGCAAGCAGGCCGAGAAGGGAAAAAATTATGGGGCAGGTGCTAAATCGCAGTTAATTCTCTCTGCCTACCTAAAGTTTGGTGAAAATTCCATAGCTAAGACGGGACTGCCGCGCCATAGCCACCTAAAGCAGCGGAGACGGGTCGTTTTGCGGCCTAATCTGGCAAGGGACTAGACTCTTACAACGAATGTCAGGATTATTTATTGTGTTTTTCAATACTTTATTTATTTCTTTACAATCTTCGATTTAATCACCAAATTATTGGCGAGAGGTGGAGAGTAGCATTGCAGTTTATATCGGAAAATTTACTTTTGTATTGCGAATGCCAATTCCAAGCAGATTTTGGCCGATGTCGATTGTGTCATGATAGCCGCAACCCATCATTCAGCTGTTTTTCACATTGCGTATCGCAATCCAAAATTTACAAACAATTTTTATTTCTTGAGTTCGTTTAATATAGATTTGTAAGTTCAATCAATAAGAGGTTTCCAAAGGAAGGGATTTTGTCTTCATAGCGGCAATTGAATCTGGCAAAGGATATGCTTTAATTTTAGATTGCTTCCGCCAATTCAAAAACATTAAATTCTAAACTGTTTATCTGGATAGGATAGATGAAGGTACGGCCCACGTAGTGGTTTCAAATCACGCCCATTTCAAAGAGGACTCCCGAAGCCTCGAATTATCCCAAGGGAAGTAAGGAATCGAGTCGGAAAAAGGCCATAACCAAGTCGGCCCCCACAAGAGACTCCTTAGCCAGTTGCCAGTGAGGATCTGATAAACATGCCTGGCGCAAATGGTACTGACGGGTCTGGACAATTATACCAAAATTGTTGCTCCCGATCTTCCAGTGCTCCCATCCGCTTAAGGCCGCATCACGTACGAAGGGATAGCGTCGGAACCCTGGAAGCCCCGTCGGGTCCTGCAACTGGTCAATGCAGAGACGGTAGGGCAAGGGAGGACCGGAGCTCTACTCTGAGCTGAGACGGGGTGGCGGACCGAGGTGTCGATCCTGGGAAGGCTCATCTGGCCCTTTGTCAACTTTTTCAGCAGCCTTTTTGCGGGGATATAAAAAAGGTAGCCGTTCACCTTTTCATGCTATGACATTCAGCTTCAAAACGTGTCATAGCACGAAAAACTGGATCAGCCCCTGTAAAAGTTCACCGGATTTCACTATTTCAGCCGAAATTGATCGAAAATCGGGTACGAATGAGTCCTCAGCCATTCTACCTTTTAAAAATAATACCTGGCCCTCAATTCTATTTTATAATCATTCAGTTTTTCGCCGTATTCGGTGTTTTTGCCTCCGATCAGAAAGGCACTGCGCAATCTAAGTTCCAGGTTGGTTATGGGATTGTATAGAAGCTCCGGAGTCAGGGACAAACTTTGATCATCTATGTTGACGATGGAAAATATGGCTGGTGTAAAGTAAAGGATATCAAAGGGTTCTTTCCAGCTGGCCCGAAAATAGAGATAATTGCGCATTGGTTTGGCGATGGTCAGGGTGCCCTTGGATAAATTAGATGCCCGGGTGAGTTGGGAACTGTCGCCGGTGGTAAGAAATGTGTCGTACGCCCGGTCAGCATAACGGTAAAAGTTTTTAGCGCTATCCCGGCTGATTCCTCCGCCGTTGTGGTAGTATTCAAGGATGAATGTAATTTCGTCGTCGGTAAGATAACGAATACCGAAAAGATATCTCAGGATGTCCGACTCATCGATGGAGAGATTTCCTTGGCTGTCAATGGATTTCTTATCAAAGTCGTTGATCCATGCCAGTTCCCCGTGGATTTCAAAATTTGTTTTTATATTTCTCGAAAAATCAAAGCCAAAACGGGTGCTTCGACTCTCCCCGGTAAAAAAAAGAAGGTCCATATCGGTGTCCCAGAGAAGTAAATAAAGCTTGGCTGCAAAGTTGATATGGTCCACTTCGCCAAAATCATCGTTTATGTCCTCCGTGACCGGCAGGATGACCGGTGTTAGGGCCACGGTTTTCAAAGGCCCCATAAAGCTCTTGATCAGGTCGGCCGTTACAACATAATAGCCTTCCAGGGCCTCGGTGGGGTCATCAGGGTCTTTGGGGCGCGAAACAAAGGCCACGGTGTTAAAGGCATAGCCTTTTCCCCACTGAACCACTTCTTTGCCGGTATTCAGCGTGAAGCTCGGGCTCGGCTTTAAGGATAGGTACCCTTCCTGAAGAACGGTATCATTATCCCATCCCTGGTAGTCATGCCACAGAAGGCCGTCAGCCCTGAAGTAAAGACTCCCAATGCCCTTCTGATACCCCCCCTCCAGGCGAAGGCCAAAATTATACTGTTCCTGGGTTGCCCCCTCGTCCTGATCAAAGAATTTAAGCTTATAGAAAGCAGCGTTACGATCCAGGCCGAAAACAACCGGCCTGAATTCAAGAAAACCACCGAGGTAGTAAGGTTTTTTTTCGATCTCCTTTTCAATTTCCGATAGATCAAACTGATATTCGTCCTGGCAGAAAGCCGGTTGTAGAAAAATAAAAAACAAACCCATCACATATACACCAAATGTGAACTGCGTTTTGTTCATCGCAGGCTTTCGACTCTGGAAAGAAAATTTAGGGTAAAGACTTCATCTGGAAGGTCTTTATTCTTTATCTTGGCAAAGATCATCACCGATTTATATCCTTTATGCAGCGGGCTGTCCGTCTCAATCACGGCAGGACGTACAATACCGTCGCCAAAGTCCTGAACTTTTTTAAAATAAAGGGTCTTGATCAGCATGCCGGATGAAGCAAAACACTCGATTTTAGAAGGAAGAAGCTTCTTTTCGTTCAGCCACATTTTTATGCTGTCGTAAGCAACGGCTCGGGTCTTGGCCTTCAAATGAAGCAACAACAAGCCTTCGCGTTTTTCCACTTTGTCGCAATTGTATTCAGCACTGTAGTCAAGCCGCATGATATCAGCGTTGTTGAATATTCCTCCGGTCACTGACTGGAGGCTGGTGATGCGGATAGGTTTACCGACATTTGGAATGTAAAGCCACATGTTTTCACCCACCCGCAAAGTTGCCCGGCTTTTCTCACTGGCAGGGGATAAAAAAACAGATGCAATCTGATCGCGGCCCTTTTTGACAGAGTACATGATGAACTCTTTTTTGGACCCGTCCGGTTCAACATTGATCAGCTTGCGGTACATCTCAAAGGCCTCGGGGTTCAGGTTGCGATCCACTTTTTGAAGGATGGCGTCCCCGTCATCTGAATACGCCGGTACGGTAAGGCACAGGCACATAATAATTATCGACAGTGACTTTATCATTTTTTTCCTCCGCAGGTACTTTAAGCTGAATTGAGCGGTTTTTATCGAATGACGCCTTTAGGGTCTTAACGGATTAACGGGCCAACCGACTCAGCCCGTTGATATTACACATGCCCCAGGGCATCTACCGGTTCCATTTTAGAGGCCTTATAGGCCGGCTGCAGGCTGGCAAAAATCGAAACCAGCAAAACAATAATCGATAACCAGAACAATTCGGCAAAACTGATCGAAGGCGTTAAAAGCAGATTTTCACTTCTACCGAAAGAAAACCGGATTTTATAGATATTTAAAAGGAAAATTCCTGAAAGACCGATAATATTGCCGGCCGCGATACTGATCAAGCCGAGAATAGCGCCTTCGGTTAAAAAGAGGGCCATAATTTTACCGGGCGTTGTTCCGATGGCGGCCATGGTGCCGATCTCTCTCACTCGCTCATACACGGACATTAGCATGACATTTAAAATGCTGATCAGTACAATTGAAACCATAATAAGTTTCATGCTAACCGACATCAGATCAATCATTCTGGCGATATTGTAAAAGGGAGAAAGCTTTTCCCAGGTATGGATTTCAAAGGCCGGTTTTTCCTTTTTATTTTTAAATTTCGCCAGTGCGGATTTGAGGTCCTCATAAACAGGGGCCAGCATGTCGAAATTTTTCAGGCGCACGGCCACCTCCGTGATTTCCGGTTCTTCCATGCGCAGCAGGACACGGGCGTCTTTGATATGCATATAGCCTTCTTTGCCCTGGGGGCCGATAACCGTCTCAGTGATCCCCGCCACGGTAAAATTCAGTCCATTCACCGAGCCGTCCTTGTTGTTGGCAACCAGTACCATGGTATCTCCCAGTCGGATTTTCATTCCTTTGGCCAGTTTGTCCGGGATGATGATCTCACCCGGTTCGATGAGTTTTTCCCGGGATCCCTTATTCCCGAATGTCATCCGGTCCCCGACGGCAGGACACACTTTTATCTCTTTTTCCGGATCGATGGCATTCAGCCGGATGTTGGTGGTCTCTGCATAGTTGCTCAGCATGGCCCCAAGCTTTATCCTTGGCGCCCATGCATCAACGGCCGGGTGGCTGTTGAGAACATTTTCGATTTTGGCATATCCTTTATGATCCAGATTGAGATTCAGGGGTATTGCGTCCATGGAGGAGACATACCCTTTTTTATGGATCTGTATCTGGGAAAGGTTGGCATCGGTAATCTGGCCGATCATCATGGCCTTGAATGATCCGGACAGACCTGAAAAAAGTATGACCATCAGTACTCCCAGGGTGATCAGCAGAGCGGTAAGCAGGGTTCGTCTTTTGTAGCGCATCAGATTACGAAGGGCTATTTTGAAAATTCGGATCATTTTCCCTCCCGTACACTTGTTGAACGCTGATTGGAGTGGATCAGTCGGCCATCTTCAAGGGTGTGCATGATCTCCGCCTCTTGCATAATACCCGGATCATGAGTGGAGAAAATGAATGTCGTGTTTAATTTATCCCGCATGTCGCGCATCAGGCGAATAACGTTTACGGCGGTTTTGCGGTCAAGGTTTGCCGTAGGTTCATCAGCCAATACCAGTTTCGGGCGGGTCACCAGGGCCCGGGCCACGGCGACTCGCTGCTTCTGACCGCCTGAAAGCTGATCGGGGCGTTTGTTTTTTTGCTGGAACATCCCTACGGCTTCAAGTACTTCCAACACTTTTTCTTTGCGGTTTGAAACCGGTTCATTTTTCATCATCACCAACGGGTATTCCACATTTTCATATGCCGTCAGCACCGGGAAAAGGTTAAAGGCCTGGAAAATAAATCCGAAAACCGACCCCCTGAAGACCGCACTTTGTTTACGATTCAAATTATCCACCTGTTTTCCGTCCACGACGATCTTTCCTTCCGTAGGCTTATCCAAACATCCAATAAGGTTCAACATGGTGGTTTTTCCGCTTCCGGAAGGACCCACGAATGATACGAAGGCCGCCTCCTCGATGGAAAGGGATACGTTCTTCAGCGCCTGCACCTGGGCCTCACCCATCTGGTAATTTTTCGAGACAGTATCGATTTCAACCAAAGCCATCTTATCCTCCTTAAAATGTTCGTTCAGCATCCACCTCTTGAAACGAGGTTAGGGACACGGAAAAAATAATCACACAGTCATACTTGTCTTTAGACTTCATGCAGGTTAATAGCCTTTGCCGTTATTGGTTTCGATATCCGCCAATTGAATATTTTCAGCATAAATAACCTCGCAACAGATTCAAAAAATATTGCAGATGCACATTTCTTTCTGCCTGCTACTTGAGGTCTAAAACCTTACTGACAGCCTCATCCACACGGCCCTTAAATTCAAAATGACCTATGCGGTTTGCTTTCATGGTATTGATCATCTTGATGCCAAATTTTTCAGCAATCACAATAGTGACGCCTTTCGCAGCAAGGAAATTTGCTGCTGAAGGTCCTGCATTGCGGGCGGTATCTTTGTGTGGATTAGAAATGACTTCTATCAATTTGCCTGTACCATCAAAGATGAGATAATATGGGCTGTGAGCAGCCAGATTGCTTACAGAGGCTGTGGTAGTTTTACCCGTTGACGCAACTGCAACCTTAACCATACCCTGCTGGGCGGCATAGGCGCAAGCCTGGAAATCGGCTGCGAGCAGCAGCACTAAAACACTTATTCCAGCGATTGCTTTCTTCATATTATCATTTCCCCCTTTTGGTTACATAAAATGAGGCTATTAATTGCCTGGCATTTTTACGTCTGTGTTATCAAAAATTCCATCGCTATCAACATCCACTTAGTTCGGTCTTAAAACGCCGGTTTTATTAATAAGACCGCTTCCGTTTTCGACGCCGGACCGCTGGCTTGCTTGAGCATAGCATCTAAATCATTTTGTCTCACATGGCGTTTAAGCGGCCTTAGCGTACATGAGCGCACCAATCGGGGTGATACCCTGGATTGCCACCATGGCAGTCTTGGCATGCGATGTCGCCGTGATTTTCATCATCGAACAGATCTTCATCGACGAACACCTTTTCGTGCGGATCCAACGACTTCACTTCTCCGCCTCAGCCCGGACCTTTGGACTCGACTCTGTTTACCGCCGGCTTCTCCTTAGCCAATGCTCGAGTAATCTTCATCAGTTTTTGGCGCTGGTGTGGCAGTTGACGCATTCGCTTTCAGGTGCTGAAACCGAGCCGGGAGATTCCACCACCTTGTGGATTTTTTCCTCGATATCCTTTTTCTCGGCATCATCCTTCTTTTCCCAATCTTTTGAAGTTCCGGTTTACAAACTCAGGGTTTTTCTTCTTTTGTCATATATCTGAGCAAAGCCTGTGCCAAAAGCGAAGGTAGTGAGAAAGTGCTCCATTTTATTAAATAAAAATTGATCCAGGTAATTGCTTAGAAAAAAAATGGAAGGTGTCGGGGACTGTGGGCGTCAGGTTTTTTTACAGTTTGTTAAAAATTAGGGATATCGCAGGTTTCGGCGGGAGGCAAATTTTATCGAGATTGGGATACTCTATACTTTACCCAAAGTACATGTTTCAAATGGATATCACAAGGGTTTTTATAGAGTGATACGGTATCGTCTGATATTTGGTTCTTTGATTTGAAAATTCGCGCTTCAATTATAGCTAATGCTTTTTGTGGATTACATAATGACAAATATACAAAATATTCGTCTCACAAAAATTGTGTAAATTGTGCCTGAAGCTGAAATTTGGAGGGTCCGGAAATTTGTTAGATGTGTTGATGAAAGGTACAAATTATTGTGATGATGGGTTCATAGCCGTAATCCACAATTTAGCCAAAGTGTGGGTTTCGTATACCTAATATACAATCTTGGATAGTAATGTAGGCTGCGAAATTTTAGACATGAGATA
>Ga0255055_10000932_pt1 | contig 22279 bp, 17 predicted proteins | sample JV7_2_27_MG_FD_188633 | JGI IMG/M metagenome (GOLD analysis project Ga0255055, IMG submission 188633) | Seawater microbial communities from Jervis Inlet, British Columbia, Canada - JV7_2_27 | ecosystem: Environmental > Aquatic > Marine > Inlet | place: Canada: British Columbia | collected...
AAGAATGACAAGGTCGTTATTCCCAAGCCAGAGACCGATGGGTTAAGAGAGATGGTTGTTGCTATTTACTCTCTTTTACCTAATCGGTCTCTTCTTGTCCAGCATACAGTAACAAGAATGACATCGGAGAGGAACTTGTTATTTCGAGTGAACCGTGAAGCGGCGATCGTGTGTATAATCCGCGGAGCCAGAGGAGGTGAAACCCGATGTCCAAATCGACTTTCGCCTTAAGCATTGTCGCACTTTATCTTACCCTCTCCGCCTGCACTACACCCGTATCAAACATTCCCGATCCTGCTCGCCTTGCGACTGCAGTCGCAGGTACGCTTGATGTAGTTTCGAAAAGGAATGCGACTCCCAACTCGCTCCAAACGCCCGAAAACCTGGGAACAGAGCAGCCGGTTGACTCTGCTCCCCAGCCCGTGCCCCCCACGCCCACCAGGGTCCTTCGCATCGCCTACACTAGCGCGGGGAATGTCTGGTTAATCGAGGGAGCAAATCCCCCGCGGCAGCTTTCCCACACCGGGCATGCAAGTCGGGTCTTTTTATCCAGCGACGGTGAATTCGTCGCATACGTACATAACGATTTTGACGGTGATGTTATTGAATTGCGTGTCGTAAATACAGACGGCAGCGATGACCGGTTAATCTTGGATCAAGCAGATTTCGATTCGCTTTATGATCTTGAGGAAGCTCGTCACTTCCTGCCCAGCAAAATGGCTTTCCTCGCCGGTACACATCAGCTGTTATTCAATACCCAAGCAACTTTCGAAGGTCCCGGGCTCGTACAAAACGATGATGTATTATCCGTCGACATGGATACAGGATCTCTGGAGAGATTGCTTGCTCCCGGAAGCGGCGGCGATTTCTATCCCTCGCCAGATGGGTCAAAGTTGGCCCTCATTCAGTCGACCAGTATAAGCTTCGCTGATGCAGATGGCTCGAATATGCACTCAGAAGTCCTAACCTTTCCTGCAGTGCTGACCTACAGTGAATATTCGTTCTACCCGGAGCCAGTCTGGGCTCCCGATTCATCACATTTCGCCGTAGTAATCCCCTCTGAAGATCCTTTGGGTCCCAATCCCACAAGCACGGTCTGGGTCCTGTCAGTGGATGGAAACCCACTGATCCAAACAGCTTTGCTCTATGGTCAATCTTACTTCCCGCAAGCTTTCGGCGCACCCGTAATCGCGCCTGATCTCAAGAAGGTCGCCTTCATGCGTCCGGGAAGCGAGCAAAATGAGGAACACCTCGTCTTCGCTGACCAAGATGGCGGCACCGAGATCGTCTACACAACCGGAAACCTGCGCTGGATAGGTTGGTCACCCGATAGCGCTGCTTTTGTATATTCTGTAGGTCCGATGGATATGAAGATTGGTGTAATCGGAGAACCGCCGCAACCACTAGGTAACGGGATGCAATTCCGCTGGGTTAATAGCGAGGATTATCTTTTTCTCACCGGAAGCCGCGGCGACTGGACGCTTATGATAGGCAGTGTTGGAGCTGCTGTTGAGGAGATTGTGCACCCAGCCGGAGATTTCATCGCTTACGATTTCGTCCCCTGAAATACAAACCCGAGATGCCGCCGCTTTTTTTTCTCCATCTGGAATATGTGTGCTTAGATTTTAATGAGATAATGGCTCCAATCCCACGATAGGATGAGCGGTTCAATTGCATTGAAGCCGAATCTGTACTATCTTCTATCTCATGGTCCTGCCCTAAACTTAAGGCACGGATTCTGGAGGAACACATAATGTCGTCAATAATTTTCCCGATCTGGTTTATTCTCGCTGCGATTTTCGCCTATCTCGCATATATGCAATGGCGACTATCAGGGGAGCCCCTTCGAACGTTTGCGCATAGGGATCGTGATCGAGAGCCGGGCGAAGCCGAATCAGATGAGCTCACCAAGAAGACCATTGAGGATTTCAACAACTACTTGGAGATGCTCAACTTCCGCAACCAGAAGAACCATCAGATGGCTGCGATCGGATTCTTCGTGGCGGTCTTTCTTTCGCTCGTCTCAATGTTCCTAATCTTCGGACCCCAATAGCGATAATCCTTCCGTTAGACTAGGGGTCATATTCCGTTTTTATCGTTTATGCCAGGATGCCGGCAGTGGAGATCTCCCCTGCCGGTTCTTGTTTCTAACAAAACAGAATAACGCCAGTTTGTTTTGGAACATCTTCAAAGACACCATATTGAATCGAGCGGGAACCTCAAGGCAGGACCCATACTTTGAGAGTCTTGTGGAAAATGAGAATATCCGATAATTTAGTGCGTGATCCCCGTTTGTGGCAATCGCTTATTCGCAATAAGCTAACAGCAAATCAATCTCATGGCTTGGGGGCTTGCAGAACATCCACAGGATCAGTTTGCAGATCTTTAGTCAAGTTAGAGGTTTCTCATGATAAATAGGTTGAGGAAGTTCTATTCTCCACCTCACTTTGATGGGGATGAAAACTTGTCCCTTGCGGCTTTCTCCCTTCATTACTCATTGTTCGGTACAAGTATCATTATCGCCGCCTATTTCTTTTTCCTCCTTATCTTCAACCCCGCCCTCTTCTCACGTTCAACCCTGATCGCCGCATTATTTCCTTTGATCTTTTTATCAAGATGGCTGATGCACCTAGGGCGAGTACGACCAGCCAAGCTGCTATACGTCGTCAGTTTCTTCAGCGTAATGGCATTGCAGGCTATTAAAAATGGGGGAGTGCATTCCCCAGCCTTCAATGGACTGTTCCTTGTCGTGCTCGCCGCCTACCTTCTCTTAGGCCTTCGCGCCGGCGTCGTTTTCGCGCTGCTTACATTATTAACCGGATCGGGATTCATCATCGCCGAAATTTACGAGTGGATTTCCCCGGTAGTACAGATTCATACATCCTTTTCATTCTTCATCACCTACATTATATATTTGGTCGGTGCACTCGCCCTTCTGTATCTCACTTCACGCACCGTCGAGCAGAGTCAGAGACAAGCACATCCCGCTGACAACCTGAAGGAGGAAGCGATTACGGCCCAGCGCAAAAGTGACCTTCGCTACCGGGCGATTGTGGAGGATCAGACTGAATTCATCAATCGCTTCACACCCGACGGCACTGTTTTATTCGTCAATGAAGCCTATGCCCGACTTTTCAATAAGCGCCCCGAGGAGCTCATCGGTCAGTCGCAAAAGAGTTTCTTGCCAAAGAGGGAATTGAAGAAAATCGCCGAAGCACAGACTAAACTATCCCCCGACAATCCTGTCACGATGGGCACGTATCGATTCATCACCTCTGACGGGGAAGAGAGATGGTTCCAATGGCACGACCGGTTATTCTTCGATGAAAGCGGAAAGCCCCTTGAGTACCAGGGAATTGGACGCGATATCACTGAACAAAAACAGTCACAAATCGCTCTGCAAGAGAGCGAAGAGCGATTCAGGGCCGTCTTCGAGTACAGCCCTTCCCCGATTGCCATCCTTTTCCAGGAAACTAAGAAATTTTCCCAGGCAAACCCCGCCTATAGCGAAATGGTTGGTTATTCTCTCGAAGAACTCCGCGAGCTCAGTCTCACTCAAATTACTCACCCCGATGACATTAAAAATAGCGAGGAGAGAATTAGACAACTTGCGGAGGGTACAAACCAACTCCTATTGACGGAAAAACGCTATATCACGAAATCAGGCGATACAGTTTGGGTCTCTACGAGTGCGACATTGCTCCGTGATCGACAGGAGACCCCCATATATAGTTTGATGGTCGGACAGAACATTACTGAGCGCAAGAAGGCTGAGGCCATCGTCCAAAAACAACTTTCCGAGTTGAGCACCCTACACTCAGTGTCCTCCTTAGGGCTGGAAACACTTGACGAGGATGAACTCATCGAACGAGCTACGAAAATCATTGGGGATATGCTTTATCCCGATCACTTTGGAATCCTTCTTCTCGATGAAGGAAGCGACGAACTTTGGGTTCACCCTTCCTATCATGGAATACCCCAAGAGTTGTTTGACTTGAGAATTAGACGCGGCGAAGGAATCACGGGGCAAGTCCTACAGACTCAGGCACCGATGAGATATGACGATGTCCTTAATGAGGAGAACTTCATCCAATCCACCACGGGGATACGATCAGCCATCTCTGTCCCCCTCAGCGTCAGTGGTCGTCTATTCGGCGTACTGAATGCCGAATCAAAAGAGGTCGCATTCTTCAGTGATGACGATGAACGAGCACTGGTGACGATCGCTGATCTTCTCGCGACGCTTATCGAGAAGTCTCACTTATTCAAAGCAGCTCAGAATCTTGCCCAAGAGCTCGAAAGTCTTTATCAGGCTTCGCTTGCGACCAGTCGTCTGGTGGAACCGAAGCAATTCCTCGCCCTCGTCTACGAGGAGGTCAAGAAATCAATACCTCTTGATATCTTTATTATTCTTCTGCACGATGAGGAAGCCGATGAGTTGGAGATCGCTTTAGCCGTTGAAGATGATATCGTGCAAGAGGAGAAACATGGACTTCACTACTCGCTCAGCAGTGGGCTTCCCGCATCTTGGACCTTCCAGAACAGAGAAACGTTGCTTCTGCCGGATATAGAAAGTACCGAGTCACCAACCGTGATAAATATCTCACCAGACAGAACCCCAAAATCTCTGTTGTGTATCCCTCTCAAATATGGCGAGGGAGTGATCGGTACGATTTGCGTACAATCCTTCCAATCCCACACTTACACCAAAGACCATCAACGTTTCTTGGAATCCCTCGCCATCCAAATATCGACGGCTCTAGTTAACAATCAACTTTTCCTCGCCGAAAAGCAACAACGGTCTATTGCGGAGGCATTGCATGATTCGGCAATGGTCATCGGCAGCACGTTGGACTTCAAGGAGGTTCTCGAACGCATCCTCGACAACGTCGGCAGAGTGGTGCCTCACGATGCGGCCAACATCATGATCATCGAGGAGGGTTCCCTAACTACCTCGATCATCGCCTCCCGCGGATACGTTAGCAGCGAGGTCACCCATGAAGACTTAGCAGAATTGGAATTTCAGATAACCAAATCCCCCACGTTTGAACGCATGCTCCAGACACGGAAGTCGCTTGTTATCCCGGACGTGCGCACAGATAAGAATTGGGTACGTTATCCCGAAACTGCATGGATCCACTCCTACCTCGGCGCACCTATCATCATCGATGACACTGTCGTTGGATTCCTGAACCTCGATAGCGCGAATTTGAGTTTCTTCGATTCGACACATACCGAGAACATCGAAGCTTTCGCGAATCAAGTTGCCATCGCCATTGCGAACGCGAGGTTGTATCAAGAACTTGAGAAACATAGTGTTTTCCTGGAGCAAGAAGTAAATTTTGCTACAGAGGAACTAACACAATCCAAAGAGCGCCTTGAAACCATCCTCAACAACAGCCCGGATGCCATCCTGCTCCTATCTCCTGAAGGCATGATCGAGATATGTAACAAGACATTTGTAGATCTCTTCCAGTACCACAGCGAAGATGTGTTAGGGCAGTCGGTGAGCATACTCGCAACACCCGAATCGAAGGTGGTATGCAACAAAGCTCTACAAGATGTTGTCATTGAACATGAATCGAAGCGATTAGAACTCACAGCCGCGGGCAAGGATAATACACCCTTCGATGTTGAGTTAGCGATGATCCCCATTCAGCACGATAATATCGTATCCGGTATCGTGAGTACGGTGAGGGATATCAGCGCTTTGAAAGAGGTCGAACGCATGAAGGATGAATTCGTCTCAAATGTATCCCACGAACTGCGGACGCCTCTCACCAGCCTTAAGTTGAATCAGGGCCTCATCAGGATGAACCCGGAAAAAAAGGATATTTATCTCCAACGCTTAGATAATGAGATCGACCGTTTGAATAACATTGTTGAATCCTTATTGCGTCTTTCCCGGTTGGATCAAGTAAATGTATCTCATCAAATGGAAACCGTGGATCTGAACGAGCTGATCACGGAGTATGCTCAGGATCGCGGGTTGTTTGCTCGTTCAAAGAGCATCGCCCTCATCTATGAAGTCGACCCACGTTTGCGAAAGGTTAAGGGCGACAAAGAACTTCTTGGGCAGGCACTCAGCGTTCTCCTCACAAATGCGTTGAATTACACGCCAGCGGGAGGTCAAGTTCGTCTTTATACCCAGCGAATTAGGGAGGATCGCACCGCCTGGTCCTGTTTCTGTGTCGAAGACTCGGGTCCAGGAATATCTGACGGTGATAAACCCCTTATCTTCCAACGCTTCTACCGCGGCGCTTCTGCCAAGGATAGCGGCGTTCCCGGGACGGGGCTCGGGCTTGCGATTGCTAAAGAAATCGTGGATCAGCATGATGGGCGTATCGTTGTGGAGAGCGGAGGTGAGGGAGCTGGGGCTACTTTCACCGTCTGTCTGCCGGGGTTACACTCCTGAGGATAAAACCATAATGTCGAACTTTATACAGACCGACGAAAAGAAGACTATTCTTATCGTAGACGATAATCCCGTCATACGCGACAGTGTTGACGAGATTCTCACCCTATCCGGCTATACATCACTCACGGCTACCGATGGGGTTGATGCACTTGAGATCATGGCCTCCAGTAAGCCCGATCTCATCATCTCCGACATCATGATGCCGCGCATGGACGGTTATGCGTTTTTTGATGCTCTAAAAGATATTCGAGAATGGTCGACCATCCCCTTTATCTTTCTTACCGCCCGGGGCGAGAAAATGGATATTCGCCGTGGCTACCGGATGGGTGCCGACCGCTATTTAGTAAAACCTCTTGAACTTGAGGATTTGCTTATTGCAGTCGAGACACGACTTGAGCGCGCAGCAGAGCTTGAAAGGGTCATTGAAGAAGATATCAACCAAACGAAACAGCAATTGTTGAACGTATTCGGACACGAACTTAGGACCCCGCTCTCCCTTCTGCACGGATATTCAAAGATCCTGGAACAATCCCAAGCCACTTTTGATAAAGAAGCGGCCGATGAAATTTACCTGGTCATGCAGGAGAGTGTAGGCAGGTTGGTTAAACTTTCCGAAGACCTCATGCTCACGGGTTATCTTGACAGCGGCGTTGCTAATATCGCTCTTGAAAGTGCGAATGAGCCAATATTTATTAAACACATTTTGGAGAATCTCATTATTGGAATGTCCGACGATCTCGAACAGCGGAATGTTAGCGTTGAACTAGACCTGGCCGACGAACTGACCGTTATTGGCCATTCCCCTTACCTGTCTGATCTCTTTAAACGTATCCTTGAAAACGCAATTAAATTCGGCAGGCCGGGTGGATCAGTCTGGATTGAAGCCAACGCCATCCCCGAGGAGATACAAATTACTTTCCGGGATGACGGAATCGGAATTGCGCCCGATAAAATGACTCTCCTCTTTAAACTGTTTCAGCAAATAGACCGGGAATCGATGGAGCAGCAAGGCCTTGGTCTCGGCTTGGCGATTGCCGCCCGTTTAGCCGAATTCCACGGCGGGAGGATCAGTGCAGAATCAGAACTTGGCCATGGCAGCAAATTTATCGTTCACCTTCCCGTTAATGTAAAATAGGCACGGATATTCAGCGTGCTCGATAACCTTTGGAAAAGGATTACTTATGCATCAAAGTGCCAAAATCCTCGTTGTAGATGACGAATCGGTCATCAGAGATAGCATCGCTGAGATTCTCCAGCTCCATGGTTACCAGGTTCTTACTGCCGGTAATGGCATCGAAGGACTCGATGTGATACGCCAGGACATCCCGGAAATGATCATCTCCGATATCATGATGCCTGAGATGAACGGCTACCAGTTCTACCAGAGAGTAAGGAGCAATCCTGAATGGCTCTGGATACCCTTCATTTTCCTCAGCGCGAAAGGAGAAGGAGAGGATATCCGCTTCGGCAAGGAACTTGGCGTCGAGGATTATTTAAAAAAACCCTTTGATGCTGATGATCTCCTGGCGGCTGTCATCGGTTGTCTGAAGCGCTTCCACCAACTTGAGGGGAGCAGGCAAAAAGATGCAAACATGCACTCCGCTGATAAGGGGGGAGAGATCCCGGACTTCGTCCCTCTTACGCCGCGCGAGCTCGACGTCCTGCGATTAATGGTTGAGGGGAAAAACAACGCCGAGATTGCTGAAGAGTTGTTCGTCGAACCCAGCACGATTAAGACCCATGTGAGCAATGTTCTCTCAAAACTTGGAGTCAGCAATAGAGTTAAAGCAGTCCGTTTTGCTTTAGAGCATCATCTCCTACAAAATTGAACGCAGACTCTCCTGTCGAATAAACATTCCATAGTTGGTTTCATTCTTCTTTTTCGACCTCCCCCACTTGGCGGATATCATTCCACCCGATCGGGTGATGTGAAATTCCCCCGGTTCTGCGATGGAACCGCGGGGTTAATTTCGTATGCTTATGCCAGCTACAGAGCGTAAGTCTTTGGAGGGAGACTATCGAAGGAAGGCTTGATCAATGCTTTACTCCAGAACTCGGAAACAACGGATCGCCCAATTCTCACTCAATCGCCTCAAAGATGTACTGATCATGATCACGGTCGGTGTCATCGGCAGCAATCTTATCCTCATGGCCACAGGAGGCCTTCCTTTATTTGAAACCGCTGAAGCAGCCGGTGACACATACAATCAGACAGCCATCCAAGTATCCAGTTTAAACTTCGACCTGAACCCATCAAACCCAACGATGGTCAGCCAGGTGCAGTTTCGTGCAAATGTCCCTGACGGATCGACACCCACATCTGTGACAGTTAGGTTCGACGATACCAATACGAATTCTTTCAAATGTTATGTTCAAGATGGTGAAGGTCTTTGGACCTGTGCCGTTCGAAACGTGAATGTTGGTGACCTCAATCAGGTTTCCGTACATGCGTATTAATCTACCTGAGAAAGATTTTCAACTGGGCTTCGACCAGGACTACCGCAAATCCTCTAAATAGTTTGTCCCATCCCATTGCATCACCGCTAAATACTCACCCCTCGACGCTATGAGACCTAAAGTATTCACCAAGCGACTCACCCACCGAAAATATGCCGGTTTGTAAACACCCTCTTCAGGTTCAATGAAGCCAAATCTTTGGTAATAAGGAACCAAACTGGAACGGCTGGTCAACCATAGAGGCGGACCATACTCCTTCTGAAGCACCTTAACCAAGGCCCGCCCCACCCCACGCCCCCTCCACTTTCCTCTGACAACCAGCGACGCCAATTCCCTCGTTCCGTCACGATGCCCCTTAACCTGAGCACAGCCAATAACATTATCGCTGTTATCAACAGCAACGCGGAAGCGGTCCCACCTGATCCCGAGAGGGTTCAGTCGGGCAGCCCGTACCATACTTGCGATCCTGTGTGCGTCATGATGTCGTGCCGGGCGGATTTGGACGATGCCTGCTTCCATCTTTCCAACCATGCCATATGCTCCAGAGTGAAACTTTCATCCAGCCAATTTGCGTTCAGTTGGAGTAACTGCTCATACATGTCATTTCGAGGAGCGGAGGGAACGAAACGCCTGAAGCGACGAGAAATCCCTGAGGCGTGGTCACTTTATGTTTCAGGGAGCAAAGGAAAAGAACCTATTCGCGATCAGCGATGGAGCACTCGCGAAAAGCATCCTGGGGATTTCTCGGAGAGTTTATCCTGAGCGAAGTCGAAGGACCGTTGCACGGCTCTCTCGAAATGACAAAAGAGGAAGATCTTCTTCTTATGGGCAACTTCATCCGCGTCCAGCTGCCGAATCCATTTCGCGCTCCCTGCCATTAGGTCCCCCATCCGAGGACTGGTTAGATTGAATGATCCTTTGCTATTCCGCGGCGAGTATCTCCCCTAGAAGCTCCTGGACGAGCTGGGGGTTCGCCTTGCCCTTTGTCTCGCGCATGATCTGCCCAACAAACCAGCCGATTACTGTTTCCTTCCCGGCGCGATATGTTTTCAGCTGATCCGGATTCTCTGCGATTACTTTCACAATCACTGGCCGCAGAGCGCCTTCATCGGATACTTGCGCCAGATTCTCGCGTTCCACGATTTCCAAGGGCGTACTTCCTGTCTCCTCAACTTGATCCAGAAGCGACTTTGCTGTGTTCGTCGTTATTGTCTTCTCATCGACCATGCGGATGATTTCTGCCAGATGGTGAGGTTGTAATTGGAGACCACCCGCCTTGGTCCCTTTGCTGCGAATGATGCGCAGCACATCATTCATCAGCCAATTCGACACCGTCTTCGGCTCACCACCATACCCCTCAACAGCCTTTTCAAAATAATCCGCCAGGCTGCGCTCCTCAGTGAGAATCTCGGCATCATAGATCGGGATATCGTATTGTTCCGTGATTCGTGCCCTCCGCGCCAGTGGAAGTTCAGGGAGATCAGCTAGAATCTCGTCCCGCCAGGTCTCATCGAGCTCGATCGGGAGCAAATCCGGTTCGCGGAAATACCGATAATCCGCCTCGGTTTCCTTTGCACGCATTTTGCGAAGCGTCCCACTGTCCTCATCCCAATCCAATGTCCAGGTCTCAATTGTGCGGCCCGCCTTTACTTCACGTATTTGGCGTTTAATCTCAGCCTTAATAGCATCACGCACATTCTCAATTGAGTTTACGTTCTTGGTTTCCGTCTTTGGGTTTAGAGTATCCGAACCTCGTAGGCGAATGGACACATTAGCATCGCAGCGTAGATGGCCGCGCTCCATATCAGCTTCGGAGATCCCCAGCCAGCGCAAGAGCTGCCGCAAACGAATGAGATACTGCGCCGCCTCATCAGCCGACCGCAAATCAGGACCCGTGACCATCTCTACCAGTGGAACTCCACAGCGGTTGAAATCGATAAGCCTGCGTCCCGCCTGCAATACGGTCTTCCCGGCATCCTCCTCAATATGAAGCTTCGTGATCGTGACCTGTCGCTGGTCACCCTCTGGAAGCGGCACATCCATGAAGCCACCCAACGCCAGAGGCTCGTTGTACTGACTGATTTGATACCCTTTGGGAAGATCGGGGTAGAAGTAGTTCTTGCGGGCGAAATACGAACGCGTTTGTATCGAATCGGCTCGCATCGCAGAAGCCAGCAGCACCGCCTTCTCCACGACAGCTCGATTGAGTACGGGCAGAACTCCCGGCAGTCCGGTGCATACAGGGCAGATATTCGTGTTGGGTGGGTCACTCCAAGAATCCGCCTTGCACCCGCAGAAAATCTTTGAGTTGGTATTCAGTTGGATGTGCGTCTCGAGACCAATAACGGCTTCGTAATCTGACATCGATGGTGCCCCATTTCCCAAATGATGCTTCTTACTTACTGTCGACTGTGATACGGATGATCTGATCCCCTACCGTGAGAGAATCAGCTACTTCGATTCCACTGGTTACATATCCAAATATCGTAAAGAATTCCTCCATGCCCGGCAGATCATCGAGAGTGATGAAGATCTGGCTGCCACTGGAAGCCAATACATCCGAACGGAACCAGTATCCAAATGCGCCCCTGGTGGCGGCGCTCCCGTTCTCAGATGGAAGCGTATAACCGACATCACTATCTGGTCGACTGCCGGGGGACCCCGTCACGAAGAAGGCCTCCGGCTGCGCGTTGCTGATTGGGAAATCATCCCAATACCCGAGATTTGCCAGGACGATGAAGTTGTTCACGCTCAATGGAGCTGAAAGCGGTTCGAGCTTGACCTGTATCGTGCCTTTAGACGTCACGATACTCGCCGAATATTCCTTGTCCAGCTCAACGACCATCCCGGGCATCCCGTTGAAAAGTCCTTCTCTTTCCGCAGACGGGATCTCCGCCAGCGGACGTCCGTCCTCAGGTACGGGGATCACCGCTTCCGGCATCGCTGTCGGTGTTGGCAATTGGCTGCTTGCAACAACATCGATCTCCACCCGGATCAAACGATCGCCTGGAAAGTCTGGAGATTCCGCGGGGTCACGAGGTGTAAGGGCATTCACGACATCCATTCCCTCGATGACCTTCCCAAAGATGGTGTGCATGCCATTGAGCCAGGGGGTTGCCTCAAAAGTAATGAAAAATTGACCGCCGTTGGTGCCAGGACCACCATTCGCCATCGCCAGCAGCCCTTTTTGGTTGAAGATAACGCCATGGACGATTTCATCCTCGAATTGATACCCTGGCCCCCCCATGCCAGTACCCGTAGGATCTCCGGCTTGTGCCATAAACCCAGGCAGCACTCGATGGAACGTCGTTTCATCATAAAAACCCTGTTCGGCGAGAAAGATGAAGTTATTGACTGTTATTGGAGCATCCTGTGCGAATAATTCAACCCTCACATCGCCCTTCTCCGTAAAAAGAGTGGCGATATATACCATCTCGAGGTCAATGGTTAGCTCAGGAGGGGAATCCCACTGCAGTTCTTCTCTCTCACCAGCGTCATCCTCTATGCCCTCCGTTTCTTGGACATCTAGAATCACTTCAGGCATGCGTCCACAAGCCGCCAGAGTTGCGGCAAGGAGAAGAAGGATCGAGATCCACAATCTCAGTGCGTATATGCGTTTAATCCCTTTCATGCGAGTTCACTCCATTTCATAGCTGTCAATCTATTGAAACCTATAAATCTTTAATAACCTTTGGCCTCAGGCTGCGCCACGCCTCATTCTCGGTAGCCATCTCGTAGGAACGACCTGCGCGGAGCAGAGTCGCTTCAGAGAAATCTGGACCGATGAGCTGGATCCCGATCGGTAAGCCGCTCTCTCCAATACCCGCCGGAATCGATAATCCAGGGACGCCGGCATGATTGGCCGGGACAGTCAGCAGATCTGCGTACTGCATGAGCACCGAATCACCATAGACCGCACCGAGCTTGAATGCGGTTGTAGGCGTCGTCGCCGTGAGCAGGCAGTCCAAATTATAGGAGCCTCCCGGGTCAAAGGCGCGCTCAAAATCCCCTCGGATTAGCGTACGCACCCGCAGCGCGCGCTCGTAATGTCCTTTATCATATTGCTCAGCGGAGACATACATTCCCATTAAAATCCGCAATTTTGGCTGTATCCCAAATCCCCGCCCGCGAGTCTTCTTGTAAAGATCGCGGAGATTCTCATCCTCATCTGGAAAACGGTAACCGTACTTAACGCCGTCATATCTATGCAAATTAGACGCCGCCTCGACACGAGAGATCACGAAATAGACCGGGATGCCGTAGTGCGTGTTGGGCATCGGGACATCTTCGACGATTTCGGCGCCCATCTCGGCGAAGATTTGAGCTGCCGCCAGCACAGCACTTTCGATCTCCGGCGAGATCGGCTGCTCGATAAGTTCACCAGTCTCCGGATCGGGGTATTTCAGCTTGAAGTAATCCGGTGATAAACCGATGCGCAACCCTTTCACGCCACCCATCAAGCCTTGGCTGAAATCCGGCACGGGGGCGGTCGCAGCGGTCGCATCGCGCGGGTCAGGTCCGGCGATGGCATTCATCATCAAGGCCGTATCGGTGACATTCCGGGCTACAGGACCCGGGCAGTCTAAAGAAGATGCGAAGGCGATCAATCCATAGCGAGATACACGACCGTAGGTCGGTTTCATGCCCACAACACCGCAAAAAGCCGCTGGTTGACGAATCGAACCAGCCGTGTCCGTCCCTAAGGAGAGTGCTGCTTCTCCCGCCGCGACTGCAGCGGCGCTGCCTCCCGAGGATCCGCCAGGGACGTAGGCCGGATCCCAGGGATTCCCAACCGGGGGTAGAAATGCGGATGACTCGTTCGAAGAACCAAAGGTGAATTCATCCAGATTCACCTTCCCTACGACAACGGCGCCTGCTTCCTCCAACCGTTTCGCGGGTGTAGCACTGTAGGGCGCAATAAAGTTTTCAAGGATTTTCGAGCCGGCGGTGGAGGGAGTGTCCTTCACGCAGAAGATGTCTTTCACAGCCAGAGGCACGCCAGCAAGCGGTCCCGGGTCTTCCCCTGCGGCGATCTTATGATCGACAGATTCCGCCTGGGCATAAGCACGCTCGCGCGTCACGGTGATGAAAGCGTGCACGTTCTCCAAGTCTGTGGGATTTGAAGTGTATGGTTCAGTAGTGGCTTGACGGCCTTCAACTGCATCAATCCGTTCGAACGTCGAGTTCAAAAGTTCAACAGCCGAGATCTCCCCACCTTTAATCCGCCGAACTTGCTCATTTGCGGAAAGATCACACAGATGTTCCGTCATTCCAGCGCCTCGGATGGGATGTCTGGCACGACGATGTAGCGTTCTTCCACCTCCGGAGCCTGGTCGATGATGTCATCTGCTTCGGGGCAAATCTCGATAATATCCTCCCGTAAAGGTGGCATGATCGCCGCTGAATAGGGGACGCCGTGGGAGGTGATGGGGATTTCATCAGAGACTTCGATCGCCTCCAACTCGTGGATCGCTCGAAGTTGTTCGTTTAATTCTTCCCGCAGGTATTCCCCTTCCTCGGATGACAATTCAAACGCGGCAAGGTCAACCAGATGGTTGAAAATATCCAATGTAATCGCCTGCGAGAGTTTATCTTTACCCTTTGTCGGCACCTTCACCTCCACGAAACTGGAATGGGGTCATTGTACCCGTTGCCGAAAGCACGGTCAAAGTTTCTGCCTCAACATACTAACTCACACCATGAATTGGAAATAGAATTAATCCAAGGGTATAGAAATTGCATCCCCGAGCATGAAGCTAACCAGAAAAGCGGCCACCTTTCGCCCACCTTACGTTAGCTGTCCGTAAGGTTAAATAATAGTTTTCTTTAGTAATATCAAGGTGAAACAAAGTCTTGTCGAAGACGAAAAACTGCCTTTAGGAGGTTTATTATGAAATCAATTCTTCGACCCCGCAGCTTCGGAATGCTCGTCCTTGCACTCATCCTCGCTGCATCCGTATACGGTTTTGCTGCTGCGAATATCTTCCCCGACGGCGACACATACGCCGGTGAAGGGTCAACCAATATCCTTGGATATGCTGTAACCAACGTGAGCTATGGTCTTACGACTGCAGACGGCGATCCTTCGGATATTGATCAAGTAACATTTACGTTAAACGCAGCTGCAGGTTCCGCTTTTGTATCCTTCAATGGTGGTACGAGTTGGTCAACGTGTTCAATAAGCGGTGGGACGAGCGTAACATGTGCAGGGCTGAGTGTTGGAGTTTTAGGTGCCAGCAGCCTTGGCATCATCGCTGTAGACTAGGTTCTATCCTTACCTAGCTAAAGGGTTGTGTCATATCGGGGCACACTCACTCTTGAAGTGATTGTGCCCCTTGACGCAAAATTGACATGAGGCTGAATAAACGACTTTCTCAATCACTTCTTTCATCACTGATCCTGGTGCTCATGGCGGCACTGTGGTTAACTTTCGCGCCAGTTCAGTTCGGCGGACAAGCTTCATATATCATGATCGCCGGCGCGAGTATGGAGCCCAGTCTGCACTACGGAGATTTGATTGTTGCCCGTGAGGAACGAACCTATGAAGTTGGGGATGTCGTTACATATCGCCACCCACAAATTGGTCCGGTCATCCACCGAATTATCGAACGGACAGGGGATACGTACACATTCAAGGGCGACAACAACGATTGGATCGATTCGTACGAGCCGACATCATCGGAGCTCAGCGGCAAATCCTGGATCTACATCCCCGGTGCAGCGAATATCATTTTGAAATTACGGTCATCTGTGGGAATTATCTTGCTTTCTTTCACAATCGGAATTATGGTTCTTATAACATTTTCACGTAAATCGCTTTTTGGCGAGGATCAACACAAGAAAGATGAAAAGATGGTGACGGAGCGAAGTAGGTCCCTTAACTTTTCGGGATATATGGAAGGAACGCTATTCGCCCTCGGCGCAGTTCTGCTTGGTGCGATTTTGCTCGGCGTTTTTGCCTTCAGCAACCATCTAACGCAGTCCGTTCCCGCGGACATCCCTTATGAGCACTTGGGGACTTTCTCCTACGAGGCAGTTGGCTCGCCAAATGTTTATGACGATGGCGAGGTTAATACGGGCGATGCAATCTTTCACAGCCTGATATCCGAATTTGATTTAGCCTTTAAATATCAACTCTCCACGCCAGAAACAAATAACTTCACGGGAAATTATCAAATCTTGCTCGAGGTCAGCGAACCCAATGGATGGCGTCGGCAAATTGAACTCTATCCATTTACGGAATTCCAGGGCGAGTCATTTACGACTGAAGCCACGATCAATCTGAGATACGTACTAACGCTCGTCGACCAGATGAAAACAAATACTGACTTCACGCGACAGGTGTTCAACGTGGACATCGTCTCGGAGGTGAATATCCAGGGTAACCTTGGGGATCAAGCCTTCGAGGATACATTCGTGCCGCGCTTAAGTTTCCAATTGGATGATTACCAACTCTTTCTGACAAGGAGCAGCCCTTTTGAAGAGGGGATCGACCCTCTCGTGCCAGTTCAGTCCGGTTTTTTGCCTCGCCAGCAGCAGATCCCGGCGACGCTTAACATTCTGGGGCTCAAACCCACAGTCCAGACAGCGCGCTGGATAGCCGGCGTAGCGCTGGGAGTTTCCCTGCTCGGCATCGCCGCAGTTCTCTATCCTTTCTTGCGCGCCTCGATGAAAAACCCCAGCGAGAAAATTCGCATCCAATTCGACAAAATATTATTGGACATCCAGACGCTACCCAAAAAGGTTGCCTCTAAAGCTATTGACGTAGATCGGTTCGAAGATCTTGCTAAGCTTGCTGAAAAAACCGGTTCGATGATCTTTCACCATGTCGAAGCCAACAAACACACTTACTTACTTCAGGATGGAGAGATCACCTATCGCTTTGTCTTGACGGTTCCAGAACCTGAAGACGAGGATGGTGGTTCACCAGAAGCGGATGGAAGCTCCAATAGTCATCCGCAGGGCGAGGGGAAATGAGACCATCCAGCCTATTACGCCTCGCTGGAATCTTCTTGATCGCGCTGATCGCCGTCAACGCGGCATCGGCCTTCGCCGCCGCCAACTCCGTTCCCTCGACCCGCCTCGATGACGATACTCTCCCCATCACCGCCAATAATCTCAAACCATCGGAATGCGCAGGCATCAACCTTACCAACATCATCGTCAACGGCAACGGTACAGCCGGGAACGATCTGATCCTAGGAACCGCGGGCGGGAATACGATCAACGGTGAGGGCGGCGCCGACTGCATCGTAGGTGGCGACGGCAACGACCGCCTCTCGGGATCAGGCGGCGCCGATGTGATTCTCGGCGGCGGGGGGAACGACCGTCTAAACGGCAACCAGGGCAATGATACTCTCTTCGGCGGGTCTGGCAACGATCGGCTCTGGGGCGATCTAGGAACCGATGTCTGCGATGGTGGCTCAGGAAAAGATACCGGTGACGCAACTTGCGAGACCGAGATCAATATCCCCTGATCTCCCCAGTCCCTGCAGGTCTCCCTTAATACCCCGGCACACTAATCCGATTGGACCCTCCCAGCACTCCTGCTATATAATCACCCCAACTGTACATCAACCCAACAGGAGGTCTGGCATGACGGATGGTAAGGCGGCATCAGGTCCTTCCTTCGAATTGAGTGAAGAACACAAAATGATCCAAAAAGCGGCGCGCGATTTCGCACAGAACGAAATCGCTCCCATCGCCGCTGAGTTCGATGAGAGCGGTGATTTCCCGATCGATACCATCCGCAAAATGGGCGAAATGGGCTTCATGGGGATCGAAGTACCCGAGGAATACGGCGGCGCGGGGATGGATACGCTCTCGTACGTACTGGCGCTGGAGGAGATTTGCAAAGCCGATGCAGCGCATGGCACGATCATGTCCGTAAACAACTCGCTTTACTGCTATGCCTTTCTACGTTTTGGAACCGAGGAGCAAAAACAGAAATACCTGAAACCCGTCGCCTCAGGGGAGGCGATCGGAGCGTACTCCCTCACTGAGCCAATGTCCGGCTCGGATGCCGGAACGATGCACTCGCGCGCCGTGCGCGACGGGGATGTCTATATCATCAACGGAATGAAATCCTGGGTCTCCTCCGCTCCTAAAGCTGATTACGTTCTGCTTTTTACCTTGACCGACCCGGAGAAGAAACACAAAGGTGTGACAGCTTTCATCACTGAAGCCGACCAGGCTGGATACCATCTCGGGAAACCTGAACCCAAATTGGGGATACGTGCCTCCGGGACAAGTGAAATCGTCTACGAGGACTACCGCTGCCCGGTGGAGAACCGCCTGGGAGAAGAGGGTGAAGGCTTCAAGATTGCAATGACCGTCCTCGACGCTGGGCGGATAGGGATCGCATCTCAAGCACTCGGCATTGCCGAAGCGTCCTACGAAGCCAGCATCGAATACGCGCGAGAGAGAGAGGCCTTCGGTAAGAAAATCGGCCAATTCCAGGGGATCTCCTTTCCGCTCGCCGATATGAAAACGCGGATCGAAGCCAGCCGGCTGCTGATTTATAACGCTGCACTGGCCAAGCAGAACGCCAAGGAGAAAGGGGGGCGATACACAATTGAAGCCTCTATGGCCAAGCTCTTCGCCTCGGAAACGGCGATGTTTTGCGCCCACGCCGCCGTTCAAATCCACGGCGGGATGGGTTACTCAAAAGAACTGCCCATCGAACGCTTTTTCCGAGACGCTAAAATTACTGAGATTTATGAAGGAACGAGCGAGATACAGCGGTTGGTGATTTCACGCTTAGAGTTGGGGTTGAAGTAAGGGCTTGACTTAATATTAATATGTAATTTCCGAGCTATAGTCCTGGGTAACTGAGAATAATGGGGCCAGAATATTGAGTATGACAGGATAACGGAGTGATCATTTTGGGAGTTATTGGGAATAGGGGATACACTCTTCGTGATCGGTTTTTATCCGCATCCCTCAATTTACTTGACAACTGCACTTAACTCCACGGATGCACAAAAAGGGTGTGCCTGGAGCAATGTGGGTTGAGATAACTCTACGCGTCCCCTGGACACGAGTACTGAGGTCCTGCGGACTTTTATCTTTTACATAGAATATGATAAACCTACTCGTGAGTGTGAAATAATCGTCCAAGGAGTTAAGGTGAGCACGATATTTTACATCGTTACCATGGCCACCGCGGTGATAACTGCAGCACTCATCACGATCATCCTGTTACGAAGAAGCGCAAAGTATTTCGCCGAGAAAAAATTTTCCAAGGAGGTAACATTCCTTGGTGGATATTCCCCAGTACTGAGCCTGATCCGCTCAAGCTTCACAGTGCTTGTGAACCGCTTTCCTAGATTACATCCCTTGACCCGACTCCCATGGCGATCTATCTCCGAGATTCTCCTTATCGGGGCTTGGGCAATGTGGGTCGGACGTGCATACTTAGACTTCGATCCGTTGGCATGGCCAATCGGGCGGGAGTTTGGCTTCCAGATACAACCAAATTATTTCATCTTAAATCTAAAACAATGCGGTCTTTGCGCGTTATGGAACGGGGGATTAAATGGGGGTTGGCCAGCATTGGCGGACCCCTTTGGCAGCCACCTGAACCCAATCGTCGCAATCCCCACACTATTATGGGGAACGATTGTCGGCGCAAAAATATCTATTGTCATTGCTCTATGGCTTGCAGGTATTGCACAATGGTGGCTTGCACGAACGCTCAAATTGGGCTTGATTGCGAGGGTATGGAGTGCCCTCATCGCGGTGAGCGCAGGTCACTTGATGGGCCGCCTCGAATTACCCTTATTTGGCATTATCATCTCTACCGCAGCACTCAGTCTAACCATCGCTGCGGCATTCGATCTAGCTATCAATAAAAACCCAAGGACAACAATCTTACTTGCGCTAATGGGTGCGCTCTCACTGATCTCCGGTCAAGGCTATATGCAGCTGGCCTTCCTAATCTTTACTCCTGCTTTAATTTTCTTCATGTTCGATGACAGATTTCGCCCAACATTTCTCTGGCGTGAGTATGCAATCGCCATTGCTTTGAGTCTCTTACTCGTTAGTTTCTTCGCCGTCCCTTATTTGCATTTCCTTCCGAATTTTGAAAAAGACCTTGATGCTACATTCAACACATCTCAACCCCTCGAATATATCCCTTTAAATCTTGTCATTAATGAGATCGACTTTCAACTGTCATCGGTCCTCGGAAAGCAACCTTATCCAGCTTTATATAATCTCCACATTGGCTGGTTCCCGATGTTGTTCGCTATTACAGCCCTTTTCCTTGCCCGGAAAAGGGATTGGCGCCCTATTGCAGTCCTCTGCACCGGCGTCATCCTCTTATTCTGGGCTGCCAGCGCTGAACCATTCCGGTGGCTTGCTAATCATCTCCCCCAAATCGCTGCCTTTCGTCACATTTTATTGGTTGCAGGGCTAGCAATCCCTCTCATCCTTGCGCTATCAGCATATGGTTTAGACAGGCTACTTGAACTCGAATGGCCTCATGTTACTGTAAAATTCCCTGCTGCTATAACATCTCTTGAAATCAATGCTTCTCTATCTTGGCTCCTCATCCTTCCGCTGTTCTGGAGCGTCAGTACCTCATACGCGCAATCTCAAAGCTGGGTGGGAATGGATGATGCAACCTTCCTGTTTGATGACATTTCTATTCTTAAGACGGAAGATACTCAGTGGACAGCAATACCACTCGGCAACCACATATGGGTTGAAGCGGGAATGTCGTCTGATTTGAAACTCTCGCAAGTAGCCTTTCCCTGGCGTCTAAAAAACCGCTACCCTCCCGAACCGCGCCTCGAAATGGTTCGACATGAACCGGATGGGAACCAAGAGAAAATTGGTCTCGTTGATAACGCCGGAGTTTACTTCTATCCCGATCGCTGGTATGCATCAGTCACAACTAAGGAGAACTTGATACCCTGCCAAGCAGACGCGGATGCGGGGAATATTCTAGTAAATTGCGAAACTTCCGAGGGTGGAAAACTCGTTGTACGCGAGAACGCTTTCCCTGGCTGGACCGTTCAAATCGACGGTGTAAAAACGACTCTGCTTGAAGACACATGGTTAGCTGTAGATGCACCTGCCGGGAAACATGAATACCGCTTCGATTACCTACCGATGGACGTCTTTGTTGGCACTATCCTTTCTGTTATCGGTCTTGTTATTTCAATCTTTTTATGGAATTCAAGGAAGCCGTCAAAGTAATGTCTTGGATCCCAGCTTGGAGAATGTATCTTCCACTTGAACTATATGGACTAACGGGGCACATACCCTGAAACAACTCATGCTGCCTGATGATCCCACAGTCGAAATATCTTTCGGGCAAAAACTTAACGAAATCGAACAAGTAGCGATCGAGATAGAAAGTCTTTCCCCGGGTGATCCGTTCAAGATCCATGTCCGAGAACTCGAGTTGTATTAATTTGGAAATGGTTGGTGCGCGTGTCTATTGACCGCTTCGTTCGTTGGCTTGCGATCACGCCTCGCAGGGGGAGGCTGATCCTCTTCGGGTTGCTGTTTTCCACTGCCGCGTTCGTTGCCACTGGCGACAACGCGATTGCCCTCAGTAGAATCGCCGCCCCACTCTGGCTCACCGGGATGGCGCTGACGATTATCGGCTGCTGGAAGACCAGTCCGCATCAGACGCGCAAACCTTGGGATCGATGGGAGATTGCTGTCATCCTCACGCTCACGCTGGGGAGCATTATCCTGCGCGCCTGGGGCGCGGATCACATGCCCTACGTTCTGAGTGGGGACGAGGGCTCTGCAGGACTCACAGCCTGGGAGTTCCTCGATGGTCGCAGGAGCAACATTCTCGGTTTGGGTTGGTTCTCTTTCCCCTCGTTTTACTTCTGGTTATTGTCTCTATCCCAGCGGGTTTTAGGCAGAAGCGTGATCGCCATCCGCTGGGTCTCAGCATTGGCCGGAGCACTGACTGTTCCTGCCCTGTATTGGGCCTGTAGGTCGCTTTTCAACCGGCGTGTCGCCTTCTTCAGCGCAGCATGGTTGATGACATTCCACCACCATATCTTCTTCAGTCGCGTCGCCTATAACAATATCTGGGATGGTCTCTTCTTCACTCTCGCGCTGGGCGCTTTATGGAACGCATGGGAATCTAATAATCGCCGATCGTTCCTTCTCGCCGGACTGGCTCTCGGTTTCTCGCAGTACTTCTACACAACATCCCATTTGATCCCCATCCTGCTCGCACTCTGGATGATTTGGCTTGCCAGGCGAGGTGAAGGCTGGAAATCCCGACTTCCTGGGATTGTTTGCATGGTGCTGGCTGCCCTAAGTGTTTCCCTTCCTCTCATACTGTTGTACTTTCGTCACCCTGAGAGCCTTTTCTTCACCGCCAGCAGGGTTTCGATGCTCATACCTGGCTGGATTGGGCCAGCCGCTGAA
>Ga0255055_10000933_pt1 | contig 22277 bp, 17 predicted proteins | sample JV7_2_27_MG_FD_188633 | JGI IMG/M metagenome (GOLD analysis project Ga0255055, IMG submission 188633) | Seawater microbial communities from Jervis Inlet, British Columbia, Canada - JV7_2_27 | ecosystem: Environmental > Aquatic > Marine > Inlet | place: Canada: British Columbia | collected...
CGTTTAGATAATTAACCTAAGGGTAATCATCTAGAAATTGCAATGAGAATCATGACGCCCATCCTACTCTGTTGTTTAGTCCTTACAAGTGTAAGCGGTATATTTTTCAACGGGGGCCGAGTCTGGACCCGCATACCTCCCTATCTTGTTGACCGAAGGGTTATCGACTTTATTAAGGGGAATCGAATCAACAATTGCTATGATCATGAAGAGACTCCTTCCTTGCTACTACTCAAGTGCTGGCGAGATAATAAACTCGTTGACGTAGAAATATCAATCAACCCAACCCAACAGGAGCAATATGTCCCAATAAAAACTTCTGTGTCTGTATACATATGATGAGCGGTATAATGAACTCAAAAGGTGGATGTAGTGCGTGTGGTGGGAAGTCGCAGGTACAGCCCCCCCAGCTGGCCCCAAAGCCAATCATCCCGAAACGCACACGACCCATGAACCGACGACAGCTTCTAGCGGCAATCTATCTCGCTCGGAGAAGAAAAGGAAGGAAAAATAGGGTAATGATCTTCACCAAATAGAGAACTTAAGCGTACATCCCAAACGGGATGTTGTTGTCATCTAGCTTCTTTATCAACTTGGGGACATGCTCTACTGTTACGGTGAAAGGGAAGCTCACCTTAAGCGTGTCCTTTTTCTCGAACATCTTCATCCCTGGCTTCGTCAATCGATACAGATTCAACTTCGTGTAGATAATCTCAAGACATCTCTTGAGATTTCTAACCCCTTTCTCACCCTCAGTGAAATTCTCCATCAGATGTGTTAGAGTCAGCTCCGGAATTATGACGTCACCCTCGGCGAACCGGATGTTCTCCCTGATCTTTGGAATTAGATAATCACGGGCGATAACAACCTTCTCCTTGCTAGTGTACCCATTCGTCTGAATTCTATACATCCTGTCCTTTAGAACAGGGTTTACCTTCTTTTCATCATTGTAACTGAATATAAACAAGGCTTTACTAAGATCGAATGCCACATTCGAGAAATATTTATCATGAAACTCCGAGTTTTGAGTCGTGTCCGTCAAATGAGTCAAAATCCCCGTGATCTCCTCACCCTTTGGTGTGTCCGATATCTTGTCCAGCTCATCGAAATATATCAGAGGGTTCATGCACTTGCTTGTCAAGAGGATATCAACGACCTTTCCCCAAGTACTTCCCTCATATGTATACGAATGACCTTCCAGGAAACTCGAATCCGTAGCACCACCTAGAGCCAAGAAGGCGAATGGACGCTTCAATATCTTGCTGATACCCTCTTTAATGAGAGACGTTTTACCGGTGCCGGGTGGTCCTTTGATAGCAATGGCACTCCCTACTGAGTCCGGGTTACTTATCAATTGTCCAATAAACTGTAGGATCTGAAGTTTGGCGTCATCAAGACCATAGACTGCTTCATCAAGAGTCTTACGAGCCCAGGCCATGAACTCACTGCTCTTATCTATTCCATCCTCGAGTTTCAAAGGTAGTTTGTTGATCTTCCCGAACGGTATACGCATGAAGGTGTCTACCCACTGCTTTATCTTGTAATATTCGCCCGATCCAGGATCCATGTAGTCGAGTGTGTTAATCTTTTTAAGGGCTGCCGCTTTGAATGACACCGGAATCTCCGACTCTAGAAGGGCCAATCGGTAAGGCTTTTCGACTTGTGAATACTTATTCACACTATGGAGTTCGCGGAGTATGAGCTGCTGGTTCTTGATTGGCATGTCACGGAAATATTTGAAATCATTCATGACATTCTTCTCTCTAAGAGCCTTACGTAGCTTCCCACAGTTTTTAACCCGCTGCTTCTTCTCTTTCTCAGCATTCTTTTTCTTCTTCTGTTTGTCAGCAGCTCTAGCATACTTGTCATAAAGCGCCATAGCGGACTTATCGCCTTTTTTCTTGCGAAGTGTCGCAATTTGCTGCATCTCCTTTAATGTACGCTCAACGTCTTCATCCTCATCATCAATTACCTTAATATATTTAGATCGCACACCGTAAATAATCTCAAACTCCTCATCGTCCAGCTGGATATCATACACTATCCTCGAACCTAATATAGTACTGTTATTCACAACAGTTCCCTTATATGGACCATCCCAATTCTTCTTCTCGACTTCTACTCTTTGCCCCTCAACCAACCTCTTTCCCAAGTCAATCGTGGTAGGCTCATCCTCTTCTTCCGACCCCGAGTCTTCCTCCTCTTCATCCTCCTCCTCCTCCTGCCCGAGACCAGGAGGGGCGCCAATCGTAAATATAATGTTGAACTTCGTATTCTCTCCCATCATCGCCTTCATTTCTTCCTCATCGTATTCATCCTCACCCTCCATGAAGATACTTGCTTCCTCCTTCGCTAAGGCGTCCATCTCAGCATTGGTAAGCTCGCCAGAGTCATAGTCTTCGTCAGGCTCCTTACCCGGCGCATTCTTCTTCTTTTTCTTTTTACTCTGCTTTCTTACTCTCTTCTTCTTTTGGCTCTTTTTGTTATTAGTCTTTAATTTCAGGTTCTTGCCCTTCTTGAGAGTAGGATCAGATTTGGACCTCTTTGCCATCATCTTATCAATGTTATCCAACTGGCGAAGTCGTTCTTGACCTGATTTTGAAGGAAATATTTTTTGTACAAAACGCTGAAACTCCCGAGCATCGAACGCCTCTTCTCCTCCTTCTTCAGTTCCACTTTCCTCACTTGAACTCTTCTCCGTCCCCGATTCCTCGGATAGACTAGCAGCAACAGCCTCCTCTGGGAGCCAATCGCTATCAGAGTCTGACTCCTCGGCCAGCTTATATTGTTTCTTCCTCAGTTTGTTCTTCTTCTTTCTGAGGTTATACCTCTTTTTAGGAGATTTCTTCCTGTCAGGATTGTCACCCTTTTTTGACATCTATGATTTATGATCGTATAATTTCTAAATGCATTCGGTATTCAATTTCCTCAAAATCAAAAACTTACCTTGTGATATAAATTGATACAAAAAGGGATCTAAATATTCTGTGACTAATATAGGGATGTCCCATAGCTCAGTACAAGATAGTAGTAAAGCGTCGCGTGTCATAGGGATACAATTCAGCATACTTTCCCCAGATGAGATCAGGAAGGGATCGGTCGCGCAAATCACGACAAGAGACACATATGTGAATAACAAGCCAGTAATTGGTGGACTCTTCGACCCTCGTATGGGGGTACTCGATCCGGGTCTCATTTGTCCCACAGATGGTCTCAACTACATGCAGACTCCTGGCTACTTTGGGCATATCGAACTGGCTCGCCCAGTATTCTATATCCAATACCTGAGCACCGTCCTCAAGATCCTACGATGTACCTGCATAAAATGTAGTAAGCTACTGATAGATAAGACCAAGTCGAAACACATCATGGGCTTGTCCGCACGTGAACGGTGGGAATATGTATTTCCGAGGGCAAGCAACCGGTCCAAGGTCCCACGATGTGGTGCCGATACAGAAGACGGGTGTGGGACCAAGCAACCGAGGAGAATATATAAGGAAGGTCTAGCTAGCATCATCGCCGAGTGGGAGAACATTGACGGTATTAAGGATGAAGATGGGAAGGTGAAGGAGAAGCTTACATTACGCCTTACCCCAGAGATGGTCCTTAAACTCTTTCGGCGCATCTCCGACAGCGATGTATCCTTTATGGGATTCAGCCCCACATGGTCACGACCAGACTGGATGATATGTCAAGTTCTGGCGGTACCCCCTCCTGCTGTACGACCTTCTGTTAAACATGATGCTCAACAGAGGAGCGAGGATGATATCTCCCACATCATCGTGAATATCATAAAGGCGAACAAAACCTTACTGGACAAACTGTCCAGCAATGCTACTCAGAAAGTGATCGAAGATTGGACAACCGTTCTCCAATACTACTGTGCTACCATGATCGATAACAGAATTCCCGGTGTCGCCTCAGTTGCTCAGAGATCCGGTCGCGCCTTGAAATCGATTAAAGAAAGACTTATTGGTAAGTCAGGGAGAGTCAGAGGGAATCTCATGGGTAAACGCGTTGATTACAGTGCTAGAAGCGTGATCACTCCAGATCCAAATATTGGGATAAGCGAACTTGGGATCCCATTAAGAGTCGCGAAGAACATCACTTTCCCTGAGGTAGTCAATGTCCGAAATAAGGCATTCTTGACAACCCTTATCCTCGCTGGCCCCGATGAATACCCAGGAGCAAAGATTCTCCAGCGCAAGGGAGGCGACTCTGTATCATTACGCTATACAGACAGGAACTCTCTTGAGCTTAACAACGGGGATATTGTGCACAGACATATGTTGGATGGGGACCCCATTTTGTTTAATAGGCAGCCGACACTACATAGAATGTCAATGATGTGTCATACGGCAAAGATATTGAAACAAGGAGATACCTTTAGACTCAACGTCGCTGATACAAAGCCGTATAATGCGGACTTTGATGGAGATGAAATGAATCTACACGGACCTCAGGATTATGAGTCCGCTGCAGAACTGAAACATCTGGCTGCGGTCCCACGTCAGATAATCTCCCCCGCAAACAATAAAGCCATCGTAGGTATATTCCAAGACTCACTTCTTGGTGCTTATAGGCTGACACGCCCGAATATATCATTCACCACCCGTGAAGCCATGAACCTACTTATGGCTTATAACAATGTGAACCCTGCTCTCTTCAACAACAACAACAAACCAATAACTAGCTTCCAACTTCTGTCCCAGATATTGCCTCCCATGTCCGCAAATTTCGCCAACGGTCAATATAATTCTGACGAAGAACGAAAAACATCAAACAGCATCATCGAGATCAGGGATGGACAATACTTGCGTGGTCAGCTTGACAAATCTGCGCTCGGCTCCGCATCAAAGGGTCTTATTCACAGCATCTTCAATGATTTCGGATTCCAAAGCTCGGCTAACTTCATCGACGATTTACAGAATATTGTCACCGAGTATATGAAACTCAGTGGATTCAGTGTGGGTATTAGTGATCTGATAGCTGATCAAGTAACCAACAATAGAATTGCAGGAGCGATCCTACAGAAAAAGGATGAAGTGAAGGATCTCATCGACCAGACGCATATCGGCGCTTTCGAAAACAATACGGGGAAAAGCAATGAGGAGGAGTTTGAAACTCAAGTGAACTCTATTCTCAATAGTGCCCGCGACGAAGCAAGTAAAATCGGGCGACAGAGCCTTGCCAAGGACAATAGATTCGTTATCATGGTGAGCTCGGGATCTAAAGGGTCACAGGTCAACATAGCCCAGATGGTATCATGTCTAGGACAACAGAACGTAGATGGTAAGAGGATACCATATGGATTCGAGAACAGAACACTACCCCATTATACTAAGTATGATGATTCTCCCGGGGCCCGTGGATTCGTTGAGGCCTCGTTCATCCAAGGTCTCACCCCGACGGAGCTATACTTCCACGCTATGGGCGGGAGGACTGGTCTCATCGACACGGCCGTTAAAACTAGCCAGACAGGGTATATTCAAAGGCGGTTGGTAAAGGGGCTGGAAGATCTTAAGGTATGCTATGACATGACAGTGAGAAACAACAAAGGGAAGATCATCCAATTCGCCTATGGGGACGATGCTATCAATCCCGAGCGAGTCGAATCACAACGTCTCCCCCTGACATCAATGACATTAGAGGATATCTATGCACATTTTCAGACTCCCGGCGACGAGGGGAGTGATTCTCTCATTACGACAAACTATACCCGAAAGACAATCGGACGCATGCGCAAGCAACACTCTAGTCTAGTGACTCGGACTAAGCAAATAATTGACTTTATGATTTATGCCAGAGGGGCCCTAGCGACTCATGTTTTCGGGCACACCACCGGAGATAGAGTCTACGTTCCTGTTCACTTCAAGAGAATTACGGGGAATATTCAAAATCAACTTCACATCCAGAGCAATTCAATGGTTGACCTTACCCCACTGGAACTCTACCAGCTAGTCGATGACGCATATGCTGGTCTCGAGAAGATAACCCTAGCACCTCCTTCCGAACTATTCAAAATTATGTTCTACTACAGCCTCTCTCCGAAGGAGCTCTTGACCATCAGAAGATTCAGTTCTAGCGCAGTCATCCTCCTCCTTGCCACGATCACAACACAATATAAGAGGGCCATTATATGTCCAGGCGAGATGGTTGGTATGATTGCAGCCCAAAGCATTGGAGAACCTACAACTCAGATGACTCTTAATACCTTCCATTTTGCGGGTATCGCATCGAAGTCTAACGTAACTCGAGGTCTCCCTCGCATTGAGGAGATACTGTCGTTATCTGAAAATCCTAAAAACCCTTCTGTCACCGTGTTCTTGAAAGAAGATGATAGGTCTAGCATTGAAAAGGCGCAGGAGCAGAAGTATATGCTTGAATACACTAGTCTAAAAGATGTAACAATATCTGTGAGCATTTGCTTCGACCCAGATGACATGGCTACTCTCATTGATGAGGACGCACCTCTTATGGAAGAATATCACCAATTTCAGTCCATGGTGGAAGAATGCGGTGGAGTAGAGTTCTCGGACGGAGATAGAGCGGACATCTCCAAATGGATCATCAGGTTCGAGCTTGATAGTGAAGCGATGCTTGACAAGAATATCTCGATGGACGACATTCACTTCGCAGTAAAGAACAGTTATAAGGAGGAGGTTTCATGTGTTTATTCGGACTATAATGCTGACAATCTCATCTTCCGTGTACGTCTCAGCAAACGTCTCACAACAAGTAAGAAAAAGTCCATTGACCAATCCGACGAGGTATATCTACTTAAAAATCTTCAGAACAACATGCTCAATGGAATCATCTTGCGAGGTGTCAAGAACATTCCTAAGGTCACGTTGCGGAAAATGGTTGACCAACTGTTCATCAAGGATGGTAACTTCATCAGCGAAGACGGTTGGGTGCTGGATACAGTGGGAACAAATCTTAGGGACATCCTGACGATTCGTGGAATTGATACCACACGCACTTATACGAACGATATCCAGGAGACCTACAGGACGCTTGGTATAGAAGCTGCTCGCCAGTCCATCCTCAGGGAAATCTTAGAGGCCTTTACTGACGCATCTTACATCAATTACCATCACGTCTCGGTCCTCTGTGACAGGATGACAGCAACAGTGAAAATGGTCTCAATATTTCGCCACGGTATTAATAATGACAATATTGGTCCCATTGCCAAAGCTTCATTTGAGGAGACACCCGAGATGTTCCTCCGAGCAGCCAGGCATGGTGAGCTTGACCCTGTAACTGGGGTATCGGCCAATATCATGTGTGGCCAGGAAGGCTACTTCGGGACTGGGAGCTTCCAGGTGATGCTTGACATCAATAAGCTAAGGGAGTTAGGAGAGAAAGCACTAAAGGCGAAGATGGAGATCGAGACAGTCTTGGGTGTGGAGGATAGCTCTGACATCTGTTCTAAACAGAACTTGGCCATCGCAGGTGGGACGGAGCACATCATGGGGCTTAATACGGGAACAGTTGATACTGACTATAATCCTGGATTCTAGATAAGGACAATAATAGCTAAATATTTTCTTATTATTGTCTGAATGAGAAGCTTAGTTATGGAATAACGTAGTAGTCGAGAGTTTCCGCACCTCAGCGTCTGCGAGACCGGCGTTTTCCACCGCTGAGACCATAGCGACTCTTAGGATAAGCGCGTGGTCTGAGACGCGACCTTGAGTATCCAGCTCTGTGAGATCTGCGTCTGCGTCCGCCCTTTTTCTTTTCCTTTTCATAACCGTAATATGCGATCCCTGGGAGACCTGTCAACGCGGTCAATCCCAATGCCTTTTCCCCAACGGTCAATCCACCACGCCGAGTTCTACGCTTTCCAGCACGCCGAGTTCTACGCCTTCCAGCACGCCGAGTTCTACGCCTTCCGGCACGTCGATTTCTTGTTCTTCGTATTACCATCGTTATATATAAGCCATAGATAATTAGTTCAAACAAGTCCAATTATCTAGCTAAATTCATATATACACACCTCAGTGTCTGCGAGACCGGCGTTTCCCACCACTGAGACCATAGCGACTCTTAGGATATCTGCGAGGTGAGAGAGCATGACGAGAGTACCCACCGCGTCTACGCCTGCCTTTACTCTTACGTCGGGACTTACGAGTACACTTGCGGGCAAGGCGACCATGACGAGTAATTCTGCCTCTACGGTTTCTGCGCTGCCCTACGAGACGTCTACGTGTACCCTTTCTACATTTCCTCAGACGCCTGCGTCCAGCTGTACGAGAACGCCTGGGTCTGCGTCCAGCTGTACGAGAACGCCGGCGCCCACCACGGAGAGCACCCCTGCTTCTCAACATGGCTCTGGCACTACGAGCGACTCGACGATAGACTCTCTGGGAATGGCGTGGACGAGAGCGACCCTTGTAAGAGCTGCGCTTTTTTCCCCACTGCCTAGCTCTAATATAGGCCGCATAAAGACCCTTTTTGTTAATTTTACAAGTTCCCTTGGCACACACTGGGAAACTCTTTCTAGGGCCCAGGAAACACTTGCGCCCACACTTACGAAGCATTACTGTACGAGCATGCCCCTGTGGGGCAATCTTTCCCCATCCTTTCCATGGAACACTGCGACGGCCGCCACGGCGGCGACTTTTACGAGTCCCAGCACGACGAGACCTTCTTTTTCCAGCACGACGGGATCTCCGTCTTCCTGCACGATGTCTGCGAGTTCTTGCCATTATATATTATATTAAGATTAAAATGGTAAGCAGGGGCAAGTCGTCCTAGGTCGGGAATTAAGTTCATTCCACTGACCAATCGTGTAATTATCACTCATGGAAAGATTACAACGCGCACAAATCGGCTTCAAATTCGAAACCGCTAAAGTTCCCCCAGCACTCTCCGGCTTATCATGACCAACATGAAAATCCCAGACATTGACCTCATTCGTACACCAGTCAATATAACATGATCTACTGAATATCTTCCCAAAATTCTGGATCCAGACTTGTTCCCGGACAGCCCTCGGAATAGTCGCCTTCTTCTTTCTTCGTTTAGCCTTTCGATTAAATTTTGGCATTACACTGATATATATTTCTCTCTCTAATATAGATGCCAAAATGCAATATGAAAGCTGTGGTTTTCGATCTGGACGATACTATCGGACACTTCGAGGAGCTAGGGATATTTACTTCAGGTCTCAAAATATTCGCTAACAGAGAAATACATAATGAAGCCTTCTTCAAATTACTAGCTCTATTCCCTAAATTCATCCGTCCGGGTATACTCGGCACACTCCGCGCCCTAAAGAGAGCCAAAGCCAAAGATCCATGTCTGAAAGTCATAATCTACACCAACAACATGGGTGAACGAGAATGGACACTCCGGATTAAACGATACCTTGAAAGGACCATAGGCACACCTTCCCACCCAGCTAAACTCTTCGATAGAGTTGTAACGGCTTACAGACCCGGAAAGACCGGTTGTCGTACTACACATCGTAAAACATACTCTGACCTCCTACGCTGTACCGGACTCCCAAAGGGGACCAAGATCCTCTTCCTCGACGACCAGCTCCATCATGATATGAAAACCCCCGACGTTACATACCTCCATCTGCACCCATATAACTACGCTGTTCCATTCCCTCACATGGTTCATCGTTTCATCAATTCACCATTGGGACAGGCAATCCCTCGAAAAAGGCGCACCCAATTCGTTAGATTCATGGTAAGCTATCTCGGATCGAAGATGGGACAGTACCAATATGTGGTGAGGAAAACACATATAAGTAAAAGAGATATGCAGCAAAAGGCACATATCGAAAAACAGCTCAAATTTTTTTTGCACCATCAACAGAAGAAAACCCATAAAACTCGCCGCCGAGGGAGGAAATCCGGCAAAAAAGGTACAAGACGACGGAAGAAACATCACTAATTTTTATGCGGCATGTGGGCGATAGACTGGACATAAGATCCCAATGATGAAGACAATAACAACATCAGTCCAGAAGTGAACACAATTTTCCTGTGAAATTGGTTAAAACTCGTATGTGTCCATGGGTTGAAAAGAGCCACCAGCACAATACCAATAAAGATTCGAAGAGCGTTGTCCACTGTCTCAAGATACTGGGGGGAATGTTGACCTATCCCAAGTACGACTAGGATATATAGGACTATTACCAGGCCTCTCCCATAGTTATATGCGCGTTCATACCACATATTACTATAGACTGAGAATTTATACACAGAACAGCTTATAGATATCCGAACAATATTCATGAATGGGAAAGATCGCACTCATCACAGGAATAACTGGCCAAGACGGCTCTTATCTAGCAGAACTCCTTCTAGAAAATGGGTACACTGTTCACGGTATCATACGCCGATCATCATCGTTCAACACCGCTCGCATAGATCATCTTTATCACGATCAACATGATCAGTGTGTGAAACTATTCCTACATTATGGTGATCTAACCGATGCCTCTAACATCTGTAGCATCATTGTCAATGTAAAGCCCGACGAGATCTACAACCTTGCCGCACAATCCCATGTGCGAGTATCCTTCGATCTGCCTGAATACACCGCTAATGTTGACGGAATTGGCACCCTTCGGATACTTGATGCGATAAGGGCAGCAGGATTAGAGAAGACATGTAGATTCTACCAGGCATCGACAAGCGAACTCTACGGTAAGGTAAAAGAAACCCCTCAGTCGGAGACAACACCCTTTTACCCTCGCAGTCCATACGCAGTAGCGAAGCAATTTGCCTATTGGATCTGCTTGAATTATCGGGAAGCGTACGGTATGTACATTAGTAATGGCATACTATTTAACCATGAGAGCCCTCGCCGTGGGGGCACATTTGTGACTCGAAAAGTTACAAGAGCTGTATCCAAAATAAAAATGGGACTTCAAACCACTCTCTATCTCGGGAATCTTGATGCTAAGAGAGACTGGGGTCATGCTCGTGACTACGTCCGAGGAATGTGGCTCATGCTCCAACAAGACAGCCCTGATGATTTCGTCCTTGCGACGGGCGTGACAAATACCGTCAGACACTTTGTAGAGTGCGCATTCAAAGCCCTAGATATCACCATCGAATGGGTGGGTGATGGGTTGGAGGAGGTTGGTATAGATTCAACAACGAATAAAGTGTTGGTCCGGATAGATCCTAAATACTTCAGACCAACAGAAGTTGATCTGCTCTTGGGAGACTCATCAAAGGCAAGAGAGAAGCTCGGTTGGGAACCTAAAACCCTGTTTCACGAACTAGTGGAAGAGATGGTCGCTGCTGACTTTCAGGCTCTAAAAAGATAATGACCTCTCGCCCACTTTCCCGGTTGAACCAGATCGTACCAATCCCATACATCGCGAGCATTCATCATAGAGCGATTTGTGTTCTCACAAAGGTAGCAACGCCTTCCATCACAGTTTTTACAATGGTAAGGAGAAGATTTCCTTTGGAGGCCACATCCAGAACAAACCTCACATCTCTCGATCCTATACTTCGACATTTAATAGCTTTATATATTATATCCGAATCAGCAGGATACTGCCGAATCGTTGACTCTCTTGTACACGGACAGAGTTCTAGCACTTGCGTCTGTAGCATCAACAAAACGAGGCATCCACATATGAGGGATGACATCGATAGATTTGGGGTAGTACTCCAAAAATATGCTCTTATAGAGGGCATTTTCATAATCCAAACCGCTGGGCTCTCTGCCCTCAGAAGGCAGAAGTTTCACAACCGTCCGCGCATAGTCTTGAATGATATTGAACCATGATCTAGTCTTCTCACTAACCCCGTCGCTAAAGGCCTCCTTTGTCCGCCATATGATGCTCTCCGGTAGTAGACCTGTGCCACTAAATGCGCTTCTCAATAGTCCTTTCTCTGGCTCACCTCTACCCACATGGTATCTCAGCTCTACCGGTATGGACATATATGCTTGGACGAAGACACGGTCAAGAAATGGCGTCCTCGCTTCTAATCCATGAGCCGATACACAACGATCCGATCGCAAGACATCAAAATAATGGATTTCTCCAAGCAAACGCCGACATTCGTGATCAAAGGCGAGACTGTCTGGCGCACAATGAAGATACAAATATCCGCCACAGACCTCATCGGCCCCATCCCCATTAAAGACAACCTTAGCATCACTATGCTCGCGTATATACTTCGCTATCAACCAATTACCAACTGAGGCACGGACCGTCGTAGTATCATAACTTTCAATAGCCTTAATTACAGGCCTAATTGCCTCCAAAAACTCACCCTCTTCAACTTCTACGTTATGGTGATCACTACCTATATGGTCGGCAACGATGTTCGCATACTGTAAATCGACGCTCCCCTTAAGACCTATACTCCATGTAGATATAGGTCGGTTCATTTTCTTGGCTACAAAAGCAGCAACTAAGCTGCTATCTAGACCGCCCGACAGTAAACATGCTATTGGTCGATCTGTATTGACGACACGCTTATAAACGGCCTCCTGTAATGAACCGCGTATTAGCCCAAGCGCGAATAGATGGGCATCGGCGCCGCGGAAAAACCTGAACGCACCCTCACCCCACAAATCAAGACAAGTTCCACATGTCCTTGCGAAAAATGTCGGGTTGCTGACCTCGAGCGACGACCATAGTGGACCAACTTGTCCCCTTTTGGGATGAATCTCCACATAGGATCCTGGTGGAAACTGATATGGGCCATCCTTAGTGGCTACTAAGGATGTATCTTCACCCGCCAAAGAGGACGGTGTCATCATTTTCAGTTCCGAGGCAAATATCAAGTTTTCCTCGGTCTCATTTCGTAGCGAGCTCCAGAATAGTGGTCTCACCCCATAAGCATCTCTTGCAGCATATGCCACATGTTTATTTGTATCCACCAAGACGAAAGCAAATACGCCATCTAGTACCTGAAGTGTGTACTCGATGCCGAATCTTTTGTAAAGATGAATTATCACTTCTGAGTCTGATTCTGTCTGAGGGTCAATTGTTCCGAGTATTTCATATATCTTTCTCCAGTTATAGATCTCACCATTGCAGACGATATGGACTCCATCGACCTCGATCGGCTGACATGAGCCATTTTTCCGATAGCCATTTATTGACAACAAATGAAACCCTAGTTTTATACCCCCGATAGTCCCGAGCGCATTCGTTGTTTTAACCACTACAGTCTGTCTAGATCCCTCAGGACCACGAGCCGCCCCCTTAGTAAAGTCCCCGATCTCTCTCTCGACGTCAGTCCCAAGAAGCGCAAATATTCCACACATCTTATGTATTCCATCAGCTTAGCTTTAGGTGGCTTTGTCATTTTTATTATGTGATAGTATTACATATGGAAGGAGTTGTTAATGGTGTCTATCTCTGTAACCAAAACAGAACCACTCAGCTAAGTGACCGGATGTTTGCTCGCAATGTTCCAGGTCAACCAATGCCGGCAGTATTCGACCCTCGACCGGCCGAAACTAGATATGTCAAGATGCCTATGCTAGACTGTAGACGGCCCACTACGGTCCCATGCCAACAAATGCCTATCTATAACACTGACACTATGTTCAGTCCTGGAACATCATTACCCTTCGACGGCTTCCAGAATAACATCGACACTGAATCGAAATTGGAGAACATCTTCTTCCCAATACAGAAGTGTCCTCAGGCTAAGTTTATCCCTAGCTCCCATAGCGATCTCTATAACAATAGCTATCTTACACAGACTACGCGCCCTGTGAGAATGACAAATCCGCTACTCTTTAAACAGGAACAATTTGCACCATTTAACCCAAATTTGTGCGGAACCGGGCACAAAATATTCAACAACTTTACGAAACTCCAGATTAGAGATCTGGATTACCCTTTCTTCCCGTCCTCAAGCTCTCATAACAATATACCCATCCCCGGTGCAGTCATAATGGGTGGCAAATAAACGGTTCATATAGATCAATACCTATATGTGCCTATTCTTGAAGGAAAGAGATAACTTTATGCAGGGAAAACTTTATAAGTAGATAAACCGTGAGAGCAACACCTACCATCCATGGTTTCAGTTGCAAGGATATCTTATATGGAGTCTTGAATGGGGGGCATTTGACATAGGCAAGCGCCGAGAATACCATCAGGGCTAGAATTGGTACCGCCCAATTGTCTCCCATCCGGGTTCGCATTCGCCAACTATTTGTCATATGAATCAGAAGGGCATTCATCAGGCCGAATAAGACAAGTCCATACTTACTTACCATCGTGACATAACCTATCAAAGCTTGAAGCCCGGCCTCGAGAGGGACTGTAGGCAAGACAGTCACTGGGCTTTTCCCGGTAAATCGGCATGGCACCTCGGTACCCTCATATGTTATTCCGAAGCTCCCTTCCTTTCCCGAACAGCATCCGGGTCCGAGACAGGCTAGCCTACCTATGGCTGCCATGAAGGAGAACCCGACAAGGATCTCACGTAACCTCTCGCAATCGAACGCACAAAGTAGCAAGAGAGGGAGGATAGCCATGTATGCTGCCATGGAGAAACCCCCATCGGAGGGTGGATGAAGCAACATATTACCAACTACTGCAAGGATGGCGATACCAAGAAGGGTCGGGCTAATAGTCTTAATGATCATAAGTCCGACTAGTGCTGATAGACCAGACATCATGCTATAGGAAATGAACTTCATATATGACTTACAATTATGTAAGATTTTGTTTTAAGCCGCGCGGACTCATTTCAACCATTAATCTCCCACGATATGTCATATGGAATTTACCAAAGACTTAGACCTTCAATACCTTACCAACCCTGCTGAAATGCATAGACTGGTAAAACCGGTGACAAATGGAGAAAAACCACTTTTGGAGGGGGTGAAAGACTATAGAAAACGCATATTCCTCCAAACGAAGGAGTATCTGAGAGGCGAGTCAGTCAACCCAAGCCTTGATAGGGCCTTTCATGCCTATGCTATGGCATGTGTTACTCATTTCAAATTTTCAGACAAAAGTGAACTTATTCAAAAGGACTATAAAGACTACGGGAATAAGAAAACGCGCCCATCAATCGGTTTCGACATGCAGGGGAGCAACCGGGTTATCATGAAAAAAACAGACGTGCGTCCGCCTCGAATAACGGACCATATCAATATTAAGAGCAATCTGATACGTCCTAAACCAATCATTCCCAAACAACGGAACTATAAGAAGAAGGACAACTGATATTAAATCCCTACCTATAATAGATGCCCACTCGAAAACGTGGTAGAACTCACCACCACCACCATAAAAGACGAACGCGGCGGAAGAAGCGAGGGTTTCAGAAAGCAAGATGCTCCCCAGTTACAGCTTCGGACAATTTGCGATATACATGCTTTACAAGTCGAGGTCTGCACAGACTCAGAGATGTCTGGAACATGCGACATAGTGATCTCAAGATCACTAGCAACGACCCTCGAAAAATATGGGATTCTCTACGAAAATACATGCGGTCCAGCTGCGATAACGAGATGTGTTGGTTACGCCAACAATGTATAAAACATGGCGTCGATCGCAGTATGCTTACCTCCTTCGCCCCATTGGCACCGAATGAATGGAAGAAGAAACCGTTTGACTGGTTGTCGAGCCTTGAGATCCAAGGCGTGATGAGACAGTGGGAGAAAGCCAGATCCGACTTCGCATTTATTGGCCCGTCTCCCATCAACTATGATGAACACGTTCTATTTGATGAATGTGTCTGGGAGGAACTCTGTAAGTTCTCGCTACGACAATATATCAAACGGGGAAAAACAAAGATCGGTATCATCTTTAATCTCGATACCCACCGCAGAAATGGGTCCCATTGGGTCGCACTCTTCATCGACACAAAAAAAGGCACCATCTGCTATTTCGACAGTTATGGTGAAAAGATACCCAAAAGAATCACCAAATTTATCGATACCGTGAAAGAACAGTCAGGAGCATTAGGTAAAAAATATGAACTGTGTACTATGAAGCGACGTCATCAGTACAGTGAATCTGAATGCGGTATGTATTGTCTCTACTTCATTATCGAGCTCATAAAAGGGAGAAGCTGGAAGAGCTTCGAGAAACGAAGGATTTCAGACAAACATATGCGAAAACTTAGAAAGATTTATTTCAACTAGCAGTATAAATATAAGGCATTGCTATCTATTAGATGGCCTCACACCTATGTCACCAGACGAATATAGACATGCTCTCCCAATTACTTACAGATTCGCTCAATATCCCAGATCCACATGGAAAGGTCCGGGCAGAGATTGAGCAACAGGCAAATGATATCTGGACGCGGCGTTTTTCTCACAATAATGATCTTGGAGCCATGAATAAACTCATTCTGGCCCGGGTCGTAGCAGCCTTTCAACCAGCGATACCGGCAACAGCACCACCCCGACAGCCGCAGAGCAGACCCGTCCAAAGATTCCCTGACAAAAGATACGAAGATCACAAAAAACACTTCGCTGAGACAATAAACGCTACACGCCCGAAAGAGATCGACTTTAGAGATAAAGTGGATGATAACCCCGTAGAATCAGGTGCCATGGACGCAACTATGAGGGCCCGCGAGGCTGAACTAAAGAGCATAATGTCGAGCTACCAGAGTGATAACGCCAAGGAATGGCTCACTTCAGAAGCGACAACCGCCGCACCACCAACCAATATAAAGATCGACAGGGGGAGCAGCGTTCCCAACAATATGGTTCCCATCCAAAATGTGAACGAAAAACACGTAACATTCGATATCCCAGATCCACCTAGTAAGCAACCTCTTAAACCCCCCTCATCCACATTCAATCTGCTGTCTAAACTAAAAAGAGTACCTTCCTCGGACGGGGTATTGAACGAACTATTGGCAAATCAAAAAATCATTTTGGAGAGATTAGACTCTCTGGAAGCACGAATTATAGCTGAAAGAGAAAAATGTCAAGGTACTGTAGATGAAGCTATTCAATCGTCCGAACCCATATAAGAACTACCAAATGGCCCGAGCACAGCGATGTACTAGTTGTTGTGGTGCCCCACGAACCCATAAAAACCCAATATGGAATAAATGCCTTCTAACCGTTGGAACTTGCCCACCGAAAGTAAATGTTCCTAGTAATACCGTAAACGGTACCAATAATATGTCAGGAGCTATGCGGGTCTCCCAACGTCTCCACACCGGAGCACGTGGAGGCAGAGGTTGGTACAGGATCAGCTGGGATGCCTTCAAGAAGCTCCAAAAAGAGAAGAGAGAATGGCGGCGCGGGAAATGCTCATGCTGTCCATGCGATCCGAATGGGGTCCCTGAACTATGCCCCTGTGAAACTCCCTCCTTTTAAGCTCAATATAAGTTCTAACAATAGAACATTTATTGACCAACCCTCTTGAACCCAATCTTCTTTGTCATCGGATCCCTTTGCAACCATCCTCTTAGTATAGGATCGCCTCCCAACCTGACAGCCCTTACATAACTATCATAATCATACACTTCACCCGTCCGGCTTTTTTGTTTATCAGGCTTAAACACATACTTTGTACCCCCAATCTTAATATCAATCCCCCGCCACGTTACCTTCTTCAAGTTTTGTTGTCTCTGTTGGTCATGTTCCCTTTCAACCGTTAAAGCAGGAGTGGTAGTGAACTTTCCGGGACTAACAGCGCCAAAGGAGAGACAAAGGAGAGGTTCCTTATCGTCGGCCCTAGAATGGAGGGCACAGTCAATCGCTGATTCCTTCACAGACCTTAACAACTGTTTGTTTATCTCTGCCTTTATATTCGAAATCTCATAAAGAGCCTGATCACTCGTCAATGGAGTAGATCTGTCAATCTTGCTTACATCTCGCCTCAATAATCCCTCCGAAGCCATTCCCCCTTCAGCATCCTTGGGAACTAATTGTTGATCAGTAAACTTCATCAGATACATGAATACCTTGATAGTCCTCTCCTCTACAGGCAGATCTTGATGACTACAAATACGTCGAGCCCGCCCAATCACTTGCTCGACCCGCACAGGGTGCCAGTAAGGCTCCATAATATGCACAAAACGGACATTTCTCAGGTTGATACCCTCGGCACCACTACTCGTTATCATTAATATTTTGATAACCTGACCCCTCTTATTGGTATCGGCAATACCCTCCAAGTCCTCCAATAAAGTCTTCGGTAAGCCTTCCCATTCATCACTATAAATACGACGTATCAATTCCTTCGTCTTCGCATCCTCCGTTCCAGTATAAAGAGCGAACATTGGTTCCATAAATGGACCCTTCTCGCCTTCTGGGCGGATTATCCGCCAATTCCCGTCTTCATTACGACCAATTCTAAACTCACCAAACCCATTGGCAAGCAAGATAAGGCGTAATATACCAACACCCTCTAAAGTCCGGAACTGGGAGTAGATCAGGTGTAGACCAGAATTATCATCATCCTGAAGATTCGCCAACATCGCCAAGAATTTTGGACTATACGTTTTCAGACCATTTGGGCTCAAAAACTGACCAGCATTTTGCGCCAATAAGGTCAGAGCTGCATGGATCCTCTCATCATACGTACCATCTGTCGTCGTCTTTGCTGCCGCTATCAAGGCATCCATATCGTCCTCCTCGTGGCGCCCATCCACATCATCCAACTGTTCTTCCACTGTCACAACATCGATCAATGCCGCATTTGCCCCACTCTCTAACGCCCCCTTCACATCCGATCCATCTGTAGGCAGAGGTCGTCCAATCGCCTTAGGAAAGACAAAATTACAGAAGAGGCGTGAGAATATCCTATAAGTCGAAACAGTATCCGCATACACTCCTCCCTCCGCACTTGCCTTACGCTTCTGGGCATTCCGCAGTTCCATTACTCTCTCTTGAGCACGAGCAGTCTCATAAACACCGAACTGATAGTCACTCATCGGTATCTCTGCTACAACAGGTGGACCATCAAAGGAAGGCATCAGCTCCTCCCGAGCACTACGAAAGTAGGATGTCATACCAAGGAGTCGCCGCTTTAAAAGGTCCGAATTCTTCACATCACCCGTGTCTTCACTGATGAACATCGTATTAAACCCATCCAGTGAATCTGGGAGCGCCTTAAACCTTTTTGGGGTCACCTTCAGGACAGATAAACTGTTCTTCTTCAATATACCAACCACTCCCCTCGTAAACTCTTCGTCCGTCATCATGGGACCCCTCCCCGATTCAGTCGCAACACCCTCATACACGCCCCGCTGTCCAACCTTGGAAACAAAGCCAAAAGGGTTCCGGGTTACCGTTACGCTCCGTGCCGATGGATTATATTCTACATAATCACAGCTAGTGAATCTTCGGAACCAACCTTCTACAATCTTTTGATTCACTTTCCGTGTTGTCTGCTGATTTACCGTAAACGTAAAAGTCTTGATGTACCCTCGAAGCATATTAAACATAATGCCAACCTCATTGGGATAGTTGATAATCGGAGTACCAGTTAAGAACACCACTCTACACCCTTCGGCGGCCATTAGGTACTCATATAGTTCCATAGAAAGAGAGTCAGGACTACTGAGCTTGTTCACAATACGACTGACGAAATTATGAGCCTCATCTATGACAACAACCTTGTTTGTAAACGGATTGATGGTCCCGCCCTGCGTATACTTCTCATGAAAGGTCTTCTTTCTGAGACCATTATAGTTAATGAACCTATACTTCGCCCTGATCATCATATTCAGTTGCTCCCCAAGTGAATCCCGTTGTGGACGTGAAAGCTCATCATAATTAGGGGGTTTCGTAGCATCAACAAACCAAACACCCCCTTTACGCTCAATAGTCGCGAGAGGGAGAGAGAGAACCGCAGCTAGAGCTCTCTCCAAATTCGGCTTGCCACTTGTTCTTATCCACTCCCAATGCTGGTTGAGTCTATATAAAGGATCGCCGCATTTCTTAATCTCATTGACATAATTAAGGTGCAGTGAAGCCGGTGTCATAATTACCACCTCCATACTACTCTTCATTCCCTCCGCTATCGCAATAGAAGCACACGTCTTCCCCGCGCCGAGACCATGATATAGCAGTAAACCCCTATAAGGAGTATACAGATTCATATAGTCCCTGACAATCGCCTGATGCGTGAGAAGAGCAAAGTCCCCTCCCTTCGAATCGCATGATATCTGCTTTGACTCATCAAGAAGAGCAATCCTATAGGGCTCAAATATAGAGTTTATGAAATTTACAAAAATCTCCCGGTTGTTCATATAATATGCAGGAGGTCGGACCGCTACAGGCGGCGAAGGCCTTGGTAGTCTAGCCCCTATTGTCGTATCACCAATCACTATCATTTTATCAGAAACTTGACCTGTCGGTATCACTACCTTCACCTTGGGGCGCCTTTTCATAACAACCTTTCGGGGAACTTGTACAGTTGTTGTCTTTGCAACAGGCGTTTTCCCCTCAACTTTCACAGAAATAGATGGTCTCTTGAGTCTTAATCGTCCTTTCTTCTTCACACTTATCCTTCTTTTCTCGGTAGGGATGGCCACACCCTCTTCTAGGGCAACATTGGACAGGTTTTTAGCTGCCTCCTCACATTCACTCACTGGGACATTGGGTGGACAATCCATCACTTTACCAGGCGCAATCACCTCAGACATGGAAACAACCTGCTCCTTCTCCGGAAGCAAATAGGGCATCGCCTTCCCTCTTTGAGCTAACTTCCTCATAAAAGCCCCTCGATCATATTGACCTTTCCTCTTGCGCTTAACTTGGACTTTAGCTGGACCCTCCTCCTCCTTCGGAAGCCTTATCGTAATACCCTCCCTCTTACGAGGAATGGGTTTTACCTCGAGTCGTTCTAAAAGACTTGCCATGGTATATAGTATAGACCCATAAAAAGTTACGTATTTGTGGCGAAACTAGACCCGCATACTTTCCAACGCCAACCTACATGCAGTCTGTTCTGCCTTCTTTTTGATTTTATGCTTACCCTCTCCCAAGAAGACATAGACACATCCCATCAGAACATGCGATTGAATGGTCTGGAAGCTGCCGTAATTTGCGTAAGGGGTGGAGTCTTCATGCCTCAATCCATGGGGGTCTTGTCCACAGCAGAGATAGACTCCCATGTGATACCCTTCATCCTCATCTACAGGCGATATCTCACGGTAGATAGGTGTAACCTTAAAGGCCTTCTGTAGCCGAACTTGGAGGATATTCTTATAATTATCATCGTTTTGGATGAGCTGGACCCAATTAACATGTTTCTCAAATATACCTTCCACGAAGATCTGAGCAATCTGGAACCCGGGACCAGTCACGAATACATCACTGAACCATTTATGTTCATCCTCTATAGAGATTTTGTTGAAGTCAAGGAACAGCGCCCCTAAAAACGCCTCAAATAGGCAACCCAGCTTCTTGAGATTGGTTCGAGTCTTCTTTTCCTCCGCATTTCTCGAGAGGATAAGCCACTTGTTTAGACCCATCTCATAGGCCATGCGTCCAATTGACTCATTCTTCACAAGGGCAATCTTCTTCTCTGTCATGAATCCCTCATTTTCCTTCGGAAATCGCCTGTAAAGGTAATACTTAGTGATACATTCCAACACACCATCTCCTAGAAACTCCAAGCGTTCATTGGATTTTGTGCGTAAGCGCATACAGTTAGAAGGTTTGTCAGCAATGATGACCCCATTTTCCACATTCTCAAGGTGAGGCCTCTTTACATAAGACTTGTGGACGAAGGCCCTGCGGTAAAGATTGACATTGTGGACCTTATCTGGAACACCATACGTCTTTAGGATATCCTCGATGACCTTCTGGGGAACGTCGCGATTGTTTGTATTGTAAGGATCGAAGATGAGCTCATCTTGGTCTTTCGAGATGTCCCCATCCTGGAGTAGTTGTTTAGCTGTCATTTCTGCCATCATAATGCCCTTTTATGCTCCAAATCCTCTAATATCCTTTGGTTGTCAATTTTAGGCGTCGCGAATAACTTCTAAGTAGTATATAGCAATGTCCGGAAGAAGAAGAAGAAGTTCGAGACGACAAAGATCTAGCTTGAGGGGCCGAGAAGCAGCAGCAGCAGCAACTGCAGCAGCAGCATCCACTGCCCAGCGACGCCATGAGCAACAACAACGACAACAGTTGTCGCGTCAACGTAAGGCCATACAGCTGGAGATCCGGAGACGGAGAGAACGCGAGCGGGCAAACGCGGTTGAGACATCCCGCCAATATGGTGTAGCCGAGACCATGTTAGGAAAGATGTCAGAGGCGGGACAGACCCAGATCCCCGAGGCTCGTAGTATGGATCATGCAATAGACCTTGCTGGACAGGGTTTCCCAAT
>Ga0255055_10000934_pt1 | contig 22268 bp, 38 predicted proteins | sample JV7_2_27_MG_FD_188633 | JGI IMG/M metagenome (GOLD analysis project Ga0255055, IMG submission 188633) | Seawater microbial communities from Jervis Inlet, British Columbia, Canada - JV7_2_27 | ecosystem: Environmental > Aquatic > Marine > Inlet | place: Canada: British Columbia | collected...
AATAGCTTATAACATTAAGGATATCAATAGGCTACGAGTGTAGTGTGGTATGAAAGCAACAGAAAGAGGCGAGCGTAGCGAGCCTAAGTGATTGATTATAAAGGGAAAAATATAATGAAGGATATCAATAGCTTGCGTAATGTGGCACGTATGTTGCCTGTGCTTGTAAGTCATTGATATCATTGAACATTATGAGCTTGCAATTTGGGTTTGCTACTGAAAACATAGCAGTTGTTGTTTGCGCGCAACAAATTAGTTTCATGTGTAACTATTGGGTTATGTAACCACCTGTTTGAGCTAAGTCATTGATTTATAAGGAGTTTATTTTGTCACATATGTGACAATTTCTGTGTGTGAGCCGGATTTGCAGACTGGCCGCCAACCTGCTATTATTCGTGTGTAGGTGGAAATTTGCGCGAGTTGGGCTCGCGGCGTGGCAAGGGCCATAGGTGAACGGACACAATGAGCCGATAGTTGCGCGGTCTTTAGCAGACCGGCGGTCAACGGCCGACGAACGGGTAGCAGTATTCTGCTAGTCCTAGTCCCCAGTTCATGCGAAAGCCGAGTGTAGATAAGTCGGTTCGATGTCGTGTGAACGGGAAATTTATTAGAATTTGTCACATATGTGACGAATCCGAGAGCATGACATTGGCCGTGATTTTGAGGGCCATGATATGAGCATCAAAGAAGTACAGGCGCAGATCAGGATAGACAAAGGTAAAGACTTAATCACTTTGCCACCCGCGCAACACTGTCTCGAATGCGGGACGCAATTAAAAGAGTTTGAGGCGCACGTTGCGCCGCGAGTTTGCAGTGAAGAATGTTTCCAGATCCATCGACGCTATTGCTACCAAAGTCGTCGCTGGGTGTGGGATTATGATCAAGTAATCTAACCGCAGCACCACTAGCGGCCAATGTCATGCTCTCGGCCAACCATAACCATGAGGATGTAAGATTATGGGAACTTCAAAAGGTAAGACCGCAGCGGATAACAAATCGCTGCAAAAGCAAAACGAGACAGCGTTAAAAGTCTCGTTTCCACGTGCCATGCTTCTCAAGCAATTTGAGAAAATGGCAAAAGCTACCGGCTCCGAGACTGAAGCGGCTAACGCTAAACGCGAAACAGCGTTTATCGTGTGTCAATCCGCTGCGGAATATCGCGGTGCGGCGTTCGGTACTGACAAGGGCCAAACAGAAGATATCACGACGATATTGGATAGCTGGCGCGAGTCGTGGAAAACCCTGATTATTGACCTGCACAAAGCTGGTTCGCCATTCGTCGAACTGGGCGAGGCCAATAAGAAGGGCGAGCAAAAGCCGGTAATGACAGGCTACGGCAGGAATGTAGCCAGCGCGGCACGCGGTATGATTGAACACGATATCGCGGTGCAGGACGACAAGGGCGAAAATCGCGCCTATACTGATATGACGAAAAGCATCGTATCAGCACGGCGGGAATCATTACCGGAAGATAAGCGTACAGTCAACGCCGCAAAGGATACTCTCCGCGATGCTATGACCGCGCTTCGGAAAAAGATCGGACAAGATGCTGAAGGTTTGGCACTACTTGTCACAGTTCTAACGTATTGTCAGGAGACAATCGAAGAACACGGTATCGACGGAATGGCGGCGCTTTCGCTGGCCCTCGAAGATATCGACCTCAACGATTATTTCGCAGAGGAAACAGAGGAAACCGAAACCGATGATTCAGCAATTGCCGAAGATTCGGGAACGGAGGTGCAGATCGCTGCGGCATAGTTTCTGGCCGTCAATGAGATACCCGCGCCGAAAGGCGCGGGGATTCTCTGCGTCTGCGATTTGATAAACGAGTCACTTAGCGGTGGCCGCAGATTGCAGACTCAGAGAATTTGTACAAAGGACGTACATTATGGATACAACTACAAGAACAGCCAAAGTCTATCAATTCACACCTAAAGGTGCGGATACAATCATCGCCTATTGTCGCGGCTCTAAAGAACAAATATATCGTGACTGGTTCGATTTCCTAGTCATTCGATTAACCCCTGAGTTACCAGTTCAAAAGCATACAGATGAGTAATTCATTCAATGCTCGCGATTTAGTGCCGTATTGGCTACTAGATGAGCGAAATCGGAGAGCCAACCAACATTTAATCCAAAAACGTCACATATGTGACAAAAGAGGTGAGGATGAAAAAGTACATACTCTTAGCAGTTCTGCTAGGTGGATGCGCTACGGCTCCACTGACTGAGGATGAGCAATATGAACGGGAGAATCGAAACATTCTTCGCCGTGAGGCCATTCTCAAGCAGATACATAAATGCTACGCCTGTTCAGACTGTGTGCTAATTGAAAAACGTACTACAGGTACACGTATTCGCAGAGCAACTAAGCGGTACAGAACAATTGAGGATATTCCAACATGGGCGCATAGTACAGACTATCTGTGCGGCAATACCCGAGACGTTTTACGCGACTTACAGAGGCAGGGATTTTGAGTAAGAACTATAACAAAAACTCTACACTTGCGAGCCACAATAAACGCGAGACACTACGGCCTGATTTGAGTAAGTTTACAATCAGCGCCGAAAGATTCATACTGCTTCGGTCTATAGCTTACGAAGTCGGTAAGATAAACGCCGGTAAGCGGCTAAACGTGCTTTGCAAAGAGTTAGCCACATTGGAAGCCCGCGAGGTTACTGGCTTGGTAGTACAATCATGATAAGGACAAATAACATGATGCTATTGTGGGCAATCGTTATCCTTGTAGGGATAGCAAAACCTGAACTGATCCCATTCCTGTTGGCGTTTACATCTGTCGCATGACTGGTATCGGTATATTCTTATTCCTGTTCTGCTGGGTCGCTGTTATGGGACTCAGCGCAGGAATAGATCGGAACACAAAACGAATTCATCGACTGGAGAAGTGGCGACATGACCGTTGGAAAAAGAATACAGACCAGACAACATTTAGTCGTGAGAACAAAACTGACCCCACAACAGAGGTCGAAATTGAGGAGAGTTAATGATGCACTACGCTTGGTGTTGATAGGTGGCGCTCTCTGTCTACTGACAGGGAGCGCTGCTTCTTTCCTCAAGGTAGTACAACAAGTTTCAATAGATCGAGAGGTTGGAAAACTTCTAGAGCGAACATCCTTACGTAATGAGTGGGGCCATCGTCCCGACGCTTGGCGTTGGTACAACCATGAGTTTATTGGATTCGACCCGTCGTTTGAAGATAATGACGACTACTTACTCGGCCAATAAACGTCACATTCGCAATTCGCTTGATATAATGCACGGTACCTGTTATAGTATGCATACTGGTACAATATACAGGTACAAGATTTTACAAGATCGCCGGAATAGCTGAGTTGGTTTAGCAGGGCATTTGTAATGCTCAGACGGGGGTTCGAATCCCTCTTCCGGCACCAAAGCACGGCACTTGTGGGATATTACAAAGGAATACTACTATGCACCCAGTACTTACAATTATTTTAGCGGTCTGTGTGGCCGCCAATGTTCCCGGTATGATGGAAGGTTATTGGTATAGCTGGGCCAGTGGCGTATTTTGCGCGTTGCTTTTTGTCGCACACCTTGCCCTAATTACTCGGAGCTAAAGCACACAATTTTAAGGTACAACTAAAGGGCTAGGCGTGAGTTGGGTTTGATCACCCACGGCAGCTAGCAAGCGTAAGCCTAAGCGAAAGCCCTTTATTTTACAACAGGTAATACAAAATGATAGTTACAGACTTCCAAGGTAGCACCAACAAGGTTACTATACTGCCGAAGTATAGTACAAAACAGTTCACCGATGGCCGCATGGCTATCAAAGCATTTATTTACAGGGAGGATGACAAGACTTTGAGTAGTGTCTGGCTTCCTGTATTTACAGAGTGGTTCGCAGCAACACGCGAGTGCCCTCTCTGTCACACACACTGAGGAAATCATGAAAGCAGTACAACCATGTGAACGATGCGGTGAGGATGTATTTCAAGGCGCTGCGATAGAGCCGATCAAGTTCTGCGTGTGGTGTCTTGAGGATGAGAAAGAACAAGAGCGTTATCCTGAGCGTGACAGAGCCATCGACGTTATGTATGATGGTAATTGAGATTGAAATAGGTTTTATTCGGAGGACGTATGGAAGTTTACGTAGTTTGGAGTCCACATCACGCTCCACTAGAAGTATTCACGACACGAAGAAAGGCCGATGCGCTTGTAGAATTATTAGCTCGCGACGGCAACACAGCATACGTGGAAGCACTATTGCTAAACGTAGCAACACCTGATCCAATACCAGAGGTACAAAACAGTGACGAATAAGGTTATATTCTCGTATCCAAAGGGTACAAATTTCTCCGCGATGTGGGGTCAAATCAGTGGCATGGCAGATTGCTGTGGTGCTGGTGTTATTGGTAGACTCGCGGGTGTCGAACAAAAGATCAATGACCTGTACGAAAGTGATGCGCCAACCATCACTGAGCCGTACAAAAAATTCGGGTCGATGCGGGACTACATAATGAAGGAACTCCCGCGCAACAGACTGTTCGCTGGCCCTCCAGAATGGCTACATTGGGCCATTGTTGAGGATCTTCTCAGCAAGAAACAGTCAGGCGTACACACGCCACAGATTAAAGCTGAGACTGTGGATATGCACAAGTTTGACTTTGAGGGCAATCAGTACCACAAGTTCTGGGCTGGGCCAAGCTACAAAGTTGAAATGTGGTTCATTACAGACCGCGACGGTAAGTACATGAGTCACCACGAATCAATATGCTGCTCTGCGTTTCTTGAGTTCCTACGCAAGAATCAGTTAGGCGACATATGGAAATCAGGCGCTATCCCCGGTGCTTACGGACAACAAAAGCTATGGGGTGCGGTGTATCATCCTGCTTATACACGCATTGAGGAGAGACTAACCAAACAGATTTCTGAAGTAAACGCGGAACTACAAAAAAGATGGAACAAAGTAGCTCCATACGTACAAAACGTCAAACCAGTAAAGGATAAGGTGGCAAAACAATGGTAGCAGCAACATCAGGTGGCGCGCATAAGAAAGACCCTGACTTCGGTAAGGTTCGTATCTTTGTGTACGGTACACTCAAAATGTCCAAGCCGAACAACATAGTACTGCGTAAGAGTGGCGGTACGTGTCTCGGCTATGACTCTGTAACAGTACCAAGTGGTGCGCTCATGGACATGGGCCAGTTTCCGGGACTGATACATCCAATCGAAGGCAACACTGAGTCCTCCCAGATAGTTAAGGGCGAGATTTGGTACGGTGAGCCAGAGATACTAAGAAGCTGCGACATACTCGAAGGACACCCACTGTTCTATCGACGTCGTAAGCATTGGAGTAACATACTCAAACGGCGTGTGTGGGTGTACGCTCTGAACTCGGAGTGGATTGCTGAAGGTGAGGACTTTATGTCCGAGTCCTGTTGGCAGCCTACTGATCTTGAGAAAGCATTTTGGAAAGAGCAGGAAGCAGCATGAGTGGTTCAGCAGCGTTCAACACTAAATACTGGTACACAGTCATATTGTTGCGGGAACGTGCCAATGACAGAGGGGTAGTACACCGTTCATACGAACGGAGCAATGGTACACAGTTGGCGATAACTCCGACAGTTGCAGCGACAGCAATCGAGAAGCACTACAACAAGCAAGACTTGATTGTAGACAACATCACTGTGCGCCTACGTAACGAGTCAGGTCAAATTCTGTTACAGACACAGAAAGACGACATGACGGACAAGTTGCCGATCACGTACAAGCCTAATGCTGATTTGGCAAAGGGTACAACACCGCTTGAGAAGTCGATGTACTTCGATGTATTCAAGTTTCTTACAACCCGGACGCCGGATTATACGGTTAATCCAACCTTTAGAGTAAAGGATCACATGAAATGACACGCATCAAACAAGTGACGGTCGGTGCAGATGTAGAAGTATTTGTAGCTGCTACCGAAACAAAGACGGTCATGAAAGCTGAACGCTTTGTTGACCCTGATCAAGAAATACAGATCAGAGAGGTACCACATCAGAAGATGATACCCAAAGGGATCATACCTTGTGTTGGTATCTTTCCCGGTACAAAGGCCAAACCCCACACGCCGAAACATTGGGCACCGGGGTATGCCATACAGGAGGACAATGTTATGCTGGAGTTCAACATACCAGCAACAACGTCGTCCAATGGATTGTTGACTACATTACAGAACGCAAAGAATTACGTCACCGCGATCTGCGCGGAAAAGAAGTTGATACCAATGTGGGAAGTACCAGAGCATCAGTTCAAACCTATTGATCTGACCACGCCACAAGCCAAGTTGTTTGGCTGCGAGCCAGACATGGACGCATACACTGGTGGTATTCAACGCGATACAGTGCCCAGCTTTGGACGTTACCGAACGTGTGGTGGGCACATTCATGTAGGTGGGGACTTCAACTGCCCAGATTTCGTGGCAGTCTTGTTCTTGGAACTGATACTCAGCCTCTACTTAGGCAGTTCATTTGTCTATCAGGCTGGGACTCAGCGGGCCAAATGGTACGGTAGGCCGGGTGTCTACCGTTCCAAACCTTATGGCATTGAGTATCGCTCACTCAATAACAGTTGGCTACATAACGCATATGGTATGCAGGACATGGCTACAATCTTATTCAAGGTTGGGGAAATGCTCATAGCCAATGATGCTAACACGCTACAGCAATGGTTCAGGCGTGTTGAATGGACTATGCTTCAGGACGCCCTGCTCAAGAGTGGGGATCGCGGCAAAGACGGACGGATGAAGAACAACCAAAGATGGCACACACTCAGACAGCAGTTTAACGGCTTAGGCATTCCGGGACTACAATTATGATACCAAAAGACGCACCCAAACAAGACTGGAGCATGTACTATAATGACACGTACATGGCTCACGTTATTTACGGGCCATGCTATATCTCAGTCTCTACCAGTGACTCTGGTGCTAAGAGTTTGATAGCAAGGCCAATCAACTCACTAGCCAAGCTAGGCCCATCCAAACGTGTGAACGCTAAGGACTTACGCATCATGTGGCCGAGGCCGGGAGCATATAACTTCCCGCGTCAGGGCATGGCAGGCTTCGTAGGCAGACAACCCCAACGACACATGAAGCGGTCTGCATACAGGGATCACTACTACGTGCTGTGGGCACCGGCTGGTGTCGATGGTTCGTACATGATGAACACAATCTCATTGAACGCCAAGTACACCACAATTGAGGCGTTCTTCAAGGGACTAACAGCGAAAATACCAGTTACATCGGCAGCCTTGTCTAATAAGGTAGTCTTGTTCAAACCACAACACCACTCAATGGTATCAGTAGTGTACATGGCAGAGGAAATCGGAACACTGGAAGATGGGGTACTTGTGCCGCATATGCCAAGCGATAGCCGACTGCCGCGCATTTACAGGCATCTAAGGACGGTAGGTATCACATGAAACTAATCAATGCACCTGTATTCAGGGGCGTAGCACAAGATCACCTTCGTAGTAACTTCTACGGCGTAGAGATAGAGCTGGAGGGGTACGAAGGGGATTGGGAATGGGCAGGTAGTGATGGTTCACAGAACTGGTCACTTGTCGATGATCCAAGTCTGCGAAACGGTATCGAAATGGTATCGCGTAAGCTCACTCAGCCTCGGCTCAAAATTGCGCTCAATCAGGCACAAGACGCTATCGACTACATGGGTCTGACCTCAGAGAGTCGCTGTGGCATACACGTACACGTAAATATGCTGAACCTCAATTGGGGTCAGATGTGGAGCTTCATAGCACTCTATTCATTCATGGAACCAGAGATATTCGCCAAGTTTGCACCGGAGAGACACGACAACCACTTCTGTGTGCCTATGTACTGGAATACGAAGATGTGTTCTGATCTTGGCCGTGATATCAATATGCTCAGGTCTTTCAATGTAGGTGATATACCTATGACAGACCCACGAAAAGTGAAGAAGCGGAAGAAATTGCATTATGTGCCCGGCGGCACGTTCACTGTTAGCGCTGCAACACAAGCAGCACAGGCTATGCACACGCTGGAACAAGCAGTACAGTACACGCCACCGCCAATGTACGGGGGCGGAGGTAACAAGCGGTGGTATCCGCTCAAGCAGTACATGAGTTCGCTGGGGCGCTATAAGTACGGTGCGCTAACGCTATACCGTATGCCTGACCTCGGAACAGTTGAGATCAGGTTGCTCCCCGGCACAACAGACATGGCGAAGATCAAGAAATGGGTAGCCTTGATAGCCCGTATCAAGCATATGGCATACAAGTACCCGGAACCACTTGATCTACAGAAGCATTACGAAAGACATGGCCCAGCACACATATGGCGGGAACTCAAGATGGGCCCCCGTCCGTACACGACGTCAACGAACAAAGACGACGCAGAGGAATGCGCGTACAAGATCATTGGCACCAAGCCCGCTGACAAGTCAGATTTTGACTGGAACATTTAAGGAGACAGATAAATGTGTGGAATCGTTGGGTACATAACTACCCAGAATGAGCTATATGAGAACTCTCGCCGAGGGTTCTTTAAATATGCTCTCATGTTGGACACCCTTCGGGGGCCTGACTCTACCGGGGTGATAACAGTCTCGAAGAAGTTTACCGTGAATCGGTATAAGACTATTGCATCTGGGTTCAGAATGGCAACAAGTCCACAGTTCGACCAGCACGTACCAAATGGCTGGGCGGCAATAGGCCACAACAGAGCCGCGACAATAGGCGATGTCAATGTAACCAATGCCCATCCCTTCAAGTTTGGGAAGATATCGCTGGTACATAACGGGACGCTGACCCACAAGGGCGCAAGTCTGCCCACGTATGACAAGAAGTTGGATGTGGACAGTATGCAGATCGCTCATGCACTAAGCACAGTGCCGCCCAAAGAGGCTAAGGACATACTCAAGCACATTGAGGGTGACTTCGCTATCGTGTGGGCTGACGAGCGCGACCGTTCAATCAACATGGCAAGGAACCGTGGACGCCCTCTACACTTGGGCTTCAACCATGACCGCACATTCATGTGCTTCATGAGTGACGCGGATCACTTGCAGGTACTAACCAAGTCTCTGTCGGGAACGACAGCGCATATACCAACCATCTACTCGATTGATACGTTTCAATTGCTGAAGTGGAAGCGCGGTAACCTACGCCCAGAGGTCGTGGGCTTTGACCCTTTTGTCAGAAAGTTTACGAACCGTACGACACCCACGCGGCAGCGTGGGATGATTGGCTTTCCCATGAGCAACGACAACGAGAAGGCTACGCCGAACGGTATATCACGCCCGAACTCGACTCCGATATCAACGTCATCCCGTTTAAGCAAAAGAGCGAGGAAGAAATTACGCCTAAAGGCACAACGGAACGCAAAAAGCGACGCAGGTATTGCTATCAAAGTCGTCGCTGGGTGTGGGATTACGATTAACAACCTTGTTAGCGCATACGAAGCGGTGGTGCCCAAGAAGAATACTGCAGGAATGCAGGAATCTCTGGAAACATTCTTCAATGTTAATTCACATCAGGTCACGGCATTCAAGCCCGAAGATTTCTACGAGCTTACGCCAAATCTGTACCAAGTTGTTGGTACTGTCATCGCCGAAGGGTGGGGCAAGGTGGACTGGGAAGGTTGTATTAACTTCGTAAACAAGGCACAAGCAGACGCCTACGCTGACAAGCGGTGGCTCGTAAGGGCTATAGGGCTGACTCGTAACAGGTCAGTACCGGGGTGTCCGGCTGTGCTGTGTGATCTTGTCCATACAGACTTCGACAAGTACGAAGAGTCACAGCGATTAGCTGAGGCTGCTAACGACGAGACTGAAAAAAAAGAGGACATCGTTCAGGACGTTAATGGAAAACTGATAAACAGGACTCAATTGGAGAAGAAATTCGAGCATGGGTGCATTAACTGTAACGCGCCACTGTTCGTTGAAGAAGCCTTCGCCTACGAGACAGTCAACAATGATATGGATACGCTGTGTGAACAGTGTAAATGGGATATGCAATGGCCCCTAGCCGACTAGAATGTCACATATGTGACAAAGATATAACCGACGAAACAAAGATCGACGACGATCCATTCGGGATGATCTGTGTCATTTGTGAGGACAAGATATACGGACGTTGGATGGACATTGCTGACGAGTACCCACTGGAGGAACACTAATGACAACACTAGCACAATTAGTAGAAGAAGCTGATCGTGGTGATCTAGGCATTGGAATGGATGTCGAGGAGTTAATCAATCTCCCATTTGAAATAGCAGATATAGTTGGGCCTATGACTATCTTATCTGTGTATGAAACGGGAGGTAGACTATATATCGAGGTGGAGAGTAAAAAATGAAAATACGGATCGAACCGTATAAAACATGGTCAGGTGGCGCGAAACGCCTAGGCCGTAGAGCTGGCATACTGAGAGCAACCCCTTCTCAGATCAAGCGACACGGTGACTTTGACATCATTATCAATTGGGGTAGGAGTGAGAGACGATTCAATGGCAAATACATTAACGAACCAGCCAGAGTTGATGCTGCGTCGGATAAAGGACAGGCTGTCGAGATTTTCAAAGAACACAAAGTCCCGCAACCGCCGTTTACGCGGGATCAGAAAGTTGTTAGAGAGTGGCTCGAAGCAGGATACGACGTACTTGCGCGTACTCTACTCAGAGCTTCAGGTGGCAGAGGCATCAGCGTCCTCTCTGCGGGGACGGATAGCGATATACCTAACGCATTACTCTACACCCAATACGTCAAGAAAACCGACGAATATAGGGTGCATGTGTGGCAAGGAGAAGTGATAGATGTTCAACAGAAACGTAGGAACAAAGACATACCTGATGGGATGGTTAACTGGCAGATACGTAACCACGATAACGGGTTCATTTATGCGCGGGGTGACTGCAACCCTCCAGATTGTATTGGGAGTGCTGCTCTTTCTGCTGTTGCTGCCCTGCAGCTTGATTTTGGGGCTGTCGATCTGGGGTACAATGTCCATGCGAAGAAAGCAACGGTGTACGAGGTCAACACTGCACCCGGCTTGGAGGGTACTACGCTCGATAAATACTACGGAGCATTACGCCGATCCTTCCCCCAAATCGACAGTGGTATGTACGCCAAACGACGCAACTTTAGACGATAAGTTCAAGATATAGGAGTACGAAATGTTCAGAATCAAAGCGATGCCAGATTGTTGCTGGCGGTATCTTGATGGCATCAATTATACATCCATCAAGAAGAAAGACTTTCAGGTAGTAGTACTGAAAACCTTTCGCCACGCCAGTTATCAGGCAAAAGACTGGAGACCTTCGCCGAAAGTCACAGGAGCAGTACTGTTCTGCGGCTCATTTGGTGGTGGTGCCATGTCGATCTGGGGTGACACAGTAGACAAGGACGATGTGACATCGAATGTGGAGAAAATCTGTCAATGGATAGAGGACGAAAACATCGGTGATATCGTGGAACTACCACAGTTCTATAATGGACTGCATACGAGTCAGATTCTGCCCCGTATGTGGATCATCAATCAAGCCAAACTCAAGAGAGTCATGCGTAAGTGGTACGCGATACCGGGTATCAGGACTGCGTATGAAAACGAAGTAGGAGCAAGCTGGTGAAGAAATTACGCATCAATAACGTGACATATAAGTCGTTCGCCGCAGCGTGGCGGGCACTACACACACCGGGAGTGTCATTCGCGTTGGCGCGGAAACGCCGTGAACGTGGCTGGTTACCGAAAAAGGCAATTGTGACACCACCTATCGACCCAATAAATCGCAGGGCAGGAGTAGTCTAGAAATAGATTGTCACATTTCGTACCCCCACTAACTAAGTATAGTATACATACCAAGTAAATGAATATAAACAAAGACATACAAGCACAAATAAGACTTGTCGCAGAGTCAATGGAACTAGGCGAGACTCTTAGGCAAGTGTGCCCATCCTGCTTGGGTGGCTCTAGTAATGAAAAGAGCATGACTATTACAGTTTTCCCAAATTCTGTAGTTAAATACAATTGTTTCCGAGAGAATTGTCCTAGCCACGTACATGGTTCTTTCATTTTAGGAGCAGGCTTGGCTAGTACAGGATCACAAGAAAATACGAACAGAGTATTCAAACCTGTACTCCCAAAGCGTGCCAAGTTTGATGGCACGACTCTCCCTCTCACTGACTTTGAGAGGGAATGGATTTATAAAGCGTGGGGAATAGTGAACCCCCCTTACTGGTACCACACTAATGACTATGGTGGTAGAATAGCAATGTCTGTACGGGCACCTAACTACACCCATCGTGGGTGGGTACTCAGAGACATGGAGGGGAGGGCTAGACACAAGGCCCTCACATACATTGAAGAGAACGAAACACCTATGTCATGGTACAGAAACCGTCACCTTAGAGGCACCGTCATAGTAGAGGACATACCGTCCGCTGTAAGGGCTTCTAAGTACGTTAACGCGGTGGCCTTACTAGGCACAGGGGCAGGGCTAGATCGTGCCACAGAGATAGACATGATGGCTACACGGCCCATAATGATAGCCCTCGACCAAGATGCTACGGACAAGTCGTTCAAGCTACTAGATCGGTGGGGATTATTGTGGGGACAAGCTAAGGTGATGCCCTTGAAGCATGACCTCAAGGATATGCAGGAACCCTTCCTCAAGAGGCTGATCGAAGGGTGCATGTCATGAGCTTTTGTTACTGTAGCATTGGTGCAGGAGGCAAGCCGTGTATAAGCAGAGCGCATTGTGATGCCTTTGGGAATGAACTATTCTATGCACGAGTAAGACAGAAGACAACGAAGAAAGACCCGCGCTGTAAGCGCCCCGAAGGTAGTGTCATGGCAGATATATGTATGTGCCCATACTGCTCCGGGTATATACCCCCCGAAACTAATAATAATAAGGAAGACAATGAAAGAACAGAACATACTAGCGAGTGTAATCCACTCACGCGAGGCATACGATGAAATCAAACACTTCATGGGACGCGACGATCTTAGTGAACAAGGATGGTTCATATGGGAGGGCGTGGTTGACTACTATGACAAGGATGATAGTTGTACATCAGTCGATTGCTCCATCCTTTCAGAAGCTACAGCCCGGAAGGTTAGTGCGGATAAACACAAGGACACCTTTAGACATATTATACAAGGACTGCAAGAGCATAAAGGAAGTATCCCTAACGTCATTGCAGACCTTCTCGAACATAAGCGAGAGGCTACAGGCCATCGTCTCGCTGCCGCTATACTTAGCGGAGACACTCCTAACGGGCTCCTATCTGAATACCAAGGACTGATAGATGCAACCGAACTGGAAGAAGAATCAAAGGAAGATGATCGTCGAGGATATGACGTTTCTGCGCTTGTATCAAATAATTTTGATAGCGATGGTCTCATCCGCGTTAGTCCTTCTAGCCTTAACGCTAGGCTCGATGGCGGTGTACGTCCTGGTCACCACTTAGTACTATTTGCTCGCCCTGAAATGGGCAAGACGATGATGGTCATTGAAATGATGGCCGGATTCGCAGAGCAAGACCTTACCTGTCTGTACATTGGTAACGAAGACCCTATAGCTGACATAAATATGCGGGTGGTCAACAGACTGTCCGGTATGACCAAGCTAGAGGTACTAAACAAACCACAAGAGGCCGATACAAAGGCACGGGAGAATGGCTATGAAAATATCATCTTACACTCGGCTGCTCCGGGTACTCCGCGCTCGATCACCCGCCTTCTGGATAAGTATAGTCCTGATATTTTGGTTCTCGATCAGCTTCGCAACATTAACACTGGTAATGACAACTATGTCCTCAAGTTAGAAGAGGCGGCTACACACGCTAGGAATTGGGCCAAGAAATACTCTTGCGTGGTTGTAAGTGTAACTCAGGCCGGGGATAGCGCGGCGAACAAGGCCGCGTTAGACCTAGGAGACGTAGACTACAGTAACACCGGCATACCGGGACAAGCCGACGTAATGATCGGACTCGGTGCCAACATGAACCATAAAGCAGCAGGGGAGCTAGTTATATCCCTGCCTAAGAACAAGGTATCAGCTATACATGAGGCGTTCGCGGTGACAACGGAACCCCATTTAAGCAAGATACTGTCCATATAATGTCACATCTGTGACATTCACTAACTAAGAGGTATATGATGTACGTAACCACCCAAATCATGAATGCAGTAGAAGATAGATTTGAGGGTGACTTCAAGCAAGACCTGTATATTAAGATCATGGAGTTGGAGGACGATAAAGCCTTCGAGACTGATGAAGACTTACAGAAATGGCTCAGCACACTAGCCAAGAACCAATACGGCAACGATACGTGGGTTGAGCAGAACAGGCAACGCTTGATGGAAGAGAATGACAGTACTATACGAGACACCTACGGGTACAATGATACAGCCGCAGACCCTCTCGATATCATACTGGCAGAGGAATTGGAAGATACAATGCTGGCAAGTCTATCAGACTTGGAAATGGATATCTACGCCAGAGTCTTAGGCAATGGAGTGCCGTACAAGGATGTAGCAAAGGAACTCGACATGAGTGAAGAGGCCGTGCGTAAGCATGTGTCACGAATCAAGAGGAAATTCATAGATGAGTAAGAGAACTGGAAAGAGCAAGCTGATGCGCCAACGACTGCGGTTCCTAGAGAACGCGGTAGCGGCACTGAAAGCTGAACGAGATAAACTACTAGAGGAAAAAGAAAATGGCAAAGTCAAGATTTGAGGCTTTCGTTAGCCCCATCGGTGAGGCCGTGTGGCCCTACCTAATCGCACCGGATACCCGACATGATGTCAACGGTATCTACCATGTGGATGTCTCCATTCCGAAAGACCTCGCAGCTGACTTCATAACGAAGCTCGACGCGGCATTGGATAGGTACATCGAGAACGAACTGAACTCTACACAGAAGGCCACGCTGGCTCGCAAGCCTGTGTTCCGGCCTGAGTTCACGTTCCCAGAGTACCCAGAGGGTGCATCCGAAGATGAACGTGCAGCTATTAAGGATAGCTTCGTCGCAGAGGAGACAGGTAACCTGCTCTTCCGAACGAAGATGTCTGCACAATTCACCACCAAGAAGGGAGATATTGTTACACAGACTCCAGTCGTAGTCTCAGCCGACACCGGCGAGCGCGTTACTGAAACTGTGTTCATGGGTTCTACCCTTCGTGTTAAAGGACAGATCATACCGTACATCAATGCTGCGGCACAAATCGTTGGCCTCTCGCTGAGGCTGAAGAGTGCTCAAATCATTGAGCTAAAGACTGGTTCTGGAACTGGTTTCTGGACGGACTTCGAGTCGGAAGACACGGAATGAAATGGCTATTGATGCTTCTCATCATAGCAATCCTTTAATCGGGGAGTTGCCGGGGTTCGTAAAGAACCCCGATCCCCAACTTTACTGGAGCGACAACTATGTCGTCGTCGATTTTGAAACAACTACGGAGCTTAAAGGTAGCCCTCTCGCGGAGGGGAATCGCCTCGTCCTTGCATCATGGTTCAACAACCGAACTGGACTGCTTAGTAGTACCTTTGGGTCGGAATACGAGCAAGGGGAACTTATTCGAGATATTGCAGCCGCAGATTTCATTGTGGCACACAACGCTAAGTTTGAGCTTGGATGGCTCCGTCGATGCGGTCTGGATTTACGATCAGTCTGCGTATTCGACACCATAATAGGGGAGCATGTCCTTGGTGGGAACACTTATTTCATACAGCAACTTAGCCTTAATGCCTGTTTAAGCAGGAGAGGCTTAGCACTTAAAGAAGACACGGTTGGTCGTATGATTAAAGGGGGGTGTCCCACCGAGGATATACCAGCCAGCTGGCTACAGAAGTACTGTGAACGTGACGTCATGGCTACCCATGAACTGTTCATAGACCAACGTAAAGCACTATTCGACGCAGGGCAAGGCCACCTTATATACCAGCGCTGCCTTGTAACACCTGCACTCACGGACATGGAGTTCAACGGCCTACAACTAGACAAAGAGATAATAGATGAACAAACTAAAGACATTGAAGATCGCCACGCCCAAGCAACTGCTAAACTACAAGAGTTCTGCGACGGAGTGCCTCCTACAAGCCCATCCCAACTCGCTGTTTTCATCTTCGACACGCTCAAGTTTGCCGTACCGAGGGATCATCGCAACCGTCCTATGCTCACTCCGTCGGGGGGGCGATCAGTTGCAGTCGAGGTCATGGAGCGACTACGCGCTAAAAGCGTTAGACAAGAACAGTTTTTGGTTAAATATAGAGAGTGGAAGGCACTCGACACGGCGGTCACTAAGTATCTTAGAAAGTTCCAACAGTGTTGCCGAGAACGTGGCGGACGCCTACTCGGAAGTTTTAATCAATGCAATACACGGACACATAGGCTATCGTCGTCGGGGCTGGTTGACAAGATACAACTCCAGAACCTTGACCGAAACTTCAAAAAGTTTTTCACTGCGCGTCACGATGGGTGGTATGTGGGGGAAATTGATGGAGCCCAGTTGGAGTTCAGGATCGCAGTACACATGGGACGAGACCCAGTGGGTCTTAAAAATATTACCACTCCCGGATTCGACGTACATGCTCTTACTGCAAAGACGCTCAACGTCTCTCGTCAGGACGCAAAGCCCTCTACATTTAAGCCTTTGTATGGTGGTAGCGGAGGAACACCGGAGCAGATTAAATATTTTGAGGCATTTAAAGCCACTTATCAAGGCGTGGCTACTACTCAAAGACGATGGACTCTAGAAGCCCTCAACCACAAGAAGTTCACAACGGAGTACGGACTTACTTTCTATTTCCCCTACTGCAAACTAACGAGTTCAGGATGGATAACAAACAGTACAAATATATACAACTACCCGGTGCAAGGGTTTGCAACTGCCGAAATCATCCCCATAGCCTTGGTATCCGCATGGCATCGAATGGCAAGTTGGAATTCTTTTTTGGTGAACACTGTCCACGACAGCATAATCGCCGAATTGCATCCCTCGGAAGTGGAGGCGTGGCATGACCTCGCTAGAGTATGTTTTATTAGTGACACCTATGATATTCTTCGGCGTCTGTATGGCATTGAGCTTACTGTACCTCTTGGCGCTGGCGTTATGGTCGGTAGCCATTGGGCTAACAAAGAGGCCAAGGCTTCGGAGGTGGTCTACGAGGCAACGGAGGATATGTATAAAGAGGCCGCGCAGAAAGCAGGAATGCTGCACACACAGAAATCGGATACGTTGGAGGAAACCAAATGAGTGACATATCAGACTATCGCCGGGACGCTACTAGAATCGTGGTCGCGGCAATGCAAACGGGAAATTTGCCGTGGGCATCGAACACCCCGAAAAACCAGAAATTGGATTTACTGCGGGGATACATCAACGAGTTATCAAAACAGTTCAAAGAGGATGAAGAAAATGACACGATCACAGATAGTTAAAGCACTTGCCGACTTGGCATCACAAGGTCGCTACAGTGTTGATCGCGCTGGCGCAGCAAACATGAACGCATTGTTTGAAGCTGTTGCTAATGTTATCAACTCACTGGAAGCAGACGAAATAGAAGAAGCAGCCATAGAAGCTGCGAACGCATCATTAGAGGAGACTGAAAGTGAGTAATATTTTATTTGAGACAGAGAAGTACACAGTTGAGCGATCCGCTGGTCGTCCTGTCATTGCCGAAGATGGCAAGTACACAGGCGACGTTGAAGGTTATCTTGTAATCAACAGAGAGACTAACGTCGTCGAGCATAGCACCATCATGCTGCCCGGCGCTATCTTTCAGTGCCAGCACTTTAATGACACACTCGTTAGCTTGCTGAATCCACCTGTTGATGATGATGGTATGGATATCGCAGCACTCAACGTGCCCGAAGATATCGTTCCTAACTAATGGAAGTCCTTTTTGATGCTGACATTCTGGTATTCCGCTGCGCTTTTGCAGCGGAGTATCGGATATGGTTCCTGAAGGTAGGAGAGCAAGAGTATGAGTTCCGGTACAACAAAGAAGCGAAAGAGAAGCTCGACGAATTGCTGCCCGGACAGTATAGCAGGGAAGAAGGTAAGGACTATACCATATGGTCTGAACGTGTGCTCGAACCGCTCAGCCACGCAATTCAGAACCTTCACACCCTTATCGACAGTATTCTGGAAAACATCGGGCACTCTGAGTTCGATGCGAGGATGTTTCTATCCCCATATAAGGGTACGAACTTTCGATACGCTATTGCTACCACTCTACCCTATAAAGGGAACCGCGACCGTAGTCATAGGCCCACGTACGAGAAGGAATTGCGGGACTATATTATAGAGCATTGGGACACCACTGTAGCAGTTGACGAGGAAGCAGATGATCTACTTGGGATCGAACAGACTAGGCTTGGCACTAACAGCATCATTGTATCTCTCGACAAAGACCTCGATCAGATACCGGGACTCAAGCATAATTTCATGTATGATCGTACCTATGAAGTATCAGAAGAGCAAGCAGCAACCAATTTCCACATCCAATTACTCATGGGAGACACCACAGACAATATACCGGGATTGCCGGGTATAGGCATAGGGAAGGCCCGAAAGGCGCTCCACGGGCTCTCAGGGGCCTCTGAGGAGCTTCAAGAGGTCTGGCGACAGTATCAAATCCATTCAGGGAAGGATGATGTATGGAAATACCTACTAGAAATGGGCCAGTTGTTGCATATACGCCGGACAGTTGGCGAGATATGGCAGCCGGACGGACTAATAACAGACAGGGATTACGCATGGGACAATCAAGAACTGAGTCTCTACTAGAGTCACTCGCCAACCAAGTCGTAGGTATCTCCTACGCAATAGTATTGTATTGGTATGTGTTTGACTTCAGTGTAGCAGAAGGATTTGCCACCACCATCGTCTTTTCAATACTTGGAGTGATCCGAGTGTATGTTATAAGACGCATCGCCGAATGGCGCAGAAAGAGGAAAGAAGGATGAAGTATTATTTAGCAGGGCCCATGTCGGGCCGACCGCAGTTTAACTACCCTCTGTTTGACCGAGTGTCAGAGGCACTCCGTAGCATTGGGTATGACATAGTATCACCAGCCGAAATGGATGACCCAGAGGTGCGCGCCAACGCAATGGCGAACATGACTGGAGCAATGGCAGAGTTCAATGAGGTTAGTGATGAAACTTGGGGCGACTTTCTTGCAAGAGACGTTAAGATGATAGCTGACGAATTAGACGCCATCATTCTACTGCCTGAATGGGAGACATCCAAAGGCGCAAGGCTCGAAGCCTTCGTGTCCTTGATGGTTGGTAATCCTATGTATACAGTTGACCCAGCAACATATAATATGCGGACGATAACACCCGCAACACTAATGGAGACGATAAGTGAAAGCGTACTTTGACAGAACAGAGCCGTACTACCTTAGCCGTGACCCATCCTTTGATGGTATCGAAGTTGAGGTAGAGGAAAGAGTGTTGAATCTCTTGGACTCTCGTAAGGGCACACTAGTCCTTATGGAGAACGCCATTGAGGAAGCACCTGCACCAGAGGACAGCGCACAGAGCTTGACTAATCTGTTTGTTGAACTCTTAGACGCGGAGTTATAAAATGGCTAAGAATGTATTGACACCACGACAAGACTTGCTCACGCGAGAGTTCTATGTGGAGGTAGCGGAAAGGGTAGAGCATATGCTTCCTGACTCACCTGCATATGGACGACAGCTTCGAGCTATTCTCTTGTTGCTACTAAACTATGACCGCATCAAGAGTGGTGCCTTCATAGAGAAGGGTCAGTCAGTTCAGATTGAGTTTGGATCGAACGACTACAGCGCGTACCCAGATGAATGGGCCGCAGACTATGACGCAGCAGTAGCCGCTATCGCTATTGGAGAAGGCAATGAAGAAGATTACGGTACGGATACCAGTGAAGCCAGTGCCAGCGAGCAGGCCGAGGATTCCGCGCTTCGGGAAGCCGTACTTTCCGAAGACGTATAGGAAATGGCGAGACGACGCTGCAAAGGCTGTACCCACATCCCAACTGAAGATAGCCCAACCTGTCCGTGTGGACGTTCTGTTCGCAATCCCACGGGCAAAAACATCGAAGCTCGTCGTGCCGTGGGGAGACGGAGACAACTTCGAGAAGGGGCTGTACGATCTTCTGACAAGGCTGGGCTATCTGGAGGACGACAAGTGGATAACGACAGCAACGTGGAGGAAACGCTTCCTTTCGCACGGTACCGAGGGCTATACCTTAATAACGATTGAACAAGAACAAGAGGACATAGACATATGTTAGACGGAGGATTACATTGTGAAAAAGACCCCAGCGGAATCGACCAACACGAAGCAGGAGCCAAGCTCGATGCCGGAAAACCTGACACCAGTCTGCTACTCATGTTCGGAAAAGCTTTACTTGCTGTTGCGGAAGTCGGCACCTACGGTGCGAAAAAGTATTCTAGGGGAGGATGGCAAGAAGTGGGTAACGGTGTACCGAGATACACAGCAGCACTCTTGCGCCATCTGTTTAAAAGTTTCTACGAAAATTATGATCCCGACACAGGATTACTGCACCTTGCTCAAGTCGCTTGGAACGCGCTTGCGATCGTTGAACTAACACTCAGGGAGAGAGAAGATGCCCAGACTGACAAAGGCTGAGCTTTATCACATCAAGAAGTTTGTGGATAACTACGACTACTTGCTTGACTTAGACCCCGCACTCTTCAAGGACGAGGACGAGGATGCGCTCAAGGTCGTTAAGCAGATTATAGAGGAGAAGATCAATGAGTAGAATGAAGATACTCGTACTCGATATAGAGACGTCGCCTAACCTCGCGTGGGTATGGGGCTTGTGGAATCAGAACATTGGACTGAGCCAGTTGGTACAGCCGACGTTCGTGATGTCATGGGCTGCCAAGTGGGTAGGACAGAAGACCGTCCACTACAAGAAGCACACTGATGCTGAGTTCTTAGATAAGATATGGGAATTGATGAATGAGGCGGACGCCATCGTTCATTATAACGGTAGGAAGTTTGATATACCACACCTGAACCGTGAGTTCCTAGAGGCTGGTATGACGCCACCTTCCAATTTCTTTGAGATTGACCTGCTCACTACGGTGAGGTCAAGGTTCCGGTTCCCATCCAACAAGCTGGCCTACGTGGCAGAGCAACTGTTGAATGCAGGGAAGCTACCGACTGGCGGCTTCGGACTGTGGACAGCAGCACTGGAAGGGAAGGCGTGGGCATGGGCCAAGATGCGGAAGTATAACATTCAGGATGTCATTGTAACTGACGACCTGTATAATCTGCTGAAGGGTTGGATCAAGAACCATCCTAACCACGGACTGTACGTTGAGGATCAAGAGAATCCTATCTGCCGTAACTGTGGCTCGGAGAAGGTTAAAGAGAATGGCAATGAGTATGACACCACTGGCGTGTTCGCTTACAAGCGTTACCGCTGCAACGATTGTGGTGCTAACCTCAGAGGTCGTGACTCAGTGAAGGGCAAGAAATCAGAGTCCTTGCAGGTAGTGAAGTGAGTCCATATATACTGATTGCGGCTTTACTATTTGGCATAGCTTTGTATGGGCTTGGCCTATACCTTGAGAGGAGTAAAGATGAATGAGAAAGAACTGAGAGCCATCCTACAGTCAGACATGAAGCTGTGGGATGCCGCCGAGGAGTCCGAAGAGGGTGGGGTCTTGACTAAGACGATAGACCTCCCCTATGGGCTAGGTGAAACTAAAGTATCATTCGAGGGAATTAACGATGGAGCATCAAGACGAGGAGCCCTTGCAGGATTCGGAGACTATATCCGAGACCTCATCAACGACAAAATCGGAGACGAGTCTGTCACCGCTCGCGCAAAGCAGAATGCTGCGAAAGCTAGCTACGACGCAAGTCAACTTCCTGTGGAACAATCAAATGATTCAAGTCCCGGACGAGTGGGCGGGGTCAGCCAGCAAGTTCAGGAAGCATCTAATAAAGAAGCAATGGCGACACATGATGAGCTTGGAGTTAACCCAGAAGGCATGGCTCTTAGAGCAGCTTGGGTCAGAGGAACCATCGAAGAAACAGCCGCAAATCTGGACGCCTTACGACGAGAGCTAGAAGGATTGGAAGCCTACTTGGAGATTTTCAATGCACCCACGCATAAAAAAACGCCGGATTGAAGTCCGGCGTTCAAAGTTTAAGGAATTGAAAGAGGCGTTACGGCTAGAGCTTACGCCTCCAGATACGAATGCCGAAGGTGGCAGCATAGATCATGAGGATCAGCCATCTGT
>Ga0255055_10000935_pt1 | contig 22250 bp, 42 predicted proteins | sample JV7_2_27_MG_FD_188633 | JGI IMG/M metagenome (GOLD analysis project Ga0255055, IMG submission 188633) | Seawater microbial communities from Jervis Inlet, British Columbia, Canada - JV7_2_27 | ecosystem: Environmental > Aquatic > Marine > Inlet | place: Canada: British Columbia | collected...
AGTTTTTTTAGAAACCTCGCTTGTTTTTTCATAATTGTATTCCAGTGTAGGTCATAAAGCGAGATACAGGAATTGAACCTGTCCTTTTCTGCTGGAAGCAGAATGTATCACCCTTGATACTTCTCTCGCACGTATAGTTTTTTCATTTTATTATCAAGTATGTAGAGAAACTTATATTGAAATTCATTAGTGACGTGTTTTATACCAGGATAAATTTCGCTTACAACATCCCACTTTCTTGTTTTATGTCTGTGCCACATACTAACAGGGTGTATGCGTTCACCGTCAGGCAATAAATAGAAGTCAACCTTAGTTTTTCCTATGGGGATAGCATTAGTAGCTTTGTAAATAGTCCCATAATTTCCTACGGAACCGTCAGCATAGGTGATAATAAATTTGATTCTTTTATACACTTGTTTTAAATAGCTTAGTAGCAACGCTATTACTCTACTTTCCGAATATTTTGGCAAAGAATCATTTAACCACATGCGGTCAAATTCACAGTAATTTTCAGGGGTTATAAGTTTTGTTATTGTGTGTTTCATTCGTGGTCTAATACCGTACCCCAACTGTAAAAATCCTTCGTTAGCCCCAACAATAAAACTTAGAAACCTGTTCTTTGTAGCTTTGTGACTATAATGGTGCTTAATTACCAATTTATCAACTTTAGAACTTGATGCCTCTGTAATCCAATAATTTCCGCTGCTTATTCCTATTGGGAGATTTGTTTCCGGTGATATGATAAGACGTTTCATAACTCCAATATAAACCCCTTCCTAACATCACCGATAACTTTCATCTGATTATAGTGTTCATTAATGTGTTTCAGTACTTCCAAGCCTTGCTCTACCATAGCCAGGTTTTCTTCGTCTTTAAGATACACCCAATAGGATTGGATCAAACAACTGACCAGGTAAAACACACACAATATCTTATCATTAACAGGTGCCTTTGGCCGCTTGGCACAGATGGGCAACCGTCCGGGATCATCAGCAATCTTGGATGGGATCATAGCATCAATGAATTTCTCGATGGTAGCAGCGTAACGAGAATCTCTATGATTAGTATGTAGCGTGTCATTTAACTTCCTAATCTCGAAGTAGATGTCGCGTCTTAGCTGACTGTTTTTCTGGAACTTAGCTATTGGCCGGACGCCTTTGCCCAATACGTTAGACTTCTCGAAATTATTTACCATGTAGTTTTTTCCAAATAAGTTTGAATCTTGTGTCTAACATTATTTTAAGCCCCTTATGATGTCTATTAATAGCTCGTAATTGATCTGCTATTATTGCAAGCAAAAAAACTATCATAAATGTAGCAAATGTCATCATGGCTTCCCCGTTCTTTCTCTGATCTCGGTGATCTGTTTATTGAACTCAGCTAATGTACCCTTGAACCTGCCTTTATAGTATTCCCACCGTAAGTCCTTTTCTTCATTGGATACCATCTGCCTGCCTTCTTTCCAGGGTACGCTCATAAGCACACTCTCCGATTACAGGCTGGAATAACTGTGTCATTATCAAGTTCGCTGATATGCCCATTAGCTTCCCGTTTCTTATTTTCATACGGTGCTGCGACCATGCGATAGAGTTCCAGCTTGACACATTCCAAGACTCCAATTACTTCGTTGATTGTTGCGTAATTCAACCCCATGCGTTCTACCATATCGTGAACAAGTCTTGTAATCGCGTAATTAAATTCACCGGCAGAGTTAATGTGATCAGAAAGCGTTTCAATTAATTCGTTAAGTACAATACGGCGACTTGGTTTTATATACGGCATACTTACCTCACTTTCTTATACTGCTTGTACCCACCACGCGGATCAGCAGTGAGTCCTTTGATCAGTTTCCTGCGTGCTATCTTACGTGCTTGTCTGTTATCTTTTCGTTTAGCTGTCATCTGAAATTATCCTTATGGTAGAGTTCACCCTTGCCACATCGCATAACTTCATGGTACGGTACACCATCCAGGATCACAGCAGCGGAGAGGATAGGACGTTTCTTATAGTGCTTGCCATACGCCATTGCCCAGGCATCAACATCAATACCACAACCAGTATCGATACAGAAAATTCTTTTCAATGGATTGGCTCTCCATTGGACACCGGAAGCAGAATGAACGTGACCCATTACAACAGGCATCAGCATCTTACCAGCAGCATTCCAGGCCGGGTGTATACCACCGAATGCAGTACCATGAAAATAGTATGTACCATCAATGATGTGCTCGAACTTCCAGTCCCATCCGGGTGTTTTCCAACTTTCACTAAATGTTCGTATGAATCTACGTGGTATCTGTACTGATTCAGCTAAACGCAATACACGCTCATCGTGATTACCAATACACACTTTAGCTTTTGGAAACGCCTTGTACCATTTCTGTATACCCTGTTTTGCCAGAATGAACTCATCGTCAGGGCCAGGACATTGTGGATTCATAGTGTGAAAACTAACAGCCTGAAGATCAGCTACGTCACCAATAAATACTACAGTGTCACACCCCCATTCATAATACAGGTCTTGGCAGAACTGTAAATATCCTGGATGAGACACTGGTTCGTGCACGTCCCCAATAGCAAGTACTTTGCTCATATCACGCCCTCAACATTTGTTTAGTTAGCCAGCTTATAGCTTCTACAGCAGCCCCAAAGATCATCGTTGGCTTGCTGGTTGCTATTGCATGTTCGTACTCAATTGCTCGACCACCGTTGATTGGGTCATCAGGTGGACAGAAGATAATCGCACCATTACAGTTGTCAATGATTTTACAATCGATTGCAAGTATCTGTTCTTCAGTTAAATACTTATCTCTGTAAGCTATGCCCACGAAATCCTCATGCTCTGCCGGCACATATAAATCAATCATCGGCAGAGCCTTGCGAATCTCAGCAGCTATCAGCAGCACCCTGTCACAGTTCTCTTTCATCTGTAACGGTGTGGCGTCCTTGCCGTACTTTCCCCTGATACTGTGTGACAAATAATATCTCATGTTTTATTCCTTAAATAATCAGCTAAATATTGTTCAGCGTATTTTCTTGCCCTAAGATAGAATGGTGCTATTTCTTCTTTGAATGTTAATTTACTTGCAGAATCAGGATAATAACCCCGTAGAAACATCCCATTCGCCAATCTGATCTGCCAACCACGTGAGGCTACATACTCAATGGTAGCTCCACATCTTGCAAGTGGCGGCAGAGCATCAGCTATAGCCTGGTTATCTTCCTCAGTTAGTAGTGGCTCAAACTGCTCGTACCTCGGCATATCATCGAGCGACTTTGAAAGCAGTCCACGCTGGATACGCATCTTAATAGCAAGGTAAGCTATGGCATTCCAAGCGATTGCTCGATCATGTCGTTCTGATGTGTCGCCCATCTTCTCGTCAGCAATATGACGTTCAAGAGAATTGATCAATTCACTAAGCGGAATACCCTTTTCCCAATTACGAGCTTCATAGTGCTTTGCTCCAGCCTCAAAGTGCTTGCAGACTTCCATGTACGCATCACCCGGAAACAGGACAGGAGTACCCTTACCTTCAGAGTGCTGCTTTTCTGCACCCGTATTGAATTTACGATTTTTACCCGATTCTTTTTTGATTGTCATATTACACCTTATCCAGTTTGAGTTCACGGAGATTCTCATAGTCACCCCACCGTATTAAATCTGACATTGTTTCTCCTTAATCACGACTATGTTCTAAGTACTTTACGACACAAGCCCATGAGAATAGGATGGGCGAGAATGCAATTACAACTATATATACTATAATGCCGCCTATTATATACATTAGCTTGTCCACTTAATCACCTTAATCAAGTTCTGTGTCCCAAAGACAATCAACTCTTTTTATTATGTATTTATTTGGTCTGTTTCTTCGGGACATCAGAACCCCTTTGTTCTCATCTGGTGTTTTCAAAATTTTCTCCGAATATGTTTGTCCATGTTCGGGTCATACTGTACTACGTCAACTGGACTGCTTATGTCAATGCCAGTCATACCTTTATCTTTCATTCGTTGAAGCGTAGCAGCGATGTTTGATTGCGTAGTTCCAAGTAACATAGCAATGTTTCTTTGTGAAAATCCACGCTCAACGTACCACCGATATACTCGATACTGTCGTTGTGTTAGTATCGGGAATAGCTGCGGTGCTTTCCGCTTCATACTTTTGAGAAGTCGCCTGACTACATGCTCTCTTAGTCCCATTGCAGTAGCAGCTTCGCGGATAGTCTTGCCACTATGTTCGTGGTGGCATAATCTGAATGCTCGTTCTTCGTTTTCAGTTAGTGTTCTTGCCATAAAAAGTATCCCTTCACTATTACCGTTGAATATCACGTTTTTGAACACTTTTACACCCTATAACTAAAACAAAATAAAATATATTAAAGAAATTGTGTGATAATTGTGACGGTTATGATTCCTGTCCCGCTTGTAATTGCTCTAACTCTCGTTTCAAATCGCCTATCTTGCTTATCTCAGGACAGAACTCCCACCTGAACGGGAAGTGCTCCAACAGGTCTTGAACAGTATGCACCCCAAGTTCAGCGAATACTTTAGCTCGTTCCGGCCCTACGCCTTTTATAAATCGTACTGGTGTGTCAAGTCTCATAATAATTTCCTTAAAAATGCCCTGCCTACTCTCAGCCCAGGATAGACAGGGCATCGTTTCCGAATGTCAACTTGTCAAAGAGCATATACAGTTTAGACTGTTAGTTTACACCCCTCATGTTTGCCCTGCAAATATCGACAGGGGCTTGGTTAATCAATAATGTGTACTTCTGCGTTGACGGGTGTTACACCATGTCCACACATATCATCAACCATACACCCGTCTGCTAAATCAATCGCACACTGGTCACGATTAATTTTTATATATACACTATCTTCCCATCTGAAACAATCTTTTGCATTCAAATCTTTAAAATCTACTTTTTTCTTTTTCATACTTTTCTCAACTATTCTCATACTCTGTTCTCCTAAAATTTAGTTACTATTTCATTATCCATCCATGATTCATACACCTGCATCCTGCCTTGTGGTACAAACAACGGAAACAGGGACGGGCACTTCTCTTTGATTCGCTTCACAGCATTAGTAATACTGTCCCTGTGTATACCTATCACCTTAGCTGCTGCTCGATAGGTTAGATTCATAAAATCAGGTGAAACTAACCGGAAGATTTGTTCCTCTCGCACAGTCAGCTTTCGTTTGGTGAAATTCAACTTGGCTCTGTCACCTTGATACTTGATAGCTGCTCGGTCGTATGCTCTGGCTGCTCCGTTCTCAGTGTTGAACTGTCCAAGATGAACGTACTTGCCTTTGTGCTGAATAAAAGCACACCACCTGTTGTTGCTCGCTCTCACGCCGGTCATTGATATAGCTCCATATAACCACCATGACCTATTACCCATATTTTTATATGAACACTCTCTGCCTTCGCAAACGCTTCGATTCCGGCCTGCATGACTTCTTTCATCTTATGAGCGACATCACTGGTCATACTTATTTCACACTCACGTTTAATGTAATCCGCTAAAAATTCTGCAAGTTTCATTCTGTCACCTTACCCTTCTGATGGTGTTCACCACCCATATGATTCTCGGCACGTACTCGACACCCGCATTCATCACAGAATGCCGGATTCATTTCTTGCTTCTGTATTCTACGCAACCGCACATTTCTACTTTGTACTTTCTTATTGACTCTCGGTTGTGGTAGTTTATTTCCTTTGTCATCTGTTATCATCCCACCACCTCAAATTCTACGTCCTTGAAATCTTCACTCACCAACACAATGTTTTGCATACTATAACTACCATCAACAAGAACAATTGCATCATCCTCATCAACAGCATCCACTTCAACGACCTTCTGTAATGTCTCTGTTATACATACGCTAAACTTCATGTTAATCTCCTTTCTTATGCTTTTGTCGGTGTTTACCTCTTGTTAAAAATTCTATATTGTTTAGTTCATAATGTTTTTTAATCCGGTGAATTTGCAATCCATAAATACTTATTTTCAATTTTCTTACATGGTTAATAAATTCATTAAGTGTAAATTTTAGTTTAACGCCTTTAGCACCATAATTTTTATAATTTATATTTCTTGGATTATGGCATCTTTGTCTAATGGCATTATATCTATATCCTAAATAGCCACGAACAGTATTAATATGTTTTACACGTGCAGCTTTTTTCATAAATTTGGCCATAGGCTTTTTATTATATTTATTTATAGCTCTTTTTCTCGATACTATTCCAGCAAATGTCTTACTATATATCTGAGTAGCTTTCCTCTGGCATATTCGGCACCATGAGGACAATCTATCTTTGGCCTTTCTCCTCGGTGGAAAATACTCCACAGTAGCTGGATATTCAATTTTACATTTAGTGCAAATTTTCATTTTTTCTTTTTGTATTCTCTTTCTTGTTCTCTTAAAGTTTTATATGCTGCATAGATTATTCTCTTTGCCTGTTTAGCTCCGAATTGGCAAAGATACCTCTGCCATAATCCGTACACAACGTCATCGTATTCTCGTTTAGTCAATCGCTTAGGCATTCTCAATAGCCCAATCAATAGCATCATCCATAGATTCACCTGATTCCATAAACGCACACGCTTCACCATATAAAGTAAGGTTACTACTACTCATTAATCGTGTTGCAATCTCTAGTCTCTCTGCATCTGTTAGCTCTTTCATTTGAAAATCTCCTCATAATATTCAGGAAAAAAACTTCTAACAAAACGCTCCATGTGTTCGTCTATTTCGGCTGCTGATAATGCCATTGAGTCCATGACACTATATACTGCTTGTACCCACGCCATGTGTTGTGCTGTTTCGTTTAGTGTGTTGTTTATATCCATGTTCATATTATACTAACACTCCAACAAAATCATCACAGGATTCACAGATATATTCATTAGTCTCAACTAAATACATTTCGTCAACTGGATAGAAACCATTACAAACATTACAGTTTCGCCAGTCTTTACACTCGTCCTCATAATCATCGACATATTTAGCCCATGTGGATTTTGATTTTGGCTCTGGCTCATCAATATATGTGAGATTAGAAAACCAAACATCACCATCCCAAACACCGTCATTTTCGTTAACAATCAAATACGAGTTTTTATTGTCAAGAAAAACCAACTTGTTAAACCATCCACAAAAATTAGATATTTTTTTAACAAATTTTGGCTTGTAAATAAAATCCTTTGGATAGGATTTTAATATTTGACGATTATATTGTTGTGTATCTGATATTTTCTTATTACCCATTTTACTAAAAACGCCATTGTGTGCAAAACCCAGTTTTGGATTCACATAAAACGGATGGCAAGTATCTTTATCAATCTGACCGGACGTTGCGATTCTAAAATGTATTACAAAATTGCTGTTTGGATTTTCTCTTTCAGCTTGCCTGAATGCTTTATAGAAACTGCGAAATGAAAAATACCCTTTACTTATTTGTATTTCATTATCAGCAGCAAACATAAATCCCGCACCGTCTGGATTCCCTTTATAACCGGTACGCAGTTTACGTTTCGTCACATGAGATTCAACTGGTTTTAGTATTGCAAGACACATATTATTCGCTTAAACTATCCTGATAAAACCCTTTGTCAAATAGCCAATTATACAGGTTAATATATTCTGTTTTGTGTTTAGCTACAAATGGCATAAACTTTAATACTGTAATATCTTTCAAAGCTGCGTCACGTGTGAACTCCACGACAGCTTTTGTAAACTCAATGTTCTTCCAAAAACTACGTGGATTCAACGTCCCTCTAAAAATTCTGATTTCGATTGTATACTCATTCTGTAAATTTATGGCAGTGTATCTTTCATAATTACCAGATTTATTCCTTGCTTTGTAAACAAGCGATTCGTCATTATCGCGGTTTTGTAAACTGGCATACTGCTCTAATCTATGTTGCTTACGTTGGCTAATCCGTAGAATGAACTCTGGATTCTCATAAAACAATTTCAAGAACTTATATAAGTGCAACGTACCAAAATATTTTTTCGTCAAGTGTATGTGGATTCCACAAGTATTTGTATTATAACTGCTAAAATTTTCTTTGCGTAAATTCAAAATCTGATTCCACTTCTCAGGATTCTCTTTCAGCCATTGATAAGTGCAAGGATGAGATACAATCTCAAAACCCTCATATATACTACTGTCTTCTTTGGCATATACAAAATCCGGCAGGTTATCTGCCGCTGATTCGATGTCACCATCGTTAGATTCGATTTCTAATTCAATTCCAAAATACAGATTTTTATTTTTATCTGTATTTTTAGATTCATTTATACCGCGATAATATCTATATTCTGGCCTATACTCATAACTGTTAACATTCTCGTATTGTGATTCAGGCGGTAAACAAGATTCACAATAACAAGCATCATGTCCTTCACTATAAAACATATTGTCATTATGATATACTTCATCGCACCCTTCACAAATGTTAAAATTCCCATTAAAACAACCATCACAAAGATAATAGTCATCGACACAATGTGCACCATCTATCTCAATACTTTCATTACATTGTCTACACATTACAAATTTATCAGATTCGCAGGATTCACAATATAAATCTCCATCATGCGAATATAAACCATCAAGATTATAAACCTTGTTGCATTCATGGCAAATGGCGTATTTATTCTCATAACAATCACGACATAAATCGTTGCCATTTACATTAACATAATCGCCAAGCGATTCAATAATCTCATTACATTCGCAACAAATTTTAGTATCTATCTGATTCATTATTCTAATTATACCACATACTCAATACGATGTCAAGTATATTCTTTTGGTGGTTGTGATTTTCCTTGCATCAAAGATGGGCACTTGCCACAAAACTTACCATGATAACAAGTAAGGTAATGTTTTGTTGCATTTTTGCATTTTTGACAACATTCTTGATATTTTAGCTTCGTAGTTTCCATTCTAAGCCCCGATATTTTTATTTGAGTACTAAACCACCATCAGATACAATAACGGGACACTGTTTTACCAGTGTCCCATTGCTGCATCTAACAATTACACTTTCGTTTCCGGCCTTTGGCATCGCAGCCAACAATCCGGCCACATTTTTTACATCTTTGCTGATTGCGTTTGTCTTGTTCACCAGTGTTCATATTAGTTCCTCACTTTCCTCATAAAAATCAATGCCGCAATATCGACATCGACACCAAACCAGTTTCCCAAGCTTGCCTATACGATATGCTTCCCCGTCACAAGCCGGACAATAACTATCATTAAGTAAATACTCAGCTTCTAAGTCTACCTGCATAACCCATCCCCTTAACATAAGCACAGATACACTAAGACTGTCAATACAACAATCTCCTGCTCTATGCCAGCTAATTGTGCTAATCGTTTCATCATAAAACCAGTGGCGGGTTATGAACCCGATATATCCCATGTCCCCACTGGTCTACTGGAAGGAAGGTTATTATGCGTGAAACCTGAAACTAAAATACACGAACAACACGACCAATGCGACAATCAATATAGCTGCCATTGTATTATCTCCAATGTGGCACAATTGCCACTATGTAAAGTATACACTATTTGTCAGTGGTTGTCAAGAAAAATATTGTTTTAGTTCACGTTGGTAAAATGGTAGTTCATCGACGTAATCACAGCCCTGTGGACATTCGCTATCATAAAACCTACCATTGAACATAGTAAAACAATGTCCAGCCACGTGAAATTCCAGCCAATATCCTAATGCTAAAACTTCCGGCGACCAATGCAATTCAGCATGTTCGACAAGTTCATCCCCCCAAACAGGACGACCAAAACCGATATCCTCTAAATCATCAGCAAAATCACCACACATGCCGTCATTAATCTCTTGCGGTGTTACACCATACGTGACCATATAGTGTTTACATTGGTCTTTAATTACTCGTGTTATGTCTAATATCTGCGTAACATCCATATATTAAGTATAACACATAAGGGATGGGATGTCAAGTGTTATTTTGCTTTTAAGCAAAATTTTCTAAGAACCTTGCCATAAGTGCATCCCAAGTATCATCATCTATTTGGTCTGTAAAATACAGTTCATCTAATTGGTCAGCATAATCTTTTATATCTTGTGTTGTTAATTCCATGATTAGAGTATACATTATAGACGTGGTAATGTCAAGAACTATTTTGAACATAGGACAGATTTTTTTCTAATCATTGATATTAGGCTGTAAACGCGGTAGTGTCCTATGTTGTCCTATGTTTATAATCGGACGTAGGACACTTGTATTGCATTGTAGAGTACCTTAGAGTACAGTATATTGCATGTTGTCCTATGTCCTATGTTTATTTGTATATTAAGTATAAGGAGTATATAAGGTATATATAGTAATAGTAGTAGTGTATGTGGTAATAATGTATATACTCCTATATAGCTGAGTATTGGTTTTGTGCATAGGACACATAGGACAGTAGAATAATAGGCGATTGTAGACTGTAGGTGCGTGTTATATAGGACTATGTGTGTTTATGGGCTGGAATGTGCATAGGACAGTAAGCTGTACTTATAGTAGTATAAGGTATGCTTATAGTATAGTATTAACTGTGCTTATGTGAGTATAAGGTGAGCTAATACATTAGTATACGTGGCTGACACTAAGACCCTTCCCCCCGACACGCATAGACGCATATCACGTATGCAATGGCCGCCGATATCTAATGCCGAACCCCCGCCGGTGGTACCCCGTCCAATAAACAGTAGGAGTCCCGACACCCCCCTAATTGGACCCCACCGAATGACCTAAATGGCCCTTTCACACAGATCACACACTGGATAACCCATAGACCGGGGGTTAACAACTACAATCGTTACCACCCCTACTACCCCCGGATAATATATAATATATGTGAATAATTCTTTGTAAAATGTGCCCAAAACCCGAATAAAAAGCGATATTTTCGTGTAATAGTGAGAGGATACTTTTTATTGGGAAAGTCCAATATGGAATGCTATAGATGTGGGCAGGACAAGCCAGAAGCGGCGTTTAAAGAGAATACTCTGCATGGTCATGTATGTGAATACTGCCGCTTACAGGCAAAACGTAAGGTCCAGGAGAGGCAATACGCTCACCACATAAAGAGAACCTATGGTCTGACTCTCGATCAATACGATCAGATGTTTAAGGCTCAGGGCGGTGTTTGTGCAATTTGTGGTGAACCTCAATTATCACGGCGACTTGCAGTTGACCACGATCACGAAAAAGGTCATGTGCGGGGGTTGCTGTGCTCTAAATGTAATTTTAAGCTCAGCGTTCTGGATGATGCTGATTTTGTTTCCAAAGCGACTGAGTATCTGAAATAAATCGGTTAGCCCCCGAATGCTGAGGCTATGGGGCTAATGTGGGTGGATGGGCGGTAAATTTTTTAACCACATTTTAGGGGAATAATGAGCTACTTAGCGGCTATAACAGAGCTTCTGGCTAAGATAGTGGTCGGCCAGAAATCGAAGTGGGGCCACTTGCTGCATATATTAGGTGGTGGGCTGTGGACCTACGTGGCCCTGAGATATGGTATGTATGCTCTGCTGATCATCACAGTACCGGCGTTCTTCGTCAACGCTTACAACTTTAGGAAGTGGCATCGTGAAGCGAAATAGAATACGCACACACAGTTTTAATGGGGTTATATATCGGGTTGGAGTCGATGATCCTTATTATGCCTGGTGTGATCGTCCCGGTGAGCCACAGAAAAGTGAATTTCCGGCTATCAGATTGGTGGATGGACTACCTTGTGGTAACAAACGTGGTGCTAAAACCGGACTGATTTCATTGGTCCATGAAGCGTTACACGCGAGTAACTACCATACACATGAGAATACAGTTGATCAAGTATCAAAAGATATAGGCCGATTGTTATGGCGGCTTGGCTATCGCAGGGGGTAAAATATGACCAATCAGGAACTAACCAAATTATATGACAGTTTCCCGAAAGAGCAGCGGGACTGTTCTAAGGATGAGTTCATCAAGCAGATGAAGTCGTTAGAAGATCCTGTTAGGATGGAGCAGGATTTTAATCGTATTCTACACGGCAAACAACAGAAACGAGTTATTGATGGGGCAATGGGGACATGAAAAACTACGCATTAATAGGGGCAGCAGGATTTGTGGCACCACGCCACATGAGAGCGATTAAGGAGACAGGCGGCAATTTGGTGGCAGCTTGCGACATTAGCGACAGTGTTGGCATCCTGGATAGTTACTTCCCGGACTGTGAGTTCTTCACATCGCCGGAGAGGTTCGAGAGACACGTAGAGAGAACGGACATTGATTATTTTGTAGTGTGTACTCCAAATTATCTGCATGATAATCACATTCGGATGGGACTTCGAGCCGGTGCAGATATTATCTGCGAGAAGCCAATGGTGATTAAGCCGAAGAATGTAGAGTCATTGGTAAGTTTGGCTGGTGTATATAATAAGAAAATCAACGTGATCCAGCAGTTGCGATTGCATCCTGTGTTAGAGGATATTGATCTGTGTCTTTATGACGATATTAGACGTTATACTGTTATGGTAAACTATGTCACTCCACGTGGTCAATGGTATCATCAATCCTGGAAGGGTGACAATGAGAAGTCCGGTGGCCTGGCAATGAACATCGGTGTACATATTTTCGATTTGTTGATTCAGTTGTTTGGTAAGGTTACTGATATTCGTAATGTAGATATTACTGAAACTTTTGTTGGTGGCCTTTTGGAACACGAATACGCTAATGTTGACTTTCACTTATCCATTGGCATAGGTAGTAAAGCAAAGCGTGAGTTGATAGTTAATGGCGAACTAATAGACCTCTCGCAAGGGTTCGAGGATCTGCATACTAAAAGTTACCAGGAGATTCTTGCTGGTAGAGGTTTTGGCCCGGAAGATGTGCTTCCGGCATTAGAGTTAGTAGACGATCTGTAGGGGTGTGAAAATGGTATTTATTCATAAAACGGCGATAGTTGAAAAGGGTGTAAAACTTGGTGACGGTGTAAAAGTTTGGGCTTGGTGTCACTTGATGCCAGGTGTAGAAGTAGGTAAAAATACAAGTATTGGTGAGAGAACCTTTCTTGGTAGCGGTGTAAAGGTGGGAGAAGGGTGCAGGATTCAAAATGGAGTTTTTGCACCTGAAGGAGTGGCACTTAGAGATCAGGTGTTTATTGGACCTAACGTAACTTTTACTAATGTTAAACGACCGACTGCTGAAGGTGGTGGTTATTTTGAACCAACAACAGTATGGGATCGAGCAGTGATTGGGGCTAATGCAACTATTATATGTGGTATTGATATAGCTCAGGATGCTTTTGTAGCTGCTGGTGCAGTAGTGACAAAGGATGTTCTTGTTGGTGAAACCGTAAAGGGAGTGCCAGCGAAATGAGAATAAAACAGGCATTAGTACTAAAAAGTTTTGAGAAAAGTTTTCATAAGCGGTGGGGTACACATAGACCAACGCGAATGGATGAGCCTGTAATATTATTTGGGTGTTTCCAACAGAGTATAGTAGACATTATAGCAAAATGGAAAGCACCAGTTGTGGTTGTATGGGTTGGTTCCGATTCGATGTATCTGCGGAACAATACCTATGGTGTGGACTACAGTAAGATACTACACGCTCCACATGTTAAGCACATTGCTATATCAAAATGGATCATTGATGATCTGAGTGCGTGTGGAGTGCCACACATTTACCTGCCGATTACGCATGCTGACTTCGAGCAGTTCAAACCAACACCGTTGGGTGATAAAGTTTATTGTTATATGCCTAAAGGTCGTGAGGAACTTTATGGTACAGCGTTTGTTGAACAAGTAAAAGTTAAGATGCCCGATATTAAATTTATTCAAAGGTATAGTCATGTTGAAACTCCGCATTTTATGATGCGTGAATTATATGATCAATGCTTTATCGGTCTGCGTCCAACGAGTCACGATGGTCAATCGACCACAGTAGCAGAAATGGGGTTGATGGGCCGTAAGGTTATACACAACGGGCTTGCACCTAATTGCATACCCTGGCAGAGTGTTGGTAGTATCGTGGAGAGTATTAGGGATGTACAGAAACATGTTGGGTCTACTTATACGGCACTTGCAGATAATGTTCGTGAGTTTCTGGACATCGGTGAAGATTGGTTAGGTACAGAATTTTATGTAGGGGACAAGAAATGAAAGTTTTACATTTTGCAAGATTCGCACCGAACCGAACAGGTATTTATGCAACGGCTAAGGATCTGATTATGGCTGAACGTGCTGAGGGCATTGATGCTCAGATGTGCGACTTCGGTGCTAAAATAGACGGTGAATATAAGAGTAGAATTGGTATGACAGATGGTGTGATTACAACTATCAACCCGTCCTGTGCAGATTCGGCTGACATATTGGTTAGACATTCTGCTGTACCACTTGAGATCGTAAAGTTGAACAGGCCTACTGTGTTGACATTACACGGTGCCCCGGAGTACACAGTGAGACTCGATCATGCAAAGAAAACGAATGTGTTGCGTGATGCTGTGCGTTCAGCTAAGAAAGCTGCTGCTGTGGTAACATTCTGGAAGGAGCACGTATTTGAGTGGGAAACAATATTGGGTGTGAAAGTAGAATATTGCCCCGCTATTGTGGATTTAGAGAAGTGGAATCCAGAAGGTAAGGTACATGATTTTGGTCCTGGTATTCATATCGTGTCTACAGGCATGTTTCGTAATGAGTACCGTACACCTTATGAGTGTATAATGGCTGCGGCTGAGGTAGTTAAAGAACAACCTGATGTCCATTTGCATGTGTATGGTATTCCTATTGATGATCGACCGGAAGCACCTTACAGACGGTTGATGCACCAGTTAAGGTTGGAGAAATTAGCTCATAGTGCACATAGTTTGGTAAGTAACCTACCTGAGATCTATCGTGGTGCTGATCTTGCGTTGACTCCGCATGTTGTGGCATCACGCACAGTCAGAGAAGCCCTTGCGTGTGGGTGCCCGATAGTAGCGGGGAGTGGGAATCCTTATACTGACTATAATGCTAATCCTGATTGTCGTATTGGGTTTAGAATAGAAATTGAAAAATGTATTAAACGGATTAGAACTAATATGCCTGTTAGGAAAGAAGCAAGAAAACGTGCAGAAGTAAATTTTAATCCAGCGTTAGCTGGTAAACGAATGAAGGAAATTTTCGATAGGGTGTTGAATGGCTGATGAAATATATGGTGCGGGTAGTTCAGGCAAGTTATTTAAATGGAACGGTACAAACGCCTGGGAAGAAGTTGCTGATCAATTAAGTGGTGGTATCATAAATGCTTTAATTGAGCATGATGGCGATCTTTATGGTGGTGACGGGTCTGGTGGCAAACTGTTCAAGTGGAATGGTACAAATGCCTGGGAAGAAGTTGCCCCACAATTAGATAGTCAATATATCCTATCTTTAGTCGAACATGGTGGAGATCTCTACGGTGGCACAGGCGGCGGCGGTAGATTATTCAAGTGGAATGGAACTAATGCTTGGGATGAAGTAGCACCACAACTAAATAGTCAGCAGTATATTCGTTCCCTTTTATCATTTGATGGGGATCTTTATGGTGGGGCGGCTGGCGGCGGCAGATTATTCAAGTGGAATGGTACTAATGCTTGGGAACAGGTAGCACCGGAAGTTAGCGATGAGAGTCAGATACGCGCTTTACTTGAATTTGGTGGAGAGCTTTACGGTGGGACAGGTAACGATGCCCAATTACTCAAATGGAATGGAGTTAATACCTGGGGAGAAGTAGCGTATCAAATAAACAGTCAAGTAAATATCTTTACTTTAATTGAACATGGTGGAGAGATTTATGGCGGGACAGCTAATGGCGGTAGACTGTTTAAATGGAACGGCACTAACGCTTGGACAGAAGTGGCACCGCAGTTGGATAGTCAGGCGACTATATATTGTTTGGTTGAACACGGTGGAGATCTTTACAGCGGTACGGGTGGCGGTGGTAGACTATTCAAGTGGAATGGAACAAACGCTTGGGATGAAGTAGCTCCTGAGTTGAATAGTCAAACAAATATATATTCTACAATAGAGTTCGATGTTGTTGGTGCTGGTGCTGGTGGTAGTGGCGGTGGATTTAAAATGAAAACACTATAACGTAACATTATGTATTTATATTTAGGAAGGAAGGTTAAAAATTATGTTGGGATTACCGAATTATTGTGCTGATTTTGAACGTCAATATGATTGGGTTCAGATTGGCAATTTATCAACAGAGCAAGCCGCGTTAGCGGTTACTGGACGAGATAACGCATCAGTAGTTGCTCTGACAGCAACAGGGAGAATAATATGGACACCGGATGACGGTACGGCTGCGGCTGCATTGCGGTTCCGAGTGAATGGTACTGATGGCGATCAATTTCAGGTTCTTATATATGGTGCCAGGGGTGCAGACTATTATACATTAATAGCAGATCTTACATTAGATCAGGGTACACAAGATTGGAGTTCAGGACATTTTGTTGACGTAATAGTTGCTGCTGAACAATGGGTGCCAGGATTGCGTACCAGTTCAAAATCAAATGAAATTGGTATGGTATATTTGAATACTGCTGGTTTTGATAGGTTTGTAATTATCAGTCCTGACTGTACTGATGATGATATTTCTAATGTGTATGTTGATGCAGTTCGCGTTGATAAAAAGATTGATGTTGCCAGTGAGATTCACAGTACACTTATCTCAGTAGAGGCGGGTACGTCTAATCTTGAATCTCAGATGGAGACCCAGGAAACTCAACTTACAGCCATTGATAGTGAACTGGTTAATATAGAAGCTGACTCCACAAAATTGGTTAGTCAAATGGAGACTCAAGAAGTACAACTTACAGCCATTGATAGCGAATTAGTTTTGATAGAAGCTGACTCCACAAAATTGGTTAGTCAAATGGAGACTACTGAGACATCATTAGTTGCTATTGATAGTGAACTGGTTAATATAGAAGCTGATACAACTCAAATAGCGGCTGGCACATCAAATCTTGAATCTCAGATGATTACACAACAAACTTCATTGACTGCTATTGACAGTGAATTGGTTAATGCAGCGACAAGTCTTGTCGCTATTGATAGTGAACTGGTTTTGATTGATACAGACACTACAAAAATATCGAGCCAATTAGAAACCCAAGAGACTCAGTTAACTGCTGTTGATAGTGAGTTAGTGAATGTGGCTGCAAGTGCAGTTGCTATTGATAGCGAATTAGTTTTGATAGAAGCTGACTCCACAAAATTGGTTAGTCAAATGGAGACTCAAGAAGTACAACTTACAGCCATTGATAGCGAATTAGTCAATGTAGCTGCTAATACTGATGGCGTTGAGAGCCAATTAGAAACTCTCGAAAGTGTATTAACTACAATAGAAAATGATAATGCAGGTGTCCTTCTTTTAGATAGTATCTTGGCTGGTACGTCTAATCTCGAATCTCAAATGGAAACGCTTGAAACTATTACAGGAACGGGAAATACAAGTCTCGCAGCCATTGATAGCGAATTAGTTTTGATAGAAGCTGACTCCACAAAATTGGTTAGTCAAATGGAGACTACTGAGACATCATTAGTTGCTATTGATAGTGAACTGGTTTTGATTGATACTGATACTACGAAAATATCAAGCCAGTTAGAAACGCAAGAAACACAACTAACTGCTGTAGATAGCGGTATAGTTAATACTGCTATAAGTTTAGTAGCTTGTGACAGTGAACTGGTTAATATTGAAGCAGATACTACTCAGATAGCAGCAGGTACATCTAATTTAGAGTCTCAAATGGAGACTACCGAAATAGCACTTACGGCTATTGATAGCGGAATAGTCAATGCTGCAACGAGTCTGGTGGCTGTAGACAGTGAGTTGGTTAATATAGCTGCTGATGCTGCTGAACTAACTAACGCACCTGTGGCGAAGGTGCCAGTGAAAATTGTAGAGACAGTAGATGTCGTAAGTACGGCACAGCAATTAATCGTGGCATCAACTTATGCAAGGCATCTGTACCTTCAAGCTAAAAAAGTTGCTGCTGATAATACTGGTAACGTGTTTATTGGTTTGAGTGATCTTGATCAAGCTGCTGCTGAATTGTTTGAACTGATACCTGGTGCAACTTATGAACTGAAAATGCCAGCAGGTTGTAAAGTTGAGTTGAATAATATCTATATAGATGCTGACAATGCTAATGATGGCGTAGTTGGCTGGTATATACCAGTATAAGGAAGGGGTAAAAATATGAGTTTTATTGAAAGTCCAGCAGTTATAAAAACATTAGTAAGATTTACACCAGCATGTAATGAAGCCCCGTCTGCTAATTTTGCTACATTGGATACTCGAAATGGGCATCCTGTACTTGATTTTGATGACGCTGCCGATGAATCAGCTATATTTTCTGGTATTATGCCTCATGATTATCGTGGTACAGGTGTTGTGGTTTATATACATTATGCCATGACAAGTGCTGAGGCTGATACTGTTGATTGGGATGCTTCATTTGAACGAATAGGAGATCAGCAGTTAGATATTGATGGCGATAGTTTCGCAGCAGTAAATTCTGTTGATAATACGACTGTACCTGGAACAACTGGTCTTGTTGATGTAGTATCTATAGCATTTACAGATGGTGCCGATATGGATAGTGTGGCTGCTGGTGAAGGGTTTAGATTGAAGATTACAAGAGATGCTGTAAATGATGATGCTGCTGGTGATGCAGAATTATTGCTTGTTGAGATAAAGGAAGCGACATAATGGCACGATTATTCGATAGCGGTTCAAGCGAAAATTTAGCTGTTGGTTCAGCGGTTATTTCGGGTCACCCATTTGCTTTTGTTAGTTGGTTTAGGGTAACCAATATAACAGCGGATCATGCTATTGTGTCCATCGCAGATGTAGACGCTGCTTTTTATTTCGGGCTTTTAGCAGCTGGTGATGATGCGGGAGATTTTCTTAAAGCCCGTGCGTATGATGGTGGTGCTGACTATGATGCTGAATCGTCTATAGCGTATACTGCTAATACATGGCAACACGGTTGTGCAATTTTTGTATCAACTACAGACAGGCGAGTTTTTCTTAATGGTGGTTCTAAAGGTACTAATGTCCAGAACCATGACGTAGAGAATCTTGATAGAACAACTATAGGTGTGTCTGCTGATACTTCACCTGCTGGTTATTGTGATGGTGACATAGCGGAAACTGCAATATACGATTTATCCGCTTGGCCTGGAGCGACCGATTCTGATAAAGCCGATGCTTTTGAGAGGATACTTCCAAGTTTAGCTAAAGGATTCTCACCGTTATTCTGGCTGTTGGGTCTGAAAGCTTACTGGCCCCTAATACGCGGATTAAATGATAAAACTGGTGGTTATAACATGACAGCAAATGGATCTGTTATATCTACACACCCAAGAGTTATTTTACCACATGGAGTAATGTAAAATGAAACAGCGAACAAGGATTCTATGCTTAATAGTTGTCGTAGCGGCCTTGCTTGGCGTTTGGAGAATGGATAATCGCCTTAACTGTGCACCATCCGAACAGCCAAATTTAGTTCAGGTTATCCAACGGGTTAATCCATCGGTAGTGTATATTGAAGCACAGGGATACGAAGGTTATCCGATGTGGTCAGGGTCAGGAGTTATCATAGATCCTGGCGGCTTGGTACTAACTGCCGCCCATGTTGTAGAAGGTGCTGACCGATTTAGGATTGTGCTACCGGACGGTAGAGAGTTTCATTCTGAGAATTCGTGGCATAGGTCTGAGATCTCTGATGTTGGGTTTATTCAGCTTGATCTTGTTAATATCGTTCCTGTTGATCCACCTGGGAAATTACCAATTTCCTATTTAGGAAAATCAGATAGTTTAAGAAAAGGTCAGGACGTATTTATAATTGGAAGCCCATTTGGTTATATCCTGAAATTTACTGCTACTAAAGGAATAGTATCAGGATTCGAGAGAGACTTCGATGGCTATTTTGGTGAGAAGTTGATGCTCCAAGTGGATGCCCAAAGTTGGCCGGGGAACTCTGGTGGACCTGTATATAATATGCAGGGACAGGTGGTAGGTATCCTGGTAGGTGGTTACTATGGTGCTGATGGAATTGGACTATGTATTCCTGTTGATATTATATCTGGCATTCTGGATATATACGAGGCTGAACAGGTTATGAAGGAAATGAAATAATGGCAGATAAAAAGAAACCAACTGTAAAAAGTACGAAGCAGCGAGCAGGTGTATTACTTAGTAGTTTTCTACGTGATATACTCGAAGAAAAAACCGAGGTTAATGATTCTGTTGATAATCCTCAGATGATTAGTAAGGCTGAAAAAATTGCGAGGTTGATAGTAAAACACGCTATAGGGTTTACTGAAACGAGAATTAGTGATAAAGATGTTGCGTATGATGTGATTCACCCACCTGATCGTACATATATTGCTATGGTGTGGGATCGTGCCGAAGGTCGAGTAGCTGCTGTTGAACCTGGTAAGAAAGAGAAACGTACTGTTGCCGACAAGGTTGGTGATCAGAGTAAGAAACGTTTAAACAAGATAGCAGGGGACTCTGTTAAATGATAGAAGTTATAATTGGTATAGTGTGGGGTACGATATGTGCCATTGGTTTCTTAGGATTGATGGTGGAAGCCTTTGAAGATATTAAATTATGATTACTGTAGAAGAATCAATAAAGCCGAGTCTAAAGACACCGTTCCCGGATATGCCGGAACTGTGGAAGTGCTCAAAGACCGGATTATTGGTTCCTAAAGACCCGATTAAGAATATCCAGTATCGGGCAGATCTTCTTAGTGAAGCAGAGAATGATATTATACTGCAAGAAGATATGATGGCGGCGTGTAAACAATCATTGTTATTCTGGATTAACACTTTCGTTATGACTTTCCACCAATTTGATGTGGACGAAACAGGAAAACGGATTGATGCTATCGATGCACATAACCCATTTGTGACCTGGGAAGTGCAGGATGACTTATGTGATATATTTGAGCGTTGTCTCAAAATAGGCGAAGATATATTAATTAACAAGTCACGTGACATGGGTGCAAGTTGGCTGTGTATAGCCTTTATGCACTGGTTGTGGTTATTTAAAGAGAATGCCCAACTACTTGAATTATCGCGTAATGAGAATTATGTTGATAAAGCAGGCAATATGAAAGCGTTGTTTCAAAAACATGATTATATAAATCAGTGGTTGCCGGATTGGATGCTGCCACCTGCTATTGGTTATCGTGAGAAATATCGTTCTAAGATGCACATGTTTAATGCATATAACAATGCTTGTATTGATGGCGAATCAACTACGGAACATGCAGCATCAGGTGACAGGCGATTGGTTTCTTTATTGGATGAATTTGCTAAGGTTGAGAATGGTGCATTGATGCGTAGTGCAACACGTGATGCGTCTTTTATGCGTATTGTTAATTCGACTGTAGCTGGTCCTGGAACGGAGTATAGTAAATGGAAAAATGACGGTACTATAAAAGTGTTCCCATTAATGTATTGGGATCATCCAGATAAGGGTAAAGGCCGATATGTTAGACAGCATCCTGTTACGAATATATGGGAGATACGATCACCCTGGTTCGATGAGGAATGTAAAGTTAGATCGCCAAGAGAAATAGCCAGGGAGATTTTGGCTAATGATCTTGAATCAGGATCGCAGTTCTTTACGCCTGGTAATGTTGACAGACACATAGCATTATTTGGGCGTCCACCCAAAACACGTTGGGATGTCAGGCTTAAAAAGAAAGTGCCAAATGATGACATAAAACAGATTATAAAAACAAGAAAATTGGACAAGGTAGAGATAAAACGAGATAAGAATGGTTCTCTACGTGTGTGGACTAATTTGATATTGGGTAGACCTGATCAAACCCAAGATTATATTTTTGGGATAGATATAAGTAAAGGTCAGGGTGCCTCTAATTCTGTTATATCAATCAAGTGCAAACGGACGGGCGAGAAGATAGCTGAGTGGCGTGATGCCAACACACCGCCCTATGAAATGGCAAGGATAACTGTAGCGTTGGCTGTGTGGTGTGGCGGTAGAAAGAAATTGCCATTTTTAAAATGGGAAATGAATGGTCCTGGTTGGGATTTTGGTAAGTTGATTGTTAAAGACTGGCATTATCCATATTATTATAGAGATAAACAAGTTGGAAATATTCGTGATAAGAAACTTAAAAAATATGGGTGGCATTCAAACCCGA
>Ga0255055_10000936_pt1 | contig 22232 bp, 17 predicted proteins | sample JV7_2_27_MG_FD_188633 | JGI IMG/M metagenome (GOLD analysis project Ga0255055, IMG submission 188633) | Seawater microbial communities from Jervis Inlet, British Columbia, Canada - JV7_2_27 | ecosystem: Environmental > Aquatic > Marine > Inlet | place: Canada: British Columbia | collected...
GGAGACCCTGCTCATCGTCTGCTCCAAGACCTTCACGACTCTCGAGACCCTCGCCAATGCGCGGACGGCGCGGGAGTGGTGCCTCGCGGCGCTCGCGGACGAGGCAGCCGTGGCGAAGCACTTCGTCGCGGTGTCCACCAACGCCGAGGAGGTGGCGAAGTTCGGCATCGACACCGCCAACATGTTCGGGTTCTGGGACTGGGTCGGCGGCCGCTACTCCTACGACTCGGCCGTCGGGCTCTCGCTGATGATCGCCATCGGTCCGGACCGTTTCCGGGAGATGCTCGCGGGCTTCCACGCCATGGACGAGCACTTCCGCAGCGCTCCCTTCGAGCGCAACCTGCCGGTGCTGCTGGGCCTGCTCGGGATCTGGTACAACAACTTCCTGGGCGCCCAGACCCACGCCGTCCTCCCCTACGACCAGTACCTGTGGCGCTTCAGCGCCTACCTCCAGCAGCTCGACATGGAGAGCAACGGCAAGAGCGCCGATCTGGACGGAAACCCGGTGGACTACCAGACCGGTCCCATCGTGTGGGGGCAGCCGGGCACCAACGGCCAGCACGCGTTCTACCAGCTCATCCACCAGGGCACGAAGCTCATTCCCTGCGACTTCATCGCCTTCGCGAAGAGCCTGAACCCGATCGGAAACCACCACGAGTTGCTGATGGCGAACGTCTTCGCCCAGACCGAAGCGCTCGCTTTCGGCAAGACGGCGGAGGAGGTCGCGGCGGAGGGAGTGTCGGAGGCCCAGGTCTCGCACCGCACCTTCCGCGGCAACCACCCGACCAACACGATCCTGGCCGAAGAGCTCACCCCGGAGACCCTCGGCAAGCTCGTCGCGCTCTACGAGCACAAGGTCTTCGTGCAGGGCGCGATCTGGAACATCAACTCCTTCGACCAATGGGGCGTCGAGCTGGGCAAGGTGCTGGCAAATCGGATCATCCCCGAGCTCGAGAGCGAGAGCGATCCCGATCTCGAGCACGACAGCTCGACCAACGCGCTGATCCGGCGCTATCGGAGCCTGCGAGCGTGAAAATCCTGACCGCAGCGAGAGCGCGGATCTCCTCGCCCGGCCAGGCGTCCTGACTGCGAGTCAGCTCTCGCTTGCACTTCCCTCCCGCTTCGTCACCATGATGCGGCTCTGCGGAACACCGAAATCGCGGTCGTTCTGGCTGCGAAAATCCGGCGAAGGCGTCCCACGCGCCCTCCCGAACCGAGATCGAAAGGAGAGACGATGAAAGAGTGTGTACTGGTGGACGGCGTTCGCACACCCACGGGAAGGGCACACAACGAGAAGGGCGACCTTCGCACTCTGCGTCCGGAAGATCTGCTGGGCGCGGTGTACAAGGCGATCTTCGATCGCAACGCACCGCTCAAGCCCGAAGAGGTGGACCTGGTGACGATCGGCTGCGCCAATCAGAGCGGGCCCCAGAACATCATCGGCCGGCTGAGCTGGCTCAGCAACGGGTATCCGGAGAGCGTCGCGGTGAATGGGATCGAGATGCAGTGCGCCTCGGCGATGGCGGGAATGGAGCACTGCGCGCGCGGGATCATGACCGGCGAGCTCGCCGTCACCATCGCCGGCGGCGTCGAGATGATGGCGCGCCTCGCGATGGGCGCCAACATGGAGCCCCCCCCGGCGCTCAGCAACCGCTACCCCAACTTCATGGACCTGACCATGGGCATGACCGCCGAGAAGGTGGCGGCGCAGTGGAAGATCGAGCGAAAGGAGATGGAGGAGTTCGCACTGGCCAGTCACCAGAAGGCGGCCAAGGCACACGCCGACGGTCGCTTCAAGGACGAGATCGTACCGATCGAGGTGACCTACGAGGACGGGTCGAAGGCGACCGTCGAGAGAGATCAGTGCGTGCGCGGTGACACCACGCTGGAGAAGATGGCCACCATGGCGCCGGCCTTCAAGCCCGACGGTGTGATCACCGCGGCCATCAGCTCGCCGCTCAACGACGGCGCGTCGGCCGTGCTGCTGATGAGCCGCGAGAAGGCCGACCAGATGGGGCTCTCCTATTCGCTCAAGTACCGGGGCGGAGCGATGGCGGGCGTGGACCCGACGATCATGGGCATCGGCCCGATACCGGCGGTCCAGAAGCTGCTCGATCTCACCGGGGTCAGCATCGACCAGATCGACGCGGTGGAGATCAACGAGGCCTTCGCCAGCCAGTCGATCGTCTGCCTGCGCGAGCTCGGGATCCCCTTCGAGAAGGCCAACCAGTGGGGCGGTGCGCTGGCCATCGGCCACCCGCTGGGCCAGAGCGGCACCCGCATCACGGTGACACTCAACTCGATCATGAAGGCGAATCCGAGCTACCAGCTCGGGCTGTCGACCATGTGCGTGGGCTTCGGACAGGGGAACGCCACGCTTTGGGAGCGCGTCTCCTGAGGTCGCGCTAGCACGCGTTTCTCACCGGGTCGCAGCAGCGAGCCGGTGAGGAACGCGGAGCTCACGTCAACTCGCCGCCCCCGGGCCCGAGGCGCTCGCGCGCGCCGAGGACCTGCTCGACGCCCGGCATCGGACGGCAGGTCACCAGGAACTGGAAGGCGAAGGCGCTCGGCCAGATGCGGGCCAGGAGCCGACTCCCCTTCTCGAGCCAGCGGCCGAGGCGGCCGCCGATCACCGCCTCCCACGGGACCGGCACCGGGAGGATCTTCTCGATCTGGTAGCCGCAGTCGCGCAGCGTTCGCCGCAGCGAGACGCGGTTGAACAGACGCTTGTGCTCGATGTCGAGAATGCCCCGGTCCGTGTAGTTGAAGCGTCCGAAAAGCAGGGCCAGGCGGTTGGTAATGAAGGCGATGTTCGGCGTGGCCACGACCACCAGTGGCGCCTCCGCTCCCGGCCGCAGCGCGCGACTGCGGTTGCGCATGTCGAGCAGCAGCCGCTCGGGGTCCGGTACCTCCTCGAGGATGTCGAGTAGCAGCACTACGTCGTGGTCGAAGGCGTCGAGGGGAAGCGGCCTGGCCAGGTCGGCCTCCTCGAAGCGATCGACTGTGCCCGGCTCGGGCTCGCGGCGGTCGACGCCCGTGACCTCGATCCCCATCTCCCGGCAACGCCGGGCGACCGCACCGCCCCCGCATCCGATGTCGAGCAGCCGCCGGGGCGCGGCTTGGCGCACCACCTCGAGCGCCAGGACGTGCGCCGAATAGGAGTTGTCCTCGTAGTTGCGGGAGCCCCGCTCCAGGTCCCGAAACTTGAGAGAGCACATCATCCCCATCCGATGCAGCCGGTAGCGCAGGGTCTCGCGCAGGACGTCCTTCCCGTACTGCACGCCCTGCACGTAGCACTCTTCGTCGCCGTAATGGGTCGGAATGTCGAACTCCTCGATCCGCGCCCCGACATTCACGGCCTGAAGCAGGATCTCGGTGTCGAAGTGGAAGTCGTTGGTGTTGATCTCGAACGGCACCTTGCGAAGAAACTCGGACGAGTAGGCCCGGAATCCCGTGTGGTACTCGGAGAGACGAAGCCCGGTCAGGTAGTTCTGGATGGTCGTCAGGACCCGGTTTCCGAACATCTTGTAGAGCGGCATCCCGCCGGCACGGGCGCTGCGCAGATCGCCCATGCGGGATCCCAGCACCACGTCGGCGCCGGTGCGCTCCCAGATCTCGATGAAGTTCGGGAGCAGCTCGGGCGCGTACTGGCCATCGCCGTGCAGGAGGATGGTGAAGTCGAAGCCCGCCTCCAGGGCCTGGCGATAGCCGAGCTTCTGGTTGCCCCCGTAGCCCTGGTTCACGGGGTTCCGGAACACCGAGACGTTGCGGATGCCGCGGGCGTCCAGCCAGCGCTGCAGGACCTCGGCGGTGGCGTCCCCACCGGCGTCGTCGATCACCAGGAAGTGGACGCGCTCGTTGTCGAGCAGCTCCTTCGGGACCCGCTCGAAGACCGACTCGATGTGGCGCTCGGCCCGGTAGGCGACCACGAACACCAGGACCCGACCGGAGTCTCTGCGCTGCTGGACTCGATCCTCGAGCTCGTCCATGGGAACTCCGCGTGGCGACCTCTTCAGCCTATCATCGGTCCCCCTGGGCTGCGAGGCGAAAAGGCTGGCGACGGGTCGCGATCCGTCATCCGAATGCCCGAGTCAGGAACCAGAACAGCCCGACGCTGCACAGGGCCGCGGAGCCCGCCTCCACCACGAGGCGGTGTGGCCTCCCGTCGCGCAATCGAGCCAGATCCCGGAGCAGCGGCCAGAGCGCCGCGACCAGCACGAGCTGCCCCACCTCGACGCCGAGGTTGAAGCCGAGCAGTGCCGGCACCAGGCGTTCCCTCGGAAGAGCGATCTCGACCAGGACGCCCGCAAATCCGAAGCCGTGCACGAGGCCGAAGGCGAAGGCGATGGCGACGCGGAGGCGCGCGGGCCGCTCGGCCCGGCCGAGGAGTCCGAAGTAGCAGAACGCGAACAGCGTCATCCCGGCGAGGGTGATGCCACCGATCCCACCGATACCGAGTGCGGAGAGCAGGGCCATGGCGCCGAGACCCAGCACGATCACCCTCGGGATCGAACGGGGTCGACCACCGAGAAGGAACGCGTTCTCGGCGGCGACGAGGACGATCGACAGACCCACCAGGGCTCCGATCTCCTGGGACTCGGGCTTGGCCAGGCCGAGGGCCGCGACCGCCAACGTGATGCTGTGCGCGATGGTGAACCCGGTGATCACCGTCGCCACCTCGCCGAGGCGCGCCGCGATCAGGATGAGAGCGAGCACGAAGGCCAGGTGATCTGGGCCGGTCCCGATGTGCTCGATCCCGATCATGACGTAGGACCAGAGAGAGCTGCCCGTGGACGCATCGGCGCCGTCGCCCTCCTCCGACTCCAGCCGCCAGCCCGGCTCGGCGGTGGTGAGGACCCGCTCGAGCGGCCCGGCTCCCGGCGCCCTCACCCGCGCGAAGTGCAGGTGGCTCGGCGCGACCTCGTGCAGGAGCGCGCTCCGGATCTCCTGCGGGCCCTCCCCCGCGCAGTCGACGCGCCACTCGATCACCGCGCGATCCGGCCTCGAGACGAGGACCCGGGGCATGCGACGGAGGGGACAGGGCTCGCCGCCGGAGAGCAGCTCCAGCCGCTCGATCAGGTAGGCGGCCAGGTGGGGATTGAGGTGCGCTCCCCGGACGTGGCCCCACGGCAATCGCGTGAGCTCGATCTGGGGGATGCGCAGCGTGACGGTCGCGCCCTCGGAGTCGAGCACCCAGCTCGAGTAGGAGGCGCTCCGCGTATGCGCCTGCGCCTGGAAGGCGCAGACCAGCGATGCCGCGACGAGAAGCCCGCCCCAGGCCCTGCGTGTCGCGCGATGACGCCCGCGAGCCCTCACTGGCTCACCGCCCACGCCAGCGCCAGTACCAGCAACCCCGTCGCGGCGATCCAGCTCCCGACGACCCGGACGGCCATCTGCACCCAAAAGGCCCGGTAGCGGACCACGCGAGTCCCGACGTGGAAGAGGATCAGGCCGATGCTGCTGCCGACGCCCGCGATGAAGAGGAGGGGGCGTTCGATCTTCGCCTCCGGATCGTAGGTGTTGGACTGGCCCTCGTAGAGACCGAAGAGGAGGACCACCGCCATCGCCAGCGAAGCCGGAAGTCTCCCCCGGGCCGCGGCCAGCAGCCCGAGCACCAGCATCGAGACCCGGAGCAACGCGGGCCCGGCGTAGAAATCGACCTCCAGGATCCCCGCCACGGCGCCCACCAGCGCCGCGCCGAGGAACGCCACTGGCAGGCGCCAGGAGAGCGGGCTTCCGAGCTGTCCCGACCAGAGCGCCAGCGCGAGCGTCGGAAGCAGGGTCTCGAAGTGAAGCAGGGGGTGAAGCATCCCCGAGTAGAAGTCACCGACGGCGAGGCTCCCGTGGGCCAGGGCGGGAGCGGGATGGATCCAGATGGGGACCCAGGTGAAGAGCGCGGTTGCGATCGCCCGGCCGGGCCGAAGCAAGCAGGCAGGGGCCGTCGTCGGGCGGCTCATCTCAGCAGGAGCCGTCCCGCCAGCAGCAGTCCCGCGGCGGCGATGGCGCTGCCTCCGGCTCGGAGCATCTTGACGCCGTGGGGAAGCTTGACCACGAAGCCGATCCCGATCCCGGTGAGGTGGATCAAGCCCGTAGCGGTGACGAAGCCCGCGCTGTAGGCGACGGCGCCCGTCTTCCCCGGAAGCTCGGCTCCGTGGGCGTATCCGTGGAAGACAGCGAAGAACGACACGATCACCAAGGCCGCCCAGAGCGGCGGGCGCCGGTCGAGCGCGATCATCGAACCCAACACCACCACCGAGACCGTCACGCCGAGCTCGATCCCGGTGAGAGGAACGCCCAGGATTCCCGCGACGCCGCCCAGTGCCATCACCTGGGGAAAGGCCACCGGAAGCATCCAGATCGCCGGGTTCCCCAGCTGTGCGCCCCACATTCCCACCGCCAGCATGGCGAGAACGTGATCGAGCCCTCCCAGGGGATGGAGGAAGCCGGTGAGAAACCCCGCGCCGGCGGTTCCTCCCTCGGCGTGGGCGAAGGCGCCCGTCGGCAGGACCAGCATCAGAACCAGTGCCGGCAGAGCCCGCCATGCCCAGTGGGACGGCGCGGTCATGGAAACCTCCGGAGCATCAGTAGCGGGACGCCATCGGCCACCCGACGCCGGGCCGGCAGCATAGCTCAGTGCCACCGCCAGGATGTGGCAGGGTGGCTTCGCCCGAAGCTACTTCTCGACTGTCAGCTGGTCCGCCTTTGCCGCCCAGATGAAGTCGCTCTCGGTCAGGCCGTCGATCTTGTGGGTCCACACCAGGAGTCTCACCCGCCCCCAGGAGAGCTCGATGTCCGGGTGGTGGCCCTGCTCCTCCGCCAGCTCGCCCACCTGGTTGGTGAAGTCGAGGGCCTCTCGGAAGTCCTTGAATCGGTAGGCCTTCACCAGATGGTGATCGTCGACCATCTTCCAGCCGTTTCCCAGCTCGTCATGAAGGGCCCGGAGCGGGGCACCCTTGAGAGGCGGAACGCCACCCTTGCAGGGAACGCACTGCTTCGAGGCGAGGCCGCTCATGTGAATCCTCCTCCCCGGCAAGCCCAGGCCGACCCGAGAAAGGGTCGGTTCCAGGATAGCAGCGCGTACGCAGGGGGATGCCGAGGGCGGGCGCTCCCGGCCGGGCCCAGGAGTCTCTATCCGGAGAGACCCGGTGAAGTCGAGCACGCGCCCACCGGGCGCGCCGGGCTCAGCCTCAGCCGCTGCGACGCTGCCATGCGCCGCTGGCAGCAGGGAGGCCGCCCACGATCTCGATGTCGCGGTGGGTCCAGCCCAAGGTCTGCAGGTGATCTCCCGTTGCTTCGAGACGCGATGTCACGATTCGCCCATCGGCGAACACCACGGTCTCGGGATCCCGAGCCACGATCGGCGTGGTCTTCCACAGCTCGGAGGCCGATTCCACCTTCTTGGGCGATGGAACGACGACGATTATGACGGGCGCGGCGCCGGGATCACAGATTCCCACTTGACCCGATCCCGCCGCGTCGCTCGGATCCGGAGCCTTCGCGAGGGGTGCCCGCCGCACGTCGACTTCGAAGCCGCCGCCCTGGGTGGTCCGGGCGGGCTTCGACCCTTCCTCACCGAGATCGACTTCGAGATGGCACGAGATCGCTCCCGCTCCCAGCAGAAGAGCGCAGACGGCACAGAGAAGACCTTGCCCCCTCATGGGTCCGTCAATCGGAGGGCCAACCTCGGAACTTGAGGATCCCCGCTTCGATCCGGAAGCCCTCTCCAGCGGTTCGGGACCTGCGTCGGATGCCGATCCGAGAGGTACTGCTAAAGTCCTGCGCCATTCAGCCGTCGCTTCCGACCGCACAGCGCCTTGGACTACAGAGCTCCCGCGCCTGAGGTGATCGAAATCAGACCACCAGGTTTCGGGGGACCCGCGGTCTGAAATGGTACATTCCCCGCCTCCACATTGAACGAGAGACATCGTGGCGAACAGCGGACCAAAGCTCACTACGGGGCTCCCGTCTCTCGACAGCGTCTTGCGCGGCATGATCTCGGGAGACAATGTCGTATGGCAGGTCCATTCCATCGAGGAATACCTGCCATTCGTGAAGCCCTACTGTGATTCCGCGCGGCAATCCGGGATACGGCTCATCTACTTCCGTTTCGCCAAGCATCGTCCATTGGCTGCGGATTCCCCAGGCGTAGAGATCCACCCTCTTCAACTCGGACAGGGGTTCGAGCCCCTGGTAAGTGAACTCCAGGGCGTGATCGAAGAAGCCGGGCCAGGCACCTACTACCTCTTCGATTGTCTGTCCGACCTCGCCGTGGATTGGTCCAGCGATCGAATGCTCGGCAACTTCTTCATGCTGATCTGCCCGTACATATTGCACCATGGCGGCCTGGCTTACTTCTCCCTCCTCAGGGATGTCCATTCCTTCCACACCACCCGGCCGGTCACCAATACCGCCCAGATCCTCATCGACGTCTATCGCCATGAGGAGGCCTTGTATATTCGCCCGCGAAAGGTCGAGGGACGTCATTCGAGCACCATGCACATGCTCCACGCCTGGGAGGACGATGAGTTCTTCCCCGTGACGGGGAGCGGCAAGAACACGGAAATTCTTTCGCGGTCGTCCTGGAACAGACAGCGGAGCACCAACAAGCGCCTTGGCATCTGGAGCAGCGTATTCGTGCGAGCGGAACAAAGCTACGCTGCGCTGCAGAGAGGTGAAGAGCCGTGGGAAGACGTTGAGGTCCTCGCCGACCAGCTGTTGCGTATGTTGGCTGGAAGAGGCGGACGTATTTTCCAGCTCGCCCAGAAGTATCTCGACCTCGGCGACCTGCTGAACATCCGACGCCGGATGATCGGAACGGGACCCATCGGGGGAAAGTCGATAGGGATGCTTCTGGCTCAGGCAATCCTGAAGAAGGCCGACCCTTCCTGGAACGACTTCCTCGAGTCCCACGATAGTTTCTACATCGGCGCTGACGTGTTCTACACCTATCTGGTAGAGAACGGTTTGTGGTGGATCAAGCAGAGGCAGAAGGATCCCGATACGTATCTGGATGGCCTGGAGCTTGCACGCCATCAGATGCGAAGCGGCAGTTTCTCCGATTACATCATCGAGCAGTTCGCCGATCTCCTCGAGTACTTTGGTCCGTCACCCATCGTCGTACGTTCCAGCAGCCTGTTGGAGGACAGCTTCGACTGTGCCTCTGCTGGGAAAGCCACGAGCGTGTTCTGCATGAATCATGGCTCCCCCGAACAGCGAATGGAGCAATTCGTCTTCGCCGTGAAAGCGGTTTATGCCAGCGGAATGAGCGAGGATTCGCTCCGATATCGCTCCGCCCACGGTCTGCTCGGCCGGGACGAGCAGATGTCGATCCTGGTCCAGAGAGTCTCTGGAATGGCTCACGGCCGATGGTTCTTCCCTCATGTCGCCGGCGTCGGCCTGTCGTTCAACCCGTACGTCTGGAGTCCGGACATCGATCCAGAAGCTGGCGTCCTCAGGCTCGTCTTCGGCTTGGGAACCCGGGCCGTTGACACTTCTGCCGACGATTTCGCCCATGTCATCGCTCTCAACGCCCCTGAACGACAGCCGGGAAGCAGTCCTGACGCTGTGCGGCGATATTCACAGCGCAAGGTGGATTCGCTCGATCTGGAATCCCACGGGCCTGTTTCCCGCGAGTTCATGGATCTTGCGCCTCAGTGTCCCGACCTGCCCCTTGATCTCTTTGCCAGCCGAGATCACGAGGTGGAGCGCCTGGCTGCAAAGCGCGGCCTCAAGAACGTCTTTCCATGGTTCCTGAGCTTCGACAGGCTCGTCAAGGAAACCGACTTCGTCGAACGCATGCGCGAGATGCTGAGCATCCTGGGAGATGCTTACGGGCACCCGGTGGATATCGAGTTCTCCGCCAACTTCCGCAGCGATAAGCTCTATCGGATCAACCTGCTCCAGTGCCGTCCCATGCGAGCGAAGACCGACGCGATTGCCGTCGAGCCCCCGGTCGAACTCTCCGACGAGGACCGCATCATCGATTCCCGGGGCCCGGTGGTTGGCTCCAGCCGGGACGTTTCGGTGAACCGGCTCATCTACGTCGTCCCATCCGAGTACAGCGAACTGGTACTCAACGATCGCTACGCAATTGCGAAGCTGATCGGACGGCTTGCCGGTGCTGGCACGGCCGAGGACAGCCGCCACACCCTGATCATGGGGCCCGGACGTTGGGGCACGGCTGAGCCTTTTCTGGGCGTACCGATATCGTTTGCCGAGATAAGAACGGCATGCGCGGTCTGTGAGATCGTGACCATGCGGGAAGGACTCACCCCCGATGTGAGCCTCGGCACCCACTTCTTCAACGAACTCGTGGAGACGGATATCCTCTATTTCGCCCTGTACCCGGACCGAGAGGAGGACTTCTTGAACCGGGATCTCCTGCTGAGTGCTTCCAACAAGCTGACGGATCTCCTTCCCGATGCGGCCCGCTGGGCACCCGTCGTGCGGGTACTGGGCCCTCTCGAGTGGAAGAAGGGCAAGACCCTCCGACTCAACGCTAACGCCCCCAAGCAACGCGTGGTGTGCTATTGGCGCTAGCTCTTAAGATGCGACCTGGGAGCCGCCGGGGCGGTCGTCCCAGCGCCTTCATCGATACGGTTTCGTGGATACCTCACCACTTGGGCATAGGCAGGTTCGCGAACGTGGTCGTGACCATGTTCCTGGACCGGACAACGGTGGGTGGCGCCACCCTGCTCTATGTCCCGCAACAGTCGAGCTGATCGAGTGTTTGAGCGGGTATTGCTCGCCTTGTTCCCGGGCTCAAGAACGTCGACAGGGACGAGGCGTTCCGGTCCGAATCGCGCGAAGCACGGCGCGTCTGGCGCGGATGGGATTTCCGCGGAGTACGACCGGAGCCTCCGTCTCGGGCAGATCGATTAGATTGCGGACGTGAAGCTCGAGCTTGTCCTGATCCACGTCTTTTGCCTCTCTCGGTTGCCGCTGTGAACGCGGTCGCTTTCTCGCTGCGGCTTCGAGCGCTCGTCCCGCCAGCTCCAAACCGCCGTTGAACCTGATGGCCAACGCCAAGTAGAGGGCCAGCGTCTTGCCCATGCCCCCGGAGTAGGCGAGGTCGAACTTCATCACTTCCCCGCCACGGCTCGAACTCCTCAGAAGAGTGCGTAGATGAAGGGAGCCACTGCCGATCCTTCGGTGAGCACGATGAGCGCCGAGAGAAGAATCATCGTGAGGAAGATCGGTCCCAGCCACCACTTCTTCCGGACTCGCATGAAGGCCCAGAGTTCACGGAGCATTGAAATCATCGAGAGTCCCTCGTTCCTTTCTCGTCCCCCACCGGGGCGGCGTCGGTTCACTCCAGCTCGTAGCGCTCGCGCCAGTCGAAATCCTCGCCCACCTCGGGTTGATCGCGCTTCTCGAGGATCGGGTTGCCCATCTACCAGCGCGTCCACTTTCGTGCCCATGACGTCGCCTCTGGGGCGCTGCTAATTGAGGGGGAGTCCGAAGCAGAGAGCCAACCCTCTACCGCTGCCTCGGATGAAGTTCCGAGGCATCTCCCGTGCACTCAACTGCTTCAGCCTCTGGCGAAAGAGCGCGAGGTCGCCGTCGAACGAGAGGACGATCTCCGCAGAGCGAAGCATTTTGTCCGATATCCGCGTGGTAGCTCTGTAGCGATCTGACCTCCGGCCTTCCCTCTCGACATGCTGTGACCCCCTTGGCGGCACCTGCGGCCGCGGCCACCGTCGTGGACGTCCGCCCTCGAATCCGGACCCGCATCGAAACCCCGCCTCTGGAGCGACAGCAACCTTCGGCCGACTCGTTGCCGTCGCTCTACGCCTCGACCATCAGAGCCCGCGGACGGGTGACGAAGAGCCGCGCGAAACCACACCGGCTCCTGCCGCGAATCGACGGCGGCAGCTTGGGATTCACACTGCGAAGTCAAGCAGACCGCGGCCGATAGGAATAATAGATAATCTGTGGTAGAATATTCGGGATTTTCGAATAGTCTAGACTACCGGGCGAGTCTCGCCGAAGCGCGACCTTACCGAGAGATTGGGAAGCATGGAATGGCTCAACTATCACCACCTCCTTTACTTCTGGACGGTCGCGCGCGAGGGGGGCGTGTCCAAGGCGAGCGAGGTCCTGCACCTGGCGCAGCCCACGATCAGCGGCCAGGTGAAGACGCTGGAAGACACGCTGGGCGAGAAGCTGTTCGAGCGCCGCGGCCGCGGGCTGGTGCTGACCGAGATCGGCCAGGTCGTCTTTCGCTACGCGGACGAGATCTTCTCTCTTGGTAACGAGCTCCTCGACACGGTAAAGAACCGCCCGCCCCGCCGCCCCACTCGCTTAAAGGTGGGCCTAGCGGGCGTGGTGCCGAAGCTGATCGCCTATGAACTGCTCAAACCGGCCCTCACCCTGCCGGAGCCGGTGGTAATCTCCTGCGTCGAGGATCAGACCGAGCGCCTCATCGCCCAGCTCGCCACTTTTTCGCTCGACCTCGTCCTGACCGACGCACCCATCGGCCCTGGACTGAGCGTCCGGGCCTACAACCACTTGCTCGGCGACTCCGGCGTCACCTTCTTCGGTACGAAGGCGCTCGCCTCGCGCTACCGGCGCCGCTTCCCGCGCTCGCTGAATCAGGCGCCCGTTCTCCTGCCAACGCCGAACACAACGGTGCGAAACGCTCTCGACCTTTGGTTCGAGAAGCTCGAGATCGCGCCGCGGCTCGTTGCGCAGTTCGAGGACACGGCCCTGCTCAAGGTGTTCGGTGGTGCCGGTATCGGCGTGTTTCAGGCTCCGACAGCCATCGAAGCGCACGTCAAGAAGCAGTACGGCGTCAATATCATTGGGCGAACCGCCGAGGTGAAAGAGCGCTTCTACGCTATCTCAGTTGAGAGGCGGATCACTCACCCGGCCGTTCGCGCGATCTCGGAGGCGGCACGCTCCGACCTCTTTCGCACCCCCACAAAGTGACCTCGAGGCGAAGGGTGCGTATTCTTCGACGGAGAGCGGCGCCGCTCGAGTCAGTGCGTACCGGAATCCATCTTGGCCTGGGCATGGACAAGGCGCCATGTGTAGGATCGTGCTGCACGGATTCGAAATTCCCGATCCTATTTGACTGAATTATCGATTTGCCAAGATCGACGCACCTCCTCAATAATCCTGTCAAGAAAGCTCTGGCTCGATCCAGACGTCATGTGTGTGCGCGATGGAGCCATCCGGCGCCGAGGTCTTGGGATTCCGGTCGCCACGCGCGACCGACGCAAGTGCCGCACGCAGGGCGCGAAGGCGATGGCGCGGGCGGTGGCCTACAGCGAGGAATGCGTACGCTTCGGGCTCGCGGACCTGCGGGCCGAGCACGCTCCGCAGCACGTCACCGACGAGGCGGGCTCGGTGCCTCTCGAGCCCGCGGTGATCCACGAGCGAGCCACACCCAAGTACCGCGGAGAACCACACCGATGCTGAAACGCATTCTCGTGGCCCTGAGCGGCACCCCCTTCACGCCGGTCGCCGTCCGGAGGGCCGTCGAGCTGGGCCGGCGGCACGGCGCATCCCTCACCGGCGTCACGGTGATCGACATCGAGCGGCTGAGCGACGTCGGCCCGGTCCCGATCGGCGGCGCATCCAGGGCACAGGCGGTAGCCGAGCATCGCGTGGCGGTAACCCAGCAGCACGTCGAGGGGGAGATCGCGCGCTTCGAGAAGGCGTGCACAGAGGCTTCGGTCCCCTACGTCGTCCACCGGGAACGCGGGGATGCATTCGAGCTGCTGCTGGGGCGGTGGCGCTATCACGACCTGACGATCATCGGTCTGCGCGGGCTCTTCGAGTACGGCGTCGTCCACAACCCCGACGACCAGCTCATCAAACTGATCCGCCGCGGAGTGACGCCGATCATCGCCGTCTCTGCCAAGTACCGCGAGGTGAGGCGCGTGCTGGTGGCGTACAACGGCTCGCCGGCATCGGCCATGGCGATGAAGCGCTTCGCCCAGCTCCGCCTGTGGCCGGACACGACCGTCAAGCTCGCCTGCTTCGGATTCGACGAGGAAGCAGCGACGCCGCTGCTGATTGACGCCGCTAGGTACCTCCGCGCACACGGCTACAAGCAGGAGACGGAGAGCCTCCCGGGCAGCGGCAAGAAGCGCCTGCTCGCCCACGCCCAGGAGTGGGGCGCGGACCTGGTCGTGATGGGGTCCACCTACCGCAGCCGCATCGCCAAGGTGATGCTGGGCGAGACCACCCAGGAAGTGCTAATGCACGCGGAAATGCCGCTCTTCCTGTCCCAGTAGCCCAGGGTATGGAAAGAACATCGGGCAAATTCGCTCACCTTGAGCCGCACAGCGGCGAGGGTCGGGGGGCGGCTTTCAGAACAACGGGGGCGCGAAGCGATCCTGCAACTTCCACCAGCGCGAGATAAGCTGCCTCGAGCGTAATTCGATGCGCTTGGGTACGAGGGAGAGACGCGCGCCGATGGCCTACCTGCTGTTTGCTCTGGGATTCGTGCTGCTCCTCAAAGGCGCTGACCTCCTTGTGGAGGGTGGGTCGGCGTTGGCACGGCGATTTGGAGTGTCGGAGCTGGCCGTGGGTCTCGTAGTGGTCTCCGCCGGAACCTCGCTCCCCGAGCTTGTCGTGAACGTCTTTGCTAGCGCTGAGGGAAGCTCAGAGCTGGCGATCGGGAACGTGCTTGGAAGCAACATCGCCAACGTTCTTCTCATCCTCGGTCTCAGCGCATTGATCCGTGCGCTTCGCATTCAGGACAGCACCCTTCTCTCGGAGATCCCGTTCTCGTTGACCGCAATGCTCTTGGTCGCCTTCCTGGCCAACGCTGCGCTGTTCAACCAAGGGCATATCCTCATTATCAGCCGCCTGGATGCTGCCATTCTCCTTGGCTTCTTTGCTCTGTTTCTCGGCTACGTCTACCGAGAATTCAGACGCGATGGACTGTCTGCCAGAGACCCCTTGGGCAGAGGGTCCGCCGGAGCTGCGTTTGGTCGAGTGAGTGCGGGAGTCGTGGGGTTGGCTCTCGGCGGGCACTGGGTGGTGGATGGAGCCCTGGCCGTAAGTGCGGGGCTGAGCGTAAGCGAATCGCTTGTGGGGCTCACCATCGTGGCGGTCGGTACTTCGGTGCCGGAACTTGCTGCGTCGGGGGTGGCGGCGTACCGCGGCAAAGCGGACATGGCAGTCGGAAACGTGGTCGGCTCGAATATCTTCAACCTGTTGTGGGTACTTGGTGTGAGCGGGCTGATAAGGCCACTTTCCTTCGATGTCGTGAGTAATACGGACATCCTCATGGTCATCTTTTCGAACGTGCTCTTGCTGGTCGCAGTTGCCATCGGGCGACGAAACACGATCGAGCGGTGGGAGGGTGCTCTCTTCCTGCTGGTGTACGGCGCGTACCTCACGTTCGTGGCGATCCGCGGCTGAGCGACAAGCTGGCCCTCTTCGCGCGGCCAATCCATTGCGACCAATTGCTGGGTGGGAATCGCACCCACTGGGAATCGGCGCCTTTGCACGGCGCACTGTCGCATTGGGGTCAGGACAGTGAGGGATAGGCCGACGGTCAGACGTCGTTTGTTGGTACAAGCTGGTGGTGGCGTTCTACCGCGAGTTCAAGGATCCCTCGGTCTCGAAGGCGGAGGCCCTGCGGCGCGCGCAGCAGAAGCTGATCGACGACCCGCGCTTCAGCCACCCCTTTATCTACTGGTCGCCATACCTGCTGATCAGCAACTGGCTCTGACCAGGCCGGGCAGACCTGGACCCTGGAGCAGAGGCTGAGGGATGGGGTCTTCATCGCTCGGCAGCGGGTAGGGAGAGGTCGTGGATGGGCGCTTTCGAGCCGAGCGGCGTGCCAGGGCCTGGCGGAAGGCCGCACGGCGATGGGAGGGACGGGACCTCTTCGGATCTTCGCGGTCCCTAGTCGCCCAGCAGGTTGTCCAGGTCCTGCATGATCTCCAGCGCCGCGAACCGCGGCACGATCACGTCTCCCGGAGTGATCTCCCCCCTTGCGCGGTAGCGTTGCGGCGAATCCTCGTCTTCGGCCAGATCCTCGATCAACTCGAGCGTGCCGAGCAATTCCTCGCCGCGAAGATAGTCGATCTGCAGTGCGGACGAGGGTTTCTGCGCCTCCTCGGTCGGAAAGTCCACGGCGTAGAGACCGACGGTCTTGCGCAGCCAGTCGCCGTAGAGTTCGTTCTCTTCCTCGGGCCGATCCACGGGAGCCCAAAAGGGGAGCGCTTGCTGTGTAATCTCCGTTGCGCGGATCAACGTCAGTTCGCGGCCCCTCGCCCGCACGACCGCGTGATCGGCCCGCCTCAGGAAGAAGGAGTGGAGCCTTCGATCGATGTACGCTCCTTCACTCTTTATGGCCTCGAGGAATGCCGTATTGACGACGTACAGCTTCCCGTTCGCCTCTCGGCGGACGTACCGTTTCGAAGTCCCGTAGAGCACCTTGCCCAGAGCGAAACGCTCCTCACCTCGTCGGGTGCTCACCACGAGGGCGTCTTCCGGAGCATCCAGTCCGAAACCTGCTAGATCTCTGGCTTCCGGGACTCCCAGATCGCGCGTGGCCTCGAACAGGGCGACCTTCTGGAAGACCTCCCGACAGCGTTCGTTGCCTGGGAACTCCCGTCGCTGTCCGGGCGCTACGGACGGAGCGGGTAGCGGGGGCTCCTCGAGCCCGTGGTCATGTCCCGTTTCGGGATCGGGAGCCGGCTTCGCAGCGGCCTCGCCCGCTTCCACGATCAACCGGAACCGGTCTTCGCTGCGAACGAAGTCCACCGTCCTCGCTCTCGTCTCCAGTCGAACTCGGCCGACGTCCTCCTCATCGAGCGAGAGGACCGCAAAGGGTCGCTCACTCTCGGGAGTTTCGCCCCTGGTCCAGACCACGCAGGCTCCGATCGCGCTGAGCACGAAGAGGGCCGACCAGGTAACCACCGGGGCGTTATGCACGACGTCCTCCCGAGCAGCGCCGGCGCACGCCCCAGAGACCCGCCCCCAGCACGAGGAGCGGCGGCGCGAAGATCGTGCCGTAGAACCAGATGATGTCCTTCTCACGGGTGTGCACGATGGGCACGTCCTCCTCGACCTCGACGCGAGCCGCCTCTTCCCCTTGCAGCCAGCTCACCACGTCGGCGAGGGCCTGGAGGTTGCCCGGATTGCGCAGATAGTCATCTGCCAGCCAGTCCGCGTCGGCAAAGGCGACGGCGCGCCAGTCGTCGTGCTCGTCGTCGTCACTGGCCCTTCCCTCGATGGCCGCGGCGAGGTTGTAGATCCCGCGGGTTTCGCCGTCCTCGTCGAGGCGGGCGTTGCGATCCAGGTCGATCCACGTGTCGGGTAGCGACCGAATCATGAAGGAGATACTCGGCCCTCCCGCTTTCTCGATCTTTTCGAGGTGTCCGACCTCCGGGAAGATCACCGCCAGCTGATCCGAGAAGCGATTCAGCGTCGCGATCGAGGCGTGATAGAAGTAGCGGTTGCTGAAGAGCAAGAAGTGGTCCGATTCGTTGTTCCGCTGGCGGACGTAGTAGCGGTCGTTGGCCAGCGGATTGGGCTGCATGGCGATGCCCACCATCTCCAGGACCGGCTGGGCCTTCTCGGCGTGATCCGGATCGGCGCAGATCAGGAGGTGACCGCCCTGTTTCAGGTACGCGCGAAGGCTCGCCAGCTCGGCGGGCAGAAACGGCTCCCGCGGCCCGACGACGAACACCATCGACGCGTCGCCGGGGATCTCGCTGCCCAGCCCCTGGGAGAGCCCCAGCCGCTCGACGCGGTAGTTGAGGTCCTCGAGGAAGCTCTTCAGCTGGCGCAGGCCGGCGCGATCCGCCTGCTCGTCCGGTTCGCTCTGGGTCCAGTCGCGCTCACCATGCCCGGTTGTCAGGTAGGTCACGCGCTCTTCGCTGGTCAGCTTCAGGAGCGCCTGCTGGATCTCGCCGTCCAGGGACTTGAGCGTCTGCTTGGCTCGGCTCAGCTCGAGACCAGGACGCAGGGTCTCCTCCGCCTCGCCTCGGGCGAGAACGACCGTGCCGTCCCCAGAGACTCCGTACTTCTCCGCCAGCAGCGGCTCCAGGGCGTGCTCGACGACTCTCAGGCGAACGCTCTGACTCGCCGCCTTCAGCTCCTCCAGATAGAGGAGAAGCGCCTCGGCGACCTCGCTCGCCGGCGGGTAGAAGAGGACGACTTCGAGCGGCTCGTCCAGGTTCTCCGCGATCCGCAGGGTCGACTCCGAGGGTCGCGTCGTTCTCAGGTAGGACCAGTCGCGTTTCCAGTCGAGTTGGGAGGCGATGTAGTTGGCGAAGCCCAAGGTGCCCAGCACCAGCACCAGGACCAGCGCGCTCCTTCCCGAAGCCCCCAGCCTCCAGCCCTCCACCGCACCCGGCGACATCGACCCGAACGAGAGCTCCATGAAGAGCAGAGGCAGCGCGCTAGCCAACCAGACGATCGGCCAGAAGACGCCGAGAGCTACACCGATGCGTTCGGTGGTGGGTTCGTCGCCCAGTCCTCGCAGCAGATCCTCGCCGAGCTCGCTCTGCAGGGCCCAGAGTCCCAAGGCGACCAGGCCCAGGATCGCCAGGCCCATCATCCGTTGCCGGAAACGCCGCTCGGCCCCCTGCGCGGCGCGGCTCTGGAGGAAGAACACTACTCCTGCGAGAACCGCGGACAGGATCCCCGCGAGGCAGAGCGCCCGGCTCCAAGCTCCCCCGCTCAAGGCTCGCTGTCCCATCCACAGCAGCACCATGCCGGCAAACCACCCGGCCGTCCCGATCCAGCGGGGGCGCGTCACCGCCACCTCCTCGATTCCAGGACGCGCACGGAGGCGAGCAGGAAGAAGAAGGTCACGGAGAGGTAGTAGGCCGCTCCGCGCGCGCTCACCACTCCGCGCATGAAGGGCGGGAAGTGCTTGTCCCACAAGGCCAGATAGGACAGGACGTCGCGCAGGGGCGGATCGACGATGCGTGACAGGAGCCAGAAGATCAGGAACGTGACGAGGAGCGCCGATGCCAGGATGGCCGCCGCGGCCTGGGTGCGCGCCACGGCAGAGGCGAAGGTCCCCATGGCGAGGGCCGCGGCGCCGAGCAACAGGAGCCCCAGGTAGCCGGCGGCGATATGTCCCAGGCTCACCCGCCCGTTGACGAAGATCAGGGCCGGCATGTACAGCGTCGCCAGCGTCAGAAGGGACAGGAAGAGCTGCGCTGAGAAGAACTTCCCCAGCACGATCTGCCATTCGTTCACGGGCGAGGAGAAGAGCAGCGAGATGGTTCCTCGCTGGCGCTCCTCGGCGAGCAGTCGCATGGCGAGGAAGAGCGCAGCGATCACGGTCGTCCCGCTGGAGAAGTAGAAGAAGTCCTCGAGCACCTCGCTCGAGAATCTCCTTCCGCTTCCGAGGGCGAAGGCGTTGAAGAGCAGTCCGTCGGCGAGCAGTACGCAGGCGCCCACGATCACGCCGAGCGGGGTGTGGACGTAGCAGGCGAGCTCACGCCGAATGATCAGCCCGAGGGATCTCATCGGCTGCCCTTCTCGCCTCGGGTCAGGCCGAGGAAGATCGCATCCAGCTCGTGCCTGTGCGGGGACATCTCGAGCAGGCCGAACCCGGCCTCGACCAGGGCGCGGGCCAGGTCTTCGCGTCCGTTCTCCAGCAGACGAAGGTCGACCTTCTGGATCCCGTCTTCCCCCCCGGCGACCTCGACCGAGTGAACCTCGGGGCGACTCTCCAGGAAGGACCGCACGGCCCCCGCCTGGCCGCGCAGCTCGAGGGTGACGGTCAGACCGCGGCCCAGCTGTCGGGCCAGTTCCTCCTCGGTGCCCTGCGCCGCGAGGCTCCCTTCATCCATCAAGAGGAACCGATCGCAGATCAGGGAGACCTCGGGCAGGTTGTGGCTCGACAGGACCACCGTGTGGCGGCCCCGCAGGTTGGATACGGTCGTCCGCATCTCGGAGATCTGGACCGGATCCAGCCCCGTGAACGGCTCGTCCAGGATGACAACCGGCGGTTCGTGGACGATGGCCTGGCCGATTCCGACGCGCTGGCGGAAGCCGTGCGAGAGCGTGCCGATGACCTGCCCACGCACCTCCCTCAGATCCAGGAGGTCCAGCGTTGACTCGATTCGACGGTCGGCCTCCTTGCCCGATAGCCCTCTCAGTCCCGCCGCGAACCGGAGGAAGGCCACCACTCGCATCTCGTCGTAGAGCGGCGCATCCTCGGGGAGGTAGCCGATGCGGCGTCGGACCTCGACCGACTCGCTGACGACGTCCCGCCCCTCGACCGTGGCCCGGCCCGAGGTGGGTAGCAGCTGGCAACCGAGGATTCGCAGGACGGTGGTCTTGCCGGCGCCGTTGAGACCCAGAAGTCCCACGATCTCCCCCCGCGCGATCTCGAAGTCCAGCGCCTGTACGGCGGGCTTGCTCCCATAGAGCTTGGTCAATCCCGTGCCTGCGATCATGCTCTCGGCTCCCCTCGGGTGGGGCTCGTGATCAGCATCCGCGGCCCATTCTCAAGGGTCCGGGTCTGTGTGCAAGAGCGCGGTGAGGGGCCTCCGGCTTCCGCGCCCGGTGTCGATTAGCTCGTCGACGTCCGCTACCGGTCCGAGCTCGACGCGCGCGAGCGAACCGTCCGATCGTACGACCAGGGCAAGTAGACAGTCCACGGAGCCCTCGCCCTCCGGGTGAAGGACCGTCCCTACCGCGACCGGTTGAATCGACCTGGTGGCGATTCCCCCTGGAGCACCTCCTCCCTCAGCGACCGGCCTTCGGGCCTGCGGCGCCGACTTCTGCCGGGGCTTCGGCTTCGAACTGCTTGAAGTTCTCGTGGAACCGTCCCGCGAGCTCCTCGGCCTTCCGCCGGTAGGCGGCCTTGTCGCCCCAGGTGCTCTCGGGGTCGAGAACCTCGGACGGAACATCGGGGCAGGCCGTCGGCGTGAGGATCCCGAAGTTTCGGTCCTCCTTCACGGGGACATCGTCCAGCTTTCCGTTCAAGGCCGCTTCTACCATCGCCCGGGTGTAGGCGATCGACATCCGCTGACCCACGCCGTAGGGTCCTCCCGTCCATCCGGTATTGATCAGCCAGCAGCGCACCTCGTGCTTGGCGACCTTCTCGCCCAGCAGCCGACTGTAGACGGTCGGCTTCAGGGCGAGGAAGGGGGCGCCGAAGCAGGCGCTGAAGGTCGCCTGGGGTTCGGCGACGCCCCGCTCGGTGCCGGCGACCTTAGCCGTGTATCCACTCAAGAAGTGGTAGCGCGCCTGTTCCACGCTGAGCTTGCTGATCGGCGGAAGAACGCCGAAGGCGTCCGCGGTGAGGAAGATGACGTTGCTCGGCTGGCCGGCGGTTCCCTCCCGGATCGCATTGGGGATATGGCTGACCGGATACGCCGCACGCGTGTTCTCCGTCAGAGTGTCATCGTCGACGTCCACCCGGCGCGTGTCCACGTCGAAGCCGACGTTCTCGAGGACAGTGCCGAAGCGACGGGTCGTCTCGTAGATGTCCGGCTCCGCCTCGGAGGAGAGGCGGATCACCTTGGCATAGCATCCTCCCTCGAAGTTGAAGATCCCATTATCGGACCAGCCGTGCTCGTCGTCGCCGATCAGCCTTCGCTTGGGATCCGCGGAGAGCGTGGTCTTTCCCGTCCCCGAAAGGCCGAAGAAGAGCGCGGTATCTCCGCTCTCGCCGACGTTGCAGGAGCAGTGCATGGAGAGGACGTTCTGGCTGGGAAGCAGGTAGTTGAGCAGCGTGAAGACGGATTTCTTGATCTCGCCGGCGTAGCTCGTTCCCCCGATCAGAACGATCTTCCTCTCGAAGGAGATCAGGATGAAGGCCTCGCTGTTGGTGCCATCCAGCTCGGGGATGGCGTGGAAGCGCGGGACGTTGATGACGGTGAAGTCGGGAACGTGCTCCAGACGCTCGCCGGGGTCGTGGATCTGACGGAAGATGTTGCGCGCGAACAAGGAGTGCCAGGCGTCCTCGGTGATCACTCGGATCGGCAGTCGGTAACGCTCGTCCGCTCCAGCGTGGCAATCCTGGACGAAGACGTCCTTGTTCTGGAGATAGGCTGAGAGCCGTCGGTGGAGGGAATCGAACTTCTCCATCTCGAAAGGACGGTTCTCCTTTCCCCACCAGACCCGATCGGCGCTCGCGGAATCCCTGACGATGAACTTGTCGTGCGGGCTGCGCCCGGTGTGCGATCCGGTTCGGACGACGATCGGACCGAGATGCGAGATCCACCCCTCGCGCCGCTGGACCACCTCCTCATAGAGGTGCGGCGTCGACGGGTTCCAGTAGACCCTGGCGA
>Ga0255055_10000938_pt1 | contig 22228 bp, 18 predicted proteins | sample JV7_2_27_MG_FD_188633 | JGI IMG/M metagenome (GOLD analysis project Ga0255055, IMG submission 188633) | Seawater microbial communities from Jervis Inlet, British Columbia, Canada - JV7_2_27 | ecosystem: Environmental > Aquatic > Marine > Inlet | place: Canada: British Columbia | collected...
GGCGGCAGCGCCATGTTCAGCATGCCCGGGTGATGTTCGGCATGGCCATGATCATGGCCATCTTCGTGGCCCCCATGCAGCTGGTGGTCGGCGATCTTCACGGGCTCAACACCTTTAAACATCAGCCCGCCAAGGTGGCCGCCATGGAAGGCCTCTGGGAAACCCGGCGCGGCGCGCCCCTGGTACTTTTCGGCTGGCCCGACCAGGAAGAAGAGACCACTAAATATGCCGTCGAAATTCCCAGGATGTCGAGTCTGATCCTCACCCACGACCTCGACGGAGAAGTCAAGGGGCTCAAAGAGTGGCCCGCGGACGACCGCCCGCCGGCGATCTGGGTATTCTGGGCATTTCGAATCATGGTGGGGGTCGGCATGCTGATGATCGCAACCGGCGTAATTGCGATTGTGCTTTACTTGAAGAAACGGTTGTTCGACACCCGCTGGTTTCAGTACTGGTGCATGGCTCTGACGCCGGCCGGGTTTATCGCTGTGCTGGCCGGATGGTTTGTCACCGAAGTCGGCCGCCAGCCCTGGATCGTTCAGGGCCTGTTGCGCACCGAAGATGCCACCTCTCCGGTGATGGGAACCGCTATCGCCATATCCCTCACTGCCTTTGTCATCGTTTATGTTTTCGTATTCGGCGCCGGCAGTTATTACATTCTAAGCCTGATCGGAAAAGGCCCCGAGGGTGCTGAAAAGGCCTACGGTGATCATGGCGTCGAAAAGCCGCCGATCGTCACGGATTTGGCTGGAGAAAGGGAGATCAACATGTTTAGTTTTGAAAGTTTTGTGGATCTGCCGCTTATCTGGTATGGCCTGATCGCTACCGCGATTTTCCTCTATGTTATGCTGGACGGCTTTGACCTGGGGGTGGGTGTTCTTTTTCCGTTTGCACCCACGGATCAGTGTCGGGATCGCATGATGAATTCCATCGCTCCTTTTTGGGACGGCAATGAGACCTGGCTGGTACTGGGCGGCGGCGGGCTGTTTGCCGCATTTCCGCTGGCTTACGCGGTCATGATGCCGGCCCTTTACATCCCGGTGATCATTATGCTGCTAGGTCTGACCTTCCGCGGGGTCGCGTTTGAATTTCGTTTCAAAGCCACCGGCAAATCCCGCCGCATCTGGGATGACGCCTTTCACTTCGGCTCTCTGGTGTCCGCCTTCATGCAGGGCGTCATCATCGGCGCCATCGTGCAGGGAATCAAGGTCGAAGGCCGCAGCTATGCCGGCGGGGCATTTGACTGGCTCAATGCTTACAGCGTCATGACCGGAATGGCCGTGGTATTCGGCTACGCACTGCTGGGGGGCACCTGGCTGGTGATGAAAACCGATGGTGAAACCCAGGACTGGGCCCGTAAGTGCGCTTCCTATGTAATCGGTTACGTGGCCGTGTTTCTGGCAATCGTAAGTATCAGCATGCCGATCATGAATGCCGAAATCCGAGCGCTGTGGTTCAGCCTGCCCAATTTCTTTTTACTTGTGCCCATACCGGTCGCCAGTCTGGTCCTGCTGATCATCATCTGGCGCGATCTGCATGCGGGCAGGGAATACCGCCCCTTTTTACTGAGCTTCGGGGTATTCCTAACGGGCTATCTCGGCATCGCCATCAGCACGTGGCCGTATATCGTGCCCTTCGAGATTACCTTCCGCCAAGCGGCGGCTGCGCCCGAATCCCAGTCCCTGCTGCTGGTCGGCACGATCATCATGCTACCGCTGGTTCTGGCCTACACCGGCTACTGCTACTACATCTTCAGGGGAAAAGCATCCCATGAAAGCGCTTACTGACAAACAGCGACAGTGGATGTGGTTTGCGGCCCTCTGGTGCGGCGGACTCACCGCCGTTTTTCTCCTGTCATATCTGGCCCGCTGGCTGATTTCGGTCAGATAGGTTCATTTAAACAAAAATTCTGCAGGCTCACTTTAAACTGACTAAAACTTCCCTGACCTGTTTCAAAAATCCTTCTGTGGCGAATGAAAAGTTGACAAATATCGATTTGTGCGATACATTTTTGTAAATGCGATACGAGGAGGATTGCATAATGCCGATAAGTCTCAGGATCCCCCCTGAAAAAGAAAAAATGATTAAAAAATTCGCCAAAAAAACGGGTCTAACCCAGACGGCTGTTATCCTTTCTGCGGTGGATGAAAAACTGGGTTTAACAAAAAACCGGGAAGAAACCATTCGAGAACTCGCCGGCTGGCTCTCCCATGAAGAAGCAAGCGAATTGCGCGAAGCAGTTGAGGTATTCAGCCGGATTCACGAAGGAGATTGGGAGTGAAGCTGGTTCTCGATACCAATATTTATTGCGATTATGCCGAGGGTCTGCCACATGCAGTTGATTTTCTGGCTACCCGTGGCGATGATATTTACCTCCCTTCCATTGTTCTGGGTGAACTGACTTACGGCTTTATGAGAGGAAGCCGCCAGCAATTCAATGAAAGAAAACTTCAAGAAATCATCAAGAAACTGAAAATCGAAATAATTGACGTCAATCAGAACGTCTCCAGAAAATATGCAATTATCTATTTATCCCTCGTTAAGAAGGGAACCAAAATCCCTATCAACGATGTTTGGATTGCTGCCTGTTGTATGGAGGTCGGCGGAACCCTTTTAACCCGAGATCAGCATTTTCAGCATGTTGACCAGATAGAAACCTCGCTTCTAAGACCTTAACGCTTCCAATTATGAAACTGGGTAGAAAGTGTCCAAATTTAAAAATCTATCCCGTATAAAAAATACCCACATTTTAGATGCTGTCACCCTGATTTTTCTGATCGATCTATTGTAATCCTTTTGTTTTTAGCGCACCCTTTTAAATCTCTGAAACAGATGATTGAAAGTATTTCACCATGATAATAAATAGATGGCTATCTTGAAAACCGGCCGATCGTTAATACATTAAGTGATAATTTGGAGATTGCCTTTTATTTGAAATAACAGGCACACACTTTGCTCTACTACACAAATAAAACCAATAACGAGGTGAAAAATGACCGCAGAACGCGGCATTGTTGAAAAAGTGGAACCGGGATGGGCCTGGGTAAAAACCAAGCGATCCAGCGCCTGTGCCAGCTGCGACAGCCGTCATCATTGCCTGACACAAGGCAGTGATCAGATGGTGGTTAAAGCCCAAAATAGCGCTCAAGCTAAAAAAGGTGATGAGGTGGAACTGTATTTGAGCACCAAAACCAAACTCAAAAGCACGGCGATTGTATATCTGATTCCGGTATTGGGGATTTTTGTGGGTGCCTTTTCAGCCGATCCCCTGTCAAAAGCCCTTGGGTTGAATCCATCGCTGGGAATGGCGGTGTTTACGTTAACGGGACTGGTTTCAGCCGTTTTTCTGATGCGTTATCTGGCCAACCGAATGACTGCCAAACAGGCCCTGACCCCTCTGGTCAAACGGGTAATAATGAGCGCCCGAACCATACCAATTGAAAGAGTTTAAAGATGATTAATCGGCGTCAATTTTTATATTTTGCCGGCGCAGGGGCGCTGAATTTATTGAACGTGAACGGATGGCCGTTTACAAAAGCCGGGCTGGCATCTTCAAAAGGTAAAGATTTTTCACCCGACCTGGAACTTTCTTTGACGGCCGCGCCCGCTAAGGTGCAAATTTCCCCGGGTGAACTTACAACCGTGTGGAGATATACAGGGCAGGTGACAAAAGGAGATCCCGACAACTTGATGAATCCGGATCAATCCTATTTAGGCCCCATCATCCGCACCCGCAAAAACCGGAAAATTCGGATTCATTTTAAAAACAACCTGCCGGCCGAAAGCATTATCCACTGGCATGGTCTGCATGTCCCCGCTGAAATGGATGGTCATCCCATGTATGTCATCGCTTCTGGAAAAACCTTTACCTATGAGTTTGAGGTTTTAAATCGTGCCGGTACCTACTGGTATCACCCCCATCCGCACGGCCGCACGGGGCATCAGGTTTATGGGGGTCTGGCGGGATTATTTTTAGTTTCCGACGATGAAGAAGATAAACTAAACTTACCCAAAGAAGAGCTGGACATTCCCCTGGTTATCCAGGACCGCTCATTTACTAACAATAACCAGTTGATATACCTGCCGCGGGGGATGCACGACAGCATGACAGGCATGCTGGGAGACACCATCTGTGTTAACGGAAGGCCAGGCTTCAAGCTTTCGGTCAGCACCCGCATTTATCGACTGCGAATTTTAAACGGCTCCAATTCGCGTATCTATAAACTCGCCTGGAGTGACGGCACGCCTTTGACCATTATTGCCACTGACGGCGGTCTGCTGGAAAAACCGGTTCAGAAAAAATATGTTGTCCTGGGTCCCGCAGAACGCGTCGAGCTCTGGGCGGATTTCAGCAAATACCCGGTCGGAACTTCTCTGGAACTGGTCAGCAAATATTTTGAAGCGGCCATGCAGGAAAGTGCTATGGGGCCGCGCCGGGGAATGATGGGCGGTGACAATTTAGCAAACGGCGCGCCCTTTTCGGTTTTAAAAATCGATGTCGCCAGAGAAGAAAAGGAAACCCGCTGCCTTCCTAAAAAACTAGCTTCAATTGAAAGCTATCATCCCCGGGATGCAGATAATTCTGATAACCCCCGACAGTTTTCTTTTTTTATGAGACACATGCGCGGCCTCATAAACGGCCGAACCTTTCAGATGCAGGAAGTTGCCGGGGATGAAATGATCCGCCTTAATTCGACCGAACTGTGGGAGCTTTCCAATGATGATCGTTCCATGGGAATGATGATGATGCCCATGCCCCATCCCGTTCACCTACATGGCAAGCAGTTTCAGGTGGTTGAGCGCAGCGGGGCGCTGCACAGCGGTTATGTGGATGAGGGCTGGAAAGACACCGTGTTGCTGATGCCCGGCGAACGCGCAAAGATTGTTGCCAATTTTACAGATTATACGGGGATGTTTTTATATCATTGCCACATTCTTGAACACGGGGATATGGGGATGATGCGCAACTATCTGATCACCTAAAGATAGAAGTATTTATTATGTTTTCACCAGTTTATATCTCGAAGTCCTCTCGCTCACCGCACCGGCAATAACCGGCAGCAAAAATACCATCAAAAACAGCAAATTGATCGCCTTGCGTCTCATGGTGACGTCCTTTAAAATTGTGTTGACACAAGACATTGAATATGTATAATATGATTATCATATTTTACATGGAGGTTAAGAAATGAAAAAGCGTATATCCGCCACCCGGGCTGTAAGAGATTTCTCTGAAGTATTAAATACAATAAAATTTAAAGGCGTTCATTATATTATAGAAAGGGGTGGAAAACCGATCGCTTCCATGAAGTCGATTGAGGAAGAAATAGATTCTATGACATTGCGCGAACTGAAAACCTTGCTTAATAAATTGCCACGGCTGGAGGAAGAACTGGATGCCTTTGCATCAGATCTTGAAGAGATCTCCAGAAATCAAGCGCTCATGTCAACGGGGGATTTATGGGAGTAATCTTCGATACGAGCTTTCTTATTGAAGCAGAAAGACGGGAATCTGAAATAAACCGATTTGCAGAAAATCGAGAAGAAGAGATTTTTGGAATCAGCGTAATCACAGTCGCAGAGCTTCTTCACGGTGTACATCGAGCGGATTCAACCAGAAGGCGTTTAAAGAGAAGTGCTTATGTAGAGAAAGTTATCGAGCTGTTTCCAATCTATAATTTTGAGATCTCAATTGCCAGGATATACGCAGAAGTATGGTCTGATTTAAGCCGGAAAGGTATTCAGATCGGTTCCCACGACCTCATCATCGGTTCTACCGCCCTCTCTCTTGGGTTTTCAGTAGCCACCTATAACCTAAGGCATTTTGAAAGGATAGAGGGACTCAAAATCGAAACATTGGCTCTTCAGCAATAATCATTTTTCTTGATCCTCAATACACCTAAGGACTTTATTTACTTTTTTTTCTGGCCTTCCTTGTAACCTTCCTCGTAAGCTTTCTCTTTAGATTTCTCGTGTCGGTCGTAGAGATAACCACCGGCCGCACCGGCAGCAGCACCCACAGCCAATCCTAAGGGGGTGTCACCCGCAATCGCCCCAACGATCCCGCCTGCTGCAGCGCCTATGGCAGCGCCGCCTCCGGTCCGCTTGGTCGTATCCGACATCCCTGAGCATCCACCGATCACCAGACTGACTGCCAGAATCGTTACGATTAATAACTTTTTCATGATTTGCTCCTTTCAAAATACAAATTTATTTACAGGGCCACTCCTCCATCAGGAATCTGAATTCCGTTTCAACAGGACTCTCTCCCATATGTTGCGGATGCGCCTTGGCCCACTCGATGAACCTGTTGAACGAATCATTGCGAGACGGTACGGGATCGGGTGGACAAACAAATTTTATTCCTTTGGGCCCCGATGATACCGCTTCATAGTAGTCCCATGCGCCCACCAGGTAGCCATGGCAAAAGTTGACGGCCTGGTGGTATAGCGGATCGTCGGTGGATGCCGTGCAGAGATTGACAATATCCTGGGTGGTTTCAGCCTCAAAATCTTTCTCTGTCACCGCACCGGCAAAACCGGGCAATAAAAATATAATCACAAATAGCAAAACAATCGACTTTGGGGTCATTTTGATGTCCTCCTCTCATTTTAAATATTTTTCCTGATTCTATAGCGGTGTATGCCAGCCCGTATGTGAACATAGCGAAAGAGGTGGTGAAAGCCGCCATTGATTTTGGGAAGGGTTTTTGAGCCATTTGTGACTGCCTTTAAAATCGAAGGCCTGATGGCAAATTGCTCAAAGCATAATTTCAAATATACGTATACTGATAATCATCCACAGCAAGCTGTCAATTGAGAGAACTCTTTATCTCACGGATCTATTGAGTTTTTCTTTGATAGCCCAAACTGTTCCTATATCTCCGACGGAGCAAAGGCGTCCGGCTATTATTTTGCGGGAATGTTTAGTCCTAATTGTCCGATGCTCTGGATGTCGCAAGGATGCTTTTTATGTCCACCGAGGTGAACGAACGGTGCCAGCAGTCCGATGGGGCCGACCGCGAGAGTGCTGAGAAACTTAGCGCCTTTGGTTACTAAAGAAAGCGTGTCCGGCCTCACCTTGGGATCCATAAGCGTGCCGCTGACCCGCAGCTTCGTCGAAAGGCTCGACAGCCCGGGATTTTTAGGCTCCGGTACGAGTAAAAAATTTATCTGTTCGGTGCCCAGGTTGATATCGCCTTCAGCGCTGAGAACACCCATCTGGGTATCGAATACAAAAGCCTGGCTGGTGGCAACTCCGTTTTTGATGTCGAACTGGACGACGGCGCAATTGATTTCACCCGTTTTTTTGTGGCTTCCCCAGATCGGGATGACCTTTTGGGCAAGATCTACAGAGAGCAGGTCGAGGTATTTGGTCAGGAATCCTGGGCCCATGACCGCTCCGAACGCACCGTTTAGATTGGCCATCAGGCTGTTAACCGAATCCCCAGTACTTTTCCCATGGGCCGCGATATCGACGATGGCCCGAACCTGATCGCTCTTCCCAATTTCTTTGAGAAAATCGCCCAGATTAAAGTTTTGAACCAGGAAATGGGTAGCCACCTGAGATGGTGCGCCGGCATTAATCTGAAGATTTCCCGAAATTTTCGTCTTTTTGTATGTGGCTTCGAGCTTATCGATGCTGAAATCGCTATCCTCGAGTTTAAGTGTCATGTGACCGAAATCAAGACGCGCGTCTTTGGCCTGGATGTTTCTGGCCTTCAGCAGGATATCGGCGTCCACTTTCTTGAGGACATCAAAAGGAAGAGGAGCATCGGAGAACAAACGGCGCTTTTGCTTTTCTTTATTAGCAGGCTTTTTTTCGTCCTTCTCTAAACTTTTCATCAGGGCTGTGAAATCGATCACCGACGACTCCAGGCGTACGGTAATTTTGGGGCGCTCGAGAAACTCCACCCTGGCCAGGCCTTTAAAATCGCTCTTATCTACCATTGCCGAAAACTCGCTCAGCGAAATGGCTTTCACCGAGCCCGAAAGCGTACTGTTGACATCAAAGGGACCCAGCTCGGGCAGCTCTGCCCCGACCATCGGTCCGATATCGGCCAGCTCCTTACCCGAAGCTTTCAGCTTGAAATTTATGCCCTTAACGGGCAACAACTCTTCAATCCCACCGTTTACCGCCAGACTCATACTGCCCCGCTTCGCGCTGCCCCGGGCTTCCGGCAGGGATAGAATCTTGGTAGAACCCTTCAGTCGGCCTTGAACCGCAAATTCATCGGTAGCCGGCAGCTTTTGGCCGATGATCGCGCCAACCTCCGCCAGATCCATGCCCGATCCGTTCACCTTCAGATCCACACCGCTAAAGGCCAACAAATTCTTGATCTGACCATTTACAGTCAGGTTCAAACTGCCCTGTCTGGCTTGGCCCTGCGCTGCCTGCAGTCTCAAAGTCTTGGCAGAGCCCATCAATCGGCCCTTAACTGCAAATTTATCGGTGGCAGGTAATTTCTCTCCGATAATCGACCCAATCTCTGCAAGGTTCTTACCCGATCCTTTTAACTGCAGATCCAAACCACTGAAGGCAATCAAATCCTTGACCTCACCGCTTAAAGCAACGCTCAAGCTACCCCGCTTTGCACTGCCCTGAGCTACCTTTAGCGTTATGGCTTTGGCAGAGCCCGTCAGGCTCCCCTCAACTGCAAACTCATCCGTGGCCGGCAGCTTCTCTTCAATAATCGCCCCAACCTCTGATAGGTCCTTGCCAGAGCCTTTCACTGCCAGATCTACACCGTTGAAATTGAGTAAATCTTTAATTTTACCCTTCATCGCCAGGTTCAAACTGCCCCGGCTGGCACTGCCCTGAGCTTCCTTGAGAGACAGGATTTTGGTGGAGCCTGTCAGTTGCCCCTGAACCGCAAATTTATCTGTTGCCGGCAGCTTTTCTCCGATGATCGATCCTACCGCTGACAGATCTTTGCCGGAACCATTCAATTTCAGATCGATGCCGCTGAGTGCGATCAAGTTGCCGACATTGCCGCTGAAAGCCAGGTTGACACCGCTTGCTGAGAGATTCCCGCTGGCGTCATTCAAAGCTAATGATTCCTTTGAACCTTTCAAAAGTCCCGTGACATCAAATACGCTTGTTTTGGGCAGCCGGATATTCTTATCAAGCCCGAGTGCTGCGAGATCGGTCCCTGACGCATGGGCCTTAAGATCGATGCCCTGAAGATTAAGGATGTCGTCAATCGCCCCGGCGATCTCGACTTTTGCATTCGAGAACGTTCCCGCTAGCTCAAGTGGAAAGCGTTGCTGTGCCAATAAGTAACGAATCAGCCCGGTCTTACCGGAAAGCGTAACCGGCTGCCCGTTATAATCAGCCTTCAGCTCGAGCGTGAGTTCGTCCTCAGTTTCCTTCCTGGCCACATCGAGGCTGGTGAGAGTGTACCGCTGTGTAGATCCCGTATTACCCTCGCGAAATATAAGCTGAAATTTCTCGATGCGGATATTGTCTATTTCTATATCCTTTGGTTTGAAAGCCCCTGCTTTCCCGGCCGAGCTGTCACCGGTGGTGAAGTCCCAATTGCCTTGTCCGTTTGGATCCGTTTCCAGTAGCACATCGACACCCGCAAGGCCGATACGCTTCACCTTTACATCTTTAAACAGCAGCGGCAACAGCCGGACCTGTGCCTGAAGTTTCTCAACCTTGATCATTTGAGGCTGTGAGCCCCAGGGCGCATTGGCGAAAGTTACATCTGTCACCACCAGCGACGGCGAAAAACCGATCGCGAGGTCCACCTCGCCACCCAGGTTCAATTCGCGACCGGTGGCATCTTTGACCATCCGGGCAATGCGGGGTTTGAGCTTGTTATAATCGTAGCTATCCAGGAACACAAAGACCGTGACCATCAAGGCGATGATCAGAAACACACCAATTCCTGTAATCCATTTCCAACGCATTTGATTACATCTCTCTTTTAAAAATCGTTTAGTCGGATTTTTTTCATTTACCAATCCTGGATGCCTGTAAATCCATAAAAATCTTCCTGGATTATTTTAAAGGAGCGGGCTGGCAAGCCGCGCCAGGTTTTCGATAAAGCGCTCACTGCCCGGCCGCTGCTGCCAGGTTTGCACATCCAAAGGTATTGAGTCTTCGATATACTTATCTTGCAATGCCAATAGCTGTTGTGCGAAATCCGGGTCATACACGCCAAGGGTCGCCTCGAAATCCAGCCAGAAACTGCGGACATCCAGGTTGACGGAGCCGAACAAAGCAATTTCCCGGTCAACCACAACGCTTTTGGTATGCAGCAGCCCGCCTTTAAATCCGAAAATCCGGATTCCGGCGGCCAGCATATCATCGAAGTAGGAACGACAGGTGTAATGCACCAGCCGGGAATCGTTGCGTTCCGGCACGATGACGGTGACTTTGAGGCCGCGCTCGGCAGTTGTCAACAGGGCGGTGCTGACTGCTTCGTCGGGCACGAAATAGGGTGTGGTTATTACGACTTCACTTCGGGCGGAATAGATGGACATCAGCAGTATTTGATAAATACTGTTGCCGGTCTTGCCCGGACCCGAAGGGATCACCTGCCCGGAGGTCGGCGGAGGGATCTCCGCTTTCGGCCTGCGCGGGCAGATCGCGGCCGGTCTCCACTTCCCAGTCCCACCTGAAAAGAGCATTCAGCGCCAGGACGCCCGGACCCTCGAGGCGCACCATCGCGTCGACCCACTCTCCGACGCCGGCATCCTGTTTGAAAAGCCGGGGATCCACCAGGTTGAAACTGCCGGTGTAGCCGGCCGCATCATCGATGACGACGATTTTGCGATGCAACCGCAAATCCGGCCGCACCTTGAACACACTGATCGAGCTGACCGGCAGGGCAAAGGCCACTTCAACGCCGCCGGCTTTAAGCTGCTCCAGTAGACGGCCCTTCAGGAACTGAGCACTTCCGATGGCATCCAACAGCACGCGGCAGGTCACGCCGCGGCCGGCCGCCCGCAGAAGGGCAACACCCACTTCGTCCGCCATACCGCCTTCAGTCCAGATGTAAAACTCCAGGTGGCAAAATCTTTTGGCGCGGTCGATGTCTCTGATCATAGAGCGAAGAATCGGTTCGGCGGCATCGAGCAGTTGGAGCCGGTTGCCGGACATTGCCGGGATATTGACGGTTGTTTCCGCCAGGCGGCTGAGAGACCGGGCTTCCGGACTCAACCCATGAGGGTCGGAACGAATTTCCGGCGGCAGATCCAGCAGCCAGCTTTCAGAACGCCCCTTAATGGCCCGGGCACGTGCTGCAAATTTTCGCCCCAGACGCTTCTCACCCAGCACCAGGTAGGCAATTGCGCCCACCAGAGGCAAGAAGAACACCAACAGCAGCCAGGCTAGAGATGTCGTCACCGGAAGCCGCACCTGGATGACCCGGAAGGATACGCCGATTATGATCAGCACATGCGCCAGTGTCATAAGCGTGAATAGAGAAAAAAAGTGCATCGTATCCTCCTAAAATGACCCGGACCCAAAAGCACAGTGAATAGATTCGCCTTTCTTTACCCAGACGAACTCCCTTCGGTCTGAACTCAGGGTCGAAGACAGATGGTGAATACTGGAGGATGAAACACCCTAACTGTCCTCTGTTTTCCGTCATCTGTTTGCTGACACCTGAAACCCCATAAATCTCTTTTTTGGTTTGCCCCTATATCCCCTCTATTCTTTACCGGGTGTGTCCTTTTGTCCTTCATTTGTTGGGGAATCTTCCGGGACGGGTTGGGGACTATCTTTGGATATTTCCAACGGCACAGCACTCTTGATATGTAGATCGCGCTGCGGGAAGGCAATTTCGATATCATTGGCATGAAAGCTGTCCCAAACCGCTAAAAGAACGGCGTCCTTGACATTATCAATTCCATTTTTGGGATCATCGATCCAAACCCGCAATTCCAGATTGACAGTACTGTCACCATATTCAGTTACAAGGCATTTCGGTTCAGGGTTCTTTAAAATACGGTCGAGACTCTTGGCTGCGCTTAAGGCAAAAGTTTTTGCCTTGTTCAAATCCGACTTATAGGCGATGCCAAAGGGTATGTTAAGGCGTATGTGGTTATTGTGGTAAGATAGATTTTCTGTTTTTTGCGTCACAAAGACCTCATTGGGTATGAGCTGCAATGATCCATCGCGCGTGGCCACCTGAACATAGTTTAAGCCCATTTGCGTAATCCATCCCCAGCCGGCGCCACCACTTCTTTTCTCAAAGACGATCACATCTCCCTGCCGGATGGGTTTGCTGATCAGCAGCATAATCCCGCTGATCAGATTGGATCCGATTTTCTGTAGTCCAACACCGATACCAAGACCGATGGCGCCCCCGGTGATAGCGATGGCTGTCATATGGATCCCGGCTGCTCTTAGAGAGATTAAAATCACCACCGCCACCATTGCCGCTCTGATAACTCTTTGCAGCAACGTTCGGTCCGAGTAAGTCAGGTGGCTGTAAGTGGTCAACCAGTGGGCAATAAAACGGTTGGCCGCGCCCGCCGCGGCCCACAGCAGAATGAAAACGATGATCGCTTCGGTCAAACCCCAAACGGAGAGGCTAATTTTACCCAACCCGATCGTCATGCTTTCAAGCAGGCGGACGGTCGGGTCCCACAGTTTGAATATCCGCAAAGATCCGACAATCACGCAAATCACGTATACAAAGCGGGACCAGAATGGACTCTTTATGTAAAAAGATGCAAAGCGAATGACCAGCAAGACAAGGATAAGGCTGAGGGTCATGGGCAGAAGGTCGGCCGGAATGGCGAACTCTTTGAAAAGAACCTGACTGAACCAGAGAAGTAACAGCCAAAAAACATACTTGAGGCTACTGGCAAAATGGGCCGGGCTCACTGTAAATCGCATGTGGGCCTTAACCTTCTCGATGTCTTTTTCAAGAAATTGATGGAGTTTTCGGGCTAAAAGCCAGGCGATCAGAAAAGTGACGCCAATGGCCCCGATCTGCAGAAATCCCATCGGATGAGAAAGATCGTCACGGAACCCTTGAACCAGGGAGGTGACGACCATCGAAAATTTATCTGATGATATTGAACTTGCCATTTCCGATTATCCTTAAGATGCTTTTTTAGCTGAATACGTCTTGGGATTGACAACCACACCCGGCCGCACCTTTTGCGTACCCTCAACGATAACCTTCTCGCCTTTTTTCAGCCCTTTGCTAATTATCCGCTGACGCTGGTAGGACTTCCCTACCTCCACCGTGCGACTCTCCACTTTATTGTCCTTGCCGACCACATAAACCTGGTTGCCGATCTGGCTCTCCACCAGGGCGGGTTCGGGGATCAATAGCGCATCGGGATCCTTACCCACCGTCAGCCGGACCGGAACATACTGGCCCGGTATCAGGGTCACCGCCTGCGACTGCTGCAACGGATTGGGAAACACGGCGCGAACTGTGAGGGAGTCTGTTGCGGGATCGATTTGCGCACTGACAAAGTTTAGCGTACCCGGATGCGCATAGAGACTGCCATCGGGCAGGATAATCTCCACCCTGAAATCTTTCCATGTCTTGAATCCCAGACCCTCCTCCTGCAGTTTCTGCGCCTCGAATACATCGCGGCGACTCATGCTGAAAATCACATAGATGGGATCGATCTGCACCAATGTCGTCAGGACATCTCTTTGCTGGTGCACCAGCTGCCCCACATTGATGCGGGTTTGCTGGGTTCGCCCGGAAAAAGGCGCGGTTATGTTCGTATAACTCAGTTCAAGCCGGGCGTTTTCGATGTCGGCTTTATCTTTATCCACAGCGGCGCGTGTCTCATCACGTTTGGCCATAACGCCTTCCTTTTTTTCCTGGGATGCCGCCCCCTGTTTGGCCAATGAGGTGTACCGCTTGATTTCCTTTTCCCAGAAAACCAGGCCGGCCTGGTCGAGTTCCAGCTGCGCGTTGTAAGCGTCCAGTCGGGACTTGTATGGGCGCGGGTCGATGAGATAAAGAGGATCTCCCTTTTTTACAAAGGTGCCTTCCTCAAAATAGCGCTTATCAATATACCCGGATACCCGCGGGATAATATCGACGATCTTTTTCGCTTTGATGGTTCCGCTGAATTCCATGACAATCGGAACTGCACTCTGGGTGACCTCGGCGACCGAGACATCGGGAGGCGGCGGTTTGACAGCTTGCTTTTTAGCCTTCCCGTCACAGGCCGCCGCCAAAAGGACGATCAATCCCACAGCCGCAAGGATCCAGGGCTGGAATATGGGTCGAATTTGTGATGTTGTTTGCATGCAAAAATTCCTTTCGTTTATCCTGGACCGCACACGCCAGAACTTTACAGTATGTGGGAGCGGCTTCCAGCCGCGAATTCAATTGTTAAGCGCCCTGAGTTTTTACGTCAGGATCAGTCTTAACTTTGCCGCCCTCAGGCGCAGAACCTCCGTCTTGCTTCGGTGCTTTTCGCTCCCGGAGCCTTTCAATCGCATAGTAAAATATCGGTACAAAGATGATCAGTACGGTGGCAACGGTCAACCCGCCGACCACCGTGGTGCCCAGGGAACGCCGGGCGTTAGCTCCGGCGCCGCTGGCAATAACCAGAGGCATCAGTCCGATGATAAAGGCCAGGGCCGTCATCAGGATCGGCCGCAGACGGATGCGGGCCGCCGCCATGGCCGCGTCTAAAACACTGGCCCCCTGCCGATGCTGTTCGGCGGCAAACTCCACAATCAGGATACCGTTTTTGGCGGTCAGACCGATCAGCATCACCAGGCCAATCTGGCCGTAAGTATCCAGATCCAGGCCACGCAGCAGCAGTGCCCCCACGGCTCCCATCAATCCGAGGGGCACACCCAGCAGCACCATGATCGGCATGGCCCAGCTCTCATATTGGGCGGCCAGTATCAGAAATACAAACACCAGCGAAAGCCCGAAAATAATCGGTGCCAGATTGCCGGCCTTTAGCTGCTGATAGGTCAGTTCGGTCCACTCGGTGCCGAATCCCTCGGGCAGCACTGTATCCGCCAGATCCTCCATGGCTTTAATTGCCTGGCCGCTGCTGTAGCCGGGGGCGTTATTCCCGTTGACGGTGATGGATTTGTACATGTTGTAGTGCGGGATGTTGTAAGGGCCCGTCATGGGATGCGTCCGGATGAAGGCACTCAGGTCGATCATATCCCCATCCTGGTTGCGGACCTTGAGCCGGGTAATGTCGGCTTCATCGGAGCGGGCGTCGGCTTCGGCCTGGAGATAGACTCGATAGACCCGACCGTATTTGTTGAACTCGTTGACATAAAGGGACCCCAGATTGATCTGCAGGGTGTCGAAGATCTCGGTAATCGATACCTTGCGGGTTTTGGCCTTGGTGCGATCCACATCCAGGTAACGCTGGGGCACCGCCGGGTTAAAGGTGGTATACACGCCGGCCAGCTCCGGCCGCTTGCGAGCCTCCGCGATAAAGTTGTCAACCGCCTTCGAAAGTGCCTCAGTTCCCTGATCGTTGAGATCCTGAATTTCAAACTTAAAACCACCGGTTGCCGACAGGCCCGGAATCGAAGGTGCATTGGCGATCAGCACCCGGGCCTGGGGGATTTCACTGACTTTGGCACGCAGCCCGGCCATGATGCCCTCCAGTCGGGTTTCCGGCTTCTTGCGTTCGTCCCAGGGCTTGAAGATAACAAAGGCAAAGCCGGCAAACGGCTGTTTGATCTGGTCGATGACATTATAGCCGGCAATTGCCACCACATCCGCCACACCGGGAGTTTGGAGCGCAATGTCGTTGACCTGCTTTATCACGGCCTGGGTGCGCTCGATGGTGGCCGCGTCGGGCAGCTCCACCAGCGCCAGTAAATAGCCCTGATCCTCCTCGGGCACAAAGCCTCCGGGTATTGAGCCAAACCAAAAGACTGTCAGCAGGCACAACCCGATAAAAACAGCCAGCACCACGTACCACATACGGGCCATCACCTTGACACTGGCGGCGTAACCGGAAGACAGTTTTTCAAAACCCTTGTTGAAGGCCCGAAAAAAAGTGTTGGTCTTGCCGGAACCCGGCCGCAGAAGGACCGCGCACAGGGCCGGGCTCAGGGTCAGGGAGTTGAAGCCGGAGAGGCCGACGGCCATGGCAATGGTCAGGGCGAACTGATTGTAGAGCATCCCGGTCATGCCGGGGATGAAGGCCACCGGCACGAACACGGCCATGAGTACCAGGGTCGTGGCAACAATGGGGCCGCGCACCTCGTTGACGGCTTCGGCCGTGATCTCCTTCATACTGCGCTGCCCACCTTCCTCGAGTTTGCGCATGACGTTTTCCACCACCACAATGGCATCGTCCACCACCAGGGCTACCGCCAAAACCATTCCCAGCATGCTGAGGGAGTTGATCGAAAATCCGAAGATCTTCATGAAGGCAAAGGCGCCGATCAGCGACACCGGAACGGCGATGGTGGGAATCAGGACGGCACGAAGGTTCTGCAAAAATATAAACACCACCAGCACCACCAGGGCCACCGCCTCCAGCAGGGTCACGATGACCTCTTTAATCGATTCGGTAATAAACAGCGTGGTGTCATAACGGATGATCCACTGCATATCTTCAGGGAAATTTTTAGCCAGTTTGTCCATGGTGTCTCTGACGGCCGCCTTAATCTGGAGCCCGTTGGCATCCGCCAGTTGGAAAACAACGAGTGTGGCGGTCGGTTTGCCGTCTATCTTGGTGTCCCAGTCATACTCTTCCGCCCCCAGCTCTACCCGGGCCACATCATGAATGTGCACCATGGATCCGTCAGGATCGGCCCGCACAATGATATTTTCGAATTGCGAAACCTGCTCCAGGCGGGCCAGGGTGTTGAGCTGATATTGAAAGGCCTGACCGGCTGGCGCCGGGGCCTGGCCGATCGCACCGGCCGCGACTTGCTGGTTCTGTTCCTGGATAGCGTTGCGCACATCGGTGGCGGTAAGGCCCAGGTTGGCCAGGCGGGCCGAATCTAGCCAGATCCGCATGGCGTATTTGCTCAGACCGAAATTATTGATCTGCGCCACTCCCGGAATCCGGGCCAGGGCATCTGTGATGTGGATATCGGCGTAATTTTGCAGAAAACGCGCATCGTAGGTCCCCTTGGGGGAAATCAGGTTGACCGCCAGCAGCATGTTGGACGAATGCTTCTGGATCGTCAGCCCCACCTGATTCACTTCAGTCGGAAGTTCGGACACCGCCTGATTGCTGCGCGTCAGCAATTCCATCTGACCGATATCCTGATCAAAGCCCACATCGAAGGTGGCGGTGATGGCCGAATCCCCATTGTTGGTACTGGTGGAAGACATGTAGATCATACCCGCTGCTCCGTTGATCTTTTCTTCCAGGGGTGTGGTTACCGTATTGGCCACCACATCGGCACCGGCACCAATGTATTGGGTGGACACCTGCACCTGGGGCGGTACCAGCGGCGGATACTGGGCAATGGGCAGCACCAACATGCAGACCGCCCCGGCCAGAATCATGACCAGGGCAATGGACATGGCAAAAATGGGTCGCTGGATAAAGAAGTTCACGCTGTTCTCCTATTTAATCGAAGGTTCAGGGCTCACGGGTTCAGAGTTTCATAAAGACGAACGTCCAACGTCGAACATTCAACATCGAACTTCGAAAAAGGAAACTAAAAATAAAGATGCGGAGCAATTCCACATTGGACGTTGGACGTTATACGTTGGATGTTCGAAGTTCATTTGGATAGCGACATCCACCTTGGAAGTTAGACGTTGAAAGTTCGATGTTTAACGTTAATATTTTTTGACCGCTGAACCTTTGACAGCAGATCTATTTGAACAACTTCCCGCCGAAATGCTCCATGTGCTTATCAATCTCTTTTGCGAAATGCTCCAGGAACTTATCCATCTTTTCGCCTTTATGCTGCATAACGTTTTCAGCAATGTTAGATGCTTTGTCATATGCGTTTTCGAATTCATGGTCATCCAGGCCGCTGATTTCCTTGGCGTCTTCCTTGGTGATGTGGCCGGCGTGGGCAAATACAGAAGCAAATACGCCGCTCAAATGTTTCACTTTTTCTTTCGCCATTTTGCGTCTCTCCTTTCAGATATCTTTATATTTTCAAACAACTACTATAAGCCACCTCAAAAATAGGATTTTGGTTCAAGATCGCGGCGGGGCCGTGTTTCCCCGCTGAGCAGGACTTCCCGCCTGATCATATACGCTTTGTGGGTCGCAAACCGGAGATCCGCCTGAGGCGGATCGAAGGATTTGAAACTGGGCACCAACAAAGATATTGGGCCAAAAGACATTTTTGAGATGGCTCATAGTTATTTTCCGCAACAAACTACTCCTTTTGGGCAAACCATTGGACGGCTTCGACAACCTTGTTGTGAATATGGTCACGCCCGATGATTTGGTCAACCCCATCTTTCTCTAACATTTCCATGACTTCATGCTTCACCCGGGCCAGATGGATCTCTACCCCGACGCCTTTCATATGCTTGGCGATCTCGTTCAACATATCGGAGCCCTCAAGATCGAGATAGTAGACACCCTCCATGTCGATCAGCACCATTGTCACCGGTGGGGCCACGTCCGTGGTCACCGCCCTGATTTTATCGCGCAGGGCATTGGCGGTGGCAAAATACAGGGGGCCGTCGAAGCGAATGACGACCAGTCCCGGATAGGTTTCGCTATCAGGGTTTTCGCTGAGGCGATGAAAAACCTTGGTGCCGGGCCATCTGCCAAGCACCGGGATATCGGGCCTGGAAGACCGGGCGATAAGCACCAGCAGGGACAGAAGAAGGCCGATGAGCACACCCTGTAGCGTGCCGAAGGTGAGAACGCCCAGCAAGGCGATTATCCCAACCCAGAACTCGGTGCGATTAAGGCGGTAGACCCGCTTCATGGCCTTAACATCCATCAGTCCAAAGACCACCGCCTCGATGACGATGGCCCCCAACACGGCTTGAGGAAGGTCTGCAAACAGCGGGGCCAGGATTAACAGCGTCAGGAGGACAAAAACCCCCTGGGCTAGCGAGGCCATCTCCGATTTGGCACCGGAGGCATCGTTGACAGAGCTCTTGGAAAGGCTACCGGCAACGTTGATGCCCTGAAAGAGACCCGAGGTAAAGTTGGCCATGCCCTGGGCCAACATCTCCTGGTTGATGTCGATGTCGTAATGGTATTTAGAAGCGTACTGGCGGGCTGCGGCCAGAGACTCCGAAAACCCGACCAGCAGCACACCAATCGCCCCGGTGAGAATCAGGTTGAAATTCTTTGTGATCAGGCTGATGTCAGGCAGCGCCGGGGTCGGCAGCCCCCGGGGCACCGTACCGACCACGGCCACACCCTGAGCGGACAGGCCAAAGATGGCCGACGCCCCGATGCCCAGCACCAGTGTCACTAATGCGCCCGGCACTCTGGGGGAGTAGATCTTGAGTGCGAACAGAATCACCAGGGCGGCAACACCAACGACCAGGGTGGTCGCACTGGTCTGGGGCAGACTCGCTATCCAACTGGCCAGTTTTTGCCAGACGTTGGCGCCGGTGACATGTGTCCCGGTAATATGTTTGAGCTGACCGACCGCCACGTCAATGCCGATACCGAAGACAAAACCGACCAGCACGCTTTCGGCCAGAAAATTGGAAACCCAGCCCATCCTCAAAATAGATAGGATGATATACAAAATACCGGCCAGCATGGTAATGGCCGCCACCAGGGCGATCGCCTCGCTGGAACCGGCCTTAGCCACCGACAGGACGGCCGCGCCGGTGACGGCTGCGATGGTCGAGCTGGGCCCGGTGACGACGTGGTGAGAGCTGGCAAAGAAAGCGTAAACAATCAGCGCGATGGCGGCCGCATATAGGCCATACTGCACCGGCACACCGCAGATGGCGGCGAAACCCAGGCACTGGGGCACCATCAAGGCCCAGACCGACAGGCCGGCGACGATGTCGCCCGTCAGCCACGCTTTATTGTAGTGGGGCAGCCAGTGAAGAATTGGCAGGTAACGGGCAAGCAAGCCGGGTTTTCCTTTCTCTGGTTGCATCATTGCTGCCATGTTTTTTGCTCCTCGCTAAACTTGTTGTAGCCATAGATGGTGAGCTGCGGTCGTGGCACAAGCTCCCTTTAGTTTATCTCAATCGCGATTCTGCGATTCCGCCAAGCCCTCCCGCACCGCATGCACCAATACCGCAACTATCAACCCTGTGAAAAGGATACCGATGAAACCGATCAGGAGGGCAACCAATCGCCCGACAGGGGTATGCATGACAATATCGCCGTAACCGATGGTCATCCCAGTGACAAAGGCGAAGTACAGTGCTTCTGCAAAGGCGATTTTCTCAAGATAGGCAAGCATCGCAGCACCGGACACCACCAGAGCGATCAACGCCAGAATGATGGCTCGGACATGCCAGACAGCACGAAAGAAATGGCTGGTGAAACTGGTAAACATGATCATCTCCCATGGCTTCGCGGCGACCCATCAACTCGCGCACACCGTTTTGGTACAGGCAACATCGAGATCGGCGAAGGAATATTAAATTTTAGAAAACTTAACAAAAGTGACAACTATCTTAAAACTTTGTCCCGGTTTCTCATTTTGTTTACGATCAATTAGAGTTTAGGACATGAGTGCATATACTATGTAGGCCGCATAACTTAAAACGAGAAAAGATCCGATGCCGCGACCCATCTGCTTGTTCCGTGAAAACCAGGCAAACATGACCAGAAAAAAGGTGACGGCGATATTAACCAGTATGACTACATTCAGTGCCAGGTCAAGCGGAACCGGATGTATGAGCGAAGTCGCACCAAGGGTGAAGAATATGTTAAAGATGTTCGATCCCAGAACATTTCCCACCACCATATCGGCACTGCCTTTGCGTGCGGCAACAATTGATGCAATCAGCTCGGGAAATGACGTGCCGGGCCCGACGATCAGCAGACCAATCACCCGCTCAGAAAGACCAAAGTTCTTGGCGAGGCCGGTGGCTCCATCCACGATAAACTCACCCCCGAACACGAGGCCGGCCAAACCAAGCACAATGTAAACAATAGATTTGAGCGGCGAAATCGTTTTTTCTTTGCCTGTTTCTTCCGACGACCCGGAACTACCCGCACCCGCAGCCTGCTGATGTGCGGCTCCGGAGGCGGCCTCATTATAGATGTAATACATGAAGATGGCGAAAAACAGCAGAAAGACGATGCCGTCGCTCAGCATCAACTCGTGAAAATTGATCTTGTCCAGGTAGAGCTGATTGCCGGCCACACCCACCATTATGGCGGCGATCAGACACATGGGAAAGTCCTTGGAAGCACTGTCTTTTTTTATTGCCAGGGGAGAAATCAGACAAACAATACCCAGGACGATACAAATATTAAAAAGATTGCTTCCGAGAATATTGCCCATTGCCAGATCTGTTTTTCCGCTCAACGCGGAATGCATATTGACTGTGAACTCGGGCATCGATGTGCCGAATGCCACCACCGTGCTGCCGATGACCAGGGTTGGAATATTGAAACGCCTGGCAACTGCAGAGCCACCGTCCACTAAAAACTGGGCGCCATAGACAGCAAAAACAAGTCCTAAAATTAAGTATAGAATATCCATAATGGCCTCCTAATATTAATTAAAAAGCGGCAAAAAATAATCTTCTAAAATGACTATCTGTAACTTTCACAATTCCTAGGTTCAAATACCCGACGTCAAACCTTCCTTGGCAGATTGAACACCGAACATCGAACGCCCAACGTCCAACTTCGAATATTAAAAAGACTGAACATCGAACATCCAACGTTGAACTTCGAATAATGATGTCGCTTCACACCACGATCTAATTTTATTTGTTTTTTCATTTTTTCATTGAGCGTTCGATGTTGGACGTTCAATGTTCGACGTTAATATTTTCCCTTGGACAGCTACCAGATCTTTTACCAATCCGGCCGATTAAATAGATGGTCAATCTCTTCAGCCGGCGGGTATTCCAGCTCATCGGGCGACAGCAAATCACCCCAGTTGGTGCGCTTTTCCATCTCTGCTTTGATGTCGCCGGGCACAAAATCCTGGCCTTCACGAATTTCCCAGCCCCCGCCCAGGGCCTTGTACAGGGAAATCAGATTCAGGCCCACATCGCCGGTGGTTGCAACCCAATTGTCTTGCTGTTGCACCAGGTTCTGCTGGGCATCCAGCACCCGCTGAAAATCTACCAATCCTTCCTTGTACTGCAGCAGCGATAAATCCACCGAACGCTTGTAGGCCTCGACCGCATCGTCTAAAAACGCAGCTT
>Ga0255055_10000939_pt1 | contig 22215 bp, 25 predicted proteins | sample JV7_2_27_MG_FD_188633 | JGI IMG/M metagenome (GOLD analysis project Ga0255055, IMG submission 188633) | Seawater microbial communities from Jervis Inlet, British Columbia, Canada - JV7_2_27 | ecosystem: Environmental > Aquatic > Marine > Inlet | place: Canada: British Columbia | collected...
TCGGGTACTCAGCACCCTCGTCCACATCACCGGCACGCATGGCGCTGATGGCGGGGAAGGTAATCTGCTGCCCGTTCTGGAACGAGATCTTCTGGAGAAGATCCTGGAGAACGATGCGAGGCTCAATGGCCTCGCGGACGACCTGGCTCACGACCTTCGGGAGAAGGAGGGGCTGGTCGGTGGAGAACTGCGTGTCGAGGAACTCGGCCTCGTCGATCTCGCCCTTGTCGAACGCGGCCTTCTTGAGGGCGTCCGCCTTGGCGAGGTCCTTGTACGAGAACCGGACCTCCGGGTCGTCGGGATCGTAGCCGTTGTTGCGCCAGATCTCGAGGTTGCGGATGAACCGCTTGTCGTGGTCGCGGAGGTGGCGGCGCTTGATGCCGTACTTCATCCGCATGGTCTCGGCGCGGTCGACGCCGAGGGTGGACTGTTCGATGCGCTCGTCCACACGGCGCTCGAGCTCCGTCTCGACATCGGCGTCACGCGCCTTCATGATGTTGAGGACGGCGTCGATCTGCTCGTCGTTGAACGCATCGAGCTTGACGCCGCTGGTCTCGAGGGAATCCTTGGTGATCTCGGGAAGGCTCATGGGTTGTTCCTTTCAGCTCCTTTGGGCGCCGTTAGACGCGGACCTCGATCTCGAGAGCCCAGAAATCGCCAGAGGCATCGGCCGTGGCGTAGTCGAAGTAGGGCGGAATGCCGGTCGAACCGCTGCCGGCGAGGCCGAGACCGGGGACGGTCTGGACCTTGTTCAGCTCCGGGTAGTCGAGGTCGGCGTTGAGCGTCGAGACGTTCAGGTTGGTCGCGATGCGGGCAGCCGCAATCGTCTGGCCGGCCGAGGTGGCCGTCTGCGAGACGATCTTGTGCTTGCCGACACAGCGGCCGACCACATGGTTCATCACCAGAAGAGCAGCTGCAAGCGTGTCGCCTCCAGCGGCGCGGCTGACAGACTGGATACGACCAGGCGTCATCGTGGCGAATGCACCCTGCGGGTTGTACGAAGGCGTGGTCGTGTCGTCGAGCATGACCAGGTCGCCGACGTTGATCAGCTTCTCTTCCGTGGTCATGGCCGGGATCTCGATGTTCTGGCCCCAGGCCAGCCACGACATCGTCCGCTGGTTGCGGTCGTAGTTCGTGAAGCGATCGGCGATCCAGGGCGCGTAGTGCGGCCGGTAGATGACGCCGACCGGCTTGGTGGCCGGGACGCTGGTCGCGCCGGCCTCGGCCGTGCCGACCACGTCGGTGCCGTAGACACCGTCGATGTCCGGGGTACCACCGCCCCAGTGGCCGTCACTGTCGAGATCGACAGCGCTGTAGGTCACCGTGTAGCTGGTGGGGCAAGCCGGAACGACCGGCTGGTGAGCGCGATGGGTGTCGTCGATGCCGGAAGCGTCGAGGGCCAGACGGCCAACGAACGTACCGGGGAGCAGCACGATCGGGTCGTGCTTGTGCTCGTCCACGCGGGCGACGGGCAGGAAGTAGGCAGCCTTGACCTGCTGGAAGGTGGGACGCTTCCCTTCCTGGGACTCGTTGTACGGGGTCCGGAACTTGGCGTAGCCGCGGGGGACTCGAAGGTTGGTCATTTCGGTGGTCCTTTCCTCAGAAAAGTACTATCTGGATGGGGAAGTTCAAACCGCTGGAAAAAAAATCCCCGCGGGCCTAGAGGCTCTTGCTCGCCGAAGCCTTCCTGGCTTCGGGGGTTTTGTCGGTTTCCGTGGCGTCGTCGGCGGCCTTGCGGCTGTCGGCGTCGTTGGTGGTTTCACCGTTTTTGTCGGTCGGATCCTTCTCCTGGCCCTTGTCCTTGAGGAACCCAGCCGGGTCCGGAGTCTTCTCGGCGAGCGCCTTCTGGAAGGAGCCCATCGAATCCTTGATCGCGTCGGCGAGGCTGTCCTCACTGCGCTCGGCGAGCTTGGTCACCGCCTCCTCGAACTTCTCGTCCGAGTCGACAACGAGGGAGCCGGAGACCAGCCGCATGACGGCCAGCTCGCGCGCCTTCGCCGAGTGGAGCTTCTCGCGCAGGTCGGTGTTCGAGTCGGCGAGCGCCTTCGAGGCGGCTTCGACGGACTCGTTCTTCTCGACCAGTGCGTCCTTCTCGGTCGTGAGACCGACGATGGACTTGTCACGGGAGGCGAGGTCGGTGCTCAGCTCGACAGCCTTGTCGAGGAGTGCCTCGTCCTTGAGGCCGGCCAGGCTGTCACGGAGGACAACCTCGGGGGCCTTGGCCTTGGGGGCCGGCGTTTCGGGAGTCTGCTTCTTGTCACTCATGGGGGTTTCCTCGTGCTTGGTAAGCATACCGTACGGATCGGCCGACGTCTCGTCTTTCACCGGACATCCGAGAGCCTTGGCCTTGCGAGACACGCAAGCGAGGACCTTGGCCTTGGAGTCGGCACTGAGCTTGGCGCGGCCGATAAGGCGCCGAGCGGCAGTCACGTGAGCACAGTCAGGAACGGGGAAAGAGCGATTCGGGCCGCAGAAAGTGCTTGCTTTCAGCTTTTTCCGCTTGGCCGTCGTCAGCTTGGCGTCGATGAACTCGAGCTCTTCCTCGTCGCAGATGATGGCGATCTGCTGGGCCTTGGAGAGCTTTTTCTCCCTCAGGGCCTTGTCCACCATCCGGGCACATTCCATGGCGTCAACCAGAGAAACCTGCTCGAGATGGTCATCCATCATGTCGAAATCGAAGGCGTGGACGTGGTGATCGCCGCTGTTGGCGTCCCGCGTTTCGCCCTTGAAGGTCTTGGCGTTGAGGTCCTCGATCGGGAGGTCCACGGAGTGGTAGTGATGCTCACCCTTGTCGGTGAACTCGGTGCCACCCTGGAGGCGCTTCTTGCCCAGGTCCATCTCCAGGTAGAGGATGTGCTGATGCGCGCCGGACTTCTTGGCGATGGCCTTGAAGTACGTGTACATGTGGGACATCGGGGCGTCCTCGAACATCTCGCCGGTGGTCATGGAGCGAAGGACATTGCCGATCGCAAAGACCTCGTCGGAGAGGTAGGGGCCGGCATCGGACATGTCCACCTCGGCCGGCTTGCCCAGCTTGTCGAGGTCGATGTCCGAGGAGACCGAGACCTGAGTCTTGGTCTTGGGAAGGCCTTCCCCGTCCCTGGTGGACAGGTCGACCTCGTTGCCGGCGGAGTCCACCAGCATCATCCCAGCGTAGGTCAGGGCCTTGTCGGTGTCGACGTAGTCGGCCTTGTCGCCCTGCCACGAATCGCTCATCTCGGTGGCCACGGTGATGGCGTTCGAGTTGGCGGGGATGTTCACGTAGGACATCTCGTGGTACTTGAGCTTGCCGGTGATGCCGTAGCAGCGCTGCTGCCGTTCGGTGTCCTCGTCCTCGTAGACGCGGCCAGGAAGGTGAGAGCAGAAGTCCTCGCTCTTCCAGTCCTTGCCACAGATCGAGCACCAGAGGTGATCGGAGTTCTGCCCCGTGGAGACCGTGTTGTACCGGCCGTCCAGGATCTTCGCGATCGCCGCGGCGTCGGTGATCATGGCCACGACCTGGATCAGGCCAGAGCCCTGCTCGTACTCCTTGGCCGGGTTCTTGAAGTCGTCGCTGAACTCAGCTCCCTCGAGGAGCTGGATGAACTGCGAGTTCACGATGCGGCCGATCGGCTCGCCGTGATGGTCGTGGTGGCAGAGGACCGGCTTGTCGTACGACGCGGTCCCGCCGTTGGCCTCCGAGCAGAAATCGCCGTAGCAGTCATGCTGCTTCAGGTACCGGCCCGGGTACACCCGCCTGTTCAGCAGGTAGCCCGAGTAGGTGGCGTTGATCTTGGCCTTGAGGGTCGCGCCCTGGTTGTCGTTCAGGAAGTTGAGCGTGTCCTTCTTCAGGAACGGGAGCGGCTCGCCCTCGACGACGTCGACGCTGAGCTGGTGGAAATCACGAAAGAGCATGTTAGGCCTCCAGAACCTCAAGGTCGGGGCACAGCGAGTCGACGGGCGAGACAACGTCTCGCGGCTTGACCGGGAAGGTGATGGTCTGCTTTGTCGCGTTTCGCATGATACCGATGAAGCCAGCGTCCTCTGCACCCTGAGCGAAACCCGCTGCATAGGCGGAAATGCCTGTGCGACGGACGGATCCGGAGACCTGTGTGGCCGCCGTTTCCGCTCGAATCTGACTCAGAGACGGAGCACCCGACTCGGAAGTGTCAACCATAGTCATACCCCGCGAATGGGCATCCTTCAAGGCGGGGGTCGCAAAGGTCCTCTGGAAGTTCAGGTATCCGGCCACCGGAATCTTCTCGATATTGTGGGCATCCTTGTACCCATTGGCGTAGATTTCCCAGAGCTGATGGCAGTCCTGGGCGATCTCCTGCTCGCTCCACCAGCGGACCATCGTGGCCTCGACGTACGCATCGACGAGCATGTCCTTGGCGATCCTCGGCTTCGAGGGAGACTTGCCGTGCTGGTTGGTGGGCTGATTCTTGTTCGCCGTGGAAGCCGCGGCCGGCGAGGCAGCGGCCTTGGCCTTCGCCACCCTGGCGTCAGCATCAGCCTTGGCCTCGATGAGCGGAATCTCCTGCACCTCGAGGTACATGTTGGCCCGCTCTTCGTCCTGGACCGGGTCCATCCCGCATCGGGTGCGAGCCTGTTCCTCGGTCGTGAGGTGGCCCTGGTAGAGCGCCATCTCGTGGTTCTCCTGGCTCCGACGCTCCTCGGTATCGATCGGCGGGAAGTCCAGGTAGACCATGTCGTCTTCGAGCTGATCACCACGGATATTGAACCCGCCCTCCATCAGGATGAAGAAGATCAGCTTCCAGTTGATCGCGTCTTCGACGGTGCGCTGGATCTCAGTGCAGGCGTCGATCAGGGTCTGAGTGATCGTCTGGGCGGTGTTGCGGTTCGCACTGCCACCACGGCCCAGGTCGATCTCGGAGAGGCGGATACCACCCAGGACGCGCTGCTCGATGTGCGTCAGGTACGGCGACAGGTCGAGGGCCTTGCCCTCGGCCCCGATCATGTCGAGGCTGTGTCGCTCGGTGACCACCAGGCCGCCCTCGAACTCCATGTCCTCGATCTGCTGACGGAAGAGGGAGACCTCGGAGAACGTGACTCCGTCTCGTTCGACATCCGTCGCCGGCGCTGTCTCCGAGCCCACCGTGGCGATGAACAGGGGGAAGGCGTGCTTGTGGGCGATGATGTCCATCAGCTCCTCGAGACGCCGCATCAGGCGGATGTCATCGAGGACCGGGATGATGTAGGGCGTGCCGAAGATCCAACCGGTGCGCTTGTCCAACGTGAGGTGGATGACGTCCCGGTAGTCGTACGACTTCTGGCCCTTCTTCTCGCCGCGGTTCAGGCCAGCGAAGACGTTGAGGTTGTGGACGGTCTGACGCCACTTGACCGGGAGGCCGGTGGCGGTCTGCTTCACGGCCATCGTGGTGGGATCGGCGTTGTACAGGCCCGAGAGGGGCTGCATCTTCCGACCCTTCCACTTGTACCGGCTGCCGCTCGAGCGCAGCTCGTCGCGCTTCTGCACGATGAAGTGGTTGGAGAAGGCGACCAGGTTCGTGATGATCTCGCGGAACATCGAGTCCGTGGTCATCTCCGTGGTCATGGCGATTTCCCAGAGCCGACGCTTCACGTACTTCACGCGCTCGGGGTCACGACCGACGAACCTGAAGCCGTTCTTCAGGATGAGCTCACGGTGGCGCTGCACTGCGCGCGCGAAGAAGGACTCGGTGTCCAGGGCCTTCGCGACCTCGGTGAGATCATGCTGAGGACCGACGTACTCGCTCGTGTCCGCAAAGCCACGGGCGGACTTGTACCTCTCGATGTCGAGGGCACCAGGCGTCTGCCGGCGGAGACTCTTCAGCCCCTCTGCCAGGACAGCGGTCTTTTTCTGGATGGCTGCACCACCCTGAGTTGCCAGCCGGAGATCCTCGATCTGGGTCTCGATGTCTCGCAGCTTCTGGGGGATCATCGGATTACGACGAGGGACAGGTCGCGGCCGGACGGTGGGCGCAGCGCCCCAGGTGCTAGGCTTATACCAGGTCATGGCTAGTTTCCGAGGTCCTCAAGGGTGGCCCCAAACGTCTTACGACAACGCACTTCGACCTCTCCGTCCACGTCGCCGATCTGGATCTGGGGATCCTTCATCGAAGGAATTGTATCCCGAAATTCCACTGCACCACGGGAGAAGGTGATTTCGATGGGCTTGGAATCGGCAAAATGCTCGGCGATCACGTCCGGAGAGAACTCAGTCGCGGGCATCTCGGGGATGTCGTTGGTGATGTCGACGAAGAGCTGATCCTGGCCAATCTCGTCCTCCTCTTCGCACAGGTTCCCGTGCTCGAGGGCGGTAAGTACTTGCTCCAGCACCATTAGTATCATCCGCAGCTTCTTGCCGCGGTAGATGGTGGACCAACGCTCCGTCCGCTCTTTCTCGCCAGTCTTGAAGTCGACGATGAACCCGTCCAGGAAGTCGCGCATCGTGAAGCGCAGCTCCACGGACAGTCGAATCACCTGGTTGACCATGTCCTGGATCAACGGGCAGGAGAAGAGAACCTCCCACTCCTTGTCGTCAGGCTCGAAGAGGAAGTCCTCCACGGGCCCGAAGACCTTGTCGATGAACCGGTTCATGAGGTCCCGGAGCTGGATCTTGATCTCCTCCTCGAGGAAGTCGAGGAAGTTGGCGGCGAAGTTGGAGAGACTGACGTGCCCGATCTTGCCCTGGATCGAGAGGAGGACCCGCAGGGAGGCGCGCAACGCGCGCAGCATCTTGGGGTCGCCGATCTTACCGAAGTACCTGACGAGGCAGCACAGCGCGTCCCTGGTCACACGGGTTGCAGCCACCTGGCCGATCAGGTCGAGGCTCTTGTCCAAGCCGTCTGCCTGTTCCGCCAGAGTGCACATGTACTCGGGGGCCACCGTGTCGACCGAGGCCGCGATCGCGTTCCTCAGAGAGACGTCGACGGCGCCAGCCAGGTCCAGGTCCTCATCCGCATCACCCTGGTGAGACCGTCGGTCCGGCCATCCCTGGTACCGGGCCAGGGCGTGGGTGGTCGAGTACTGCGGCGCGCCGCGCCATGTGGCCATGGCAGTCTGGCGGATGTCTCGAGCTTCCCAGTAGCCCACCCAGGACTCGTACCCGGCCAGAGGTGTCTGGGCCAGGAAATCCTTGGCGTAGTCGAGGATCATCTCGTAGTCCGCCTCACCCATCTTGCGGGCGGCGAGGTCCTGCATCTCGTCCAGCTCAGTCCCCTTGGCCTGCTGGATGAAGCTCTTCGGGGTCCGGCCGGTCAGCTGCTCGACCCCGCTCCTCTTGAGGAACCCCTCGATGGCAGCCTCTTGGAGGCCAGCGACGAGGAGCTGCATGATGATGCCGATGATCGTCTGGGCGATGAGACCGCCAGTCTCGGTGGCCGGCGGAAGCTTGGCCGAGGTCATCTGCTGGGTGTCGATCGCCTTCCACGGTCCCTGCATCTGGTTGAGGATGTAGAGGATCATGAAGTTCGACCCGAGCATGGCGAGCTTCTCGGCGTCCAGGTCAGGGTTGTCCGCGGCCGCCTGTCTGCCGTCGATGAACCGAGCGTCAGCCAGTGCGTTGCCCGTGATGTTCGTGGCCATGTCATCGAGGTTGACCAGGTTCCGACGTGTCTCCATCTGAGCGATGGCGTCCTTGAACAGGTCGAAGGTGATGATCGTACCCGCACGGTTGAACTGATCCTTGCGGCCCACCGCGGCGCGCACCTCGGATGCGAACTCACGCACCGGGATGGAGTACTTCTGCGCCTGGGTCTCGAGAGCCTCCGCCAGAGCCTTGGCCTTGTTGGCCACCCTGGCGTAGTCGTTGTAGACCTCACGAGCAAGATCCGGTCCGATGTCCACCGGCTCGTCCCGCTTGCGCGGACCCGGCTCGGTGATGCGACGCTTCTCCTCGGGGGAGAGGTCGGGACGTTGGAACGGATCGTAGGACACTAGAACGAACTCCGACCGCCGCCACGTTGACCGCGCGCACGACGACCAGCCCTACGGATGACCGCTGTTCCCTTGAATACGCGCTTCTTTTGCATGGCCTTCTTCTCGGCCTCCTCTTGCGTGTGAGGATGGTCAGGGGCATTGGCGTTGTTCTCGCCCCAGAGCTCACGCTCACGTTCGATGTCGACGTGGACTTTACCGTCACTCATGCTACCAGAGCGATCGCCAGGCTGAAGCCTTTCTCTCTGGGAAGCACGCTCCGCTCTCATCTGAGCCACGGAGTTGGGACTGGACTTGATACCCAGTCCGCCGGCGCGCTCGCAGGCGACCGTGGAGGTGCGGATCTTCCGGATGTCCGAGAACTCCAGGGTGAAGCCCATGATGGCCAGCATGAGGGCCGTCAGGGTGTGCTCGAACCCATCGGAGTACCGCGGCATGCCCGTGGGGCTGACCTTCTCCACCTTGAAGTGGCGCATCTGCTGGAGGACTCCGATGTCGGCGATGCCAATCTCGTCGTCCAGGATGCGGGTCTGCGTGTCCTCGACGTAGGAGATCTCGATGCGACCCACCTCGAGCTCACGTGCAGCCGTGGTGACCATGAAGTTCTTCGCAGGCTTCTTCACCTCCATCCCCGTACCCGGGTCACGGATGAGGATGTTGGAGTTCATCGCGATCGACTTGACGATCTTCTTGAAGTTGGTCTTCTCGCCCGGATGGTCCACGTCGAACTTCTTGAGCATCTCGACCTGGGTCTCGCCGTAGCCAGCATCGACGTAGATGTAGTCGGCGTGCCACTTCTTGGCGAGCTCCATGATCCGAGTCACACCCATGTGCTGGGTGAACTCGGCGCGGCGTACGACCTCCTTGTGGACGAGCTTGTACTTCACACCGACGGCAGCGTCCTGGCGAGCCTCGACCACCGTGATGTGTGTGCCGGTGACCGGGTTGTTCCAGTCGACGCCGATGATGTATCGGCAGCCCTCGTGCCAGATGCAGTCCTTGTACAGGTACTTCTTGATGCACTTCTCGATGTCGTTGGGACGGAACACGCCCGACATCTCCTGGCCGAACTCCGCGTTGAACTCTCGCATGTAGCCAGAGGCGGAGTACATCGTCTTGAAGAAGTGCTCGGTCTCCTTGTTCCAGGAGGGCGACTCGCTCGAGACGAACCAGAACTCCTTGAAGCGCTGGGTCTTGTCGATGCACCAGGACCAGAGCTTCTGCCGGATCCCCGTGGGGGTGGAGGAGCCCATGATGTTGGTGTCAGGCTCCGACGCGAGGATGGCGGCGATGACCTCAATGTCAGCATCCGCCAGGTAGTCCACCTCGTCCAGGATGATCAAGTCACCAGTCTGACCACGAACCTTGTCCGACTTGGCGCCCGTCTTGGAGCCAGAAGAGAAGCCTCGAATGGTCGAGCCATTCATGAAGGTGATCTGCTGGAACGGAGACTCACGGTCGATCTGAACCGACCCGCTCAACGCTACAGACTCACCGATGAACCGGCGGAGCATCTCGAAGAGCTTCATCACCTGCGGCTGATACGGCGCGATGATGAGGACCTCGAAGCGTCCGTTGGTCCAGGCAGCCCAGAGTGCACGGACAGCCATGCTCTCGGTCTTGCCTACTCGACGGCCGGCGCGCGTCCCCTTGAACTGGGACGTGCAGCGCAGCATCTCCTTCTGGTACCAGCGAGCCTTCCACCCGAACTCGACCTCAGCCCACGCCGCGGGGTCGGAGACGACCAAGGCCTCATGGTAGGCCGCGATGTCTCCATCGAAGTCGTCGACGGTGAGGTCTCTGAGGAGCATGGACTGATCGCCCACGCAGTTGGGCAGGAAGCTCGAGCCACCGTTGTGCGTGCGACAGAAGTCGGTGGTGACGCCCTTCTGATGAAGCTTGCGGTAGTAGTGCTGGCACCGCATGCAGAAGTGCTCGTCATCCGGCTCGGGCTCACCGAACGGCTTGTAGTCGTTCGCACGGTAGTCCCGCTCCGGGAAATACTTGATCCCCAGGTCCCCGTAGTCGAGGTCTAGTTGAATCTTTGCGTACTCAGTCATATCTGAAGACCGTAGGCTTCTGTGACGGGCGCGGTCACGTCGACCATGTTACAGAAATCCTCCCCGACAGACAAGACCCGAACGTGCAGCTCGGTGGAGAAGTCGTCGTGGAAGGCACGGAACCACGGCTCGAACTGCCTCTGAGACAGGAGCCAACAGTCTGTGCGCCAATCTGCAATGTGGTCACCGCAGTCCATCATGTCGATAAGGGAACCTGCCTGATTCTCGGAGAGCTTCTTCAGGCAGCAGAACGCCATGTGGGTGTCGTTCTTGAAGTTGAGGTGCTTGATGTCCGGCACCTCGAAGTCGGGCATCTGGTACCGAGGGAAGATGACCCAGTCATCCTTCTGGAGGTTGGACGCCCAGACACGGCCGCGGGTAGTCATGAGGGTGGCGTCGTACCCGCACCTCAGTGCAGGCAGCCAGAAGAACTCGATGTTCAGACCCTGCGACGAGACCTCAGGGCCGTACTCACGTGCACGACGCGCCTGCTGCCCATCGTAGAGCATGGTGTTGGGATGGAACTGCATCTAGTGCATCAGCGACGCTTCATTGCCGAGCGCAGCACGTGCCTGCATCCCCGACTGATGAATCGCCTGCAAGCTCGCTTGCCTCTGCGTCCATGCGACCCTCGAGACCGGCATCTCGTACTGACCTCCAAACTCAGGTGTGGGACCGCCGCTCGTTTGCAGAGCGGCCGGTTCGTATTCGTTGATCGCATCCACGAGGCTGCCACCAAGCTCGGCTCCCAGTGTAACAAGGGAAACGATGTTTGCAGCTCGAGCAATCTTGCCGACCTGGGTGACACCCCAGATGCGGGTCGCAGCCTGGGTGCCGTACCTCGAGCGCAGTCGGCCGAAGTTGCCACGCGACTTGTTGAAGAGGCCAGACATGGGGTTGAGCTTGGCCCCACCCTTCAGCCTGAGCATGTCGCGGCGCATGCGCTGGTACTGACGCTCGGTCACATGTCGATACGGAGCGAACCCCTGCAACCCCCAGATCTTCGCTGCATCCTTTTCGCCGATGAAGCCCTTCTGACCAGGGTACGCGGCGCGGGTCTTCATGGTCTGAAGCAAGCGCTTCCCACCACCGGGGCCGACGTCGCCAGCACCGGTGAAGGGGAGATACCCGCCGCGGTCAGCGTAGTAGTCGAGGCCGAAGAGAACAGCGAGACCGGGCAGACCAATGCCCAGGTCATCAGCGACGCTGCCTTCGCTCTGGCTATCGGAGCCCATCTGGAGACCTTGGTACGGATCCATTACCGAGACCTCCGACCGCTCCTGCCACGAGCCATGTTCTGGGCCATCTGGTCACTGCCCATGCGGTACTGGACACCGCCGCGCGCGTTCATCATCGTGATCCCGCCGCCCCAGTTACGCGGATTGATCCCACCCGCGGGCGCCGGTGCATAGCGCGTGTCTCCGACGCGACCGCTGCTGTAGCGCTGCATCGAACGAGCTCCGCCGTACAGAGCGCCAACACCCATGGCACCCCAGAAGGGATGGCGCACACCCATCATGCGACCGGTGATGCCGGGGAGCTTCTGCGCCTTGCTGCCGTGGCGCATGACCCGGCCGGCGTAGCGCACGCGATCGACAGAGCCACCGACGAAAGCACGGCCCATGCCAGCCATGCCGTGGAGCGGCCTGAGCAGCAGGGGAACGGGACTGGCGTAGTCGCCCTTGCCCTTGCCGATCATGGCACGGCCGAAGCCCTTCAGCCCTCCCTTGAGAGCCTTGCCTACCATCCGCTCGGGAGCATACATGTACCTGTCGTAGACCTTGCTGAGCTGCTTCACAGATCCGCCGAGTGCATCACGGCGATAGCCCCACTTCGCTCGAGCACCACGGAGGGGCGCGCGCAAAGCCTGGCGGAAGCCGATGGTGCCAGCCCAGAAGGAACCGAGTCCAGCGGCCGCACCGATGAGAGAGTTGTCGGTCTGGTCAGCGATCTCGCCGAGGCCCGAGGAGACACCGAATGCCACACCGGCCTTCACGGCCGGCATCGCGGCTCCGCCGATGAAGGTACCCTGGACCTGCTTTCCCAGGTTCCCCGTCGTGCGGTACATCCCGACTCGACCAGTGGCCTGGCCGAACGAGTCCATGACGCGCGCAGGACGTGCGGCGAACTTGCTGACCCTACGGCCGAAGATCCGTTTGACTGCTCCGCCGATACCCATTTAGAACGGCCCCATGTTGTTCCCAGGACGCAGTGCATTGAGTCCAGCCCATGCACCGTACGCAGCACCGGCAGCAGGGTTCCTGGAGCCGATGAGTCCCATGATCGATCCATGAGCGCCCACCTGGGCGCCAGCGCCAACAGCACTCGAGATGCCGTTGTTCTGACCGAAGAGAATGTTGCTTGCGGCATAGGCGCCAGCAGCGCCAGCCACCGTGCGACGGACCATCTTGTTCCGACGACGTGCCTCAGCAGGAGTCGCGCCGAGACCGTCCATGCCCATGTTGCGAGCCATGTCACTCAGGTTGTCGCCGGCGAAGTAACCACGGACACCGCCGCGGATCTTGTCGAAGCCACTCCAGCGAGGACCGGCACCGCGGTGAGTCTTGCGAGCCGAGTCGTAGAGCCCACCCATGTGGCGCGAATCGGTGTTCACGATGTGCTGCCACGCACGAGAGGCCTGACCCCTCGACAGGTCGATGGGATTCAGGCGCGAAGCACCCCTGAGGATCGAAGTCCCCATCCCACTCTTCCCGAAGAAGTTGGCCATGCCAGGAAGCATCTATGTCTCCGCACGGGACCTGACCGCGCCGGTGCGCGGACGAGCCCGCTCAAGTTGAGCCACCGCCGGGTTGACGCCACCGAGGCGTGCAACCTGATCTCGGAGGTGACTACGCTTAGCCATTCTACCCAATTTCTGGACATATCCAGCATGTCCTGCCTGAAGATGGGGCACAGACTTCCTCATCTCGCGCGGCAGGCTGTTCACCAGATTGATCGATCGAGGGTCATGAAGCGTGGGCGTTACCCCCTTCGAGAGGGCGTAGTGCTGGGCCCACTTCTGCGACTCAGACGCGCCACGCTCCGCCATATCCTCGACTGCCTGCCCTGCGAGTTCACGAGGAGCAGTCCCCACACCCCGGTAATTGGGGAAGGCAACGGGGAATTCGACCGGGACGTTACCCCCTTGGTTCTCGAACGCCATCCAGCCTTCAGGCGCGATCTCGTCGGTGCGCTCGGAAAGCTTCTGCCAGGGCTTGACCAGCTCGTTGTCGGCGAGGTGAGTCGACTCGATGAGCGCCTGGCGAGTCTCGCGCAGCCTGACCGCTCCCTCCTCCACCGCGCGCATCGAGCGCCCAGCGGGCTTCAGCGCGTTGGTATACTGCGTCATCTCCCAGATGGCTTCCTGGGACTTGCCGATGATGTTGGGCGCCTTGGAGAAGTAGTTCGCACCCATGAGCTGAGACAGGATGTCACGGCCCGAACCGAAGTCAGAGCCGACCCCAGTCGGGTCGATGCCGGGGATGGTGTCATACCGACTCGTCGGCCGGCGGATGCCCTCGAGCTCAGTCCGGTTGTGCTCGCCGAGGAGGTAGAGCCCACCGAGAGCGACACCAGCCATGGCCATGAACTTGTTGCCCTTGATGCCAGCCTTGTCGAACCAGGACCGGGACTGCTGGAGGTTGATGTTCTCCGGACCCAGCTGGCCACCGTGCAGGATCCTCTTCATGTGCTCTTCGGCCTGGATGTCCTCCATGAAACCAGCAGCCATCGCCTCCTCGTTGCCGAGAGTGGCGTGGATGAACTTGGACATCTGTGTGCTGTTCGGACCTGCGTTCGCCATGTCCTCGAGCATCCTGCTGATGCGAGCAGAGGTCATGGTATCGATGTCCGAGTCGTGCAGCCCAGCCTCCATGAGGCTCTTCAGCATCTTCTGGTCGTCGGGGTTCGTGGACAGATCGGCCAGAGCCTTGACGACGTTCTCCTGCTTCCAACCCAGGGTGAAGTTGAACCCGGTGGTCATCACGGACTCATCACGGCCGGCGATGCCAAGGAGGCTGACGTGGCGTCCCTCGGTCGGCTTGTAGGAGCGATCGAACAGCTGGCGCAGTGCCACCGCCCGATCCTCGCTCCCCTTCAGCCGGCGAACGACATCACGGTAGTCCCCGTAGGTCTCGACGCTACCCATCATCTCGGCAAGGTCTCGAGCGATCTCGTCCGACTGACCGTAGCCAAGGTGGCCCGCGAACTTCTTGTGGAACTGGTCGAAGCGCGTTGCCTTGCTCTCCTCACCCACGACGTCCATGAAGGAGCGCAGCTGCTCGTGCTCCACGATGGCACCGCGCACGTTCTTGTTGTCGCGCACCAGCTGCTCGAGCCTGGCCCTGTCCGTGAAGCGCGGGGCGAAGCCCTTGTCGTGCTTCATCAGGTTCCAGGTCATCTCGAAGATCGGCTCCGCAGCCTCCTTGACCTTGAAGCGCTTGTGCAGCTGGAGCTGGCGAAGCTTCCTGGACACCTTCGGGGAGCCGGCGGCAGCTTCCTGGATACGAGACCAGTCGAAGCCCACGTTCCAGCCAGCAAGCTCAACCTGCTGACCGCGGTTCACGTCCCTGAGCATGGAGTCGACCATGCCCTCGACGACACTGACCTCGCTGTGGGTCTGTCTGCCGGCGAGCACGTGCTTGACGTGACGCTGGAGGCCTTCACGCAGAGGGTTACCAGGGACGAACACGCCGACGTCCCAGTAGCCCTTCATGTCCTGGCGGGTGAGACGCTTCAGCAGCTCGTCGTTCAGCTCATTCTCAGACGTCGTGTTGCTGAGCTTGAGCATCTCCTCCGTGATGATGTCGGTGAAGACCTTGCGGTTCATCCCAGCTTCGGTGGCCTTGATGTCACCGGAGCCGTAGAGGAAGTCGACCATGCCGGGCTTGACTTCCCGACCGAAGGAAATCTGGGACAGGCGCAGACGGTCAGTGGTACGCCGTGCCGGCATACCCATGAGCTTGGACTTGGACTTGGTGCGAAGGCCCTGGGTCTCAACGTCCAACCAGTACCGAGTGGCCGCCTTCTGGTGGCCACCCTGCACACCTTGAGGGATGGCCCTGCGAGCAGGACCACGTTCCTTGCCTGCCATCTTGCGTGCGGCCGCAGAGCCGAACGAGTGCCAGGGCTTGTTGTCGTCGACGATCCACTTGCGTTCCAGCTTTGCGCCCCTGGAGTCTTTCCAGTTGCCCAGAGACCCGAAGGTCCCCTTCTCAAAGCCGACAGCCATATCAGCATGGCGGACGAGTTCCTCGTCCACGTCCATGAACGCCTGCCACTGCTCGTTGTGGGTCATCGCGTTCCACGCCTGGTCGCTGTAGATCTCGTGGACCCGCCTCTCGTTGACGGCAGGGTTCAGGACCTCGTAGCCCATCTTCTCGAAGAAGGACTGCGCCCGCATGAAGGCAGGGATGTTCTTGCGCTCCATGTGCGACATCGGCCCCGAGATATAGATCCGGGGCTTGCGCTTTTCCTTCGTGCGGATCTCCGCAGCAAAGTGCTGGAACTGACCGAGGGTGACGTCGGGCACTACTAGTCCTCGTCCACCGGCATGTCCATGACCTCGTGCGACTCAGTCTCCTCGACGACCACACGCTCGACGATGAACATCTCCTTCTTCATCTCACCCTTGCGACGCTGCGCGACCTTGGCGATGCGCTCGCCAATCTCCGCCGCCTTCTTGGAGCGATCGAAGATGCCATCACGGTCCGCCTTCGCGCGGTCCTGGGGCGTGGCGAGAAGCTTGCCCAAGAGACGCTCCTTGCGCTTGCCCGTCTTCTCGAGGATGCCGATCGCGCGGTGCACGACCTTGGCGATCACGTGGTCCCCGCTGATCGGGTTGAAGCCACGCACGTCGTCAACCTCGATCACACCACCGTCGATACCGAACTGCCCGTACGCTCGAGCTTCGATCATCATGATGTGGACGAGGTCGTTGATCTGGATGATGAGGAACGGGTCCTGCTGATCCTCGATGGAGAGGCTACCCGTGAGCATCATCTTGTAGGCGTGCATCTGCCCCAGCTCCACAGGACAGTCCTCGCCGATCGGCCGAGGGATCTTCGCCCTGAAAAGGTGACACTTCGTCTTGAAGGCGCAGGCGTGATCTTCGCAGATCATCGCCGCTTCCATCCAGTAGCCGAGGTTGTTCACGTTCCCCGCCAGGGCAGCCTTCTGTTCCGTCGAGAGCAGCGCGACCGTGCTCTCGGGCATGAAGTCCAGGGCCGTGGGAAGGTCAGCGACCTTGGACACGGCAACGCCCTTCTCCTCGATAGTCGAGAGAGCCTTATCGTCTTCGGCCGGCGCGGCCTCAGGAGCCTCTTCCGCCAGGGGCGACGGATCGGGCCTGAGGTCTACCGTCTCGTCAGGGGTCTCCGGGTATTGCGTAACCAAGCCGCCGAACGGCGAGCCGGGCTTCCCGTGCTTGTTGATCTTCTGCATGTGTCACCTCCACCATGATAAGCTTTGCGGCAGCTACTGTGAACCGGCAGGTTGCACCCAACCGCCGATTGTAGATCTCCAGCAGCGCATACTGGCGTTGAGCAAAGGGTTCCAGGGTCTCGCGGAGTTCAAGGCAGATGGCTACGAGGCGCGAGCCTTCGACCTGACCTTCTTCTTCTCGAAGTTCAGGCTGCACCGATTGTCCGTCCGGTTGACGATCTTGATCAGTGCCGCGCACAGACCCCTCCCGCCTTCCGCAGGACGGAAGTGCTTACACATCTCGCACGAGGCGAGCGCCAATCTGCTCGCGGAAACGACCATTCTGTGTGCATAATACGCACAGTGCTGCCACTTTCCTTTACATATTTCCCAGAATGTGCAATTTTCCCACAACGTGAAAGAGGGCCATTTTGGGAAAAACCCTGGAACTGTCGGCACTTATGCGAATCTGCCGACGTTTTCAGCGGGACAAAAAAAAGACCGCCCCGGGTGTCCGAGGCGGTGGGTTGGCGCCGGGCTGCCGGTCCAGGCACCAGAAGGAGGCTCTCCCGCAGAGGCGAAGCCAGGAGCATGATACCCTACCCATCCTCAGTGAGAGAGACGCCCATCAGTTTTCTCAGATCCATCAGCCCGTCACGGGCAATCTGGCGGATTCTCTCGAAGGAGACTCCCATCTGAGAAGAGATCTGGCGGAGGGTCATGCCCTCTTCCATCCCGATCCCGAAGCGCATCACGAGGATCCTCTGGGTCCTTTCGTCGAGGCAGGAGAAGAGGTCCTCGACCATCGCGATCAGCTCGCGTTGCTCAACGACTTCCTCGAATGTGTCCTCGTCTTCGTTACCAGGCAGCACCGACTCTTCTACCGCGCCCACGCCGCGCAGGAAGCGCCCAGCCTTCTCCAGGTCCTCGAGGGCCACCTCGGCCTCTCCGGTCTTCTGGTAGCGCCAGAACTTGTCCCAGATGTGCTGCGGGAGCCGGCCGATCTCGTTGAGGCCAGGCATGGCCTTACGGATGCGCTGTCGGATCCACCAGGTGGCGTACGTGGAGAACTTCGTACCGCGGCGCCAGTTGAACTTGTCCACGGCGATCATCAACCCTACGTTGCCTTCCTGGATGAGGTCGTCACGATGACGCTCCTCCACGGTCAGCTTGTTCACGTAGTGGACAACGAGCCGGAGGTTGCACTCCACCAGATAGCTGCGTGCTTTGAGGTCGCCCTTTTCGATTCGCTTGGCGAGCTTCTTCTCTTCGGCAGCAGAGAGGAGGGGGTGCTGGTAGTAGTCCTCGAGTGACATGTATCTCCGGTTAGTCAGACTTCTCGACGAACTCAGCATCGAGTTCGGGTTTCAAGGCTTTCATGATCTTCTGCGCTCCACCGTTGCCGAGCATGTGCTCGAGCTGCTTCGTGTGCCGCTTGGGCGCAGTCAGCTTATGGTGGAGGACCACGACGAACAGCAGCAACAGGACGCCGCCCAGTGCGACGCCGACATACATCAGTACGCTGAGTGTGTTCCCATGAGTTGAAAGCTTCTGACTAAGACCGGATGCCTTGTTGATCTCGACTTCCACCTGACCCTTCAGGTCCCGCGCATCAGACGCTAGACCCTCGATCTCGGTGAGAGTACCCACCACGGCAGTCTTGATCTCCACGAGCTTAGGCTCGAGGTTTACCATCACGCGCTGAAGCTCCAGGGTAGTCGCACGGATCTGATCCGTGGCTTCCGCAGTGCTCTTGGCCGACGACTTCAGCGCGGGGAGTGTGTCCTCCCTCAGGGTCGCAGAGGTCTTCTTGATGTCGAGGGCCAGTTCCTTGGTGGACGTAAGAGCCTCGTTCACCCGCGTCCCGATCGAGCCGCAGCTAATCGCAAACATGCAGAGGAGAACGAGACTCAGATTTTTCATCGCTACGTCCGCGCTATTCGGGCGCCGGTGTGTCGGGCCCCTCGGTCTCGGCGGCCGCAGCCGCAGCCGCGTCGCGCTCGACCTTGCGCTTGATCGCGTCACCGAGACGGGTGTCCGAAGCGGCCATGGCGTCCATGGCTTCGTCGACGGTCTCGTCCGGGACCTCTTGCTGTCCAGCCTCGTACGCCTTCGCGGCGGCCTGGCTGAGGGTCACGATGCCCTTGATGATCGCTTCCACGGGAACGGACACTAGTCACCTCCTTGGATGATGGCGTCGGCTCGTTCCAGAGCGTCGACAGCCGAGGCGATGATGCGGTTGACGACCTCGAGCGGCTTACCAGCCTTGAGAGCGGCCCACGCACGTCGCACGTCCTTGGCGGCCAGGCGCGTCAGCTCCTGGACCTTCAGTGCCTGATCGACAGAGATCAGGTCGTAGTCGACCGCGGTGGTGGCGAGATCGTTCGTCGCCTCCACAGCGATCGCTTGCTGCATGATCTTGCCCTTCGGACTCGAGGCGCAAGCCGCGAGCACGAGGAACATCGCCATCAGCGAAGCTTTCAGCTTCATGGGGATCCTCCCTACTTCTTTTTCTTGGCCTTGTTGCGCTGAACGGCAACTCCGCCGGCAGCGAGTGAAACGAGAGATGCACCGCCGTAGACAAGCTCGGGCGGCAGAGCCCATCCGAGGTGGACACCGAGGGCGCTAACCCATGCGGCGACCGCAGCGAGGAACTCAGGGCGTAGCAAAAACTTCATGGTGACCTCCGAATGGATGGGTGTTCAGCAGGATTGATCATACCCCAGGAACGAGAGGACTGCCTAGAAATCGAAGGTCCACCAGAACCCGAAGTAGAACACCGTGTTCTGACGGAACTGCAATGCACCCTCAGGGTTAAGTTCCGGGGAAGTCACCGCGCCGAAGAATCTGACCTTGTGGGGCCGGCCCTTCTTGTCCTCGAAGTCGAACCCGACCGATCCGCCTATCGGCTTGTCCGGCCGGTGATAGTCCGAGGAGAAATGGCCCCAGTCAGGGGTACCGCCGACCTTGAAGGTTCCGCAGCCGGCAAAGAAAAGGGCGCCCACCAGCAGAAAGGTAGCGAAATTCCATACTGAACGGCGAGGCCTGCTCGGCGATCGGGATCCGCTGGGGGCGCCGGGAATCATAGTACTACCAGCGGAGAGACCACCCAACCATGAAACCTGTGCCAGGCTTCCGGGCGTGCTCTCCGTAGGTGTCTCGAGCGGCGTTCGAGAAGTTCATGTCGGCTCCAATCCAGGGGCCCATCTCCGTGGGGCCCACCTTGAAGAAGACGCCGACGCGGGCGTAGCCGGTGAGCTCAGCCCAGGTGCCATCTCCGCCGGCCTGGTCATCCCAGCCGAGGTAGAGGTGCGGCCGCAAGCCTATCTCTCCCCACCAGCGAGGCGAGTGGCCGTGCTCGAGCCTCACACCACCCTTGAGCTTCAGGACCCGCCTGGCCTCGCCCCACTCGGTCTCATCGGTATACCCGAGTGCGAAGCCGCCGACAGCACCGAAGGCTGTCTCAGCGTCCCTGTCGAGGCCGTGGACGGAGTACTCGGAGGTCCAGGAGGGCTCAGGCTCCCAGTCGTAGATGACCGTGTCCTCGTGGGTGAGGGCACAGCCGACCGAAGCCAGCAGGAGGGTGACCAGCAGAGTCTTCATGATGGAGGAGGGAGCCCCGAGTGAGAAAAGCAACGGGTGGGAGGTCGTAGGGACGGATCCCCGGGGCCCCTCCGTAGGGATTCTACCTCTTCGGAAGCCAGGCGTTGGCTTCCTCGATGATCTCGTCGGTGATCTCGCGCATCGGAGCACCGTTCTGTTCCATGCAGGCGAAGCCGAGAGCGGTGATCTTCCGGACGGTCTCGAGAGCCTCACCGTCACCCGGGCAGCGGGAGACCTGGTGGATGGCCTCGTCGAGATAGTCCTTCATGTAGGTCAGGAACGACGCGGTGCCATGGGTACCGTTCGAGGGCGTGGTCTGCGGGTTCCAGCGGAAGAGCTGGTACATGCGCTCGCCGCGCACGACCTCGGCGACGTAGTCGAAGGTGTGTGCCGGCGGGGTGTCGGTGATGCCTTCGATGGCTTCCTGGATCCGCATGGCGACGGCACCGGTGTAGATGGAGTCGCGGCAGAGAGTCTTGGCGGTGATCATGTGAGCCTCCTCGGGGCTACGGTTCTCGGAACTATGGTCATGGAGAACCGAACCATCGGTCTCCGGCAGTAGGCTTCAACATAGCGGGCGAAGTCGCGCCCGTCAACCATCAAGTTCTCGGTCTTCGAGTCGTTGTACCCCAGGCTCCTCAGCGCGAAGGCACACGCGATGTCGAAGTTGGAGAAGCACGAGATCTCACTTACGCGCCGGGGCATGTTTCCTCGGAACAGTACGCTGCATGCCGTACCAGTAGTACTTGTTCGCCAGCCGGCCCATCATGTTGTCCACGACGTTGGTGCCCTGCATCTCCATGTTGGCCTGCACGAACCGGTCGACGAACTTGCGGATCCTGCCCATGCGCTCAGAGTAGTTGGTGCCGTCGAGGGTGAACAGGCCAGTGCCCTCGCAGGCGATGACTGCTGCAACCTCGAACCCGTTCTTCACGGGGATGATTCGATCAACGCGGCGGGGCATTCTTCCACCACTGCCTTCCCGAGAACGTCCGGCTCTTCATGACCTGGAGCGCGCGCTTCCGTAGGTCGTAGTACCAGAGCGTGATCCAGTTCTCCGAGTCCTTGATGTCCGTCGGGACCGCATTCTTGTCCACGGTCATACCCTTGTCCGCTGCACGCACCAGGCGCATGCCACACCCGTGCAGGAGCTTCACCAGCAGCTCGGGAGTGCTGGCGTCAGAGCCCTGGCCGTCGACCAGACAGATCACTCGTACACGTCTCGGCATCAGCGGCCTGCCCTTCGCGGCTTGATGTCGAAGAACGGACCAGCGGCCTTCCTGAGGTTGACGAGGAGCATTGCGATGTGCATCATGTCGTCCGCTTGTTTCTGAGGAGTCTTCGGCGCGTGCGAATGCTGACCCACGATCACCTGGTCACCGTAGGTGAGCACCCTGTGCAGGTTGTTCACGATGGAGGGTTTGTCGGCTTCGCATCCAACAGCGATCATGGCGACACGTCTGGGCATCAGCTTCTCTTCCTGAGCACACACTCAGCAATCGTCCACCGTCCATGATCAAAATAGTAGCGCACCTTTCTGGTGTACCAACTCGCGAAGCTCTTCGCGACCATAGCGACCGCATCACCGTGGCTCTCGTTCGGGAACTGCGAGACAAAGTGGGCATCCAGATCAGCATCCGTTTCACGGAACGCCTCAAAGAGAGCTTTCTCCGCGCAGTGCTCCCGCAGGCGGTCATCGACAGGGGTGAGATCAACTCGTCTAGGCATCACTTCCTCGGCACGATGAAGAACTGAATATCCACGTGGGGGAACTTGAGCCCAGCCATGAAGCGATAGGCGAAGAGCTCTGCGCGGACTGCCATCGAACCTTGATGTTCCTCGAGCAAGACCTTGTACACGGCCTCTGCGTTCTCACGGAGGCCTTTTATAGTGCCGACTGAACCAAGTTGTACCTGAGCAGGCATCACTCATCGCCCTTGGGCAGGTAGGACAGGATGCGATCGAGCACCTCGCGAGCCTTGGTCTCGAGACGCTTCACCACTTCCGCCATCTCCATGTGCGCCTTGGCTACCTCTTCAGCAGCGACGGTGACACGCTCGGTCTTCTTTTCGAGCTCCTCCATGCGGGAGTGACTGACGATCGAGCATCCGACGAAGAGAAGGGTGGCGAGGATCAGAAGCCTTCGCACATCCCTCTCCCGTTGCACTTCTCGCAGTCGCGCCAGGTCCACCTGTAGCCCTGACGTGCATCG